>Ga0209375_1002155_pt1 | contig 14405 bp, 13 predicted proteins | sample GraSoiAngelo_131_FD_185888 | JGI IMG/M metagenome (GOLD analysis project Ga0209375, IMG submission 185888) | Grasslands soil microbial communities from the Angelo Coastal Reserve, California, USA - 14_0929_02_30cm (SPAdes) (version 2) | ecosystem: Environmental > Terrestrial > Soil > Grasslands ... | reverse complement strand
GATGCGTCGTCGCCGGGTTGCGGTCGGTGTCGAGCTTCAGCACCAGCACCTCGCCCTGACGCTCGCGCGCGAAGTCGTCGAGCACGGGCGCCATCATTTTGCACGGACCACACCAGTCGGCGTAGCCGTCCACCACGACCGGCACCTCGGTGCCCTCGAGGACCGCGTCGAGGGTCGCGTCCGTGACCGCGATGGGGCGATCGAGCAGGATCGGCCGACTGCAGCTGCCACATTTCGGCCGGTCGGCGATGCGGGTGAGATCCACCCGGTTGAGCGTTCCGCAGAACGGGCAGGCGACCGTCGCGCGTTTACCGACCTCTGTGATCGACACGGCTCACCTCCGTAGGGGCAATCTACTCGTCGCGTTGCACGATCGCTTCCGCTTCGATTTCCACCAGCATCTCGGGCGCCACCAGCCGGCTGACGGCCACAAGGGTGCTGGCGGGCCGGATGTCGCGGAACACCTCGCCGTGCGCCCGCCCGACCCGCTCCCAGTCGGCGATATCGGTCACGTACATCCGGGTCCGCACCACGTCGCCAAGCGAGGCGCCGGCCTGGACCAGCGCCCGCTCGATGTTCTTAAGCGCCTGGACTGCCTGCAGGTACGCGTCGCCGATCCCGACGATCCTTCCGTCGGGCCCGGTCGCCGTCGTGCCCGCGACGTGCACGGTGGAGCCGACGCGGACGGCGCGCGAGTAGCCGACGAGCGGCTCCCACGGGGCCCCGCTCGAGATGTTCTGACGTGCCATACCTGAACCTACCTACCGGCTTCACGGTTCGCGCGGGCCGACCGGCGCTAACACAGCGCGATCTGATCGGGTGGGCCGGCAGGATAGCGCAGCCGTCCACCCGGGAGCACCTCAGCGTGCGTCGACAGGTGATGCGGCTCCACCCGCGTAGCGCCGAGGATGTGGCCCACTTCCTCCCCCCGAGCAACCAGCGCATCGGCGATCAGCTGGCGGTGGCAGCGCCACGGCACGGCTTCCGCGCACAGGATCGCCGTCGGCCCGGCCCGGGCGAGCTCCCGCAGCCGGGCCAGCGCATCTTCGAACGCGGGCGTCTCCATGTAGTCCGCATACCCGCGGAACGCGGCGCTGCGCCACGCGGTGTTGACCGAGTCCCGCCGGGCCGAACGGCGCCCGCCCAGGTCGGGCTCGTGACGGTAGCCGACACCGATTTCTCCGAGTGCGGTCGCAAGTGCATCGCGCGCGAACTGCGGGTGGCGGCGGGAAGCCGGGTAGCGGCGCACGTCCACGACTTGGGTGACGCGGTGGGCCGCGAGCAAGCGCAGGAACTCGCCGAGCTCGCGGGTCGAGTGTCCGATTGTGTAGATCACGTGGAGGGAAAAAAGGCCACGGTAGGGCTGGCGGCAACCCGGGCAATCGGCCAGCTTGAAGGACGATACCGTGGAGGAGGGACAGATGACCGAGAAGGAGCAGTTCCTGGGAGCATTGGAACGCGAGCTCCCCACCACGATGAGAGTGCTCAAGGCCTATCCAGCGGCGAAGGGAGAGCTGAAGCCGCACGGCAGGTGCAAGTCCGCGAAGGACCTCGCGTGGATATTCGTGACCGAGCAAAAAGCGAGCGAGCAGGCGCTGGACGGCGGGATCGAGTTCGGCAAAATGGCGAAGGCGCCGGATACGATGTCGGAAGTGATCTCGGCGTACGAACGGTCGTCCAAGGCCTTCGTGGAGCGCATCCGCAAGACGCCCGACGCGGAGCTCAACAAGACGGTAAAGTTCTTCGTGGCGCCCAAGCAGATGGGCGACCTTCGCAAGATGGATGTGCTGTGGTTCATGCTGATGGACAGCGTGCATCACCGCGGCCAGTTCTCGGTGTACCTCCGGATGGCCGACGCCAAGGTCCCGTCGATCTACGGGCCGTCGGCGGACGAACCCTGGAGCTAGGCGTCGTAGGTCGGACCCTCCGCTCCGTTTGTCCTCACCCCCTGTCCCCCTCTCCCTTTGGGAGAGGGGGTACGACAACTCTGTTCCTACCTCAGGGGGTGAGGTTTGAAGGTCAAAACCGGATAGATCGCGGCACGGCAACGCGCTAAGTTCTCCAGCGTGAGCCGTGCCGCTGTGGTTTCCGACCTGACGCCCGAGCGTCGCTGGCGCATCGTGCTGGCGCGCGATCGGCGGTACGACGGCGCGTTTGTCTACGCGGTGCAGTCCACCGGCGTCTACTGTCGCCCGTCGTGTCCCAGCCGGCGGCCGCGACGCGAGCATGTCACCTTCTTCCCGGTCCCGGACGCGGCGGAGGTGGCCGGCTTCCGCCCTTGCCGCCGCTGTCGGCCGTCCGCGGCATCGCCACCCGACCCCGGGGTTCCGCTCGTGCGAACCGTCTGCCGGCTGATCGACGCGCACCCGGACCGGCCGGCGAGCCTCGCCCTCCTGAGCGCCCGAGCCGGCGTGACGTCCCATCGGCTGCTGCGCACCTTCAAGCGGGTGCTCGGTATCAGCCCGCGCCAATACCGCGACGCGCGCCGCCTCGACCGGTTCAAGACGGAGCTGCGCTCGCGCGGCCGGGTGAGCCCGGCGTTGTACGAAGCGGGATACGGCTCGAGCAGTCGCGTGTACGAGCAGGCGCACGCGCGGCTCGGGATGACGCCTGCCACCTACAGCCGCGGCGCGCCGGGCACGCGTATCGCCTTCACGGTCGTCCCCTGCGCCCTCGGCCGGCTGCTGGTGGCGACTACCGCGCGCGGGATCTGCTGCGTCAGTCTGGGGAGCCGCGCGGAGGAGCTGGAGGCGGGCTTGCGCACCGAGTTCCCCGCCGCCGAGCTGCGACGCGAGCGCGGCGCGCTCGCCGCGTCGGTCGGCGCCCTGCTGCGCTACCTCGACGGCCGCCCGGAGCCGCTCGATCTGCCGTTGGACGTGCGGGCCACGGCGTTCCAGCACCGCGTCTGGGAGACGCTGCGTCGCATCCCCTACGGTGGCGCCCGCTCCTACGCCGAAATCGCGCACGCCATCGGCAAGCCGTCCGCCGCTCGTGCCGTGGCACGCGCCTGTGCGACGAACCCGGCGGCGCTCGTGATCCCCTGCCACCGAGTCGTGCGAGCAGATGGCGGACTCGGTGGCTACCGCTGGGGGATCGCGCGCAAAGGTGCACTATTGGAACAGGAACGGGTGACCACCACGTCGTAAAGGCCTCGTCTGCTTGTTGCCCGCTTGCGAGGCAAAGTCTACGTTCACGCCATGACGCCCTCCGTGTTCCGGGCGGTCGCGACGTGCGTGGTGCCTGAAGCCGGTGGGCTCGACGCCGCGCAGTGGGACGAGATGGCAGCGATCGTCGCCCGGGCGGTCGCCGCGCGTCCGCGGGCCCTGCAACGCCAGCTCGCCCTCTTCTTCACGCTCCTCGAATGGCTTCCCCTGCTCCGCTACGGCCGCCGGCTCTCGCGTCTCGATGCGGGGCGGCGGGCGCGAGTGCTCGACCGCCTGCAGCGCGCGCCCGTGCTTCTGCTGCGGCGCGGCTTCTGGGGCGTGCGGACCCTGATCCTGATGGGATACTACGGACGCCCCGCCGCCGCGGCGGCCATCGGCTATCGCGCCGACCCGCGTGGCTGGGAGGCCAGGCGGTGAGCACCTCACGGTCGTACGACATCGTCATCATCGGGTCCGGCGCGGGCGGAGGCACGATGGCCCAGGAGCTCGCTCCCCTGGTGCGCGACGGGGTGCGCATTCTGGTGCTCGAGAAGGGACCGCGCCTGGCGGACGAGGAGTTCACGGGTCGCGAGCTCGAGATGGCGGACGCCCTGTACCAGGACGGCGGTGCGTTCCTGACGCGCGACGGCACGATGACCCTCGCCTTCGCTTCGGCGTACGGCGGCTCGACGGTCGTGTACACGGGGACCTCGCTCCCGCCGCCCCAGCGCGTCATCCGCGCCTGGGACGTTCCGGGGCTCGATCACGGCGATCTGACTCGACGCTCGGCGAAGTACGCCGAGCAGAACAACGTGCACCCGCTCGACGACCGGCTGATCAACGACAACAACCGGCTGTTCGTCGAGGGCGGGCGGAAGGCCGGTTACCTGGTAGAGCAGTTCCCCGTGAACGTGAAGGGGTGTCGCGGCTCGAGCCTGTGCAATCTGGGCTGCCCGAACCAGGCGAAGCAGGGGACGAACCGGGTCCAGTTGCCGCGCGCCGAGCGCGCGGGCGTGGAAGTCGTCACCCGCGCGGAGGTGTTACGCATCGAACCGGATCGGACCCTCAGGGTCCGCGTCAGCCAGAAGGCCGCTGGGACCAAAGGCGCGCCGTCCGAGTGGGAAGCGGGCGACTACCAGGTGCAAGCTCGGATCGTCGTGGCCGCCGCCGGCGCCATCGGTACGTCGGCCTTGCTGCTGCGCTCCCCGCTCCCCGCTCCCCGCTCCCTCGGCCACGGCTTCACCTGTCACCCGGCGCTGATCCTGGTCGCGGAGCATCCGCACCCGATCACAAACGATGTCGGGCACCCCAAGAGCTACTTCGTCGACCATGCCGAGTCGGAAGGCTTCGTGCTCGAGACCTGCATGTACTTCCCGTTCGTCACGGCCAAGAGCTTGACGGGCTTCGGCCCGGCCCACAGTGCCATCATGCAGGCGTTCCCACGGCTCCAGATGATCCTGATCCTGGCGTGCGATCACGCCGCGCCGGGAAATCGCATCACAGTGAATCGCGCGGGGAACCCCGTGGTCTACTACCGCTTCATGCCCGAGACGATCAAGGGCCTGGTGCGGGGAACGCGCGCGGCGGCCAGGATCTTTTTCGCCGCCGGAGCCCGCCGGGTGCATGCGCCCGCCGATCCGACGCTGCTCGAGGCCGCCGAGGCCGGCCGTCTCGAGGAGCGCATCACCGCCCGCCATTTCCAGCCCGGCATGCTGGGCGTCTCGGCGGCGCATCTCATGGGCGGCTGCGGGATGGGGCGGAGCGCGGCCGACTCCGTGACCGACGCCTGGGGGCGGGTGCACGGCCTTCCCTGGCTCCGAGTCGCGGACGCGAGCCTCTTTCCCGATGCGCTCGAGATCAACCCCTACCTGACGATCATGGGCCTCGCGGACCGCGTCGCCGAGGCGGTCCGGCGAGACGCGCGCGACCTGCTCGGGAGCGGGCCCCACGTGGCGACGGCTGGTGCCTGAGCGACTGGATGTCGTCGTGGTGGGCGGCGGGCCGGCGGGGCTCGCGACGTCGCAGCAGCTGCGCCAGCAGCGTATCCCCCACCGCGTCCTCGAGCGCGGCGACGCCGTCGGGTACACGTGGACGAACCTGTACGACAGCCTCACCCTGCACACCGGGAAGCACATGTCGAGCCTCCCCGGCATGCCGTTCCCCTCCTCCGCACCGCTGTTCGTGCCGCGGCGCGAGTTCCTGGACTACCTGCGGCGCTACGCCGAGCGCTTCGACCTACCGGTCGACACGGGGCGCGAGGTCGAGCGGATGAGCCGGACCGACGGCGTATGGACGATGAGTACGAGGCGGGGCGCCCTGGCGGCGACCGTCTTGGTCGTGGCCACCGGTATCGTGGCCAACCCCAAGACACCGCACTTCCCGGGGCAGGAGCGGTTCGCCGGACGAGTCGCGCACAGCGTCGCATACCGGCGACCCGATGGATACGCGGGCCGCCGGGTGCTGGTGGTAGGGGTCGGTAACTCGGGGGCGGAAATCGCGAGCGAGATCGCGCGCGCCGGCGGCAAGGTCACGGTCGCCGTGCGATCGGGCGCGAACGTGGTACCGCTGACGCTCGCGGGCCTGCCGATTCAGTATGTCTCCTTCTGGGTGCGCAAGCTGCCGCGGCGGGTGCAGGAAGGCGCGGTCGCGCTGGTGCGGCTCGTCACGGAGCTCCGGCGGGGGAAACCGGTGCTCCCCCGGCCCGCGCACAGCCCCTTGGACGCGATCCCCGTCATCGGGTTCCACCTCGTGGATGCGATCGTTCAAGGGCTGATCGACGTGCGCGCCGGGGTCGCCGAGCTGACGGCCGACGGCGCGCGCTTCACGGACGGAACGGTGGGCCGGTTCGACGAAATCATCCTCGCCACGGGGTTCGGAGCAGCGCTCGGGCCTCTGGAAGGCCTGGTCCAGGTCGATACCAAGGGCTTTGCGCGCCGCCGGGATCGAGTGGTGAGTCTGGACCAGCCGAGCCTGTACTTCGTGGGACACAACTACGACGCCACAGGCGGGCTATACAACATCAGGCGGGACGCACGGCTCGCGGCCCGGCTGATCGGAGCAGAGCTGAAGGGGCGCTAGGGCGGTCTAAGGTTGCGAGGTGAGACGTCCTCGTCCGAAAGGGGACGGGCCCGAAACGCGACGATTAAATTGCCCATACCGTGTCCATGGTGCGAAATCCCCAGCTTGACGATCGTCTCGGCGACTACACCGCCGACACGCGCATCATCGCGCTCACAGTCGTGGCCGCGCTGATCGGCGTCATCAGCGCCTTCGTCGCTCTCGCCCTCGTCCGTCTCATCGGCCTGTTCACGAACCTCGCGTACTTCCACCGCCTCTCGACCACGTTCGCGTCGCCCGCCGCGAGCCCCCTGGGAATGTGGCGCGCGCTCATTCCGGTGGGCGGCGGTCTGATCGTCGGGCTCATGGCGCGGTACGGCTCAGAGCGGATCCGTGGTCACGGCATCCCGGAGGCGCTCGAGGCGATCCTCATCGGGCGGAGCCGGATGGATCCAAAGGTCGCGATCCTGAAGCCGCTGTCGTCGGCGCTCGCGATCGGCACCGGCGGTCCGTACGGCGCCGAGGGGCCGATCATCGTCACCGGCGGGGCGTTCGGGTCCTTGTTCGCCCAGGCGTTCCATCTGTCACCGGCGGAGCGGAAGACGCTCCTCGTGGCCGGGGCCGCCGGCGGAATGACGGCCATCTTCGCGACGCCGGTGGCCGCGGTCCTCCTGGCGCTGGAGCTGCTGCTGTTCGAATGGAAGCCGCGGAGCTTCATTCCCGTCGCGTCCGCGGCGGCGGTCGCGGGTGTGCTGCGGGTCCCCCTGTTCGGGGCGGGCCCCCTGTTTCCCGTCGTGCCGCACCCCGCGCTCCCGTGGACGCCGCTCATGTCCCTCGGCGTGGGCCTGACCGCCGGGCTCGTCGCGACGGCGATCACAGCGCTCTTATATGGTTGCGAGGACCTGTTCGCCCGGCTACCGATCCACTGGATGTGGTGGCCGGCCATCGGCGGCGTGTTCGTCGGGCTGGGCGGCCTCATCGCCCCCCGGGCGTTGGGGGTCGGATACGATGTGATCCGCGATCTCCTCGCCGGGCAGCTCGTGGGCGCGACGCTCGTGGTGCTGCTGGTCGTGAAGGCGCTGATCTGGGCGATCGGGCTCGGCTCGGGTACCTCGGGCGGCCTCGTCGCCCCGCTCCTGCTGATGGGGAGCGCGCTCGGGGCGCTCGGCGCCGGCGTGTTTCACGCCGCCGACGCAAGCCTCTGGGTCATGCTCGGGATGGCGGCGCTGATGGGGGGGACGATGCAGATTCCGTTCACGGCGATGGTGTTCGCGGTCGAGCTCACGGGTGACCTGGCCGCGCTCCCCGCCCTGCTCATCGCCTGCGTCGCCGCCGCCGGTGTGACGGTCTTGCTGATGCGGCGCTCGATCCTGACCGAGAAGCTCGCGCGCCGCGGGCGCCACCTGACACGCGAATACGGCGTCAACCCGTTGCGCGTGCTGCGGGTCGAGGACGTGATGGACCCGCCGCTGGCGCCCCCCACCGCAGCCGTGGCGCCGGTGGTCACCTATCCCGATGAGCTGCTCGAGACGGCGATGCGCAAGCTGCTCGAGCACGAGGTGGACGTGCTCCCCGTCGCCAGTCCCGACGACCCCACCCGTGTGGTGGGCTTCGTGGAGCGTTCTGCAATCCTCGGCGCGTGGGTCCAGCTCACGCGCGACGAGCACATTCGAGAGGAAGGCTGGCTCGCGCGGCTGCGCCGCGCGTCGCGCTAGCGGTTGCCCGCCCCCGTCGCCGCCTCCGTGGCGCTCCGCCGGTGCTTCTCGAACCAGCTCATCATGTAGAGCTGGGTGCGCATGAAGTTCGACGGCTTCGAGCCGGTGCCGTGGTACTCTCCGTTGAAGCGCAGCATCACCGTCTGCACCCCCCGCAGCTTGAGTGCCGCGTAGTACTCCTCGGTCTGCGGAATCGGCGTGCGCCGGTCGAGCTCACCCGTCATCAGCAACGTCGGCGTCGTCACCCGCCCCGCGTACATCAGGGACGAGTGCGCCAGCCAGTCGTCCGGCTTGTCCCAGAACGCCTGGCGGAAGAAGCTGAACGTGAACAGCGGAATATCCGATTGGCCCGCCATGCTGATCCAGTCTATGACCGGGCAGCGCACCGCGGCCGCGGCGAAGCGGTTGGTGTGTCCGATCACCCAGCTCGAGAGCACGCCGCCGCCCGAGCACCCCGAGACGTACAGGCGCGTCGTGTCCACGAAGCCGCGGCCGATCACGGCGTCCACGCCGGCCATGAGGTCGTCGTAGTCGGGGCCGGGGTAATTGTGGTCGATGCCGTTGGAGAACGCATCGCCGTAGCCGGTCGAGCCACGCGGGTTGGTGTAGAGCACGACGTAGCCGTTCGCCGCGAAGTTCTGGAACATGTAGCTGAAGCCCACGTTGTACATCGCGAACGGGCCGCCGTGGATCTCGAGGATCAAGGGGTACTTCTTCCCCGCGTCGAACGCCGGCGGCTTGACGATCCACCCCTGCACGCGCGTCCCGCCGCTCGACGTGTACCACACCTCCTCGACGCGGGCCAGCCGCTTGTTCGTCAGCACGTCGTCGTTCACCGCGGTGACGCGCGCCGGAGGAGCGGCCTGCCCGCGCCGCAGATCGATGCGCACCACGTCCGGACCGTGGTCGGGGTCGCTCCGCACGCCGACGCCCACGAGCGTGCGCGCCAGCGACGTGAGGGAAACCACCTGCGCGCCCTGCGTGACGTCCCGGATGCCACCCGACAGGTCGGCATAGCGGACGTTGATCGAGCCGCGGTCCGGGGCCGTGAAGTAGACGCCCTTGCCGTCCGGCGCCCAGCGCAGGTTATCCGGATCGCGGTCCAGGGTACGGGACACGTCGCGCAGTCCCGAGCCGTCGAGCCCCACCGTCCACAGGTCCGACGTGCGGTGCGTGTGATCCGACGAGTCGGACCCGGTGAACGCGACCGTCCGTCCGTCCGGCGACACGACCGGAGCGGCCCAGAACCCGGGCCGGGAAACGAGCGTCCGGATCGCGCCGCTCGCCACGTCCAGCGTGTAGATGCGCGCTACCTGGTATTGCCGGTCCCAGGTCGAGTCCCGCAGACCATCGAACACGATCGTGCGGCCGTCGGGCGTCCAATCGTAGCCCACGCCGAGCGCGAGCCCGTCGAACCGAGCGCCCACGTGCCAGTGCCCGCTGGTCAGCGCCCGGGCGGTCCCGCCGTCGGCGGGCACGAGGAAGAGGTGAGTGAACCCCTGCTGCATGAACCCGACTCTGTCCTGGCGGTAATGCAGGTCGCCCACGACGCGCGGGGCGGGCGTCCAGTTCGCGCCGGCAGGCGCTTTGGGGAGGGAGATGCTCCAGGGCGTCGAATCGGGCACCAGCATCAGGAAGGCGATCGCCTTGCCGTCGGGCGCCCATTTCGCGTCGGTCGGCGTCTCGGTCAGGCGCGTCACCTGGGACGACGCGCCCTCCCCATCCATCCAGCGCACGAAGACCTGCGTGCCTTTGGGCTCGCCGTCGGCGAGGTACAGAATGCGGGTGCCGTCCGGCGACCAGCGCGCGTCCGATCCTTTGACCAGGAAGCGGTGGTGCGACCCGTCGGCGCCGACGATCCACAATGCCGACTCCCACTTGTCGTCGATCTTGTTCACCCAGCGCCGGGTGTACACGACCTGCGAGCCGTCCGGTGAGAGCTGGGGATCCGCAACCTGCTCCCAATCCAGGTAGTGATCGACCGTGAGCAGGGTGTCCGAGGCGGTTTCCTGAGCGCGGGCGGGCCTGGCGACGACCGCGGCCGCGAAAACGATGAACGAGCCCCAAAGAAGTTTGTGCATCAGCGTGCCGCTTTCGCGCCTCCCGTTAGACTGTCTTTTACGACCTGCCCGCCTTTCATTACGAATCCCACGTGCTCGAGCACCGTCACGTCCTGCAACGGGTCGCCCACGACGGCGATCACGTCGGCGAGTTTCCCCGGCTCGAGCGCGCCCACGCGGTCCGACCAACCGATCAGGTCTGCCGCGTTGACGGTGGCCGCCTGGATCGCCTGCAACGGTGTCGTCCCCCACCGCACCATGTGTGCGAACTGCTTCGCGTTCCAGCCGTGCGGGTACACGCCCGCGTCCGTGCCGAACGCGATCTTCACGCCCGCCTGCACCGCCTTCTTGAAGTTCTCGCGCTGCTGGCGACCCACCAGGCGCTCTTTCTCGATGATCTTCTGGGGAAAGCCGAGTCGCGTGTACTCCGCGAGGATATAGTCGTCGTTGTAGATGTCCGCCACGAGGTAGGTGCCGCGCTCCTTCATGAGGCGGATGCCTTCATCGTCGATCAGGCTGCCGTGCTCGACCGACGCGACGCCGGCGCGCACCGCGCGCTTGATCGCCTCCGCCCCGTGGGCGTGCGCGGCCACCTTGCGGCCCCACATCGCCGCCTCCTCGACCACCGCGTTCAGCTCCTCCTGGGTGTACTGCGGAGCGCCCACCGATTCTTCCTCGGACAGGACGCCGGCGCTCGCGAGCACCTTGATGAGATCCGCGCCGTACTTGACCTCGAACCGGATTTTCTCTCGGATCTGCTCGACGCCGTTCGCGATCCCTGAGAAGCCTTCGAACCGGAGGTAGGGCGACATGCCGTTCACGTCGCCGTGCCCGCCGGTGGCTGAGAGGGGCATGGTCGAGACCAGCATGCGCGGCCCCGGGATCGCGCCTTCATTGATCGCGTTGCGCAGCGCCACGTCGATGAACTCGCCGGCCCCGACGTTCCGCACCGTGGTGAACCCCGCGTCGAGCGTCCGCTTCGCATAGAGGTGCGCTCGGACGGCTTCATCGATCGCGCTCATGCGGAACAGCTGCTTGTAATAGTCGCCGGGATCGGACGTGATGTGCGTGTGACAGTCGATCAACCCGGGCAGCACGGTGGCGTTGCGCAGGTCGATCACGCGCGCCTCGCGCGGCGCGTGTGCGGCGACGGCGTCGGCGGCGCCGATCTCCTTGATGCGGTCGCCTTCGATCAGGATCGCCTGGTTCGTGAGCACCGCGCCCGTGCGCACGGCGATGAGCCGCCCGGCGCGCACCAGCACGCTCGGCCGCGGGGCCGAGTCCGCCTGGGCAGACGCGGGACGCGCGGCGAGTACGCCGAACAGCAGGACCAGGCCGGCGCGACGGCTCATCGCGCGCCTCCGATCGACTTCTCCACGCGCTGCGCGAACACGTGCGCCCCGGCCGGCGCCATGCGACTCGCGTCTCCCTTGATCTCATAGCTGTCGGCGAGCACCGCCTTCCCGGTCGTGGCATCGAACAACTCGGCCGTGAGCAGCCACACCAGGTTCGACAGGTTCGAGATGGTCCCCTTCGCGACCCAGCGGGCCCCGAGCTGCCGCGCCACCGCCAGGGCGCAGTCGTTGCCGCACGGGTCGCCGCCGGCTTCCGCGGCGGTGACCGCCGCTGCGACCGCGCTCGAATCGACCAGCGTCACCAGCTCGGACGCCCGCAGCGTCGCGAGCAGTTTGCTCGTCGCGGCCGCCACGACCGCCGTGTCGCCCGGGGAGAGCACGTTGGCGTGCTCGCCGTCGAATCGCAGGTTCACCACCACGATCGTCGGACGGGGCCTGTCGCTCTGCGCCCCGAGGCGCGCACCAACCAGGAACAGCATGAAGACGAGGGCAAGGCGTCCTGCGCGCACGCGAAACCTCCGGGTCGTGGGATGGGGCGAACGGGTGTAATCTAGAGGTCCCTCGACCGGGACACCAATGACCTCCACGCGCCCTCCGACAAGCGATCAACGCGCCACCGTCGTCGCGGGTTTTCTCGGCTGGACGCTGGACGCGTTCGACTTTTTCCTGGTCGTCATGACGCTGACGGCGATCGCCAAGGAATTCGGCAGGTCCGACAAGGACATCGCGCTCTCGATCACCGTCACGCTCGCCTTCCGGCCCGTGGGCGCATTCATCTTCGGGCTGATCGCGGACCGGTACGGGCGCAAGCTGCCCCTGATGATCGACCTCGTGTTCTACTCGGTGATCGAGGTGCTCACCGGCTTCGCGCCGAACTACACGACGTTCCTCGTGCTCCGGGCATTGTTCGGGATCGGCATGGGAGCCGAGTGGGGCGTCGGCGCTTCCCTGGTGATGGAAAAGGTCTCGTCCCGTTATCGGGGCGTCGTGTCGGGTCTGCTGCAGCAGGGATATGCCCTGGGATTCCTGCTCGCGGCGCTGTGCTATCGCTCGCTCTTCCCCCATCTTGGCTGGCGGCCGCTGTTTTTCATCGGCGGCCTGCCGGCGCTGCTCGCGCTGTTCGTGCGCGCGCGGGTGAAGGAGTCGGAGGTGTGGCGCGAGACCCGGCACGAGAGCTGGAGCGGGCTCGGTCGCGCGATCCGGGGCAACCTCCCGCTGTTCGGCTACATCACCGTGCTGATGTGGATGATGAACATGGTGTCGCACGGGACGCAGGACATGTATCCCACGTTCCTCCAGCGCCACTGGGGGTTCACGGCACAGCAGCGGGGCGACATCACGATCATCTCCATGGTCGGGGCCCTGCTGGGCGGCGTCGCGTTCGGTCTCTACTCCGACCGGCTGGGCCGGCGGCGCGCCATCGGGCTCGCCCTCTGCGCCGCCGTCGTCGCGATTCCCCTGTGGGCGTTCGCTCCGTCGGTCCCGTTGCTCGTGGCGGGCGCTTTCGTGATGCAGTTCTTCGTCCAGGGCGCCTGGGGCGTGATCCCGGCGCATATCAACGAGCTCTCCCCCGACGCGGTACGCGGCTTCCTGCCGGGGTTCGCCTACCAATGCGGGGTGGCCCTGGCGGGCGCGATCGGGTGGTTGGAAGCGCGCTTCGCCGAGCATCTGGACTACGCGTGGGCCATGGCCCTGACCGCGGCAACCGTGTTCATCCTCGGGACGATCGTGGCGCAACTCGGCCCCGAGCGCCGGGGAGTAGCGTTCGGGCGCGGCGCTCCCTACCCTTAGGCACCATGACGACGTTCGTCAAAGCCACTCAGGCGTATCAGCAGGGCCAGCGCACCCTGCCCGGGCGCTACTACAACGCACCCGAGATCTGGGCCGAAGAGCGAGAGCGGATTTTCGCGCGGCGCTGGATCTCGGTCGGCCGGGCTGCCGAGCTCGCCCAGCCGGGAGACTACGTGGTTCCCTCGGTCGGAGGCGAGAGCGTGATCGTCGTGCGCGGTCAGGACGGCGCGGTGCGCGCTTTCTACAATGTGTGCCGTCACCGCGGCACGCGGCTGTGCGAGACGGAGGTCGGGCGCCTCTCCGAGACGATCCAGTGCCCCTACCACGCGTGGACCTACACGCTCGATGGGACGCTGATCGGCGCGCCGCACATGAACGAGGTGGCGGGGTTCGACAAGCGCGACTTCCCGCTCCATCAGGTCGCGCTCGCCGAGTGGGAGGGGTTCCTCTTCGTCAACCTGGCGGAGCAGCCGGAGCCGTTCGCCCGGGCGTTCGCCCCGCTCGCCGGCCGCTTCAGCCGCTTCAACATCGCGAGCCTCCGCTCGGCCGGGCGCATTGACTACGACGTGCACGCCAACTGGAAGCTCGTGTTTCAGAATTTTTCCGAATGCCTGCATTGCCCCATCATCCATCCGGGACTCGCCAGGCTGACCCCGTACACCAGCGGGGAGAACGACCTGTTCGATGGGCCCTTTCTCGGCGGCTACATGGTGATCACCGCGCCCGGCGGCAGCCTCACCATGAGCGGCCGCGCCTGCGGCCCGGCGGTGGGAGACCTACCGGCGGAAGACCAGAATCGGGTTTACTTCTACACGATCTTTCCGAACCTGCTGCTGTCGCTGCATCCGGACTATGTGATGTTCCACACACTGTGGCCGCAGGCGCCCGACCAAACCCGCATCAGGTGCGAGTGGCTGTTCCACCCCGACGCCTTCGGGCAGCCGGGCTTCGACCCCGACGACGCCATCCGCTTCTGGGACGAGACCAACCGGCAGGACTGGCACATCTGCGAGCAAAGCCACGCCGGGATAGCCTCACGCGCCTACCAGCCCGGTCCGTACTCGCCGCGCGAAGGCATTTCCGCGGCGTGGGACCGGGAGTTTCTCAGGGCGCTGGAAGGCGGTAAGCGGTGAGCGGTGAGCGGTGAGCGGTCAGCGCACCCCGCTTACCGCTTACCGGTTACCGCTGACGGCGTAAGTAGTCGTCCGTCTTGTTGAGCCAATCCGCGCGCGGCGGATAGAAGATGTCCACGTCGAGCGTATCTTCCAGCGCGTGCGCCTCGTG
>Ga0209375_1002147_pt1 | contig 14425 bp, 12 predicted proteins | sample GraSoiAngelo_131_FD_185888 | JGI IMG/M metagenome (GOLD analysis project Ga0209375, IMG submission 185888) | Grasslands soil microbial communities from the Angelo Coastal Reserve, California, USA - 14_0929_02_30cm (SPAdes) (version 2) | ecosystem: Environmental > Terrestrial > Soil > Grasslands ... | reverse complement strand
CAATGGGTTCGGTGGAATACAGGATGGACAGTGAATGGAACGACAGTCAGCCGATTTATCGACAGCTCCGGGATCGTGTCGTCGCTATGATTCTCGACGGCGTGCTCAACGAAGGCGATCCGTTGCCCTCGGTCCGCAATGTCGCGGCAGAATATCGGGTCAATCCCCTCACCGTTCTCAAGGCCTATCAACAACTGGTCGCCGAGGAGTTGGTCGAGACCAGGCGCGGACTCGGCATGTTCGTCAAAGCCGGCGCGCACGATCTTCTGCTCAAAGGCGAACGACAGAAGTTTCTTACCGACCGATGGCCCGCAATCGCCGCAACGATTCAGCGGCTCGGGATCACACCCAAAGAATTACTCAAAGCGGCGAAGACTACGAAAGCAAAATGAGATCACCCAATTTGAGGAATGCAGCTTTGATTTTAAGCCTTAGCGGCTCCGCGTCTTTGCGTGAGACCTCTGCGATACAAGGCAGGGAAGAGGTTTTCACGCTAAGGCGCCAAGGCGCAAAGAAGGCATGGCAATCCAAAAGTCCGGTTCCATCTCTGGACCTTAGCGGCTTTGCGTCTTTGCGTGAGACTTCTCCGATTCAAGGCAGGGAAGAGCTTCTCACGCTAAGGCGCGAAGGCGCAAAGAAGGCATTTGAATCGGAGAGTCCGGTTTCATCTCTGGACCTTAGCGGCTTTGCGGCTTTGCGTGAGACTTTTGCAATACAAGGCAGCGAAGAGTTTTTCACGCCATGGCGCCAAGGCGCAAAGAGAAGGAACCAATCAAAGCACCAGAGGTTCTTCGGGCATACCATTGGCGATCCGCTTAATGCCGTGTTTGATCATGTGCTCGCCGAAATTGATGAGGAGGCCGAGTCGTTTATCCATCAGCCGCAGATAGGTCAGGACCTGTTTGCTGTGAACCGCATCGAGTGCCGCGATCGATTTCACTTCCACGATCACGCAATTGTCGATGATCAGGTCGGCGCGAAAGCCTTCGTCGAACCTGATCCCATCCCACGTGATCGGAACAGGTACTTGTCTTTCCACGGAGTAGCCGTGTTTGCGCAGTTCATGCGCAAGCAAGACTTCGTATACGATTTCGAAGATGCCTGGCCCGAGCCCAGTGTGCAAGCGATAGGCAGCGTCAACGACCACAGTCGCGATTTCATTCTCTTTCATACGGCGAAGCTTGTGCTCCTCCTATCAGCCTGCGAAGCGAAAAATTTTAGCGCCGTGTTGTCTTTGCGCGAGAACTCTGCCACGCAATCCCAAGAAAAGTTTTTCACGCCAACTCGCGAAGACGCAAAGGAAGTAGTTAAATCGAAGAGTCTGGTTCCATCTCTGGACCTTGGCGCCTTTGCGTCTTTGCGTGAGATTTCTGCAAGACAAGGCAAAGAAGAGTTTTTCTCGCTAAGGCGCGAAGGCGCAAAGAAAGCATATGAATCCAAAGGTCCGATTTCGTCTCTGGGCCTTAGCGGCTTTGCGTCTTTGCGTGAGACTTCTGTGACACAAGGCAGGGAAGAGGTTTTCACGCTAAGGCGCGAAGGCGCAAAGAAGGCATTTGAATCGAAAAGTCCGGTTTCATCTCCGAACCTTAGCGGCTTTGCGTCTTTGCGTGAGATTTCTGCAAGACGAGGCAGAGAAGAGTTTTTCACGCTATGGCGCCAAGGCGCAAAGAAGGCATCCGAATCGAAACACCGGATTTCATCCCGAAACCTTAGCGGCTTTGCGCCTTTGCGTGAGACCTCTCCGATACTATGGCAACGATAGAAGCGCGCGGGCTCCGCAAGGTTTTTGGCACGACGATTGCGCTCGATGGGATAAACCTGCGTGTTGAAGAGGGCCGCATTCTCGGAATGATCGGTCCCAACGGCGCGGGCAAAACCACCGCGCTCAATGCGATTCTCGGGCTCACTTCGTATGAAGGGCAGTTAACTGTCCTCGGACGCGATCCGTGGAACGCGCGCGATCAACTCATGCGTGATGTCTCTTTCATTGCCGATGTCGCGGTGTTGCCGCGTTGGATCCGGGTTACGCAGCTGCTCGATTACGTCGCCGGGGTGCATCCGCGATTCGATCGGGCGAAAGCGGAAGCTTTTCTGGCCAGGACCACGATCAAACGTACGAGCAAGGTGCGGCAATTATCGAAAGGGATGGTGGCGCAACTGCATCTCGCGCTAGTCATGGCGATCGATGCGAAATTGCTGGTGCTGGATGAGCCGACGCTTGGTCTCGACATCTTATATAGAAAGCAATTCTACGATTCGCTGCTGAACGATTATTTCGACAAGACCCGCACCATCGTAGTGACGACGCATCAGGTGGAAGAGGTCCAGGACGTTCTGACCGATCTCATGTTCATCGATCGCGGAAAGATCGCGCTCGAATGCAGCATGGAAGAATTCGAATCGCGCTATCTCGAAGTGATGGTGAATCCAGAGCACGTGGTCGCAGCACGCGCGCTCAAGCCAATTCACGAGCGACCGGTCTTCGGCCGCAGCGTGCTGTTGTTTGACGGCGCGAATCGTGAAGAGGTCGCCGCGTTAGGCGAAGCGCGCAGACCCAGTATTGCGGATTTGTTTGTAGCCGTCATGGGAAGGCCGAAGACGGCCAATGACGAAGCTCGAATGACGAATGACGAAGGAATGACGAATGACGAATCAATGAGGCCAGAGGTCAGAGAAACTAAATGAATAGTCTATCGAACGCAGAGTTAGGTCCGGGGTCACCGCCCCCGGCTACAACACTGCCCGGGAATTCCGGGGTCAGCGACCCCGGCTACAAGGGGGCGACGCGACCGCTTCACTGGTCGGTGTGGCGGGAGCTGTGGGAGAACCGCTCTATATATATAGCACCGCTGGCCGTGGCGGTAGTCGTGCTGTTCGGATTCATGATCAGCACCTACGGAATGCCGGAGCGCCGGCGCGGGGTGCTGTTGATGGATCCGGCGAAGCAGCGGGCACTTATTAGCGAGCCCTACGATGCCGCGGCCATGATGTTGATCTTCACCGTGTTCATCGTCGGCGTGTTCTATTGCCTCGACGCGCTCTACGGGGAGCGCCGCGATCGCAGCATTTTGTTCTGGAAATCGTTGCCCGTTTCCGATCTCACCAGCGTGCTTTCGAAGGCGAGCATTCCGCTCGTGATCCTGCCGCTGGTTACCTTCGTGATAATCGTTGCCACGCAATTTGTCATGCTGCTGTGGAGCAGCGTTGTTCTACTTACGAGCGGTCTGGCGGGGACGACTTGGACACGGTTCAACCTACTCGAGGAGTCGCTGATATTACTTTACAGCTTGATCGCGCTGGCCCTCTGGCACGCGCCCATCTACGGATGGTTGCTGCTGGTCTCAGGCTGGGCCCGACGCGCGACATTTCTTTGGGCGGTATTACCGCTGCTCGCGATCAGCATTTTCGAAACGATTACCTTCAACACTTCGCATTTTATCAGAATGCTGGGGAACCGCTTGATGGGATTCGCGGCGGAGGCCTTTGATTTCCAGGGTCAACATAACCCGGACATTCATTCGCTGGCGCAACTAACGCCGGGGAGATACTTGAGCGCGCCGGATCTCTGGATCGGGCTGGCATTCGCCGCCGCATTTATCTTCGCGGCAGTTCGGCTACGGCGTTATCGCGGACCGATCTGATACAGACGAATGAAGCAAACGCCCAACGCCGAACGTCGAACGTCGAAGGCCCAACGCCGAATGCAGAGGGCTTGGTTTGAAATTCGATGTTCGGTGTCCGGTGTTCGACGTTCGATGTTTTCTGCCTCACCAACCGGAGACGATTACGAGCTTGAGCATGAAGAAAAACAGATGACGAAAACCTATGCACCCAACTAACAAAGCCGCGCGAATTGCCGGCGCTGTGTATCTATCGATGGTAGTCACAGCGCCATTCAGCATGCTCTATGTTCCGGGCAAGCTCATCGTCCGCGGCAACGCCACTGCCACGGCCGACAATATTCTGGCGCACGAAACAATGTGGCGATTGTCGATCTTCGGTGATTTGACTGGGCAAGTAATTTTCATCTCTCTCGCCATCGCGTTGTATCGCCTGCTTAGCAACGTGAACAAAACATGGGCGATGCTGATGGTGAGTTTCGTTTTGGTGTCCGCCGCGATTTGCTTCCTGAATGCGCTGAACAACATCGCGGCGGTTATTCTGTTTCGTGGTGGCGAATTTTTGACCGTATTCGATAAACCGCAACGTGACGCACTCGCGATGCTGTTCTTGCGATTGCACAATCAGGGAGAATTCATCGCCGAAATTTTTTGGGGATTGTGGCTCTTTCCTTTCGGCTTGCTGGTCTGTCGCTCCAGATTCCTGCCGCGAATTTTAGGCATTTGGCTGATCGTTGACTGCTTCGCCTGGATTGCGCTCAGCATTACCGCCCAATTCTTTCCGCAATATTACCAAACCGCATTCGCCTGGTTGCAGCCGGCATTCTTCGCCGAAATGGCAATCATGCTCTACTTCTTGATCAAAGGAGCCAATGTCAAAGCGGTGCCGGCCGAGGCTACCTGATTCGTTAGGCATATGCAGATCAAACGTTTCCTGAAGTGGAGCTTCCTTCTAATCCTGGTCGTGCTCATTGGCTGGCTGTTCATCGCCTACTGGATTTCGACTAACGACTGCAACCGCAACGCTGCCACCCCGCGTAATCCCATGAAAGCTATCGTGAATTGCGAGTATGGCGTCGGCAATCTTCAGCTCCGCGACCTGGAAAAGCCGTCGCCCAACGACAATGAAGTGCTCGTCCGCGTCCGCGCGGCCTCGATCAATCCGGTCGATGGACACTTGATCAGAGGCGCGTGGCCGATGCGTTCAATGACCGGGATGCGCAAGCCCAAGAACACCCGATTCGGAACTGATTTCTCCGGTGTCGTAGAGGCAATTGGAAAAAATGTAATGAACTTCAAACCGGGCGACGAAGTTTTCGGAGCGAAGAACGGAGCGGTGGCGGATTACATTTGCGTCAAGGCGGATCGCGCGATCGTGATGAAACCGGTCAACATTACGTTCGAGCAAGCCGGCTCGGTCGGAATCGCCGGAGTCACAGCGTTGCAAGGTCTCAGGGACAAGGGGCACATTCAGGCCGGTCAAAAAGTTTTGATCAACGGCGCGTCCGGAGGCGTTGGCACTTTCGCGGTGCAAATCGCGAAAGCGTTCGGCGCAGAAGTGACCGGCGTTTGCAGCACGCGCAATGTCGATCTTGTCCGCTCGATCGGAGTTGATCACGTGATCGATTACACCAAGGAAGATTTTACCAGGACCGATCAGCGTTACGACATGATCTACGATTTGGTCGGTAATCATTCGTTCTCCGAGCGCCGGCAAATCTTGACGACCAACGGCATTTGTGTGCTCGCCGGAATCGGGGGCGCCGGATTTCATCCCGAATCGTGGGGACGCATTCTTGGAAATTTCAAAACTGCTTTTCAGTCAAGGTTCACCAGCCAAAAGTTCGTCACCTACATTGCGAAACTGACCAAGGATGATCTGAATGTTCTGCGCGATTTCATGCAGGCAGGAAAGCTCTCGCCGGTCATCGACCGCACTTACAAGATTAGCGAGACACAAGCTGCGGTCCGCTATTTGGAAGAAGGCCACGCGCGCGGAAAAGTGGTAATCAACTTGGAATAAAAACGAAATGACAATTACCAAGATCGGCAATGCACAAGGCACTGCGGCAAGAGTCGCAGGCTGGAGCGGTCTGCTTACCTTCGCGATCGTGGTCTTCGGCAACTACGTGCTGCTCAATCCTCTTATTGTTCCGAGCAATGTGGCGGCGACCGCCCAGAACGTCGTGGCGCACCAAACGCAACTTCGCATCACGGCTGTTTGTTTTCTGACTTACAGCCTGGGCGTTGTTGTTCTACTCACCGCGCTTTATGTGATTCTTAAACCGGTAAATCACGGCCTCGCCCTGGTCGGAGCGCTCTTCCGCCTGGTCTTTGCTTTGTTGTGGCTCCTTTCACCGCTTAATCTGCTGGCGATGCTGCGGCTCGTAAGTAACGCGAATTACCTGCAAGCCTTTGAGCCAGATCGATTGCAGGCCCTGGCAAGATTGCATCTCGGCGCCACTTTCGATGACTACTATATCGGCCTGCCATTTTTCGGATTAGCCGCGACCGTTTGCGCCTACTTGTGGTTCAAGTCGAACTACATCCCGAAAGGACTAGCTATCTCTGGCCTAATCGCGTCCGCCTGGTGCGTGCTCTGCGCTTTCGTTTTTCTCATTTTCCCGCAATTCAACAAAGTCGTTAACGACTATTTGTTCGATTCACCGATGGCTTTGTTCGAATTGATCGTGAGTTTTTGGTTGCTGTTTAAAGGATTGAAACCGGTCGCGCTCAGTCAAGCGCAGGCTGGCGCCCTTTGACTCTTTCCTTCATGATCGACAACCGCCCTTATCACAAACCTTCATCCCGCTTATGAAACGAATACTAAAATGGATTTTCCGCATCGTTCTGGTCCTGTTTATACTCGCGTTCCTGTTCGTGTTTGTCGCTTATTGGAGGTCGACCAACGACTGTGATCGCCTTACCGCTGCGCAGGGCAACTCGATGAAAGCCATTGTCTATTGCGATTACGGCTTACCTAACCTGAAGCTTGCCGACATCGCGAAACCTACTCCGACGGACGATCAAATCCTGGTCAGAGTCCGCGCGGCTTCAGTCAACCCACTTGACTGGCACTTCATCGAAGGCACGCCCAAGATCATGCGCGCAATGGGGGTCGGGCTGCGCAAGCCCAAGGACGTTCGACTCGGCGTTGATTTTGCCGGAATGGTTGAAGCAGTTGGCAAAAACGTCACCCAGTTCAAACCGGGTGATGAGGTATTCGGTGGCCGAGACGGGGCCTTTGCCGAATATGTTTGTCCGCGCGCAGATCGAGCCGTCACGCTCAAGCCGGCAAACATCACCTTTGAGCAAGCGGCCTCGGTCAACATCGCGGGTATCACGGCACTGCAGGCTGTGCGCGACAAAGGAAAAGTCCAGGCGGGACAGAAGGTTTTGATTAACGGCGCTTCGGGAGGCGTCGGTACGTTCGCGGTCCAAATCGCCAAATTGTTCGGCGCCGATGTGACCGGCGTGTGCAGCACGCGAAATCTGGAGATGGTCCGATCGCTCGGGGCGGATCATGTAATTGATTACACCAAAGAGGATTTCGCCAAAGGTGACCAACGTTATGACGTGATTCTCGACAACGTTCCGAACCATTCATTGTCAGAATGCAGACGCGTCTTAACCCCCCAAGGGAAATACGTCATGATCGGAGGGGGTGGACCAAACGACAACCGATGGATCGGACCTTTCGGTCGTTTGATTCAGGCGCTGGTGATCTCACCGTTCGTGAGCCAGAAAATGGGCATGATGATGGCGGAACTGAAGAAAAGCGACCTGGCCATTTTGGGCGATATGATGCAGTCGGGAAAGGTGAAACCGGTCATCGACCGGACTTACAAGTTGAGCGACGTCCCGGCGGCGATCGCGTATCTGGAAGAAGGCCATGCGCGAGGGAAAGTCATAATAACGGTTGAGTAAGAACTGAGTTATGATCGCGATGCGCAATGCATCTAAATTTGTTCTTATGAGCGGCTTTTTCGAGGAGTTGCGACGGCGAAAAGTTTATCGAGTCGCGGCCGCCTATATTATCGCGGCGGGATTCATCATTCAGATCGGGTCGGCCGTGTTCCCGGCATGGGAATTACCAAACTGGACACTGCGCCTGGTCGTCGTGCTCTTGCTGATGGGATTTCCGATCGCATTGATTCTCTCCTGGGCTTACGACGTCACAGCCCAGGGAATTCGTGCAACTCCGACCGTATCAGCTCCCGGAACGCATCGTCGCCGAAATCTAATATTGCTCATTGCAACCGGCGTGATCGTTTCGGCGGCGGCAGGTTTCTTCCTTTTGCCGCGCGCCTCCGCTCGGAAGATCGACAAATCAATCGCAGTGCTGCCATTCCAAAATCTTAGCGACGAAAAGGAAAATGCCTACTTCGCTGACGGAGTGCAGGACGATATCCTGACGAATCTTTCGAAGATCGGCGACCTAAAAGTTATCTCGCGCATGTCGGTCATGTCATATCGGGGCGAGAGCACGCGCAACGCTCGCGAAATCGGCAAAGCGCTCGGAGTGGCCACACTTTTGGAAGGAAGCGTTCGTCGCGTCGGCAATCGCGTTCGGGTCAATGTGCAGCTGATTGATGCTAACAACGACGAGCACATTTGGGCGGAAGATTACGATCGCGATTTGACCGACGTCTTCGCCATTCAAACCGATCTCGCGCAAAAAATTGCCTCTGCTCTTCAGGCAAAGCTTTCGCCAAATGAAAAAGCGCGTCTCGATCGGCGACCAACCCAGAATCCGGACGCCTATCTCCTCTTCGTTCAGGCACACGATTACGCCAATCGAATGGACATGTTTCACGACACATCTTTGAAGGCGGAGCCGCTTTTTGAGCAGGCGATCAAGCTCGATCCAAACTTTGCTGCGGCTTTTGCTGGCCTCTCCATGGCGGAGAGCTGGGCGTATCATAGCTTCGACCCGATACCGGCGCGGAGGGAGAAAGCGCGTCTCAACGCTGAGGAGGCCTTGCGATTGCAACCGGACCTTCCCGAAGCCCACCTCGCTCTCGGTTTCTCCTACTATTATGGCGACCGCGATTACGAGCGGGCCCTCAGCGAATTTGAGACCGCCCGACGCGGACTGCCGAACGAGTCCCAAGCGTATGCGGCTATCGGTGCCATTCAGCGGCGCCAGGGCAAATGGGCGGAATCAACCGCGAATTTAGAAAAAGCAGCCGCCCTCGATCCGAAAAACATAAGCGTCTTGATTAACCTTTGTTTTAGTTACATCGCTCAGCGAAATTTTGAAACCGCCGACAAGTTTCTTGATCGCGCCATCGCGGCATCGCCGCAACCGTTTCAGCCGCTTGCATTGAAAGGATTCATGGCCGTCCTATGGAAAGGCGATCTTGGCGCGGCCGAAAAAGTATTTTCTTCCACCCCGCCTGAAACCGATCCGAACGGGCTGATGACCTGGTCCCAAGCCTGGATCCTAACGCTCCAGCGGAAGCTTCCAGAGGCTCTTCAAGTCCTGGAACGATTTCGCGGTGAAACGATGTTTACTACCACTACTGCCCCGTCCCCTAAGGCTTTCCTGGAAGGGTTGATTCACCTGCTCCAAGGCAATAAGACCAAAGCGCAGGCAGAGCTGGAGCAAGCGCGACTGGTCTCGGAAAAATTGCTCCGTGAAGCTCCCGAGGACTCTGCCCGACACGCCCAGCGTGGTCTTATCCTGGCGGCGCTGGGTCAAAAGCAAGAAGCCATTGCCGAGGGCAAGCGCGCTGTTGAGTTATTACCCGAATCCCAGGACGCCCTGGATGGGCCGCAGGCAACGGCTAACCTCGCCCAGATTTATGCCTGGACCGGCGAATTCGACGAAGCATTTCGCCTGCTCGATCATTTGTTCACGGTCCCTAGCAACCTAACCGTCCCCATGTTGAAACTCGATCCAGCCTGGGACCCGTTGCGGCAAGACCCGCGCTTCCAAGCTTTGATCGACAAGTACAGCCCCAAGACCTAGGTCAGAGATCACGGACAACAGACTGGTGCAGTGGCGCAGTCAGAACATCGGTAACACTATGTCGATCATCGGCAACTGGCAACGCTTCAGCAATCGACGGCGAGTTGGCAGTTACACCGGGGAAGACAGTAGCGGCAATACCCGCATACAGCGCTGCGTGACCAAACATGGCAATCCGCGCTTGAGAGCGGCGCTGGTCGAAGCAGCCTGGCGCCTGGTCCGCTTCCAGCCAAACTATCGAGCGGTTAAAAATGGAGACACCTGTTGGCCAAAGAAGCGCTGGCCACGGGAGCTGCCCGCAAGAAAGCCATCGTAGCGGTCGCTCGACGATTGGCGGTGGAGCTGTGGCGCATCCGTACCGATCGAGTGAGCGCGGCACAATTAGGTTTAATTATTTAATGGTTCGAGGGGAAGAGAAAGGAGTGCGGGCCGCACTGGCATCAAATGCCTTAGGAAACAATGAAATAGTTCAGTCCAACTTTGGAACGTAAGGCGTGCCCGCTACCTAACCTGAAAAAGGTAACGTCCTTGTTCGACGCTTTAGATTGGGCCGCCCCAGTTCCTCTTCCACCCGATCGTATAGCTCAAATTGCTGCTCTCGCTGCGGTGAGATGCACGGATAGGAGTAAGAGCCATTGGAAAGAAAATCCAACGAGCCAGAGGAAGAGGAAACGCCTCCAGAGAAACTTTCAACTCTAGTCAACAAATCTTATGAGCTAACAAGTTACTCACTCAGCCCGCCCCCGCACTTGACATCTTACATAGGGGTTAGGTTTCACGTGCTCAATAACCTATGACTGATAGCCGATAGCGCCCCTACGGCGACTCCAGCTTCCTGACTTCGTTCTCTTGCGCATTGATCGCTTGCCAGCGCTGGTCGCGGTAAACAAAGACATCCGTGAAAACAGTTCTCCCGACTTCTTCTCCTTTCTCATTGGTCGTGACTACCAGGCCGTTCACAATTCCGACGTCGCCGTATAGACGAACCTTCAGACCATCGAAGTGGTTTTGCCGATCCGCGGGCGGAAGGTGTGTGGATGAAAAGTGGATGTGTTGGGCTTTGTCGAGGAGATCACCGGTGACGACCGGATGCACGAAATCGGAGGCAAAGATAGAATCAAGCTCTGTCGCGCTATGCTCGCTCCGGAGCCACTTATTCTCCAGTGCTATCAGAGCCTCGCGATCGCTTTCGACTGTGCGTTGTTGTGCCAGTGCCCTCATGTGACGGCCGGTTATCAAAATGAGAATGCAATAGCTGGGACGGATTAAAGCTGCACGCATCATGGTGTTTATCATTAGTTGGGCGCCCGACGCCGGCGTTATCAGTTATCGGTTATCGGGGGGTAAAAGGAGGTAAATCGTGACTCGCGGTCAGAAAGTTTAAGTTTTAGGGTCAGGGTTCAGGCGGCAGATGAAGGTCCCGGAGCGCTGAAGCATAAGCGGCAGAAGACTGCCGCAGTCCAATACGCTTCGCGAACAGCCGGGCCCCGAATCACGATTCACGACTCTCCGTGCTCCTTGCTCTATGCCTTTCGATTACGAGCACGAGCAGGAGGCGAATAGGAATTCGCCGGTTGCCACCCGGCTAATCCTGCCTAATGTCCTCCGCTTTCACCGCCTATGACTCTTCCTCTTGCCTTCGATATCCTTCAGTCAGGCGTGCGCCTATCGCTCATCTGCGCGGTGATCGGGCTAGGCTGCGCCTTCCTGCTCATCACCGTCATCTTGCGGTGCTCCCCCGGTAACGAACGGATGCGGCAGATTTCCGGCGCGGTGCAGGAAGGGGCTAAGGCTTATCTGAATCGACAGGTAATGACGATCAGCGTGATCGCAGTGATCATTTTCCTTTTGCTCTCTTTCTTTAAGGACCATTCCACCGCGTTTGGTTTCTTACTCGGCGCGTTTTGTTCCCTGGCGGCGGGCTATATCGGGATGCGCATCGCGGTCCTTGCCAACGCGCGCGTGACGCAGGCGGCGGCCACCCAGACCCGGACCGCAGCGCTGCGGGTGGCATTCAATGGCGGCGCCGTTACTGGCTTACTCGTGGTCGGTCTGGCGTTGCTGGCGGTGGGAACGTTCTATCATTTCGCGCGCAACATGATCGGGAATGATCTGGCGGTCCGCAGCCTGGTTGGGCTGGCGCTGGGGGCAAGCTTGATCAGCGTGTTCGCGCGTCTAGGCGGCGGCATTTACACCAAAGCAGCCGACGTCGGAGCCGATCTTGTCGGCAAAATCGAAAGCGGGCTGGAAGAAGATGATCCAAGGAATCCGGCCACGATCGCGGATAACGTGGGCGATAACGTGGGCGATTGCGCAGGAATGGCGGCCGACGTTTTTGAAACCTACGCCGTCAGCTTGATCGGCGCGATTTTAGTAGGCGTGCTGACGGTGGCAAACGCTCCCGCAGCAATTGTTTATCCATTCGTTCTCGGCGGAATTTCGGTACTGGGCGCGATCTGTGGCATTCTCTTCGTAAATTTTGGCGGCGGTAAGCCGGCCGGTGTGCTGATGGGGGCGGTCGGAATGAGCGCACTCGTCTCGGCCGTGTTGTTCTGGCCAGCGACGCATCAGCTGTTTCCGAACGGGGTGGAAATCGCGGGCAAGATGCGTTCGCCAACCGATCTCTATTTCGCCTCGCTCATCGGACTGTTGATGACAGGCATCGTGGTCGTGATCACGAATTACTACACCTCGATGCATTATAAGCCCGTGCAAAAAATTGCCCGCGCCTCCGAAACAGGACACGCCACCAACATTATTGCCGGGCTCGCCCTCGGCCAGCACGCCACGGCGCTGCCAGTTGGGTTCATTGGGATCGCGATTTTGCTGAGCTACAACTTCGCGGGTCTTTACGGCATCGCGGTAGCGGTGATGGCGATGCTGTCGATGGCGGGAATCATTATTTCACTCGATGCCTTTGGCCCGATCACGGACAACGCCGGCGGGATTGCCGTCATGAGCAATCTGCCGAAAGAAGTTCGCGCAGCCACGGACGAGCTCGACGCTGTCGGCAACACGATGAAAGCGGTGACGAAAGGCTATGCGATTGCGTCCGCCGGTTTGGCGGCGCTGGTTCTGTTCGGTTCCTATGTTGAAGAACTGAAGGCCCATATCACGAGGAACGGTCAGCCATTTGATTTCCAATTCTCATTAACGGAACCGAAGGTCATCATTGGGCTGTTCATTGGCGGATTGCTGCCGTTCATTTTCACCGCCTTCAGCATGGACGCGGTCGGGAAGGCGGCGGGCGCAGTGGTGCGCGAAGTGCGGCGGCAATTGCAGGCGCACCCTGGAATTTTGCGCGGTGAAGACGCGCCTGAATACGGAACGTGCGTGGACATTGTGACGAAAGCGGCGTTACGCGAAATGATCGTGCCGGCGCTGTTGCCACTGGCCTTTGTCATCCTGGTGGCGGTAATTCCACAACTCGGCCCAGTCGTGCTGGGTGGCGTTCTCGTCGGAACAATTGTGACCGGTTTGTTCGTAGCCATCGCCATGACCAGCGGCGGTGGCGCGTGGGACAACGCCAAAAAATATATCGAGGAAGGACATTACGGCGGGAAAGGTTCGCCGGCGCATGCGGCAGCGGTCACGGGCGACACCGTGGGCGACCCGTACAAGGACACAGCCGGTCCTGCGATCAATCCCATGATCAAGGTGGTGAACATTGTCGCCATCCTGATCATTCCGATTTTCTTTTAATCGGCGTCTGACACAGGCGCGGCGAAGCCCCACTACATGAAGGTCCATCTTGGGTTGGCCTCTTTTTTTGTCATTTCGAGCGCAGTCGAGGAATCTCTAATTTTCTTAGCAGAGGAATAGCAAGAGATGTCTCGACTTTCGCTCGGCATGACAAAGTGGACGCCTCGACAGCGCAAGAGCACGCGCAACATACTTTATGCGTGGGACCTCCTCCGAGTTAGAATTTGGATGTCGCATATGCGACATCCAAATGTTTAGTCGATCCGGCAGGCAAGAATGCCTGCCCTACAAATGATCGATTTTCGTTTGATCCCGGCGCAGAGCAGCTAGGTTGACGGTCGATGGCAAAGGAATCTCGCGATTTCGAAATCGTTTCGACGACGCACACGCCGGCCTTGCAGAAAATGCTGGCCAAGCCCGACGCCGGGGCGAACCCATTCAAGATCGTGATCGATCCGAAAGTGCGGATGGATCTGCGAAGCGCGTTGATCGATCTGATCGATTATCACGACGAAGCGCTGGCGGATCATTTCGCCGAAGGCAAACTGGCGCTCGATTCTTACAAGGAATATATCGAGCTGTTTGCGCGCAGCCTGAAAGAAACGATGGAAAGTCGGGAAGGCGTGTCCTATTTGCTGCGCTCGGTTGGATTCGATGTCCGCTCGGATGAAATCAATCTCAATCCAGAATTGCGCTGGAAGAAGGGCAAGCCGGGCGCGTTTGGGTCGAGCTTGTTGTAGGGGAATGAAGCGCGCTTTCAGCGCTGGAATTCACTGTCATACGAATCCCTGGGGCGTTGCCCCAGGCTAAGGTTAACACGCGCCTTTGGCGCAAACACACACTCCGAGCCAGGGAAACGGCTACAGTACTTCGCCGACGCCGCGAGCAAATCTGGGGAGCGCACGCGAGGCGCGTGCTCATTGCGGCGCCTCGCCGCGATGCTCCGTAAAATGAAAAGTCCGCGATGGCGAGGGCGCCATCGGCAGCACGCGCCTCGCGTGGCCTCCCAAGATGAAGAGACGACGCGTCATTCGCGCGACGAATTATATTGGAAGACCGATTTTAGTATCGCGATCGCTCGGTCGGCGTCAGGTGGGTGATCACGATTTCCGCCGACGACGCACGCAAC
>Ga0209375_1002146_pt1 | contig 14428 bp, 12 predicted proteins | sample GraSoiAngelo_131_FD_185888 | JGI IMG/M metagenome (GOLD analysis project Ga0209375, IMG submission 185888) | Grasslands soil microbial communities from the Angelo Coastal Reserve, California, USA - 14_0929_02_30cm (SPAdes) (version 2) | ecosystem: Environmental > Terrestrial > Soil > Grasslands ... | reverse complement strand
CGACATCCATTCCGCGCTCCGTCGCCAGCCGCTCGACCCCTTCGAAGCGCCGCCGGAATTTCTCGCTCGCTCGCTCGAGCGCCGTGCGGGGATCAATGCGGAGCTTGCGCGAGAGGTTCACCACGGTGAACAAGAGATCGCCGATCTCGTCTTCGACTCGAGGGAGCGGGGAGCGGGGAGCGGTTCCCTCCGGCGTCAGCTCACCTTCCAGCTCGCGGGTTTCCTCTTTTACCTTCTCCAGCGGGCCACGCGCGTCTGGCCAATCGAATCCGACGCCGGCGGCTCGTTCCTGAAGGCGATACGCCATCAGGAGTGGCGGAAGGGAGGGCGGCAATCCACGGAGGGTCCCGCTCCCCGCTCCCCGCTCCCGTTTTTTCACGCGCTCCCACCCTTCGTGATCCGGCGTTTCCGAGTCTCCGAATAGCTTCGGATGTCGCCGCCACATTTTCTCTTCGAGGGCGCGCGTCACGGTCTCCGCGTCGAATTCGCGCCGTTCGGCTCCGATCACGATTTGGAACGCGAGGTGCAGCAGTAGATCGCCCAGCTCGTCGCGCAGCTCGGCGGGCTCGCCGTACTTGAGCGCCTGATCGAGCTCCAGCGCTTCTTCGACCAGGTAGGGGCGCAACGTCTCGCGCGTCTGGGCGTGGTCCCAGGGACAGCGCGCGCGCAAATCGCGGACGAGCGCGAGGGCGCGCGCAAGGGCAACATCCTCGGCCCGGCTGTTGTGTGGCATTTTCATGTTGCCTTAAGTCAGCGGTGCGGGTTATCATACCCGCGCCTGTGAACGGGTCAATCAGCGGGCGTCAGGACCTCTCCCGTGCGTGGATCGAGGTGAACCTCGCCGCCGTTGTCGAGAACGCCCGCACGGTGGCCCGGGTCGCCGGCACACGGCTCCTCCCGGTGGTGAAGGCGAACGCCTACGGGGTGGGAGCCGTCGCCGTTTCCAGGGCTCTGGAGACGGTCGACCCGTGGGGGTATGGCGTCGCGACGGTCGAGGAGGGGGCTGATCTGCGGGCGGCGGGGATCGCGCGCCCAATACTCGTGTTCATGCCGGCCCGGCCCGATCTGTTCGCTGCCTACCAGGCGCACCGGTTGACGCCGGCGCTCGGTGACCGGGCGAGCATCCACGCCTGGATCGCGCGCGGGGCGGGGGGCGGCGCGTTCCACCTCGAGATCGACACGGGGATGAGTCGCTCGGGCGTGCGCTGGGACGAGATCGAGCCAATCGCGGACCTGCTGGACACGCCGTACCTCGAAGGCTGCTACACCCATTTTCACTCGGCCGACCGGCGCGACGGCTCGGCCGAGGCGCAGCTGGAGCGCTTCAAAGCCGCAGTGGGACGTCTCGCGCGCCGGCCGGCGCTGCTGCACGTGGCGAATAGCGCGGCGGCGTTGCGCGGCAAGGCGTTCGCTTTTGATGCCGTCCGCCCTGGGATCTCGCTGTACGGGGCATCGGTCGGCGAAGGGTTGCCGAGCGGCAAGCCGGTGATTGCGCTGCGCGCGCGCGTGGTGAGCGTGCGCCGGGTGCGGCGCGGCGAGAGCGTCAGCTACAACGCGTCCTGGACCGCGCCGCGCGACACGACCGTGGCCACGCTGGCGATCGGCTACGCCGACGGGGTGCGTCGCTCGCTCGGACTGAAGGGCGAAGCGACGGTGCTCCTGAACGCAGCGCGCTGTCCCGTGGTCGGGCTCGTGACGATGGACTTGACGATGGTGGACGTGGGCGACGGACGCGCCGCCGTGGGCGATGTGGCGACCCTGGTCGGTGAGGTGGACGGGCTGGCGAACACGCTGGACCAGTTCGCTGCTTGGAGCGGCACGTTGCAGCACGAGCTCCTGACGGGGCTCGGTCCCCGGCTGCCGCGCATCTACGATTGAAGCGCGCCGCCATCATCGTGCTCGACGGGCTGGGCATCGGTTCGTGTCCCGACCAGGCTGTCTATGGGGACGCAGGGAGCGACACACTCGGGAACGTAGCGCGGGCGGTCGGGGGGCTCAGGCTGCCGAATCTGGAGCGACTCGGCCTGGGCTTGTGCCGGCCGATTCTCGGCCTGACCCCTGGGTTTCTTGGGCCGACGGCTGCATACGGCGTCGCCCTTCCCAGATCGCAAGGGAAAGACTCGACCACGGGCCACTGGGAGATCTGTGGGGTGATACTCGACCGGCCGTTTCGCACCTATCCCAGCGGGTTTCCGACGTCGTTGTTGGACGAGTTCGCGCGACGCACGGCTCGTGGGTGGCTGGGCAACAAGGCGGCGTCCGGCACGCAGATCATCGCCGAGCTGGGGGAGGAGCACCAGCGGACCGGGAACTGGATCGTATACACGTCGGCCGACTCGGTTTTCCAGGTCGCGGCGCACGAAGAGACGGTTGGTCTGGAGGAGCTGTATCGGGCGTGCGCCACCGCGCGCGACCTGTTGGTGGGGGAGCACGCCGTGAGCCGCGTGATCGCGCGGCCGTTCACGGGGAGGCCCGGTGCGTACCAGCGCACGCCCCGCCGCAGGGACTTTTCGATCGAGCCCGTGGGGACGACGTTGCTCGACCGGCTCGCTGCGGCAGGGATTCCGCGGCTGGGGATCGGCAAGGTCGACGATCTGTTCGCGGGGCGGAACATCACGAGCGAGCACACCGCGACCAACGCGGACGCCTACCGCATGATCGAGCGGGCTTTGGATGACACAGAGGCGGGGTTCATCTTCGTGAACGTGATCGAGTTCGACCAGACCTGGGGGCACCGGAACGACGTCCCGGGGTTTCATGAAGGACTGAAACAGCTCGACGCCTGGATTCCGCGGCTCGAGGCGCGCATCAAGGGAGATGACCTGATCATTTTCACCGCCGACCACGGGAACGACCCCACCACGCCGTCGACGGACCACTCGCGTGAAGCGGTGCCGATCCTGGCGCTGGGCCCGCGGGTGCGGCCGACGACGCTCGGGGAGCGGAGTACGTTCGCGGACATGGGCGCGACCGTCGCCGAGTACTTCGGCGTGGCGCCGCCGCTCGCGGCGGGGACGTCGTTCCTCTCGGGAGTCTGGTCGTGAGCGCCGAGCTGGTGCGCCGTGCGCGCGAGGTGCAGAAGAACGCGTACTGCCCCTACAGTAAGTTCAGGGTGGGCGCGGCGCTCGAGGCAGCCGACGGCCGCGTGTTCGTCGGGGCGAACGTCGAGAGTGCCTCCTACGGACTCACCATCTGCGCCGAACGGATGGCGATCGGCGCCGCGATCGCGGACGGGGCGCGGGGGTTCAGCCACATCGTCGTGGCGACGGACGTGGATCCGCCGGCGTCGCCGTGCGGCGCGTGCCGCCAGCTGCTCGCCGAGTTCGGGCTCGACCTCCAGGTGATCGCCGTGGGGCCGAAGACCGAGCGCCGTTGGGTGCTGCGCGATCTCCTGCCCGATGCGTTCGCGAAAGCGACGCTTACCAAGTGACGGGGCGCCGGCTCGCGTTGATCGGCGTCGCGTTGCTCGTCGCGGCGTGCGTGGAGCGGCTCACGGCGCCGGGCCAGTGTCCGGATTTCTGTCCCTCGGGTCAGATCACCATCGTCGATACGCTGCTCACGAGCAGTATCCACGGGGACTCGTCGTTCCGCGGCTACGTGCTCGCCCAGGAGGCCGCCCTGATGCTCGCGGCGCATATCCCCGGCGCGACGGATACGCTGGACGGCCGGCCGATCTTCCGGATCAACGGGTACGGCTCGCGCTTCCGGATTTCGAGCGCCGATACCTCGACCGGTCCGATCCTCGGCGCCGACTCCGCCCGGCTCAAGCTCGTCGTGCTGCGGCGCGACACCGCGACGCACAACCTCCGGCTGCAGTTCTACCGGCTGCCGATCACGATCGATTCCGGCACCACCTTCGGCTCCGTGGCGGCCCCGTTCAGCGACTCGCTCGTCCGGACCGTGAACATCGACACCCTGCTCGCGCAACCGGGAAGGAAAGACCCGGTGACGGGCGACAGCGTCGTGTCGGACGACACGGTGAGCCACCAGCTGGTGGTGTCGCTCAAGCTCGACTCGGCGGCGGCGCGTTACGTCCCGACGGATTCGGGCACCGTGGCGTACGGCATTCGTGTCGCCGCCGACTCGCTCGCGAGCCTCGCGATCGGCGAGGGAACGCTCGGGCCGGCGCTCCAGTGGTACCTCCGCGTGGACTCGCTGGGGACGACCGTCGCGCGCACGCCGGTCAGTCTCGGCGCCCGGTTCGCGAGCTTCGTGTTCGCGCCGTCACCGGCCCCGCTCGACTCCACCCTCGCCGTGGGCGGCGTGCCGTCGGCGCGTAGCCTGCTGCGGGTCGCGTTTCCCAAGTTCATCAGCGATTCGTCCCAGATCATCCGCGGCACGCTGTTCCTCGTGCCCGCCGTGGCCGCGCGGGGGGCGCCCGCCGACTCGTTTGTGATCGAGGCGCGCACCGTGTTCGCCGACTTCGGCGGCAAATCCCCGATCGACACGCGACTGGGCGACACGACCGTCATCCACGTGGGCGCCACCGATACGGTGAAGATCGAGGTGACGAATCTGCTGCAACTGTGGGCTGCGGACTCGACACACCCGAGGGTATTCGTCTTGCGCCCCCAGGCGGAAGCTCAGTTCTTCGGCGAGATCCGCTTCTATCCGTCCCTCGCGGCGGCGTTCCGTCCGACGTTGCAGGTCACGTTCGTGCGGCGGTTCCCCTTCGGGGTGCCATGATACAGGCGGACAGGCGGACGGGCGGACGGGCGGTCGGGACGGCGGTCCTCGCGGCGATGCTCCTGACCGCCAGTCCGCCGGAGCGCCTGGCCGCTCAAGACTCCCAATTCGGGATCCGCGGCCTCGGCACGCCGGGCCGGTGGGAGTCGGTGCGGTCGCGCTCCACCGGCGGCGCGTTCGGTCCGTTCGACCCGTTGTCGCCGCTTACGGAAGCGCCGCTCGCCGACATCGGCCAGCTCACGGCGACCGCGGTAGGAGGCACGTCGCATCGCGACGTCGCGGTGGGGGGCACGACCACGGCACTCCGCGCCACCCGCTTCCCCGTGATGGGCGTCGCGGGCCCGGTGAGGCCGCGCCTCGCGGTCGCGGCCGGGTTCACGACCTACCTCGACAAATCGTGGGACGTGACGTTACGCGACTCCTCGTTGCTGCGGGGCGTGCTGCAGCGCTACACCGACGCAATCACGAGCGACGGGAGCGTGGCGGACGTGCGATTCGCGGCGGCGGGACGGGTGTCGCGCCGCCTCGCGGTCGGTGCGGCGCTGCATGTGCTCACGGGCTCGACCCGCGAGACGGCCGAGCGCCGGTTCGACGACACGACGTTCCACACGGTGCAGCAGTCCGCCGAGGTGCGCTACGACGGGTTGGGCGTGTCGGGGAGCGTGCTCCTCGGCCTCGCCCCGGGGTTGAGCATCGTGGGATGGGCGCGGAGCGACAACCGCCTGCGCGCCACGGTGGCCGACACGACGAGTGCGATGACCGACCTGCCGCGCATGGCGGGTGGTGGCGTGTTGTTCGCGCCCAGCCCGGGCGCCCGGTTCGCGGCATCGGCGGCGTGGCGATCCTGGTCGAACGCGGGCGCGGGCGCGTTCGACACGTGGAGCTGGTCCGCCGGGGCGGAGTTCGGCTCGCGCCGGATGCCGATCCGCCTGGGTGCGCGCGGCGGGCAGTTCCCGTTCGGCCCGGGGACCAAGGCGCCCACCGAGGCCGCGGGATCGATCGGAACCGGCCGCGCGTTCGCGCAGGGCCGGGCGCTCATCGATGTCGGCCTCGAGCGGCTGGAGCGTCGCGGAGGCGGGCTCACCGAGCGCGTCTGGACCGTGCTCGTGGGGCTCACCGTGCGGCCGTGAACGTCTACTTCCACACCTTCGGCTGCAAGGCCAACCAATACGACACGGCGCTGGTGCGGCAGGCGTTCGCCGACCAGGGGGCCGTGGTGGTGGACGACCCGGCCGCCGCGGACCTCGCGGTGGTGAATTCGTGCACCGTGACCCATGAGAGCGAAGCGAAACTGCGGCGCCTGGTCCGCCGGCTCGCGCGGCGCGGGGGCCGGCTGGAGACGGTGGTGATGGGCTGCGCCGCGGCGCGCGACGGCGGCGCGATTGCCGCGCTTCCGGGCGTGCGCGCGGTGGTGGGCGGTGCCGAGCCGGCGCAGGTGCTACAAGCCGCGGGGTTTGCGTCCCCGCTCTCCGCGCGTGGTCCTCACCCCCTGTCCCCCTCTCCCGCCGGGAGAGGGGGGACGACGGGCCGATTCCGCGGCCTATTAAAGATCCAGGACGGCTGCGACGAGCATTGCACCTTCTGTGCGACGACCATCGCGCGGGGGGCGAATCGGTCGCGAGGGATTGCGGAGCTCGTGGCCGAGGCGACCGCCCTCGCCGAGCATCATGCGGAGATAGTACTGACCGGAATTCATATCGGAACGTATGGGCAAGACCGGGAGCGGGGAGCGGGGAGCGGTACCCTCCGCTCCCTGGGTGATCTCCTCGTAGCCCTAATCTCCGCCATCCCCTCGGTCCGGTTCCGGCTCTCGTCCATCGAAGCGACCGAAGTCGACGACACGATCGCCCGGCTCCTGATCGAGGCCCCCGCGCACCTCGCGGCCCATCTCCACGCGCCGCTGCAATCCGGGGCGAATCGGATTCTCAGGCGAATGGGCCGCCACTGGTACACCGTCGAGTCGTACCGGTCCCGGCTGGAGTGGCTTGCGGAGCGACTCCCCGTGTTCGGACTCGGGGCGGACATCATCGCGGGGTTCCCCGGCGAAGGCGACGCCGATCACCGTCAGACGGTCGCGCTGGTGGACGCGTTGCCGTTCACCTATCTGCACGTGTTTCCCTACAGCGAGCGTCCCGGCGCGGCGGCGGGGCGATTGGGGGAGCGCGTGCCCCCCGGCGCGATCCGCGACCGCGCGCGCGAGCTGCGCGAGCGCGGGGAGGCCAAGGCACGAGTCCATCGCGCGCGCCGACGCGGGCAACGAGCCGACGGCGTGATGTGTGGCCGGGGCGAGGGGAAGATCGAGGTGCTGACGGAGGACTACCTTTCGGTCTATCTTCCGACGGACGAATGGAACGGTCGTCCCCGCTTCGAGGTGACGGTTCGCTGACCATGCCGCGCATCTACATCGAGACCTACGGTTGCCAGATGAACGTGTCGGACTCCGAGCTGATGCTCGGCGTGCTGGTGCGCGACGGGTACGTGCGTACCGACGATCCGGCACAAGCGGACGTCGTGCTGGTCAACACGTGTGCCGTACGCGACCATGCCGAGCAAAAGGTGCTGTCACGCATAGGCGAGCTGAAGCGCCTCAAGCGACCGGATGGTGTGCTGGGGGTGGTGGGCTGCATGGCGCAGCGACTCGGGCCCCGGCTGCTCGAACGGGTGCCGCAGGTGGGCCTGGTGGTCGGGCCGGACGGCTATCGCGGGCTGCCCGAGCTGATCGCGCGGGCGCGTGCCGGGGAACGGAGCGCTGAAGTGGTGTTCAAGCGCTGGGAGCACTACGAGGATATCCCCCCGGTGCGGGAGGCCGCGGCGTCGGCGTTCGTGACCGTGCAGCGTGGCTGCGATTATCGGTGCACGTTCTGCATCGTTCCGATGACGCGGGGGCCCGAGCGGAGCCGCAAGTTGGAGGACGTGGTGCGCGAGGTCACCGATCTCGGTCGCGCCGGCACCACTGAGGTGACGCTCCTTGGCCAGACGGTCAACAGCTACGACGACGGCACGCACGACTTCGCCGACCTGTTACGCGCGGTGGGAAGCATCCCGGGCCTGCGGCGGTTGCGGTTCACGTCGCCCTATCCCACGGACTTCACCGAGCGCGCCATCCTGGCCATGGCCGAGACACCCGCGGTGTGCGAGCACGTGCACCTCCCGGTGCAGAGCGGCTCGTCGCGCGTCCTTAAGCGGATGCTGCGACGCTACGATCGGGACCGTTATCTCGAGGTGGTTGCAGCCCTCCGCAGCGCCGTCCCCGGCATCGCCCTCACGAGCGACATCATTGTCGGATTCCCCGGTGAGACTGAAGACGATTTCCAGGAGACGCTATCGCTGGTCGAGCTGGTGGGGTTCGACGACGCGTATACCTTCAAGTACTCGCCGCGCGAAGCGACGCCCGCAACCCGGCTCAAGGATCCCGTGCCCGACGCCGTGGCGGGAGAGCGCCTCGAGCGTCTGGTCACCGCCGTGCGGGGCATTGCCCGCCGGAGGAACGTCGCCCTGGTCGGCAGCACGCACGAAGTGCTGGTCGAGGGATGGGCCAAGCGAGGTGACCTGCTGCAGGGCCGCACTCGCACCAACAAAGTGGCGCTCATTCCGGGCCCCGACACCTGGATCGGCGGATACCACGACGTGCGCTTCACGGGCACCACGGGCTCGACCTTCACGGCCGTCCCGCTCGGGCGGGTGCAGGGGAGGGGGAGGGGGAGGGGGGAGGAGCTCGCCGTCGTGGGGTGACGAACGTGACGTTCGAGGTCGTGCAGCGGGAATATGCGAAGCTGCGTCCCCAGCTGCCCCGGTTCTGCGGCTGCGAGACGTGCCGCGGAGATGTCCTCGTGTTCGCGCTCAATCGCCTCGCGCCGAACTACGTGTCCACGCCCCAGGGCGAAGTGCTGGTGGAGCTGCGACTGGACAGCGATCAGGAGAAGGCCAAGCTGGACGTGGCGTTGCTCGAGGGGTTCCGCAAGGTGGGGCTGGCGCCGCGCTGCGGGGCGAAGCCGGTGCAGCTGATGTGATCCGCTAGGCGGCGCGCGATGCGGCCGCCGATCCTCTTTCTTACCGTAGCGTTCGGGGTCGGCCTGTGGGCGGGGCTCGACCCCTTTGTGCTTCCGGGTGCGGCCTTGTGGGGTGTGGCCGTGTCGCTGGTCGCGACCTCGGGCTGGCTCGCCGCGCGCGCGCCGCTCGGCGCGGCGGTGGGGATGATGGGCGTGGCGGGAATGCTCTGGGGCGCGGCGGCGGTTCGGGAGCGGGACGCCACATGCACAGGCCGGTGGGCGGCCGGGGGAAGGGCTGGCGAAGGGCACACGCGCGCGGTGATCGCGCGGCTCGCGGATCCCGCGCCGGCGCGTGGCGGGATCGTGGATGCCGAAGTGCTTCCCGGGACGTGCGGCGGCTCGGTCCGCCTGCGTTGGCCCGAAGACCATGCCGCCCGCGGCGGGACGACGTGGGTGGTGGCAGGGAAGTGGAGCGGCCTCGACCGGGGCGGTGACATGGGCCTGCTCGTGGTGCGGCGGATGCGCGTGCTGGATCCCGTGCCGCACGGGCGGGGCGCGCTGCGCGATGCACTCGCCGCGAAGAGCACTGAGCTCTTCGGCGCACGCGCGCCGATCGTGAACGCGCTCGTGTTCGCTCCCAACGCGAGACTCGATTCCGACATTCGCGAGCGCTATGTGCGCTCGGGCCTCGCGCACCTCCTGTCCATCTCCGGGCTGCACGTCGGATTTATTGCCGCCTGGCTCGCGCTCATCCTGCGCAAGTTTCCCCTCGCGCCACCTGCCCGGTTCGGCGCGACGGCCGTCCTGCTGCTCGGCTATCTCTGGCTGCTCGGCTTCCCGGCGCCGGCGGTGCGGGCGGGAGCGATGCTGGTGCTGGTGGAGGTGGCGCGCCTGCGCGAGCGCGTGGTCGCGCCGCGCGGCGTCGTGGCGCTCGCGGCTCTGGCTGTCCTGGTACAGGACGCGTGGGCGCTCGAGTCCGTGGGTGCGTGGCTGTCGGTGGCGGGTGTGGGCGCGGTGGTCTGGGCGGGCCGCGCGTTCGCTCGGGCGCCGCGCCTCGCGCGCCTCGCCGCGCCCGCACTCGCCGCCACGCTTGTTACCGCGCCGATCAGCGCGCTCGCGTTCGGCACCGTGGCGCCGATCGGCGTGCTCGCGAACCTCATCGCGATTCCCCTTGCCGCCGTCGCGGTGCCGGGTCTGGTGATGGCGCTGGTGCTGTCGTGGCTCGCATCGGGGCCCGCACACCTGATCGCCGCCGGCGCGGGACTGGGCCTGGCGCTGCTCGATCTTGTGGCGCGGGGCGCCGCGCTGGTACCGGGCGGTCACGTCGTGATGGTCGCGGGGTGGCGGGCGGCGCTCGTGTGGGCCGCCGTGGCGGTCGCCGCGTGGTGGCTGTGGAATTCCCCGCGCCGCCCGTGGCTGATCGCCGCGCGCGTAGCGTTCGTGAGCACGGTGTTCGTCACGACGACGTTTCGTGACGTCATCTCCCTCGACGATTGCCGTTGCTTGACGGTACATTTTCTGGACGTCGGCCAAGGCGACGCGGCGGCCCTCCGGACGCCCAACGGTCGCTGGATCGTGATCGATGGGGGTCCCCGGACCCCGGAGCGCGATGCGGGGCGGCGGGTCGTGGTCCCTTTCTTGCGTGGCCAGGGCGTGGGGCGGGTCGCGGTGCTCGTGGCGACCCACGGCGACGCCGATCACCTGGGGGGACTGCCGGCCGTCGTCGAGGCCTTCGATCCGGAGCTCGTGCTCGAGCCGGGGGAGCCCCTGGGCCGGCCGTTGTATCTCGAGTTTCTCGCCGGTGTCGAGGCCTCGGGGGCGCGGTGGCATCCCGCGCGTGCGGGGGACCGGGTCGAAGTGGACGGCGTGGTGCTCGAAGTGCTGAGTCCCGACTCGTTGTGGCTCCGGCTGCCGCTCGACGTGAATGAGCATGGCGTCGTGCTGCGGGTGAGGTACGGCGCGGTGCGGCTCCTCTTCCAGGCCGACGCGGGGCTTCCGGTCGAGAGCCGGCTGGTGGGGACGGTGGGTCGGGTGGACCTCTTGAAGGTCGGCCATCACGGCTCGAGGAGCGCAACGTCGGACGAGTGGCTGGACGAGCTCGAGCCGCGCACTGCGGTGATCAGCGTGGGTCGGCACAACAATTACGGTCATCCGGCGCCCGACGTGCTCGCCCGGCTCGCGCGACACGGCGTCACGGTATTCCGGACCGACCAGAGCGGCACGATCACGTTCTCGACGGATGGGCATGGTGAACGGATCCGAAGTCATCACGATTGAGCGGTTCATCATGGAGCAGGAGCGGCTCTACCCGGAGGCGACGGGGGAGCTGTCGAATCTGCTGTACGACCTGTGTCTCGCCGCCAAGATCATCTCGCGCCACGTGCGCCGGGCCGGGCTCTCGGACATCCTCGGCGCCGCCGGCGCGGTGAACGTCTCGGGCGACCTCCAGCAAAAGCTCGACCTATTCGCGAACGAGACGGTGCGAAACAGCGTGCAGCACACGGGGCGCGTGTGCGTGACCGCATCGGAAGAAGATCCGGAGCCCGTGCCCGTGCCGCCGGGGAAGGCGGCAGGCAAGTACGTCGTGCTGTACGACCCGCTCGACGGCTCCATGAACATCGACGTCAACGTCTCGATCGGCACCATCTTCTCCATTCACAAGCGGGTCACCAAGAAAAACGGGACGGCGGGGCTGGTGGACTGCCTGCAGGTGGGGAGGAAGCAGATCGCGGCGGGCTACATCCTGTACGGCTCGAGCACCATGCTGGTCTACACCACGGGGCAGGGGGTGCACGGCTTCACGCTCGATCCCACGATCGGCGAGTTTCTGCTGTCGCACCCCGACATCCGGACGTCGCCGGTGGGTCGCTACTACAGCGTGAACGAGAGCAACTGGAATCGCTGGACGCCGCCGGTGCAACGCGTGGTCGCGGCGTTCAAGAACGGCGAGGGCGCGGTCCAGCCGAAAAACGCGCGCTACATCGGGTCCCTCGTGGCCGACTTCCATCGCAATCTCATCTCCGGCGGCATCTTCCTCTACCCGGCGGCGACCAACTACCCCCAGGGTAAGCTCCGGCTGCTGTACGAGGCGGCGCCGCTCGCGCTCGTGGTCGAGCAGGCGGGGGGACGGGCGACCGACGGCTGCCGGCCCATCCTCGATATCGTACCGCAGAGCCTACATCAGAAGACGCCGCTCGTGATCGGGAGCAAGGACGACGTCGGGTTCGCCGCGCGGATTCTCTCGGCCGAGGCCGCCGTGGGAGCCAAGTGAGCGACCGCAAGGCCGTGTACGGTCCCGACGACTGGCAAGTGGAACCCGGGCGCGAGCTCGGCGCTCCGGGCGCGTATCCCTACACGCGCGGCGTCCATCCGACGATGTATCGCGGCAAGCTCTGGACGATGCGGCAATACGCCGGGTTCGGGACGGCGGAGGAGACCAATGCACGGTTCCGGCATCTCCTCGCCGCGGGACAGACGGGCTTGTCGGTCGCGTTCGACCTGCCGACCCAGATGGGGTACGACTCGGACCATCCCATGGCGGAGGGGGAGGTGGGCCGCGCGGGGGTGGCGATCGACACGGTGGACGACCTGGCGCTCCTGTTCGACGCCATTCCACTCGATCGCGTGTCCACGTCCATGACCATCAACGCGACCGCGCCCGTGCTGCTCGCCATGTACGTGGTGGTGGGGGAGGAGCGCGGCGTGTCCCGGGGCACGCTCCAGGGCACCGTCCAGAACGACATCCTGAAGGAGTTCATCGCGCGCGGCACGTACATCTATCCGATCGAGCCGTCGCTCCGGCTCGCGACTGACGTGTGCCGCTTCGTCACGATGGAGCGCATGACCTTCAATCCCATCTCGGTGTCCGGCTATCACATGCGGGAGGCGGGGGCGACGGCGGCACAGGAGTTGGCGTTCACGTTTGCGAACGGACTGGAGTATGTACGCCGCGCCGTGGCGGCCGGGCTGGACGTCAACCGGTTCGCGCCGCGGCTGTCGTTTTTCTTCGCGGCGTTCACCGACTTGTTCGAGGAGGTCGCCAAGTTCCGCGCGGCGCGGCGGCTGTGGGCTCGTCTCATGAAGGAGAATTTTCAGGCGAACGACGTTGCGTGTCGGCTGCGGTTCCACACGCAGACGGGGGGGTCGACGCTCACGGCGCAACAGCCCAAGAACAACGTGGTGCGGGTGGCTATCCAGGCGTTGGCGGCCGTGCTGGGGGGAACGCAGTCCTTGCACACGAATGCCTACGACGAGGCACTGGGGTTGCCGACGGAGCAGAGCGCCACACTGGCGCTCCGGACGCAGCAGATTCTGGCGCACGAGACCGGGATCCCCGAAACCGTCGATCCGGCGGGTGGGAGCTGGTATGTGGAGGCGTTGACGGATCGAGTCGAGCGGGAAGCGCGGGAGTTGCTCGAAGAGATCGAGCAGGCGGGCGGGGCGGCGCGGGCGGTCGAGAGGGGCCTGTTTCAGGAGGCGATCGCACGCAGCGCGTACGCGCAGCAGCGCGCGATCGAGTCGGGAGAGCGCGTCGTGGTGGGAGTGAACGACTACGCGGACGATCAGGAGGTGCTGTCGCCGCCGGCGCCGGACTATTCGGCATTGGCCGGGGCGCAGCGACGGCGGGTCGCGGAGCTACGCCGGAAACGGGACACGGGAACCCTGAAGCAGGTGCTGGGTGCACTCGAGCGCGCCGCCCGGGACCCTGCGGCGCCGCTGATGGAGCCCATGCTCGACGCGGTGCGGGCGCGGGCCACCGTGGGGGAGATCTCGGACGTGCTGCGGCGGGTCTGGGGGGTGTACAAACCCGGGTGAGGTGCGACATCATGGGTGCTCACTTCACCACCCCCCTCGGAGGTTTCATGCGCGCCATCGGTCTTTTCGCGTGCCTCATGTTCTCACTCGCCCTCGTCATTCACGCACAAGCCGCCCCTGCCGCCCCTGCTGCCCCCGCCGCGGGACGCGGCGGACTGCAGTGGGGCCCGGCCCCGGCAGTTTTTCCCAAGGGCGCGAGAATGGCAGTCGTGAGTGGTGATCCCGGCAAGGCCGCCCCCTTTACTGTCGAGTTGGCCATGCCGAGCGGTTATAAGATCCCGCCGCACTTCCATCCCACCGATGAAACCGTCGAAGTCAAGAAGGGCACACTCCTCGTCGGCATGGGCGACACGTTCGACGCGTCGCAGGCAAAGCCGATGAACGCGGGCGATAAGGGCTCGGTGCCGGCGAACGCGCACCACTTCGCCGCGGTGAAGGGGGCGACCGTCATCACAGTGACCGCAATGGGTCCCTTCGCGATGACGTACGTAAATCCCGCAGACGATCCCCAGCACCACGTCGCCAAGCCATGACGTGAGCTCCATCAGCTGCTTGATTGAAAGGGTGCCTTTCGGATCATGCTCGTGCTTTCGACATTCGTCATCCTCGTCGCGGCCGGCGCGCAACCCGTCGCCCGACAGGGTTTCGCCGATTCGTGCTACCACTATCGACCTGCTTCGGTCTCTCTCACCGGACGCTTGATTCAGCGCACGCTCCCAGGCCCACCCAACTACCAGAGTATCGCGCGGGGCGATCGGCCGCAGGTAGCGGACCTGCTGATTCTCGACCATCCGATTTGCACGATCGCCGACTATAAGGACAGCCCGAACACCGATGCGTTTCAGGGCCAGGACACGATTCAGGTGCGCCGGACGGAATCCACGTGGCGTGACGTTCGCCTCCTAACGGGCCGCCGCGTCGTCGTGACGGGCACGCTG
>Ga0209375_1002142_pt1 | contig 14447 bp, 13 predicted proteins | sample GraSoiAngelo_131_FD_185888 | JGI IMG/M metagenome (GOLD analysis project Ga0209375, IMG submission 185888) | Grasslands soil microbial communities from the Angelo Coastal Reserve, California, USA - 14_0929_02_30cm (SPAdes) (version 2) | ecosystem: Environmental > Terrestrial > Soil > Grasslands ... | reverse complement strand
CCACAGGGCAAGGTCCTGTCGGTGAATGCCGCAGTGGTCCGCATGCTCGGGTACGACTCCGCCGCCGAGGTCCTGCGGCTCGACATGGCGCGGGATGTGTACGCCGATCCCGCCGAGCGCCAACGGCTCGTCGACCGGGATACCTACACCGATCGCCAATACGACGACGTGGAAGCGACCTGGAAGCGCAAAGACGGGCATCTCCTGACCGTGCAGCTGAGCGTGCGCGCGGTGCGCAACGGCACGGGCCACGTGGAGTATTACGAAACATTCGTCCGCGACGTGACCGACCAGCGGCGGCTCCAGCAGCAGCTCCTGCAGTCTCAGAAGATGGAGGCCGTGGGGCGACTGGCGGGCGGGATCGCGCACGACTTCAACAATCTGCTCACGGTGATCACGAGCTACAGCGATCTGCTGCTGGAGGACCTCGGGACCGACGATCCCAAGCGGAGCGATGTCGAGCAGGTCCGCAAGGCCGCCGATGGTGCCGCGGCGCTGACTCGTCAGCTGCTCGCCTTCAGCCGGCAGCAGGTGGTCGAGCCGCGCGTCGTGAGCCTGAACGCCGTCGTCGAGAGTCTCCAGAAGATCCTCCGCCGGGTCCTTGGCGAGGACGTGGACCTGGCGACGACGCCGGGGCCCGATCTGGGCGCGGTGCGGGCGGACGTCGGGCAGCTCGAGCAAGTGCTCATGAATCTGGCGGTGAACGCGCGCGATGCGATGCCGACCGGGGGCAAACTCACGATCGAGACCGACAACGTCGAGCACGATCCGGCCTTCGCGCGCGGGCAGGGTGCCGCAGCGGTCCGCCAGTTCGTCATGCTCGCGGTGACCGACACCGGCGTCGGCATGGACGAGGCGACCAAGGCGCGAGTCTTCGAGCCGTTCTTCACGACCAAAGCGCCCGGCAAAGGGACCGGGCTCGGCCTCGCAACCGTGTATGGCATCGTGCAGCAGTCGGGCGGTTTCATCTGGGTGTATTCCGAGCCTGGCCACGGCACGACTTTCAAGATCTACCTGCCGCGGGTGGATGCGCCCGCCGAGCGGGTAGCCGTCGCCTCGGTGGCCCCCGTGGCGCGCGGAACGGAGACCGTGCTCCTCGCCGAAGACGCCGCCGCCGTCCGGGCGGTCGCCCGGCAGGTCCTCGAGCGGCTGGGGTACACGGTGCTCGAGGCGCCCGACGGCGAGCTGGCGCTCCACCTGGCGCAGCGACATGCCGGCCCGATTCACCTGCTCCTGACCGACGTGGTCATGCCGGGGATGAGCGGGCGGCAACTGGCGGACCGACTCGCCCTTGCCCGACCGGACATGAAGGTACTGTATGCATCAGGCTACACCGACGACTCGGTCGTCCGACACGGGGTGCTCGAGGAGGGAACGCCGTATCTCCAAAAACCATTTACGCCCGAGAGTCTCGCGCGAAAGGTGCGCGACGTGCTCGACTCGTCCAAGTCTCGCTAGACCGGGGGTGCCGACCGATGGCTGACATGAGGACCGTTGCGGCCGCGACATCGCTGGTCCTCATGATGGGTCTGGTCTGCGTGGCGGGGCCCGGGCTCGCTCAGCAACCGGATTCCACGCTCTCCGCCGAGGCCTTGAAGAAGCTCAGTATCGAGCAACTGATGAATCTGCAGGTCACCTCGGTCTCGAAGCGTCCCGAGCGACTGTCCCAGACCGCTTCGGCCATCCAAGTGATCACGCAGGAGGACATTCGCCGTTCCGGCGCGTCCAGTCTCGCCGAGGCACTGCGACTCGCTACCAACTTGCAGGTCGCGCAGGTCGATTCCCGGCAATGGGCCATCAGTGCGCGCGGCTTCACTAGCACCACCGCCAACAAGCTCCTCGTGCTGATCGATGGACGCACGGTTTACACACCGCTCTTCTCCGGCGTATTCTGGGATGTGCAGGAGGTGCCGCTCGCGGACATCGACCGGATCGAGGTCATCAGCGGGCCCGGGGCCACGCTGTGGGGGGCCAACGCGGTGAACGGCGTGATCAACGTCATCACGAAAGACACTAAAGACACGATGGGAATGCTCGTGTCGGGCGGCGGCGGCACCAAACAGCGCGCTTTCGGCACCGTGCGGTACGGAGGGGCGCTGGGCTCCAAGGTTCGCGCTCGGATCTATGGTAGGGGGTTTGGTCGCGATGCGACGGCCTTGCCCGGTGGCGGGGATGCCTTCGATGACTGGCACCTCTGGCAGGGCGGGTTCCGCGTGGATTGGGACGCGTCAAACGTGAACCGCGCCACCCTGCAAGGCGATCTGTACGATGGGCGCATCGGCCAGCCCACAGCCGCCGACATCGCGGTCAGCGGCGGCAACGTCATGGCGAAGTGGTCGCACACGATCTCCGAAACGTCGAGTCTCGGAGCCCAGCTCTACTATGACCGCACCCACCGCGACATTCCGGGGACGTTCGGGGAAGATCTGGACACCTACGACGTCGATCTGCAACACGCTACCCGCTTGGGCGCACGTCACGACATCGTGTGGGGACTCGGCTACCGCCTGATCAACGATCGTGTCGCCAACAGCTCCATGCTGGCCTTCCTGCCGCCGGGCGTCGCGCGACAGTGGTTCACCGGGTTCGTCCAGGACGAGATCGCGCTCGTCCCCAGCCGGCTGTCCGTGGCCCTCGGCACCAAGATCGAGCACAACGACTATGTCGGCTTCGAGGTCCAGCCCAGCGGCCGGGTGAACTGGAGGCTCAGCTCGTCCGGGACGGTCTGGGCGGCGGTTTCGCGGGCGCTGCGCTCGCCGTCGCGAATCGACCGGGAGCTCTTTGCCCCGGCCCAGCCGCCCTACTTCCTCGCCGGCGGTCCGGGCTTCCATTCGGAGGAAGAGCTTGCGTATGAGCTGGGATACCGTCACCGGGAGGGATCCCTCGCCCTGTCGGTGGCGACGTTCTACAGCCGCTACCACGGGCTCCGCAGCCTGGAGCAGACGAACCCGCCCGCAGCGACCCCCATCGTCATCGGCAACGGGCAGGACGGCGAATCCTACGGAGCGGAGCTGACCGCTGATTATCGAGTCACCGATCGCTGGCGCCTGCGCGCCGGGTACACGGAGCTGCGAGTCCACATCTGGCCCAACCCCGGCAGCACGGACAGGTCTCGGGGCGCTTCGGAGTCCCACACGCCCGATCGGCAGTTCTTTGTGTGGTCGTCGGTCGATCTCCCCGCTGACCTGAGACTCGACGCCGGGTTGCGTGCGATCGATGATATCAGCAATCAGCAGGTCCCGGCGTATGCCGAGCTGAATGCCACGCTCAGCTGGCAGCCGATGACGAACCTCGAGCTATCGCTGGTGGGGCAGAATCTGCTGCACGATCGTCACGTGGAGTTTGGCGCACCTGGGCCCACGCGGCGGGAGATCGAGCGTGGCGTATATGGGGCGCTGGCGTGGTACTTTTGAGGTTCACCGCCGCGTTGCTGCTGGTTTGCGCCGCCCGCCTCGGGGCGCAGGCGGCCAAGGCCTCCGAGGCTCAAGTGAAGGCCGTCTTCCTGTTCAACTTCGCGCAATTCGTCGATTGGCCGCCTGAGGCCGTTCCCGACTCGCAGGCGCCGCTGGTCATCGGGATTCTGGGTAGCGACCCGTTCGGCGATTTCCTCGATGCCACCGTGCGCGGGGAACATCGGGGGGCGCGGCCATTCGCGGTTCGTCGCTATCAGCGAGTGGACGACATCACGCGGTGCGACATCCTGTTCATCAGCCGGCCGGTGGGAGATCAGCCGGAGGAGATCCTCGCGCGTCTCAAGAACCGGCCGATCCTCACGGTGAGTGACGCCGACCGATTCGCGGAACGGGGAGGCATGATTCGCTTCGTGACGGACCGAAGCAGGATCCGGCTCCAGATCAACCCCGAGCCGGCGGAGGCGGCACGCCTGACGATAAGCTCCAAGCTGTTGCGGGTGGCCGAGGTCATCACTCCCACCGGGCGGTGAGATGGCGCTGCGCGACTGGCCGATTCAGCAGAAGCTGACGGCGATGCTGGTGCTGATCAGTGGGCTGGTGCTACTGCTCACGGCCGCCGCATTCGCGGGATACCAGTACTGGTCATTACGGCAGAGAACGCTCGACGCCCTGTCGCTCCGCGCTCGGATCATCGCCGCGAACAGCACCGCCTCGCTGGCCTTTGCGAATGAGGCAGATGCGCGGGAGCTCCTTTCTGCCCTCCGAGTCGACCCGCACACGGTGGCCGCGGTCCTGTACGACAAGCGCGGTCACGTGTTTGCCGCGTATCCGGCGAACGTGGCCGGCGCCGCCGTCCCGGCGGCGCCGGGGGCCGACGGATACCGCTTCGAGCGCGGGCTGCTGATCGGGTTCCAGCCGGTGGAGGAAGCGGGCAGCCGGCGGCTGGGCACGTTGTACCTCGCGTCCGATCTCAAGGCGATCTACGACACGTTTCGGCTCTCCGGCATCATCGGCTTGGCTGTGCTGGCCGTCGCGTTGCTGGCGGCGTACCTCTTGTCCCGGATGCTGCAGGGGACGATCTCGCAGCCCATCCTGGCACTGGCCGAGACCGCTCAGGCTGTTTCCACTCGCCAGGACTACTCCGTCCGGGCGCCCAAGGTCGGTGAGGACGAATTGGGCGTGCTGACCGACGCCTTCAACCAGATGCTCGGCCGCATCGAGGACCAGAACCGCGCCCTCCGAGAGAGCAAGGAGGGCCTGGAGCAGCGGGTCGCAGAGCGGACGCATGAGCTCGAGGAGCGCAACGAGGCGCTGCGGCACAATTCCGCGCAGCTCCTCGCCGCCAACACGGAGCTGGACGCGTTCGCCTATTCCGTGTCGCACGACCTGCGCGCACCGCTGCGCAGCATCGACGGGTTCAGTCAAGTATTGCTGGAAGACTACGCCGTACAGCTGGGCGAGGCGGGGCAGGACTCACTGCGGCGGGTACGCGCCGCGACGCAGCGGATGGGCATCCTGATCGACGACCTGCTCAAGCTGGCGCGGGTCACCCGCGCGGAGATCCGGGCCGAGGCGGTGGACTTGAGCGACCTGGCGCGGGACATCGCGGCCGAGCTGCAACGGGCGACCCCGGAACGGCTGGTGGAATTCAAGATCGCCCCGCAGCTCAGGGCGCGGGGCGACCCGCGGCTGCTGCGCGTCGTCCTCGACAATCTCCTCCGGAACAGCTGGAAGTACACCGCGAAACAGGCGCGGCCCCGGATCGAGTTCGGATCCGTCGAGGAGAACGGAGGGCAGGCCTTCATGGTCCGGGACAACGGCGCCGGCTTCGACATGAAGTACGCGGACAAGCTGTTCGGCGTGTTTCAGCGCCTGCATTCCGCCGCCGAATTCGAGGGCACCGGTGTCGGCCTCGCTACGGTGCGGCGCATCATCAACCGGCACGGCGGACGGATCTGGGCGGAAGGCGCCGTCGATCAGGGAGCGACGTTCTACTTCACGCTGTGACGACCCACTCACCGCGGGCCTGGAGGCTCTTGTGAACCCGGGAAAGATCCTGCTGGTGGAAGACAACCCTGATGACGTCGCCCTGACGCTGCGCGCGCTCAAGAGTCACAACATCACCAATGACGTGGTCGTGGCGCAGGACGGGGCACAAGCGCTCGCCTATCTCTTCGGCACGGAGCGCGAGAGGCGCGCCGAGCAAGACCTACCAGCCGTGGTGTTGCTCGACCTCAAGCTGCCCAAGGTCAACGGGATGGAGGTGCTGCAGCGCATCCGTGCAGACGAGGGAACGCGGCTCTTGCCGGTCGTCATCCTCACCTCCTCCGACGAGGAGCGCGATGTGATCGAGGGCTACAGCCTCGGCGCCAACAGCTACGTACGGAAACCGGTGGACTTCGTAGAATTCACCCAGGCGGCCAAGCAGCTCGGGCTGTACTGGTTGCTCATGAACCAGGCGCCGCCGGTGCCGCGGAGGCCCTGACCGGGCACGTTTGCCTAGCGGTCTGGCTGCCGCGGATGGCGGCGCAGCTGCACCGTCGCCTCGTCGATGCGGCCGATGTAGGTCCGCACGGGCTCGGCGTGCGCGCGCCGGGGCACAACGAAGTGCCGATCGTCGGGCTCGACGCTCTTCAGGTCGTCGACCATCAGGTCGCCTCCGTGGGCCTCGACAGTGGCTTCGAAGCGCTCCACGGCCGAGAGCAGATCCGCCAGCTCTTCGGGCCCCTCGGCGCCGGTCACCGTGATGCCGCGACTGCGCAGCCGGGCCGCGACTTCCGCCACCGCCGCCGAGCGCTGCTTGGCTTCCTCGTCGTACCGGTCCATCGTCGTTACTCCTGGCTAGAGGGCACGCCGCAGGGCTGCGGCGAGCGTCTTGACGTCGCCCGGCTCCTCGTGGCGACGACCGTTGATGAAGAACCTGGGCGTACCGCTCACGCCGCTCTCGGTGCCGCTCACGACATCCTCCCGGACCCGGGCCGCGTGCACGTGCGCGAGCAGCTCGCGCCGCACGCGCTCCGCGTCGAGCCCCAGCTCGCGGGCGTACCGCACCAGATCCTCGTCGGCGAGCGCCGCCTGCCGCTGGTACAAGAGATCGTGCATCTCCCAGAACTTCCCTTGCGCGGCGGCCGCCTCGGCGACCTCCGCGGCGTGTTGGGCGTGCGGGTGCTCCGCACTCAGGGGAAAATGCCGGAACACGAACCGAATCTTGCCCTTGAGCCGCCGCAGCACCTGCTTCAGCTCCGGATAGGCGCGACCGCAGAACGGGCACTCGAAGTCACCGTACTCCACGAGCGTCACCCGGGCATCCGCTGCTCCCAGGGCGTGGTCGCGCGGGCCGACGGGGGGCGTGAGCAGCGCCACGGGAATCCTATTCGTGCAGCACCTGATGCACCGCGGCGATCGCGATCGATCCTTCGCCCACCGCCGAGGCGACGCGCTTCAAGCTTCCGGCGCGGACGTCGCCGATCGCAAACACCCCTGGGAGGCTCGTCTCGAGCAGGTGGGGAGGGCGGGCGAGTGGCCAGCGTGCCGCGGCCAGATCGTCCGCCGACAGATCGGGTCCCGTCTTGATGAACCCCTTGGCGTCCAGTGCCATGCACCCGACCAACCAGCGAGTGCCCGGCACCGCACCCGTCATGGTGAAGACGTGCCGGATTCCGTGCGTTTCGATGCGACCGCTCGCGTTGTCGCGCCAGCCCACCCGCTCGAGGTGACCGTTCCCCTCGAGGCTCACGATTTCCGAGTGCACATGACGGACGATGGCCGGATGGTCCTCGATGCGACGAATCAGGTAGCGGGACATGGTATCGGCCAGTCCCCCCGACCGGATCACCATGTGCACACGCCCGGCGGTCTGCGCGAGGAACACGGCGGCCTGGCCCGCCGAGTTGCCGGCGCCCACGACGACGACCTCTTCCTCGGCGCACAGCTGCGCTTCCATGGTGGTCGCGGCGTAATACACCCCCGCGCCTTCGAACCGCGGCAGGTTGTCGATCGGAAGCCGCCGATACTCGGCGCCCGTCGCGATGATCACCACGCGCGCCGGCAGCCGCTGCCCGTCGCCGATCTCGAGAGCGTACGGTTTGCGGTCGCAGGCGAGCTTCGTCGCGGCCTTGGCGATCATCACTTGAGCACCGAACTTCTCCGCCTGCGTGAACGCCCGGCTTGCCAGCTCCTGGCCGGAGATCCCCATCGGGAAGCCGAGGTAGTTCTCGATCCGGGAGCTCGAGCCGGCCTGGCCACCGGGCGCGGTCGACTCCACGACCAGGACGTCCAGTCCCTCCGACGCGCCGTACACCGCCGCCGCCAGCCCGGACGGTCCCGCACCGACGACGACCAGGTCCCGCACGTGGGTCCGATCGATCGCGTCGTTGAAGCCCAACGCGTCGGCGACCAGCTGAGGGCTCGGGTTTCGGAGCACGACGTCGCCGCGACAAATCACCACGGGCACGTCAGCGGCGCTCACCTGAAAGCGATCGAGCAGCTCTTCGACTCCGACGTCGTGGTCGAGGTCGACCATCGTGTACGGGTGCCCGTTTCTGGTGAGAAACTCCCGGATGCGGAGCGTTCCTTGGCAGTGACTCGACCCGAGGACCACGACGTCGCCCACTCCACGGTTGATCAGCTCCACCCGACGCAGGATGAAGGCACGCATGAAGATCTCGTTCAACTCGCCGTCGGCTTGGATGAGCGCGAGCAGGTCGTCGCGTCCGACCTCAATGACCTCGCCGGCCGACGCGGCCCGGATGTGAGCGAGCCCATGGCGGCCCGACAACATGGTGACTTCGCCGGTGAACATCCCGGGGTCGAGCGACACCACGAGGGCATCGCCTGTGGCCGACGGACGGACGCCCTCGACCCGGCCCTCCAGGACGACGAACAGGCGGGTTACGGCCTCGCCCGCCGGCATCAGCACCTCGCCCGGCTCGACCCGGCGCCGGCGCCCGTGGGCGGCGAGCCTGGCGATCTGCGCCGCAGTGAGCGTCGGATAGATGTGGTCGCGACGGGCGGTGGTGTCGGACGCCGGGGCGGGGGCGGGGGCGGGGGCCAGCTGAGTCGTCATGGATGCCTCTAGTGGTGGAACTTGAAGTCGAATTATTCTAACACACGATAACCCCGAGGAGCTCCCGATGCTGAGCACTGCACCGCTGCGCGCCTATATCCCCGTTTCCAACCTCCAGCGGGCGAGGAAGTTCTACGAGGAGACCCTGGGACTCAAGCCCGGGGAGCAGTACGGCGGCGGCGTGATCTACCGATGCGGGGCGACCGAAGCCTTCCTGTATCAGACCCCGAACGCGGGCACCTCGAAGGCGAGCCAGGCGTTCTGGCAGGTCGCCGACGTCGAGGCGGAGGTGGCCGAGCTCAAGGCCAGGGGCGTGGTCTTCGAGGAATACGACATGCCGGGGATCAAGATGCAGAACAGCATCGCAACCGGGGGTGGTGCCAAGACCGCGTGGTTCAAGGACAGCGAGGGAAATATCATGGCCGTCAGCCAGCGCCTCCGATAATGGTGTTCTCGACGGCAACCCTGACATTCCTGCGCGGCCTCAAGCGCCATAACAACCGCACGTGGTTCGAGGCCCACCGCGCCGAGTACGAAGCGCATGTGAAGCAGCCGATGGCCGAGCTGATCGAGGAACTGGACGTTCGGCTGACGCGGTTCGCACCGGAAATCATCGGTGAGCCCAAGCGCTCGATGTTCCGCATCTACCGCGACATCCGGTTCTCACCAGACAAGTCGCCCTACAAGACGCACGCGTCGTGCTGGTTTTATCACCGGGACGGCTCGCGCGCCGTGGGGCGCGGGGCCGGTGGGGAGGGGGGCGCCGGGTTCTACTTCCAGATCGCTCCGGGAGACTCGTTCGTCGGGGGCGGGATGTGGATGCCGCCGCGGGACGCCCTCCTCAAGCTGCGCGAGGCGATTGGCGACGACCCGAAACGAATCAGCAAGATTGTCACCGACCGGCGGCTGGCGCGGCGGTTCGGCGGCTTGTCGGAAGAGGCCGTGTTGCGCCGCGTGCCGCGCGGCTTTGCACCGGATCACCCGGCCGCCCGCTGGCTCAAGTTCCAGTCGTTCGTGATGGGCCGACCACTGACCGACGCTCAGGCGACGAGCGCGCGGCTGCCGGCGCTGCTCGAAGCGGATTTCCGGCTGATGCTGCCGCTGGTGCGATGGATCAACGGCGTGTTGGGGCTGCGGGCGGCGGAGCGACGCTAGGCGCGGGGCGCTCGAGGGCGTTGCGGTCCCAGTGCGCGAGGTCCGCCGCGGCGTCGTAGGTGCTCTGGAGGAACGCCAGCAGCGCGTCGACCGGCGACGTGGCGGTGCGGACCGCGGCATAGGGCAGGATGAATATCCCCATCGGCGGATGGTAGTACACGGAGCTGGGCTGCGGGACGAGGTCGCGGAGGCCCGCCGGCTCGGGCGCGGCATACGCGTAGAACGCAGCCTCTTGCACGGCCCCGCTTCCGGCCCAGAACCCGGCGCTGATCACTTCGTGAGAATAGGCCTCTTGGGTCATCCGATCCGCCCCGGGCCGCTCGGGAGCCCGTCGCCCCGAGAACCGGGTCACCGCAAGATCGAAGCTGCCCCAGAAGAAGTGCACCGGACTGCATTTCCCGAGAAACGGCGCGCGAAACCGCCTGAGCACGTCATCCGCCTGGACCAGGATGCGCCAGTGCCGATTGGCATACTCCGGATCGTACGCTGCGTGCGTTTCATCGTCTGGAAAGCGAATCGGGTGCTCCACCTCGACCGGGACGGGCCAGAGCTTTACTTGCACGTCCAGTTTCTTGAGTGCGGCGAGATACGCCCGGTAGAATTCCGCCACCGATCGGGGGCGCAGCGCGATCTTCTGCACCGCTCCTTCGCTTGTCCGGAGAACGAGCTCGTGCTCGATGAAGTCGAACTCCGCGTCGAACGTGCGGGACCCGTAGAGCATGGGGCCGGTCGCGAGGCCCCGGGCAGTGACGCGGAGCGCGATGTGCCACCAGTGGTTCTGCGGCGGAGCGAGCGCGAGGCAGGTCTTTCCCACGATCTGCGTCCACATGTGGAGCGTGGCGTACGTGTCCTTCCATGCCTCGAGCGGCAGGTCGGGCCAGGGATCGTGCGCCGCGACGTTCTTGGTCATTGGAGAAAGTCCACGATGGCGGTGACGGTGGCTGTCGGCTGCTCTTCCATCAACCAGTGCCCGGACTGGGGGATGACGAGCTCCTGAACGTTAGTGGCGGCAGCGCGCATGACGACCGCCATGGTCGGGCCGAACGACTTTTCACCACCCACGGCCAGCACCGGCATCGGCAGCATGCCCTGGGCGAGGAACGCCCTGTTGTCGACGGCGTCCTGATCGAAGGCCTTGAACTGCTCGAAGCCGGAATGCATCGCTCCGGGAAGGGCGTACAGCCTGGCATAGTGCCGGCGTGAGGCTTCGTCGAACTTCTTCGGATTGGCCGAGAACTCGTTCCAGAAGCGATCCAGGTAGATCCGCTCGCGCCCCTTCACCAGGCGTTCCATATCCGGGCCGCCGAAATGGAAATGCCATAAGAGCGGGCTCTTCAAGATCTCTTCCCAGGGACCCACGCCCGGTATGGGCGCATCCAGCAGGGCGAATTTCGTCACGCGCTCGGGCTGTTCCGCCGCGAACGCGTAGCCGACCATGTTGCCGATGTCGTGGGTAACGAGCTCGACCCGGTCGACCTTGAGCGCGTCGAGGACGCCGGCGACATCGCCGGCTTGGGTCTTTTTGTCGTAGCCACCGGCGGGATGGGATGAGCGCCCCATACCGCGAAGATCCGGCACGATCACGGTGTGGTCGTGCGCCAGCCGGGCGGCAAGGGGCGCCCACATGTCGCCCGTCTCCCCAAACCCGTGGAGCAGCACGACCGCCGGTCCGTGCCCGCCGACACGCACGAAGATCCGCGTGCCGTTCGTGGCAATGGTTTGGGTCTTGAAGCCGGCGGGGAACGGCTGGACCTGGGCAAAGGGGGGCGTCGTCATCAACACGGCACTAAGCGCCACCAGGGCAAATTCCCGCATTTCCAAGACCTCGGTTAGGGACAGGTCGGGCATCCGATGGAACGTACTCAAAGCCAAAACCGACGCTCGTCACCTATGCGAGCCCGAAGCGTTCCATGCGTGAGGAGAGCACCACGGCCTTGGCGATCTCATAGGGCGTACCGCGCGCCAGACGCTGCAGCGCCGCCCTCGACGGTGAGGGCGGCGCGCTGCGTCATGGCTCAGTGCCCGATCGGATGCGTCGTGGGGAGCGCCTTGCCGATCTGGGTCGCCGCGGCGGAGCACTCGGGATGGCCGAACCCGCTGGCGCTCACGCCGTTCTGGAAGTCGTAGATGATGTTGTCGTCCTTGCCGCCGTCCGCTACGCCGGCCGGCACGTGATCGAGCTGGAGGTTGTAGCGCATCTTCCACGCGATGTTGTGATCCGCGCAGGAGGCGTCCCCGCTCACGCCGAGGCCGCCGACCAGCGTGCCGTCCTCATTGTACAGCGCCAAGCCGCCGCCGAACACGTTGGTCCCGCCGATTCGCTTTCCCACCATGAAGTCCCGGGGGGTGCCGTAGTTGGCCGCGTCCCCGCCATAGGCAACCTCATCGTTGGTGGGGTTGGCTTCCTGGAGACCGAACAGCGTTCCGCCCGGCTGAGTGGCGGCGTAGAGATTGGCGGTCGAGAGGGCGAGGTGCGGCAGGCTGAAGGCGTTCGCCGTGTTCGCCTTCTGGGCCGCGATCACGCGGCTACCCGGCCACTGGTCGGTGGCCGTGGCGCCGGTGAACACGACGGCGACGACGAGGCCGTTTCGATCAACGACGGCCGCCCACATGTCGAGATTGAAGCCTCCGTTGGCTTCCTGCCGGGCCTGGACCAGCGCCGCCTTCAGGCGGTCGAAGCCGGCGACGCGACTGAGGTTGACGTCGAGGGATGGCCCGCTGATGGTGGTGTCGCCGCAGGCCGCGGCGGCGAGGCTGCCGACGGCGATAGCGAGCCGCACGGCGTGACGGGAGAATGGATGGCGGCGGAACATGGCGTGATCCTCCGGGCTGGATGGGTGACGAAGAGATCCGGGTTCCGGACGGCTTGTCGGGATCGGAGTGGCGTCGGGCAGAGGCGTCAGGGCGAGGGCGAGGGCCGTTCTCGGGCCGGGCGATGATAATGGCACGCGGTCTCGGCGCCCGCAACGTGAGGCGCGTGCCTTGCCTTCAGCCTGCCGGGCAGTACGTTCCCGACTCGAGTCGCGCTCGGAAGCGAGAAGCCCTTCCTTCTTACTTCGAGGAGGAAGGGCATTCTCACGAGCGCGATGACGATCGACATGAGGGACCGCGGGTGACGGCCATTGCGAAAGGTGCCTGGGCCCCATTGCGGCGGCCGTTATTCCGCGCGCTGTGGATCTCGGATGTGGTCTCGAGCATCGGCACGTGGATGCACGACTCCGCGGCCGCCTGGTTGATGACGTTGCTCGCTCCATCCCCCCTGATGGTTTCGCTGGTGCAGGCGGCCACCACGCTGCCGCTATTCCTGCTTGCCCTTCCCGGGGGCGCCCTGGCCGACATCCTGGACCGGCGACGCATCCTGCTCGCGACTCAGGTGTGGCTGTTCCTGATGGCTGCGTTGTTGGGTGTGCTGACGGTGACGGGTGTGGTCCAGCCGTGGATGCTCCTCGTGATCACGCTCGCCATCGGCGCGGGAAGCGCGGTCGACATTCCCGCGTGGCAGGCGATGATTCCCGAGGTCGTGCCGCGGGACGAGCTGCCGGCGAGCGTGGGGCTGGGAAGCGTCGCGATCAACGTGGCCCGCGCCGTCGGACCGGCCATTGCCGGGGTGATCATCGTCGCGGGCGGACCGGGGCCGGTGTTTCTCATCAATGCCGCCTCGGTGCTGGGCGTGTTCTTCGTGCTGTGGCGGTGGCGGCGCGAAACCCACCGGGCGACGCTGCCGGCGGAGCGCATGGCATCCGCCGTGCGCGCCGGCATGAGGTATGTCCGGTACACGCCGGCGCTGCGTGCGGTCATCGTCCGCACGGCGGCGTTCGTGCTGTTCGCCAGCGCGCTCTGGGCACTGCTGCCGCTGGTCGCGAGGACATCATTGGGACGGGGCCCAATCGCCTATGGCGCCCTGGTCGGAAGCCTCGGCCTGGGAGGGCTCCTGGGCGCGGCGATTCTACCGGGGTGGCGGGGGCGCCAATCGACCGACGCGATCACGGCCGTGGCTACCGTAGTGTTCGCGTTCGGGTGCCTCGCGCTGGCGTGGGTCAGGGACTTCGCCGTTCTGCTCGGCGCGATGCTCGTCGCCGGCATCGGCTGGCTGATCGTGGTGTCGAGCCTGATTCTCGCGGCGCAGCGTGGGGCGGCGGAGTGGGTACGGGGTCGCTCGCTCGCGGTATCGAGCCTCACGTTGTTCGGGTCGTTCGCGGTCGGCGCGTTGCTGTGGGGGGTCGTGGCGGACCGGGCCGGTATCACGTTGGCCCTGACGGCGGCCGGCGGCGGCCTGCTCCTGGGACTCGGCCTGATCCCTCGCTTTCGGCTGGCCGCCGCCGAAGGCGTAAATTTGGACCCAGCGCACATCTGGGACGACCCCGTGGTGGCGGAAGCCCTTGCGGCCGATGCGGGGCCGGTGCTGGTTACCGTCGAATACACGCTCGAGCCTCACCAGCGCGCCACGTTCGCGTCGGCACTGCGCCGTTTGGTGGGACCGATTCGCCGGCGCGACGGAGCCGTGTTCTGGGAGCTGTTTGTAGACGCGGCGAACCCGCACCGCTGTGTCGAGTGTTATCTGGTCGAATCGTGGGCGGAGCATCTGCGGCAGCACGGTCGAACCACCCAAGCGGACCGCGAGGTGGAGGACGCGCTCCGCACGTTTTACACCGGCCGGGAGCGCGTGACGCATTTCGTCGCGTTGCAAACTCCCAGACCCCGCCAAGCCCAGGAGTCTCGATGGCGTCTCGTTCGCTGATCGTCCTGCCTGACGATGCCGCTACGCCGATCCTCGACGCGATCGGCCAGGCGAGGACGACGCTCCGCATCAAGAT
>Ga0209375_1002129_pt1 | contig 14506 bp, 8 predicted proteins | sample GraSoiAngelo_131_FD_185888 | JGI IMG/M metagenome (GOLD analysis project Ga0209375, IMG submission 185888) | Grasslands soil microbial communities from the Angelo Coastal Reserve, California, USA - 14_0929_02_30cm (SPAdes) (version 2) | ecosystem: Environmental > Terrestrial > Soil > Grasslands ... | reverse complement strand
AGGCGCAACGCAAACACCGACGCGTAGTGCAGATGGGGACGCAGCAGCGCTCCGCGCCCCGCTCGATCGACATCGTGCAGGCGATCAAAGAAGGCGTTATCGGGGAACCCTACCTCGCGCGCGCCTGGTATGCCAACACTCGGGGCCCGATCGGCCGCGGGAAAGCGGTGTCCGTCCCCGCGAACCTGGACTACGAGCTGTGGCAGGGCCCGGCGCCCCATACCCCGTACCGCGACAACGTCATTCACTACAATTGGCATTGGTTCCGGCGCTGGGGCACGGGCGAGATCTGCAACAACGGCACGCACGAGATCGACGTGGCCCGCTGGGCGCTGGGCGTCAGCTACCCCACGCGCGTCACGTCCGTCGGCGGCCGCTATCACTTCGCGGACGACTGGGAGTTCCCCGATACGCAGGAATCCTGGTTCGAGTTCGCGGGCGGGAAGACCATCATCTGGCAGGGGCAAAGCTGCAACGGCCTGACCACGTACGGCCGCGCGCGCGGGACGGCCATTCTGGGTACCGCCGGGAGCGTGGTGCTCGACCGCGACGGCTACACGCTGTACGATCTCAAGGAGAAGGTGGTGAAGTCGTCCCTCGCCGCACGGGCTGGGGACGGCCTCAACACCGGCGCCGACGACGACATGACGGCCCTGCACATCGACAACTTCGTGGCCGCGATCCGCACCGGCGCCGCGCTGCGGCAGCCGATCGAGGAGGGAGCGACCAGCGTGCTGCTGTGCCACCTCGGGAACATCGCGCAGTGGACGGGGCGCGCGCTCCGCACCGACCCCCAGTCCGGACGGATCGAGGGAGACGACCAAGCGATGGGCTATTGGCAGCGGGAGTACGCGCCGGGCTGGGCGCCGGCCGTGTAGGCCCGTGACCGCCGTCCTCGACCGAGACCGCTTCTTCGATCCCGATCCCGCGGTGCGCCGCGTCGCGCGCGAGCTGTATGACGAAACGCGCCGGCTGCCCATCGTCTCGCCCCACAGCCACGTGGATCCCCAGATCCTGGCCCGGGACGAGCCCTTCCCCGAGCCCGCGGCGCTGATCGTCCAGCCCGACCACTACATCCTGCGGCTGTTGTACGCGTGCGGCGTCCCGCTCGAGGCGTTGGGGGCGCCGCGCCGGGATGGAGCGCCCGTCGAGACCGATCCGTGCAAGGTGTGGCAGCGGTTCGCAGACCACTACTACCTGTTCCGGGGCACGCCCACCGGCGCCTGGCTCGATTACGAGCTGCACGAGGTGTTCGGCGTGGGCGACCGGCTGTCTGGCGAGACGGGGCCGCGGATCTACGACGTAATCACGGAGAAACTCGCTTCCCCCGAGTTCCGGCCGCGGGCGCTGTTCGAGCGGTTCGGCATCGAGGTCCTCGCCACCACGGACACGGCCAGCGATCGCCTCGAGCACCACCGCGCCATCCGCGAGTCCGGGTGGAAGGGACGGGTCATCCCCTGCCTCCGCCCCGATGCGGTGTTCCAGATCGCCGCTCCCGGCTGGCCCGCCGAGCTGGAGGCGCTGGGGAGGGAGCACGGCGCGCCCCTGGTGGACTACGCCGAGTTCCTGCACGCCCTGGAGGATCGCCGCACCTTCTTCAAGCGCATGGGGGCCACGGCCACCGATCACGCGGTGCTCGAGCCCTACACGACCTGGCTGCCGCCGAACGAGATGGAGGTCCTGTATCAGCGAGCGCGGCAGGGCGACGTGACACCGGCGGACGAACGGCGCTTTACGGGCCACCTCCTCATGGAAATGGCCCGGCTGTCGCTGGAGGATGGTCTGGTGATGCAGATTCACGCCGGCGCGCTGCGGGACCACAACCGACCGCTGTTCGAACGGTTCGGTCCCGATCGCGGCGGGGACATTCCGGTGGCCACCGAGTTCACGCGTAACCTGCGCCCGTTGCTGAACGCTTACGGCAACGATCCCCGCTTCACGCTCGTCGCCTTCACGCTCGATGAGTCCACCTACAGTCGGGAGCTGGCGCCGCTCGCCGGTCACTATCCGGCCATGCGCCTCGGGCCTCCCTGGTGGTTCCACGACTCGATGGAAGGCATGCGGCGCTTCCGCGAGCGCACCACGGAGACCGCTGGGATCTACAGGACCGCCGGCTTCAACGACGACACCCGCGCGTTCTGCTCGATCCCCGCCCGGCACGATCTGGCGCGCCGCGTGGACGCGAACTTCCTGGCGGGGCTCGTCGCGCGCCATGTGATCGATACGAGCGATGCCCGCCGCATGACGCGGGCGCTCGCCTACGACCTGGCGAAGGAGACCTACAAGCTCTGAGGGGAAGATCCTTCGCTCGCGCGCGTACCGCGCGCAAACGACTCCGGAGAGGGTGGTCCCCTCCGTCCCCCTCTCTCAGCGCGAGCGGGCCTGTCATCCTGAGCGCCGCAGGCGCGAAGGATCCGCTTTATAATTTCAAGGCTTATGGCCTCTCCTGGCGCCATGCACGTGGTCCGCGCCCCTGGGCGGGTGAACCTCATCGGCGAGCACATCGACTACTGCGGCCTGCCCGTCCTCCCCATGGCCCTCCGCCGGAGCGTCCGCATCGCGTTTCACCCGCGCTCGGATCGAGAGACGCGCCTCGTCAACCGCGATCCTCGCTTCGCGCCCAGCGCCTTCGCGGTGAACGAGAGCATCGCGCCGGCTCCGGCGGGGGACTGGAGCAACTACGCCAGGGCGGCGGTCGGGGCCGTGGCGCGACGATTCCCGGATCTGCGGGGCGTCGACGCGCTGGTGGAGAGCGATCTCCCGATCGCCGCGGGGCTCAGCTCCTCGTCCGCGCTCGTCGTGGCCATGGCCCTCGCGATCCTGCACGCGAACGGGGTGAGCGTGGCGTCGCTCGAGCTGATGGAGCTCTTGGGGAAGGGCGAGCGCTACGTCGGCACTGCGGGCGGCGGGATGGACCAGGCGATTATCCTCGGTGCGCGGTCCGGCTACGCGTCACGGATCGACTTCCACCCGCTCCGGCTCACTCCCACGGCCGTGCCCGCCGACTGGCAGTTCATCGTGGCGTGGAGCCTGGTGCACGCCGAGAAGTCCGGGGCGGCGCGGCAGGCGTACAACGAGCGGACGCAGCAGTGCGACGAGGCGCGGCGCCTCGTGGCCGCACGGCTCGGCCAGCCGGCGGACATCACCTACCCCGCCCTCCTCGCGGCGGCCCCGGTCGAGGAGCTGCTCCAAGTGGCGGCGGCGACCCTCTCCGGCCTGCTCTCGCGGCGGTTCCGCCACGTGGTCACCGAGGGAACACGTGTGCCGCAGGCGGAGGCAGCGATGGCCGCACGCGACCTGGCAGCGTTCGGGCAGCTGCTCGACGCCTCGCACCGGAGTCTGCGGGACGATTACGACGTGAGCCACCCCGAGCTGGACCGGCTCGTGGCGCTGGCCCGGGAGGCGGGCGCGGCGGGGGCGCGACTCACCGGCGCCGGGTTCGGTGGCTCGATCGTGGCGCTCTGTCGCGCCGAGCGGGCGCCCGGGGTTATGGCCGCTCTGGGGGAGCGCTTCTATGCCCCACGCGGCGCTGCAGGCGACGTCGGGCGGCACGTGTTCACGGCCGACCCGTCGGCGGGTGCGGAGGTCCTGCCCGCGTGAGGCGCGGTTACGGGGCTTGGCGGATCTGGTCGCGCAGGGACTTCAGGCCGCGAGCGAGTTGCGTCTCCACGGTCTTCTCGCAGATGCCCAGCCGGTCGGCGATCTGGGCGTAGCTCAGGCCATCGATCAGCCGCAGTTTGCACACCGCGGATCGTTTGGGGGGGAGCTCGGCGAGGGCTCGTTCTACCGTGGCAACAAGCTCTGCGGCCTCGAGGTCGGACTGCATCTCCGTCGCCGTCCCCACTTGACCGACCCGCCACCGGCGCGCCACCGCGGCACGCTCCAGTCGGTCGCGTGCGGCGTTGCGAACGGCGAGGTAGAGGTAGTTCCGCACTGCGCCGAGGGGGACCCAGTGCGCCCGGCCGCGCCAGATCCGGAAAAAGACCTCCTGCGCGACCTCTTCGGCATCCTCCTTCGAGTGCACGTAGCGGAAGGCAAACGAGTAGAGCCGCTGCCAGTACGTGCGATACAGCGCCTCGAACGCGTCCATGTCCCCGGCGCGGATGCGATCCGCCCACGCGCGCTCGTCGGCGTCGGTCCTGACGTCGTCGGAGGAGGTATCCGGTTTGTTAGCGAAGCTGGTCTTGAGCGGCATCGACGGCAACCCGGGCGCGGCCTACGACAGTAGCGTGCGCGTAATTGTGACGCGCCGCAAGATCCCGGCGGTAAAACGCGGTGTGGCATTCACTTAGAAGATTGGCCGCGCGAGTATCAAGCAAACTCCCGATACGCACCAAAAGCCGCCAACTGATCTTCTCCCAGCTCGGCAGGGATTGGCAAGCCGGGTTCATTCAACTTTTCGCATATCTGATTCCACAATGCGGTGCGAGTATACCGCTGATGCACCTTCTGAAACGAAACAGATAACAGGAGTTCTTTCGCCTTTTGAAACTCCCCTCTATCGATTAAGAGCTGCACTCGTCTTTCTATTATCCATTCATCCTGCAGTGCGTCTACCTGGTTTAACCACTGCTCCCGTTCGGCTAGAGTTTGTGTTCCCAGATTGCGAAGCACTTCATCGCGCTCCACTATGATCTGTGGATGCAATTGCAGCCATTTCTCCTGAATAGATCGTAAAGCCTTTGCCGCACCCTCGATATCACCTTCCCATTTGAGCAGCCTCGCAAGCAAAGCATTCGCAACCCCTAGGCTACTCGTAGATAGTATTTGGATAGCTTCCTTCTCTTTTCCCGTTCCGGCCAGCCAGGTGCCATAGTAGAATTTCCATCGTTCTGCTGTTTCACCCTTGGTCTGCTTGATGGCCCACTCGAAAGCGGCATTCATGTGTTCCATACCGGAAGGCGCCCACAGACACTGATGAATTTCAGGGGGTTCCGGTAATCGCTTTTTAGTTTTATAGGCACGGACCAGATCTTTCCATACCTTCACTTCTTCCTCCCTTGCCCAATCGAAGAGAGGAACCTCGCTGATAGGTCTGAGCTTTACATTCGGAACCTCCAAAGAATAGATGTCCAATGCTTTGCTTGAAGGGATCCAAAACTCCACGTGCCACCGGGTTTCTTTAGGTTGCAACTCCAGCTTGACAGCCTGATCGTCAAGGGGTCCGCCCTGTATCTCGACGTACGGATCGCCCTTTGCTGTACTCAACGTGGCCCAGGCACGGTCTTTACCAACACCATAGCTCCATAATTTCATTCCGGGCGAGATCGCCTCATCGGCAATGTGATACAACCCCGTACCGAATGACGGTGTAAAGGCACCGAATGCATTCGCATCCTTTGTCTTCCAAAAGAAGCCCGTCATTTCCTGTATGTCCGATTCATGCTTCGGTCCCGATTGCTCCCAATCGATGGTATCAAGTTTTGAAGAATGAGATAAAACCTTGCCCTTGGGAAAATGATATTCTGTATCCGGAGCGGAGGGCAACGCAGCATTCGACCATGACATCCAGGGATGTGCTGCAGTTCCGGGATTATGAAAGACTGTGCGCTGCGTCAACAAGTCGTCGTCCGCACCCAGTGAATATTCGACTGACCACTGCATGCCAAACCGCAATTCCCGTTCTCCACAGGTTACGTACACGCGCTGTTTCGTTCGATCAATCGTGTACAGGACTCTGTCGGTCTGCGTGGGAGAATGAGAGATGGGAAAGCTCACTTCGATGCCGCCGGCCACAAAACAAAAGCGGGGTAAGATTCGCGTAGGTCTGATTACGTCCGGAACATACAATACTTCTTTGGCTGATCCTTTATGAATTATCGAGGTTACTTTTCCTCCAAGATCGGGACAAATCGTTACTCTGATCTTGTCATTTTCCAGAACGACGAACCTGTACTGCTTGAGTACCGGTCTGTTGGACGTCTCTGAATAGCTGACGTAGGGATAAACACCATTGGGATCGAACGCCGTGGGGACTGGACCAGCTGGTATCAACTCATGAGTTAAGACGTAGTCCTGAAAGTCTGTGCAAACTACTTCCGTCATCGCGCCAGACCATTGCTCAATGCCTCCAGCATCTGTTTTCCCTTATGAACGGCTTCGGTTATTCGCTGTTGATCATAATCACGCTTACTGTAATCACGATCGCCGATGAATGTGGCTAAGTGACTATCGAAGTCCTTCATTTGGCTCTTGATCTTGGTGTCGGATGATTTGGACACCAGCTCTCGTATGATCCTCATTTTTTCGTAATCGACGATGCCTTCGCGTAATTTCTCGAACCGGATGCTGCTGTTCGCTCCCGGGTAAACAAGAAAAGCATCTCCCGCGGGCCACAGCGTATGCCGGGCATCACGCACCGGATCCGCCGGCCAGGCATCGTACGCCCACCGCAGAAATCCATCATAGCCGTGAGCCGCCGAGTACCAACCGATATAGCTCCCTTCAATCGGTGGAGAAAACACGAATGTGTTGGGTTTCTGCGGAGTGCAGCACACATAGTACGTCGTGGTGAACCCTCTGGCCGAGCGTTCTCGTGTCTCTTGCAGGCTTGGCTCGCTGGTGATGATGGGAGAATAGTCATCCAACAGCTGATCCAACTCGGGATGCCAGTCGCCGGCGTAGGTGATTTTCCACTTACTCGAGTGATCCTTGATCACCCTGGCGGCGGCCATCGTAAAGTTCAACGGATTTTCATTGATCCCAAGATAGGTTCTGTCAAACCACCCCTTCCTTTCCAAGTGACTCTTGAGATCATCGAGAAAGACAGTCCACACCGATTTGAATTCGGCGGATTCCGGCGACCATTCCTCGAACACATAGTTTCCGGATTTGGCATCGAGATAGCGGAACCGGTGCCCCCAGGGAACCGGAGTATAGATGGTGATGGCTTTATTGACTCCGGCCTCAATGGCCAATTGCACGTATTGATCGAAGATGTCGTAGTCGAATTTCCATGTACCGTCGGTCCGCTTGGTCCATTCGATCATCGCTTCTTCGATCATGTACGAGTTATCCGACCAGGGCGAATGCACCGCATACGTGGTGATGTATTTGCCACCCGCATCGGCGTACAAGCGCAGATGCTTCTTGAGCAGCGCCTTGTGTTCGTCCGACCAGGGCGCGACGTGATAGTACCACGCCACCACCCAGGGGTTTTGCCACAGGTCCAGGCGGAACTTCCAGTCCCGAGGGCTCGGCAACACCTGGTTCTGCACTCTCACCTTCACCTGGAGCGAGGCGCGATTGTTCTCGGAGGCGACGTCGATGGTCCCCTGGTAGACGCCGGGTTCCGTGCCGGGAGGGATGTCCAGCGAGAGCCAGATTGGCCGGACGGTTCGTCCGGGCAGGTCGAACCGCTCGAACGGCTCGAGGCGGTCCGGCATGAGGTAGGTCTGGTTCGTATCGGTCGCCCCGCAGCTGACTTCGCTGGCACCGTACGGGTAGTTGGACAGCACGTAGCGAACCAGATCGACCTGAAGATTGCGCTTGCCGAGGACGCGGCCCGTGGCGGCGACGAGATCGTGCGTGGCCAGCCGAATCTGGCGCAGCGTGTCCGGGGACCAGAACAGGAGCAGGGCATTGAGCCGCTCACCGCGCCAGCCGGTGGCGTCCCACAGTTGTGTTTCCTGTGGCAGGTCCGGGACGTCGGTCCGCATGTACGACTGATCGGTCGACGCGAACGACACATGCAGGCCCGTCGTTTGCAGCGTCCACCGCAGCGGATCGGCCGGAGCATCGAGCGCGTACTCGGGCTGGAAGTGTTGCTGCGGCACGGGGGTTCGCGAGCGATCCACGCGGGCGCGTGGCAACTGCCCGACCGCTGTGCCTGCACACAGGCTGTACAGGCACAGGGGTAAGAGAATGCGGTGCATCACCAGCCAGGGTTCTGGACGAGCGTTCCGTGCGATAGCTGAATCTGCTGCAACGGGATGGGATCGAGATAGTGCTTCTCGAGGAAGTGGCGTGAGACGGCAGGCTCCGCGACGATAAAGCCATTCGCGTCGACAAAGATATCCGAGTTTATGACCAAGGTAGGATTCCGCTGTTGGTACTCGGTGCCGACAAACTTGACTCCTCGGATGGCTTGCGGCATGACGGTTTCTGCCGTCTTCCAGCGCCTCAGGTCGTCCCGCCTGAATCCCTCGAAGGCCAGTTCGACGGTCCGTTCTCTCCTGATTTCCGTCTGCATGTCCAGGGCGTTACCAGTGACGAACGCATTCGTCAGCGCCGGCATCCCGGCCCGAGCGCGCAGCAAATTGATCGTGCTGCCTAAGTCCCCGTCGGAGATTTGGCCGTCCCGCTCGTACAGCGCCTCGGCCAGGATCAACAGCACCTCGCCGTAACGGAATTCCTTGAAGTCATACTGACCCCTGAACTGCGTCGCGTCCACCGTTTCGTCCAGGAACTTGCGCAGCATATAGCCGGTGCGGGTCGCGCTGCTTCCCGAGAAGCCCGGATAGACCGGCTGGAAGCCATTCTCCTGAAAGACGTCACTCCCGGGGACGACGAACGTCATCGCCATTCTGGGGTCCCGGTTCTGGAATTCAACCGTCATGAGTGAATCGTACCCCTGGAAGAGGGGTGAGCTGGTGATCGGCAAGCCGTCCGTGGCCAGGTACATGTCCGCGAGCGTCTTCGTGGGAATCATGAAATTGAACCACAGCTCTCTGGTCCAATTGTGCGTGGCGCGGCCGGCCCAATAGCGAAAGGCCAAGATCACTTCCGGACTGTCGTCACCCTGCAGGATGAACAGGTATTTGTAGCTCTGCGCACCCTGCCCGGTATAGAGGGCGTATTCACCGGAGGCAACGAGTTGCTGGGCGGCACTGATCGCGGCGTTGAGGTAAGGCGCGGGATCCCCGCCGCCGTGATACTTGAGCCAGGTTCCCTGGTATAACGCGGCCCGGGCCTTGAGGGCCAGGGCCGCACCCTGCGTGACCCGACCCAGCTCCGAGCCGTCGAGTTGACTCTGCTTCGGCAGTTTCGGGACCGCACTGTCCAGATCGGCAATGAGGAAATCAATGGTCTCCTGTTGCGTCGATCTGGTGGTGTACACCTCGCCCGAGGTGACATCGAGCACCTTGGAGATCAGCGGCACGCCGCCGAAGCTCTTGGCCAGGTTCCAGTAATGATACGCCCGGAAGAACAACGCCTCGCCGACCCAGCGATCGATCGCCGCCCCCAAACCGGATTCGCTGGCCTTCTGGACCAGATAGTTCGTCGCCCGGATGTTGAAATAGTTGGTGTCCCACACGGCGGAATTCGCCGCGGCCAAATAGGAGCCATTGCTGACCGCGCGGAGCTCGGTCCTCACGGCGTCGCCGTAGGCGATATCGGAATTGAGTTCCGTGTAGTTATGGGCGCCTTGTAAGTAGTAATAGAAATCGTTCGCGGCCAACCGAAATTGGTCCGGGCTCTTCCAGAACGAGGCGTCCGAGATCTGGTCTTTCGGGCCAAGATCGAGGTCCTTACACGCAACCGTAAGCACCAGGAAGACGCCGATGTAGGTGCGGTGTTTCGTGTTCATGATGCGCACGCCTCGCGTCAATTAGAAGGTGATGTCCATGCCAAACGAGTACTGCCTCTGGAATGGATAGTTGAATCCATGCGAGGCGGATTCAGGATCCCAGCCACCTTTTACGTTGTGCTTTTCCCACAGGTCGAACCCGGTGAAGTACATTCGCGCTCGGGTCATTCGCGCTCGCCTGACGAGCGCTTCCGGAAGCGTGTACCCGATGACCAGCTTTTTCAGTCTGAGGTAGGCCGCATCGACCACTTGCAGGGTCGATGCCTGCCAATTCCAGAACCTGATATTGCCGTGCGTCAGGCGCGGATATGGGGCGTCGGGTCGATCTTCGTTCCACGTCTGATTGTAGTAGAACAGCGGCGGCTGTCTCCACCAATCGCTCCAGGGCATGCGGTAATCGCCGTCCCGCAGCAGCATCCGCTTTCCAACCCCGTGCGCGAAGATACCGAGATCGAAACTCTTCCACTCGAGCTCGAGGTTGATGCCGTAGATATACCGGGGGGAGGTATTCCCCAGATTGATGACATCACCGTCTTGGCCGGGGGTGTCACCGTACAGGCTGATCTTTCCGTCCCCGTTCAGGTCTTTGTACTTCGCGTCGCCGATGCCGATATCGCTCGGCACGCCGCCGAGCGTCTTGTAGGCATCCAGCTCAGCCTGGGTGCGGATCAACCCGTCGAAGACGTAGCCGAAGTAGGTATTGATGGGATAGCCTTGACGGACGTAGTTCAGGCCCAAGAGATAGGTGTCCTGTCCACCATAGTTCACCACCTTGTTCTTGGCGTCGCTGAGGCTCACGCTTGTCCTATATCGCAGTCCGCCGACCTCGCCCTTCCATCCCAGGGTCGCTTCAAAGCCCCAGGTCTTGAGATTCCCCGAGTTCGAGTAGGGAGCCTGTGCACCCAACAAGCTGGGATAGGTGACCGGAATAAGCATGTCGCTGTTGCGCTTGACGAAATAGTCGAACGTAACGTCGAGCTTGGAAGAGAAGAGCGTGGCGTCCAACCCCACGTTACTGGTGGCGACCGTCTCCCACGTCCTGTGTTTCGTCACCATTCCCGACAAGAATGCCGAGCGATCTTGTCCACCTTGTCCGAAGGTGATGGGATAATCATGCGGATACGGTCGGCCGATGCCGATCAGCTGCAGGTAGTCATAGAGTCCGACGCCTTGTTGATTCCCCGTTCTTCCGTAGGAGAGCCGCAGTTTCAGGTCATCAGAAGGCCCCAGGTGGCGACGTATGAACGGCTCGTTGGAGAAGCGCCAGCCCAGCGACACGCCCGGAAAGAAAGCCCATCGATTATCGGGTGAGAAGCGTGAGCTTCCATCATATCGGAGGTCGGCTTCCAGCAGGTATTTCTGGTCGAGCACGTAGCTCAGCCGGGAGAAGCCCGAGCGGATCGCCCACTGCTCACCGCCCCCGTCATTCGACATGTTGGCGGACGATCCGAGCCTCAGCGCCCACACTTCCTGGTTGGTGAAGTAGTTTACCCGTCCTGCACTGAACCACGACGAGTCGTTGTCTTCGTGCGAAACGCCGGCCATGAGTTCGAGGTCGTGGCGTTCGCCAAACACGCGGTGGAATTGCAGGTAGCCGAAGTAGTTTCTGTGAACATTCTCCGAGTGAAAATCGTATGCCCAATTCTGGTCCGGGTTCGCGATGGAGTAGTACTGGACGTGGCTGTCATCCCACGTATACAGGGGGTAGCCTTTGGCGATGTCGGTGTTGTCGTCCGAACGGTAGCTGATACCGGACTGGAGATTCAGCTTCAGCCCCTCCACGACATCGAACGTCAACTTGAAGTTGGTACTGACGCTCCGAGTGCCATAGGATGCAGGTGCGGCTTCTCTGGCTTGGGCCAGTGCGTTGCCCCATCCACCCTGAGCGAAATAGTTGTGACCACTTCTCGTGTAGATAGGATGATTGGGCATCCCAAAGATGGTTTCGATGATCGTCCAGGACGTGTTGTCCCAGGCGGCGCTCAGGCCGCCGAGATCCCTCCGATCCCGGTTTTCCAAAGCGAGCTTCGATTCCAATCGTATCCGCTTGGAAAAGTCGTAATCGTAGTTCAGCCTGAGGTTGTAGCGCTTGGCGCCGTCGTTCGCATATCGAATGACGCCACCTTGGTCGGCGTACGTGCCCGACAAGTAGTAGCTCGAATTCGGGCCTCCGCCGGAGACCGTGAGGGTTTGCTGGTGCTCGAATCCATTTTGCAGGACGGCACTTCGCCAGTCGGTCGACGTGAAGAACAACATCCACCCGGAGCTGGCGTAGAGAGGATGGGGAATGGGATTCGGATCACCGACGCGTACCCGTTGGAGCAGGTCGGGCGTGTACATCGGCGCGGCCCCGGCATGGATATTCGCCTCATTGTCCATGAGCGCCATCTGATAATGGTTGGGCGTATCCATCATGCCTTCGAGCTTGCTGATGCCCACGTTGCTCGAGAAGGTGAACTTCGGCGCGAAGCGCGTGCCTTTCTTCGTAGTGACGAGAACGACCCCGTTGGCGGCACGTGCGCCGTAAATCGAAGCAGAAGCATCCTTCAGCACCGAGATGGCTTCGATATCGACGGGATTCAACAAGTCGAGGTTGCCTGGGATGCCGTCGATCAACACCAGGGGAGTGTTGCCGCCGGCTCCCTCGGCGTCTAGGTTCTTGTTGTTGGTGGACGAAAGGCCCCGCACGTTGAGATTGAATCCCTCTACGCCTGGTTGTCCTGACAGACGTTGCACGAGGACGCCAGGAATGGCTCCCTGAATAGCCGCCAGCGTATTGGTGACCGGGGTAGACTCGAGGATTTTTGGGTCAACGGTCGAGATGGCTCCGGTGAGATTTTCTTTTGTCTTTTCCCCATAGCCCACGGCGACGACCGCCTCCAGCTCGATCGCGTGTGCCTTGAGCTGAAAATCGAGCGCCGTCTCTCGGTTTTCCTCGACGACCACGCTCGTATCGACGGGTGCGTAGCCAAGCATCCGGGCCCGCACGCGATGCGTCCCCACCGGCACGGCGCTGATGCTATAGCGTCCCGTGGCATCGGTCTCGGCGGAGAGGCGCGTCCCGACGACGACCACCGTGGCGTGCACCAGGGGCGTTCCGGCTTCCGCTGCGGTCACCGTCCCCGCGATCGAGCCCAGCTGCAGGGCGGGGCCGGCCGGCCGCTTCACGAGCGTGGCCCGGCCGTCCCGCGTGAACACGATGTCGACGCCCGCGTCGAGCAGCACGTCCGTCAGCGCCGCGGCTACGGTGATGCGATCCGCCCGCAGGCTCACGGGCATGTCGATCGGCAGGTCGTCGTCGGCATAGACCAGATCGAGTCGCGCCTGCCGGGAGATCTCCGCCAGAGCCTCCTTGAGCGTGGCGCCCTCGAACGCGAGCGACAGCGGCTGCCGTAACACCGCCGATCGCTTCAGATCGAGCGGTACGGGCTTGGCCCGCTCGGCCATTGCGAGCAGGAAGCGGGGGCCCCGGCTTTCGCTCGGGTCGCTCATTTGTCCGGCCGCGCGGTGCGGGAACGACGCCAACGCCAGCGCGAGGACGAGAGGGGATATCGCAACGCGGTTCATGAGTCTTACTCCCCGAAAACAGACACAGGCATGACGGTTACCTGCTCTTCCGAAGCACGAACCCCGACCCATCGGCGCGCTCGACGCGCAGGCCGAGGGTCAACGCAATCCGTTTCAGGACCAGATCGATCGGCTCGTTCGTGAACGTCGCCGTGAGCCGGCGCATGGCGAGCGCGCTATCGGCCAGACGGATCTCGACGTTGTACCACCGCTCGAGCGTGAGCACCACATCGCTCAGCGGCGCGCCGTCGAAGGCGAGCACCCCCCGGGTCCACGCGAGGTACCGCCCGACATCGACCCCATGTCGGAACGTGGCGGCGCCGCTCGAATCGAGCCGTCCCAGGTCGCGGGCGCCGAGCACCAGCGCGGGCCAGGCGTCCGGTCGAGCACCGCGCGCGCGGGAAGCCGCGGTCGTATCGGCCCGCCGCAGCGCCACGCGCCCTTCGGCCACGACTACTTCGGTCGCGATCCGGTCGGCATACGCCCTGACCACAAACGACGTCCCGAGGTCCTCGGTTACGCTCCCGGCGGTGTGGACGCGGAGCGGACGCCGCGCGTCGGGGGCAACCTGGAAATACGCTTCGCCGTCGAGATACACGTCGCGGTGCACTCTGCCGTAGTCGGCCGTGTAGCGCACGCGACTCTTGGGCGCGAGGGTGACCTGCGTGCCGTCTCGCAGGCGGATGACCGCGCGGTGCGCGGCGGCTGTGGTGTACTCACTCCACTGCTGCGGCCGCCGCAGCACGGCCCCCCCTCCGATCAGCGCGATGACGGCTGCAGCGGCGGCAAGCGCCGCCACGACCGGCCGCCGCGACACGCGCGGCTGCGGGGCGACCTCGAGCGGCCGCTGCGACACGCGCGGCTCCGGGGCGACCTCGAGCGCTTCGACCGCCCTCGCCCAGGCCGCATCGGCGCTGCTCTCCGGCGCTCGCTCGGCTGCGACGCGCTTGATGAGCCGCAGATCTTCAAGGAGATGGCCGTGCTCGGGGTCATGCGCGAGCCAGGCCCGCACAGTTTCCGCGTCTCTAGCCGACGCCTCGCCGGCCAGGTAGCGGTCCAGCAGGAGATAGAGACGCTCGTCTTCGATGTGCATGCTCGAATAACGGGGCAGCCGCACTCCAACCCCCAAAACCGGATGGGGGGGCCGGGGTGCGGCTCCCCGTTAGTGGGGGATGGTTATTCGAACCCGACCCGCGGCAGGGTGCGGAACAGCCCCCAAGCCGCCGCGCCCGCGGCCACCAGGCACACGATCCCGGGCAGCGGCTTCCCGTACAACACGTATCCCGTCCCGAACAGCGCCGCGTAGATGACGACGCAGCCCAGGAACCAGCACAGGAAGGCGGCGGTCACGCTTTCCCCAGGTTTCGCCGGCTGAGTGGTCACCGCGCGGCTCCAGCCTGGACCCATGGG
>Ga0209375_1002124_pt1 | contig 14537 bp, 14 predicted proteins | sample GraSoiAngelo_131_FD_185888 | JGI IMG/M metagenome (GOLD analysis project Ga0209375, IMG submission 185888) | Grasslands soil microbial communities from the Angelo Coastal Reserve, California, USA - 14_0929_02_30cm (SPAdes) (version 2) | ecosystem: Environmental > Terrestrial > Soil > Grasslands ... | reverse complement strand
GACGAGCGGGATCATGACCTCGACGGTCACCTTCCTGCCGCGACTCACCACCCGGCACGCCGCCTCGAAAATCGCCCGGGCCTGCATTTCGGTGATCTCGGGATACGTGATCCCGAGCCGGCAACCGCGATGCCCGAGCATCGGGTTCGCCTCGACCAGAGAGGCGACGAGCCGCTCCAGCCGCACCGCGGGCAGCTTCATGGCGCGGGCGAGGGTGCCGAGCTCGTCCTTCCCGTGCGGCAGGAACTCGTGCAGCGGCGGATCGAGCAGCCGGATCGTGACCGGGAGACCGGCCATCGCCTCGAAGATCCCCTCGAAGTCCTCGCGCTGCATGGGGAGCAGCTTGGCGAGCGCGCGGCGGCGGCCCGCCTCGTCCGGCGCCACGATCATTTCGCGCATCGCCGTGATGCGATCGCCTTCGAAGAACATGTGCTCGGTACGGCACAGCCCGATCCCCTCGGCGCCGAATTCGCGGGCGCGCTTCGCGTCCGCCGGGGTGTCGGCGTTGGCGCGCACCCGCAGCCGGCGGTGCTCATCCGCCCACGCCATCAGCTTGGCGTAGTGGCTGCCGAGCTTCGGCTCCACCAGCTTGGCGGCGCCCAGCAGCACCCGGCCGGTGGTCCCGTCCACGGTGATGAGCTGACCCCATTTGACGACGCGGCCGTTGGCGCGCAGCCGGCCCGCCGCGGGGTCCACCTCGATGTCCTTCGCTCCCACGACGCAGGTCTTGCCCATCCCCCGGGCCACCACCGCCGCATGGCTCGTCATGCCGCCGCGCGCGGTGATCACGGCCTGCGCCGCCACGATCCCGTGGAAGTCCTCGGGGGACGTCTCCGGCCGGATGAGGATGACTTTGCGGCCCTCATGGGCCAGTGCCTCCGCCTCGTCCGCGTCGAACACCGCCTCGCCCGTCGCCGCCCCGGGCGAGGCCGGGAGACCCTTCGCGACCAGGGTCACCGACGCGCGCGGGTCGACCATCGGGTGGAACAGCTGGTCCAGGTCCTGGGGCGGGACGCGCTGCACCGCCTCGCTGGGCGTGATCAGTCCCTCCTCCACCATCTCCACGGCGCTGCGCACCGCCGCGAGCCCGGCGCGCTGAGCGCGGCGCGTCTGCAGCATGTACAGGTTGCCGTGCTCGAACGTGAACTCGATGTCCTGCACGTCCCTGAAGTGCCGCTCGAGCTTTTCGGCGATGCGCTCCAGCTCGCGGTACACTTTGGCGAGCTTACCGCGCTTGAGCTTGGCGAGTGACTCGGGCGTGCGCACGCCCGAGACGACGTCCTCCCCCTGCGCGTTGGTCAGCACGTCGCCATTGAGCACCGCTTCGCCCGTGCTGCAGTCGCGCGTGAAGGCGACTCCGGTCCCGGAATCGTCCCCCATGTTGCCGTACACCATCGCGACCACGTTCACCGCGGTCCCCAGATCGTCGGGGATGCCGTGCACCCGGCGGTAGTCCGCGGCCCGGCGCGTGCGCCAACTCTTGAACACCGCCGCGATCGCCCCCCACAGCTGGACCGTGGGATCCTCGGGGAAGGGGAGACCGCACTTCGCCTGGATGATCGACTTGAACTCTCGCACCAGGGCCTTCAGGTCGTCGGCTGGGAGGTCGATGTCCCGCTCCACCTTGCGCCGGCGCTTGAACTCCTCCAGCACCTCCGCGAACGGCTCCTTGCCGAGGTCGAACACCACGTCGCCGTACATCTGGACGAAGCGACGATACGAGTCGTACGCAAACCGAGGGTTCTTCGAGCCCGCGATGAGCCCCTGCACGGTCTCGTCGTTCAGGCCCAGGTTCAGAATGGTCTCCATCATCCCCGGCATCGACACCGCGGCGCCCGAGCGCACGGAAACGAGCAAGGGATTGTGCGCGTCGCCGAACCGCTTCTTGGCGAGCCGCTCCAGCTGCTTCAGATGGCGATCGACTTCTTCACGCAGATCGTCGGGGAAAGTGCCTTGCTCGAGGTAGGTGATGCAGAGCTTGGCCGAGATGGTGAACCCCGGGGGGACCGGGAGCCCCAGGTTCGCCATTTCGGCGAGGCCGGCCCCCTTGCCGCCCAGGATGTCGCGCATGGCCGCCGAGCCGTCGGCCCGGCCGTCGCCGAACGAATACACCCACCGCTCGAGCGCCGGCACGGCGGATCAACTGGGGATGGCGGCGAGGAGCGGGGCGGCGTTGCGGGCCCGCTCGAGATCCTCGGGGATGTCGGTGGGGTAGTCGCCCGAGAAGCACGCGTGGCAGAAGTCGGCCGGATCGCCGCCCGCGGCCCGCAGCATCCCGTCCAGCGAGAGATACCCCAACGTGTCGACGCCCAGGTGCTCGCGGATCTGCGGGACGTCATGGCTCGACCCGATCAGCTCGCCTTTGGTCGGCGTGTCGATCCCGTAGTAGCATGGGCCCGTGATCGGCGGGGACGCGACGCGGAAATGCACTTCGGCCGCGCCCGCCTGGCGGATCAGCTGCACCAGCGCCCGGCTGGTCGTGCCGCGGACGATCGAGTCGTCCACGACCACAACCTTCTTTCCCTGCAGGACTTCGCGGACCGGATTGAACTTGATTTTGACCTTCGCCATGCGGCCGGCCTGGGCGGGATGGATGAAGGTGCGGCCGACGTAGTGATTGCGGATGAGTGCATGCTCGAGCTTGATCCCCGACTCCTCGGAGTAGCCGAGCGCCATGGCGTTCGAGGAATCCGGCACCGAGAACACGCAGTCCGCGCCGGGCGCCGGATGCTCCCGGGCGAGCTCGTGCCCCAGCGCCCGGCGCACTCGGTCCACCGAGCGATGGAAGACCGTGCTGTCGGGACGCGAGAAATAGACCAGCTCGAACACGCAGCGGCGCGGTGGGCGCGCCGGCAGGCGGGGGAGCTGATCCACCTCCTCGCCGTGGATACGCACGAAGTCCCCGGGCTCGAGCTCCCGCACCAGCGTCGCGCCGGTGATGTCGAGCGCGCAGGTCTCGGACGCCACCACCCAGCCGCGCCCCAGGCGACCGAGCACCAGCGGCCGAAAGCCGCGCGGATCGACGATCGCGTACAAAGTGCGCCCGACGGTGATGAGGAGCGAGTAGGCGCCCTCCACCCGCTCGAGCGCGTCCAGCAGCTGGTCCTCCGGCTCCCGTGCCTCCGAGCGGGCGATCAGGTGAACGAGCACTTCGCTGTCCGAGGAGCTCTGGAACAGCGAGCCCTTGGCGACGAGGTCGGACCGGAGCTGGACGGCGTTCGTGAGGTTCCCGTTGTGCGCGAGCGCCAGCGGCCCTTCGCGGTAGCGGGCGAGCATCGGTTGAGCATTGGCGAGGACGGAGGTGCCGGCGGTGGAGTAGCGGGTGTGGCCGATCGCGACGTCGCCCGGCAGATCGCTCAGGACGCTCTCGTTGAAGATGTCCGAGACGAGCCCCATCCCGCGGTGGGATCGCGCCGCGCCTTCCCCATCCACGGCCACCATCCCCCCCGACTCCTGCCCCCGATGCTGCAGGCTGTAGAGGCCGAGGTAGGCGACGCGGGCCGCGTCGGGGACGCCGGTGACGCCGATGATGCCGCACATCTGTCCGTCAGTCTCCCATCCGCCGGGATACGCTCGAGAAATATACCTGCCTGAGCCGCGCGACGGGGTGCTCGACGGTCGCGTCGCGCAACCGCAGCCGGACCGCGCCACCGCGCTCCGCCACCGTGCCAAGCCGCTGCGCGGGCACGCCCAGCTCCTGTGCCAGCGCCGCCACCGCGGTCGTGCGCGTCGGGGGACATGTGATAACGGCTCGCCCATGAGACTCGCTGAACAACAGATCGACAGCCGCCAGGCGTAAGCCGTAAGTGGTGAGATCGATGTTGAGGCCGAACCCTGTCTCGTCGTACGGACCGCCCATCGCGACCTCCGCCAGCGCGATGCCGAGCCCACCCTGCGAGCAATCGTGGGCGGAGCGGACCAGGCCGCGTTCCGCCGCGGAGACCAGGTAGTCCACGAGCCGCCGTTCTGCGGCCAGGTCCACGCGCGGCGGCTGTCCACCCACGAAGCCGTGCAGCGCCTCCCACAGCTGTGAGCCCCCCAGCTCGGCGCGCGTCTCGCCCAGCACGAAGACGACGTCGCCGGCCGCGCGCGCGTGGCTCGGAACCGCGCGATCGGCGCGGGGCAGGAGGCCGACCATCCCAACCACCGGCGTCGGGTCCACCGCGCCGGCCGGGCTCTCGTTGTAGAAGGAGACGTTGCCACCAGTGACCGGCGTCTCCAGCGCCCGGCACGCGTCGGCGATGCCGCGACAGCTCTCCTTGAACTGGTAAAAGACGGAGGGCCGTTCAGGACTCCCGAAGTTCAGGCAATCGGTGATGCCCAGTGGCCGGGCGCCCGTGCACGCGATGTTGCGGGCCGCTTCCGCCACGGCCGCCTTGCCCCCTTCATACGGGTCGAGCAGCACGTACCGGTTGTTGCAGTCCACCGTCACCGCAAGGCCGAACTCCGCATCGCGGATCCGAATCACCCCGGCGTCGCCCGCCCCGGGGCCGATCACGGTGCCCGCCTGGACGGTCGAGTCATATTGCTCGTAGACCCAGTGCTTGGATGCAACCGCTGGGTGGTCGAGGAGCCGGAGCAGCACGTCATCGAGAGGCGGGAGGCGGGAGGCGGGAGGCGCGGCGTCGCGTAGCCGGACGATGGCCTCGTCCTCACGCGCGTCCGGCGCGTAGACCGGGCAGTCGTCGATCAGGCGCTGGCCCGGGATTTCGACCACGACCCGATCCTGCCATGTCGCGCGGTACATCCCGTCGTCCGTCACACGGCCGATCGGCGTGGCCGTGAGGTCCCACTGCTCGGCGATCGCCTGGACCTGCGCGATCCGATCGGGCCGCGCGACCACCAGCATACGCTCCTGCGATTCGGACAGCAGGATCTCGTACGGCGTCATGCCCGCCTCACGCGTGGGCACGAGCGACAGATCGATCTCCACCCCCACGCCGCCTTTCGCGGCCATCTCGGCGGACGACGATGTGAGCCCGGCCGCGCCCATGTCCTGGATGGCGACGATGTGGCCCGACGCGATCAAGGCGAGACTGGCCTCGAGCAGCAGCTTCTCGATGAACGGGTCGCCCACCTGGACCTGGGGGCGCCGTTGCTCGCTCTCGTGCGTCAGCTCTTCGGACGCGAACGACGCGCCGTGGATGCCGTCGCGCCCCGTGCGCGAGCCGACCACGAGGAGTACGTTGCCTACGCCCCGCGCCGCCGCCTTGATGAGATCCCGCTCCTTGAGCACGCCGACGCACATCGCGTTCACGAGAGGATTCCCGCCGTAACTCGGACTGAAGTCCACCTCGCCTCCGAGCGTCGGGACCCCGACGCAGTTGCCGTAGTCGCCCACGCCCTTGACCACGCCGGCGAACAGGTAGCGGTTGCGGGCATCGTCGAGCGACCCGAAGCGCAGGCTGTTCAGCACGGCCACGGGGCGGGCGCCCATGGTGAACACGTCGCGCAGGATGCCGCCGACGCCGGTGGCCGCCCCCTGGTAGGGTTCGACGGCCGATGGGTGGTTGTGCGATTCGATCTTGAACGCCACCGCCCAGCCGTCGGGGAGGCGCAGCACGCCCGCGTTCTCTCCCGGCCCCTGCACGACCTGGGGACCCGTCGTGGGGAACGTCTTCAACACCGGTCGCGAATGCTTGTAGGAGCAGTGCTCGCTCCACAATGCGGAGAAGACACCCAGCTCGGCGAAGGTGGGCGTCCGGCCGAGCAGCGTGGTGATCCGCTTGTACTCGGCGTCGGTGAGGTTATGCTCGCGGACCAGCTGTGGCGTGATCGGGGGGTCGCCCGGGAATGGCGTCGGGGCTCCCGGCGTCACCTGTCGCTCACCTTCGCCCCGGCGACGCCTCGCAGCAGGGCGCGGAACACACGCGTCATGATGTTGGGCTCGGGATGCGCGAGGACGGTTTGTGCCTCACCCGCGTCGAACCACATCCCGTGGCAGTGCGTGCATTGATCGATCTGGATACCGTGCCACTCCCCGGTGATCAGATCGTAGCCGCACTTCGGGCACTTCATGTGATGCGAGCGGCGCTCGGCTTCGGCCGCGGTCTTCTGGACGGTGGCGCGCTGCTGGCGGAGCAGCTCGGCGTCCCGTCTGGCGAAGTATTCTTCCTCGTTTCTGCTGGGCTTATCGGGCATCGGCCTCAAGGGGTCGAAGGTTTCACCGTGAGCGTGTCGCCGCCCGGACGCGCCGGGCCATGCGGGGGCGTGGCGAAAGGCGACGACGACTGCCCGCTGTAGCCGTGCCCGGGCCAGCGCAGCACCGCGTCCACCACCTTGCCGCTCTGGAGGAACACCACATCCTCCGTCCCGCAGGTGTATTCGCAGCCGTTCCGGTAGTAGAGGTACGTCATATCGCCCTGGCGGCGAACGGCGATCGGCGGCCCCCACAGCGAGTAGACCTCCCGCTCGCTCATGTCCGGCGCGATGGTGCCGGTGTCGGGCGAGTCGTAGGCAACGTCGCGCGCCGGGAGCGGCACCGCCGGCGCGTGCCGGGCCGGCTTCTTGGGCGGAGCCGAGGGCGGGGGCGTGGCGGCGACGTCCTGCGGCGGGACGGCAGGCTGCGTGTCCGGCATCGCCGGCGCCGGCTGGGACGGCCTCGTGCGCTGGCGCGCCGCCGCGATCTTCGCCTTCACCTTCGCCCACTGCTCGTTGATCTGCTTACACCCTGAGGTGGCGATCGTCAACAGCGCGCACATCAACAGCGTGCTGCGTCGCATGTCGAGCCTCCATCGAGTGAAAGACACGGGCTCCGTCCTGGCCGCCCAAGGCCGGGGCGTCGCGGCGCTCCGGGTGCGGCATGATCCCCACCACGTTCCGGCCGGCGTTCGTCACGCCGGCGATCTCGTTCGTCGAGCCGTTCGGGTTCTCCCGCACGTAGCGCAACACCACACGGTCCGTGGCCTCGAGCTCGGCGGCCGTCCGGGGGTCCACCACATACCGGCCGTCCCCATGCGCCACGGGGATTTCGAGCACTTCGCCCTTTTCGTACAGACTGGTGAACGGGGTGTCGGTCTGCTCCACGCGCACCCACACCGGCCGCGAGAGAAACCGCAGCCGGGCATTTCGCATGAGGGCACCCGGCAAGAGCCCTGCCTCGCACAGGATCTGGAAACCGTTGCAGATGCCGAGCACCGCGCCGCCCGCGTAGGCGTGCTCGGCGACGGCGCCCATGACGGCGGAGAACCGGGCGATCGCTCCGGAGCGCAGGTAATCGCCATAGCTGAAGCCGCCCGGGAGGATCACCACGTCGGCCTGCCGCAGATCGGTGTCGCGATGCCACACGAAGTAGGCATCGGAGCCCGCCGCGCGCGCCGCCGCGAGCGTTTCGGCGTCGCAGTTGGAGCCGGGAAACACGACCACCGCGACGCGTTTCATCGGGCGGCCCCGCCGTCGACCGCGAGGTCGTAGTCCTCGGTGACCGGGTTCGCGAGCAGCCGATCGCACATCGCCCGGGCACGCGCGAGCGCCTCATCGCGCGACCCCGCCGTCACCTCGAGCACCAGGTGCTTGCCCATCCGCACACGGGCCACCTCACCGAAGCCCAGGGCGTGGAGGGCGTGCTCGACCGCCTGGCCCTGCGGGTCGAGCAGGGCGGCCCGGGGCATGACGCGCACCTCGACCCGGAACGCGCTCACGCCTGGCCTCCCCCCTCGCGCTCGCGCGCCGCGGTGGCGCGCGGCGGCCCGAGCAGCTCGCCTGCCGCACCATCGGCGATCACGATCGGGCCGGCGATGTCGGTTTCGTCGTCGTCCTCCTCGAAGAAGAAACCGAGCAGCGTCGCGCGCAGGATGCCGTACACCATGTAGGTGATCCCCAGCGGGAAGAAAAACGCGTCGTGCTCGAGGATCCCGAAGACCAGGATAAACAGGATGGTGGCGAGCCCCAGGAGCCCCTTGAGCGTCCGCAGCCCCGCCCGCGGGAACGTCGCGTAGCGCACGTTGCTCACCATGAGCATGGTGAGCAGGATGATCAGGAGCTGCATCAGGTGGTGGCGCGGCATGAAGCGGAATACGTGTTGATACAGCTCCGTGGTCGTGAACGGAAAGAACGTCGCGAGCGTCATGCCGGCGGCCGGCGAGGGCAGTCCGATGAAGTAGCGCTTCGCGCGACCGGCCTGAGTGATGTTGAAGCGCGCCAGCCGGATGGCCGCCGCCATGACGTAGAAGTAGCAGAAAATCCACTCCGCCTGGCCGGCGGCCGCGAACTCGAGCTGGTAGATGAGAAACGCCGGTGCGACGCCGAAGCTCACCACGTCCACCAGGCTGTCGAGCTCCGCGCCGAACCGGGTGCCGGTGCGGGACAGCCGCGCCACTCGCCCGTCGAGCGCGTCGAGCACGCCGGCGAAGAAGATGTACCAGCCGGCGCGATAGAACTCGCCGCGCGAAGCGAGCACCATGGACCAGATGCCGAAGAACAGATTGAACAGCGTGAACAGGCTCGGCACGACGATCACGACTCGCCGCATGCTGGGGCGGGGGAACGGCTTCATGGCGTGTACTCGGCCAGCACCGTCGCCCCGGCCTGCACGCGGTGGCCGACCGCCACCCGCACCGTCGGTCGGGTGGCAACGGGGAAGAACACATCCACCCGTGAGCCGAATCGGATCATGCCCATCCGCGCGCCCTGCGTCGCCCGCTGCCCGGCCGCGCCGTCGGTGACGATGCGCCGCGCGATGAGCCCCGCGATCTGGCGCACCAGGAGGGGGCCCCGCGCGGCGCGCAGCCCGACCGACGCCTGCTCGTTGTCGAGACTGGCCTTGTCGGACGCGGCATGGAGGAACCGACCGGGGTGGTACCGCACCAGCTCGACCGTCCCCGTCGCCGGATAGCGATTGACGTGCACGTCGAATACGTTCATGAAGATCGAGATCCGCGTCGCCTGGGTCTTGAGATACATCGGCTCATCCACCACTCGCACGTCCACGATCTTGCCGTCCGCCGGCGCGATCACGTACTGATCGCCGCGCGGCCCCGTGCGCACCGGGTCGCGGAAGAAGATCAGCAGCCAGACCGCGAGCAGAAACAGCGCCACCTCCGGTCCCCACACCCAGGGCGACCCGCGCGCCACCCAGGCGCCGAGCACGACGAGCGCCCACCCGGGAAGGATGAAGGGCCACCCTTCGGGGGCGAGCCTCACCACACCACCCCGACCCAAAGGCAGAAGTCGGAACGCGGAAGGCGGAACAGCAGTGCAAGGTCGTTCGCCTCACGACACCTCCATTGATGTTCCGCGTTTCGCGTTCCGCGTTCCGCGTTCATCGCGCGGTCTCCAGTACTTTCCCGGTGATCCGTCGATACGCCTCCAAGTACCGCTCGCTCGTTGCCTCCACGACCTCCCGCGGAAGGGGCGGCGGCGGGGCGTTGCCGTCCCACTGGCCGTCCTGCTTCAGACCCGCGAGGTAATCGCGCAACGGCTGCTTGTCGAAGCTCGGCTGGCTCCGGCCGGGCGCGTACCGGTCGGCGGGCCAGAAGCGCGAAGAGTCGGGCGTCAGCATCTCGTCGATCACGAGCAGACGACCGTCGGGCGTAGTGCCGAACTCGAACTTCGTATCGGCGATGATGATCCCCCGCGGCGCCGCGTAGCCGCGGCCCGCCTCGTACAGGCCGAGGCTCGCACGTTTCGCCGAGGGAACGGCCGAGCGCTTTGACGACGTGAGTGAAGGTCACGTTCTCGTCGTGGCCCACGTCGGCTTTGGTCGCGGGCGAGAAGATCGGCGGGTCGAGCCGAGCACTCTCGACCAGTCCCGGCGCCAGCGGCTCACCCGCGAGCGTGCCGGACTTCCGGTATTCGGCCCACGCCGACCCGGTGATGTAGCCGCGCACGACGCACTCGAACGGCACCGGCGTGGTGCGGCGGACCAGCATGGCCCGGCCCGTCAGGGCCGAACGATGGTCGCTGAGCGCCGGAATCCGCGCCACGATCTCGTCGGCATCGGCGGAGAGAAAGTGGCTCGAGATCACCGTCGCGAGGCGCTCGAACCAGAACGCGCTCAGCTGGGTCAGCACCGCGCCCTTGTGGGGAACGGGCTCCCGCAGGACCACGTCGAACGCGCTCACCCGGTCACTCGCCACGAGCAGCAGCGTCTCGGCGTCGACCTCGTAGACCTCGCGGACTTTGCCGCGGCGGACGAGCGGGAGGGGAAGGGTGCTGGCGACGAGCGGGATCGTCATACCGTGACCTCGGCGGCGGCCGCAGCGGGCGCCACGGCCTCGATACGGTGCAGGACGTCGGGGAGGACGTGGTCGAGGAACTCGTCCACCTGGCGCGGCGCGCGTCCGATGTAGCCCGCGAGATCGAGCTCCTCCGGGCGGACGGCGATCTTCAGGGCCTTGAACGCCGGATCGCGGGCGAGCCGCTCCAGCAGGTCGTTCGGCGCCCCGTCTTCGGCGACCGCCTGCGCGACGGCGAGACTGTGGGTGCGGATGACCTCGTGCAGCCGCTGGCGGTCGCCCCCCGCCTTCACGCCGCGCATCAGGAGACGCTCGGTCGCGAGGAAGGGCAGCTGCGCCGCGACGTGGCGTGCGATCACCGGCTCCCGCACCTCGAGCCCCGCAGCCACGTTGGTGGCGAGCACCAGGATCGCGTCGCTCGCCAGAAACGCCTCCGGAATGACCAGCCGGCGATTGGCGCTGTCGTCCAGCGTGCGCTCGAGCCATTGCTCCGCGGCGGTGTGCCAGGCGTTGCCTTCGAGCTCGATGACGAAGCGTGCGAGGCCGGTCATCCGCTCGGCGCGCATCGGATTCCGCTTGTACGCCATGGCGGACGATCCCACCTGGTCGCTTTCGAACGGCTCGAGCATCTCGCCCTCGTGCTGCAGCAGGCGCAAGTCCGTGGCGAACTTGGCGGCCGACTGGGCGATCCCCGCCAGCGCCGCGAGCACCTGGGCGTCGAGCTTCCGCGTGTAGGTCTGCCCGGTGATCGGAAACACCCGCGCAAAGCCCATCCGCCGCGCCACCCGGATGTCGAGCTCTCGCACTTTCTCATCGTCGCCATCGAACAGCTCGAGGAAGCTGGCCTGCGTCCCGGTGGTCCCCTTCACCCCACGGAACTGCAGCGTATCGAGCCGGTGCAGGAGCTCCTCGGCGTCGAGCAGCAGCTCCTGCATCCACAGGGTGATCCGCTTCCCGACGGTGGTGAGCTGAGCCGGCTGGAAATGCGTGTACGCGAGGCACGCCACGTCGCGGTAGCGCCGGGCGGGCTTGGCGAGCGCGACCAGAACCGCCGCCACCCGGCCGAGCAGCAGCTGGAGCCCTTCGCGCATCAGGATGAGGTCGGCGTTGTCGGTGACGTACGCGCTCGTCGCGCCGAGGTGGATGAAGGGGCGCGCCGTCGGGGCCTGCTCGCCCAGGTGGTGGATGTGCGCCATCACGTCGTGGCGGATCCGCTTCTCGTGCTCCGCGACGCGCTCGAGATCGGCGTCGTCCAGGTGCGCGCGCAGCTCCGCGAGCGCGCGCTCGGGGATGTCCGCGCCCAGCTCCCGCTCGACCTCCATGAGGGCGAGCCACAGCCGCCGCCACAGCCCGATCCGCCGTCGTTCCCCCCACAGGGCCTGCATGGCCGGGGAGGCGTAGCGCTGGGACAGGGGCGAGCTGTACGTCAAACCGAGGCCTTCGCGCGCGCGGCCAACGTGCGCCAGTCGGCCAGAAACTGCTCCAGCCCGCGATCCGTGAGCGGATGCAGCAGCAGCTTCTTCAGGACGTCGGGGGGCAGGGTGGCCACGTCGGCGCCGATCATCGCCGCCTCCACGACGTGTCGCGGATGCCGGATCGAGGCCGCGAGGATCTCGGTGGCAATCTGGTAGTTGTCGAAAATCACCCGCGCCTCGCGGATCACGTCCATCCCCTCCTGGCCCACGTCGTCGAGCCGCCCGATGAACGGGCTGACGTAGGCCGCGCCCGCCTTCGCGGCGATCAGGCACTGCACGCTCGAGAAGCACAACGTGACATTGGTCTTGATGCCGGCCTCGGCGAGGCGCCGCACCGCCACCATTCCCGCTTCGAGCATCGGAATCTTCACGACGATGTTGTCCGCGATCTTGGCGAGCGCTTGGCCCTCCCGGACCATGGCGTCGGCGTCCACCGCCACCACTTCCGCGGAGACGGGACCGTCCACCAGGGAGCAGATCTCCTTGAGGACGTCGCGGGGATCGAGGTCGCCCGCCTGCTTCGCGAGCAGGGAGGGGTTGGTGGTAATGCCATCGATCAACCCCGCCTGGGCCGCCCAGCTGATGTCTTTGAGGCTCGCGGTATCGAGAAAGAACTTCATTGGCTAGAGGCCTCGGCGTAGAGGTCAGCGGGATAACGCACCGCCACGAGGTAGAGCCCTTGCGGTGGGGCGGGCGGGCTGGCCGCCTGGTTGTCGGTCGCGGTGAGGAGCCGGGGAAGATCGTCGAGGGAGCGCCGGCCCAGGGCGATGTCCACCATCGCGCCTACGAGAAAGCGCACCATCCGATGCAGGAATCGGTCGGCCTCGATCGTGAACGTCACCCCCGCTCCGTCGGTCCGCGGCGCCCACTGGGCGAGCGCCACGCGGCTGCGATAGTGGGGTCGTCCCGAGCCCGCGCCCGTCGCGGCGAGGCCGCGGAAGTCGTGCTCCCCCGGGAGCAGCTCCGCGGCGCGCGCGAGCCGCGCGACGTCGAGCGGACGTCCGAAGGCCCATTCGTACGGCCGCCGGAACGGCGAGCGGGCCGCGTCGTCGGTCCCGATCACGTAGCGGTAGCGCCGCGCCACCGCGCTGTTGCGCGCGTGAAACCCGGGTCGCATCGGGCACAGCCGCTCCACCCAGATGTCCCGTGGCAGCAGGGCGTTGAGGGCTCGGTACAGCCCGGGCCCGTCCTCCGCCCAGCGTCCATCCGCGAGAAACCCGACGCCCTGGCCCAGCGCGTGCACGCCCGTATCGGTGCGCCCGGCACCGGTCGCCGCGGTGCGGCGACCCATGAGGCGCTCCAGTACGGCTTCGAATTCCGCCTGCACCGTGCGCGCGTCCCGCTGCCGCTGCCAGCCCGCGAACTGCGCCCCGTCGTACTGCGCCACGGCGAGGTAGGGCCGGCTCGTCACGGGCGAAAGATAGGCTGAAACAGGGGGTCAATCAAGGCACGCAACCCGTTGTGGCATTTGACAAAACGCGATTTTTCGGGATAGCTTTGGCAGGCCCGAAACTCCCGAGCCCCAAGCCCCCGTGTCGGCCCCGTCCGTGCCCTCCCCGCTGCAGCAAGCGATCGCCACCCTCGCCGACCGTCGGTCCCTGGGTGAGCGCCAAACGACCGAAGTGTTCGGGGCCGTGATGCGCGGCGAAGCGACGCCGGCTCAGATGGCGGCCCTGCTGATGGGATTGCGCGTGAAAGGCGAGACCGCGGAGGAAGTGGCGGGCGCCGCCCGCGCGCTGCGCGACGCCATGGTGCGGGTGGAGGCGAACGGCGCGCACCTCGTGGACACCTGCGGGACCGGTGGGGGGGCGGTCTCCACCTTCAATATCTCGACCGCCGCCGCGTTCGTCGCCGCGGGCGCCGGTGCGGTCGTGGCGAAGCACGGCAACCGATCGTTCACATCCAAGTGCGGCTCGGCCGACGTGCTCGAGGCGCTGGGCGTGCGGATCAGCCTCGACGCGGCCGACGCCGCACGGGTGCTGCGCGAGGCATGCGTCACGTTTCTGTTCGCGCCCACGTTCCATCCCGCCATGAAGCACGCCGGGCCGGTCCGCCGCGAGCTCGCGGTCGCGTCCGTGATGAACCTGCTGGGACCGCTCGCCAACCCGGCGGGCGTGCGCCGTCAGGTCGTGGGGGTCGCCGAGGCGGACCGCGCCCCGCTCATGGCCGGGGCGCTCGCGCGGCTCGGGGCCGAGCATGCGCTCGTGGTCCACGGCCGGGTCGGCATGGACGAGATCGCGCCCCAGGGCATTACGGACGTGTGGGAAGTGCGAAACGGGCGCGTGAATGCGTGGGAAGTCGATCCGGCGGACCACGGACTCGCCGTCGACGACCTGGCCGGGTTATCGGGCGCGGAGCCGCCGGCGAACGCCGCGCGCATCGAGCGCCTGCTCGGCGACGGGCGCCAGGATCCCGCCGGGTTGGCCGCGCTGCTCCTCAATGCGGGTGCGGCGATCTACGTGGCCGGCCTCGCCACCTCGTACGCCGAGGGCGTCGCGCGGGCGCGCGAGGTGCTCGCGTCGGGAAAAGCCAGGGAGGCGCTCGAGCGTCTGCGTCGTGCGACGACCAGTACCGGTCCGACTTGAGGTCGTGCGCGCCTCACTGTGCGTCTGCGCGTCTCGGCGTCTGTGCGGCTAGTATTTTCGAATGACGCCCACCACCACACCCTGGACGATCACGTCGCGCTCGTTCAGCCGCAGCGGCGCCATGGTGGGGTTCGCCGGCTCGAGCCGGATCCACCCGCCCGGCTCACGATAGAACCGCTTGACCGTGGCGCTCGAGCCGTGCACCAGCGCGACCACCGTCTGGCCGTTGTCGGCCTGGTTGCGCTCGTGGACCACGATGAAGTCGCCGTCCTTGATGTGCTCGTCGATCATCGATTGACCGC
>Ga0209375_1002117_pt1 | contig 14548 bp, 7 predicted proteins | sample GraSoiAngelo_131_FD_185888 | JGI IMG/M metagenome (GOLD analysis project Ga0209375, IMG submission 185888) | Grasslands soil microbial communities from the Angelo Coastal Reserve, California, USA - 14_0929_02_30cm (SPAdes) (version 2) | ecosystem: Environmental > Terrestrial > Soil > Grasslands ... | reverse complement strand
GTTTTGCCGCTTTGATTATCGAGGGTTACCCAGCCGACGAGCTCCAGCACGTTGGATTTCGGCGGCGCAATCACGTTATAACTTGCCTCCCAGTTCATGCCGCCGGTCACATAGCTGAACTCTGCCGAGGTAGCGCCCGGCTTGTCGGTCAACAGTTCCCAAGAGAGCGTGGGCTTGAGCACCGTATCGTCAGCCAGCGCAGGGAACAGTGGCTGACCTGGCAGGGAGAATTGCAGCTTGCCGTTGACTTCAATGACGGGTTGCTCGCTGCCCTGGGCTACCGCAGCCTGCTGTGCGGCATATTGTGGGCCGTACGATTGGAACGCGGTGTAATGGGGCACATAGCCGCTGCGGATGATTTTGCCTTGTACAGTCCGCGCAGTGCCATCCTTGTCGGTCTCGAGGAAATCAATGGCCTTGCCCTCATAGAGGGAAAGGAGCAATTGCTGTGAGACGGGATCATTGCGGTAGTTCTGCTCGAGAATCTGAAGATGACGGCCGACGTCTAGGGAGCGCAGGATGACGGAATCAGGTTCGAGGTGAGCGGTGATGTCGGTGACCTGAAGGTGGTTAACGCCTGAGCGCAAGTCGAGGGGCAGCTTCTGCCGCACGACGGCAAAATGCTGGTTGTAAATCGTGAGCGAGGGAGAGTCACCTTTCTGCTCTTGCTCTGCGCCAGACGCGAAGGCCGAATTGAATGGATAGGGCGCTCCCCAGAGAAGGACTGCAGATAAGAACAAACCGCCGATCCGTTTAGCGATGTGCACATCGACCTCCTGAGTACGGCAATTACTCCGATTAGACGCCCACCAGTGTCCCGGGTTGCCAGCGAACGAAGACATTGCGCAGCCAAATCGAAGCCCCAATCGGGCAGTTCAGAGCCTTTGGCGGTAACCGGACTTACGCCCATCGAGACTCATGCCTAGTAAACGCCCGTTGGAGGAATCACTGCGCTCACACTTGCCACGTCGGAGACGGGATTCGCGATTCGGAAATACATTTCGTCGGGAGAGCGAATTCAATCCGTGACGCGGAAGAAGTCGCGCCAAACCACCTGTTCGCCAAAGGAAATTTCCACGCGATAGATTGCGGGCGCAAAATTTTCCACAGGAACATCCCAAGAAGACGCGAGGAAGTTTCCGGGCGACAAATTGAGATTGTCTGGTTTCGACTCTGCGACCTTCCGATTGTCCGAGTCGAACACTCGCAACATAGCCTTACCTTTGGCTTTGCTTGTCGGCTGCCAGTTGACAAATACGGTGGCGTGGCCCTCGCGACGACTGAAGATCCACCGGTATTCATGGGGAGCGTTGATCCGGTTTGCCCCTTTACCAGAGGCGACAGCAAGCTGCGCGAATCCAATCAGGCCCGACTTCGTTACCGGAGCCAAAAACTCGCCGCGCCGATCCAATTCAGCAAGAGACGTTTTCGCAGATGTGGAAGGAGTATTCGGAACTAGAGAGATGGGAACCGCCATCGCCCCATTCTCGTAGATGGCCGGGCCGCCCTTAGCCGACGGACTGTCACCCAGCAAGTTGAGCATCCTCATGGCAGTTGCGCCCGGAAGGACAGTTCCTCCGACGATGCCGACGTAATCGCCAAAATCATCGAGAAGCGGACCGCCGATTGAAGTGGCCGTTGCCGCGGAAGCAACGAGAAACCTCTCCCCGGCGCGTGGAAAGGTGTTCTTGCCGGTGATTGTGCCGTCGGTGAGGCGTGAGCCGCTCGCTCCGATCTCGAGAAAAACGCAATGGTCGCCCACATTCACGGAGTTCGCGGCGCGTTTCAAAAATGGCCCCTTAGCACGGGGTACGCTTAGAAGAGCCCAGTCCTGCCAGCGGTTCCACGCTAGAATTTGATCGGTGACGGCGCGTGTGCCGTCGGGAGAAAGAATGCGCAAAGAGGCTGCTCCGTCAAGAGCTTCAAAGGCGGTTAGGAGAGTATCGTTGCCGATCCAGAAGCCGCTACTGCGGTCGAGGAGCGAGCCGTCGGCGGTCAGTTTCTCGACAATCGCACTTGCGTCAAGCACCTGCTTGTACAAATCGGACGTGGCGAGGGGCTGGCGTGGAGGAGGGGCGACGGCCGCTGCGGTTGCAGAGGGCGATCCGGTGATCACAAAGCTGTGGGAACCCCCAAGTTCGCCATCGATGCGCGCTTCGAGGGTCCACTCACCGGACGGTGTGCTCTCGCTGAGCAACATGGTCCAGTATCCGGAGAACTGCTTAGCCTTTGCCTCGTAGCGGAAGTCGGAGATTAAGACAATCTTGCCTTCAGGGCTCTTCCACAAACCCTCGAAGTGATGAGGACCCAAGGGCCCTTCCCATTCAAAATAGACGATCACCTTTGCGTCCTTGCCGGTGAGGAAGACGCTTCGCGGGTCATCCATCACGAATCGACCATTGGCTTCGTGACCGCTTCCACCGGAAACGGATCGCAAAGTACGGAATTGAGAGCCGGCGACAGCGTTTGCCTGGGGAGAAGAGGCGGGCGAATTTGGATTTTGAGCGAGGGTTGAAGCAGAGCAGGCAACAAGCGCAAGCATCCACCACCGCCGACCAGAGCTGGCCAATCGATTCATCACCACACAGAACCCGTGTCTTGACTGTAGCAAAGCCAAATCCATTTGGCCATGTCCCTTGATGGTGAGGCTGGTTGTCGCTCGGCAGTCAACGAAGAAGGCAATGAAAATTTGCCAACGGTGGACGAGAGGGGATTCGAACCCCGGCCTCCTCGTTGCGAACGATGTAAATTAAAACCTAAGAGGTGGTATTGCAATCACTTAGGTTTCGCAGAGGGGCCCTAATTGGGCTACTCGGGCTACCAGGTAAATCGCGGTTTTGATCCTGGCTTTTTCTGGCGCTCGCGTACTTGCTGCGCTTGACCAGCAGCTGCCGCCGGCACGAGATGGATCCGCAACTCTACTTCATGCAACTGCTGATGAATCTTCCCTCGTGACCGGTAAACGACATCGACACCTGGCTTCCCGATCGCTGGAAGCAAGCTCACGCTGCCAGGTGCGAAGCTTTGGAAATACTCCCTGTCGACTCCAGAAAACTGTGCTTCCCGAAGTGGAGATTCCGGCGAAGGTGAACGCTGTTTCCGGAAGGAAGCCGAAGACATTCCGGGATGAACCCGAACACCATCGTAGCGTAGCGACGGAAGGATGCCGGTAGCGGAGAAAGGGCTGTGGGGAAAGGGGCGGCAGCCCTTGTCCCCGCCTCAGCACACGATAGCGGCGGAGCTCGATGAGCGCTTCGACTGGTCGCATGTTGTTGATACACTCACCAGAATGAGAGCGCCGATGATCACCGACGAACGATTTTGGAGTGTTATCGATCAGGCCCGCGCCGGTGGTTCTGCATCGGCCAGTCCTGAGCGATTGAGCGAGATCCTGAACCGGCTTAGCGACGATGAGATTTTACACTTCGGTCACATGTTTTACGAAAAGATCTGCGATCTAAACAAGTGGCGTTTGTGGGCCGCTGGGTATGTCATTGCAGGCGGCATGAGCGACGATAGCTTCCTCTACTTTCGCTCCTGGATCGTTGGCAAGGGCAAGAAAGCGTTTGAAGTGGCAATGACGGACCCGGACGAGCTAGGGCCGCTTGTTGACAACAACGAAGTGGACAACGAGCTACTGGAATATGTTGTGGTCAATATCCTGGGACAAAGAGGCGTCGCGGAAGATCCCCGAGATCGCTCTGATCGGCGAGCTGACGGGGAGCCAACAGGCGAGCCCTTCGAGGAAGACACCGTTGCCGCTGCCTTCCCAAAACTCGCCGCGTTGTTTGGATAACAATCTCAGGAAAATACTCCAAGAGGTCCTCGGCTCCTCGGCTGACGCTTACGTGCTTCACGTATCGCTCACGATCTTACTTCTTTCCCAAATCTTTCCCACGTACTTTCAACAGCTATCGTGTTGGCGTAATCAGGCCGGGGTGGTGCGAGAAACAGATGCCAAGCGGTCGGGATCCTTCACCTGACGAGGACGCAAGACAAGGGCATCAAAAGCAGTAAAGATCGCGGTGTTGACGCCGATGCCCAAGGCGAGCGTGAGGATGGCCACGGTAGTGAAGCCTGGATTCTTGCGCAACATGCGCATGCCGTAACGTAGGTCCTGCCAAAGGATCTCCAATTAGTAGCCCTCCCGCCCTCTGCGGCAAAGTGCCAGTCGTACAGAATTGCACCGAAGAACCCTCGCAAAATTATAAGCTTCTCGGAGACTGTAGGACTGCGCGGGTTTTTTTTGCATTTCTCTTTTGACACTAAATCAGAGTTGAGATCCAAACTCGCTGGTGCTCCTCAAGGACACTACGGCCTCAAGGACGTAGATTTTCGAGAAGTCCAGGCATCAGGAACTGATTCACAGACACGTTGCAATTGGGCAACTCACTGGCGTAGTCAATGAATCTCTCCAAACAGGCCGGAAGTCCGTTCTGGGAAGTTGCGAGCGAGAACGCTACGTTATCAGGGTAGCGTGGTTAGGTTTTACAACTTACAAGACCGCGGGACTGCCAAGCCACGCGGAAGTCATATAAGACGTACGGTTTTGTGGGTTGGGTTGTGGGTTGGAAAAAGTCCACGAACTCCGAAGCAGTGCCCACATTTCATTTCCCAGAAGTTCCTTCTGGATAGTTTCCGAGTTGCTGATTCGCACACCCTGTTAGAACGCCGTCCGTGAATCGAGAATACCGGGACCGATTTGTGATACAGACTCTCTCATATCCGCTGGATTGAGAACCCAAGCTGGCCAAGATCGCCCTCCCAATGTCCATCTATTCACGATATAAGTATGACCGCGCCATGGATGAAAATTTCCGAAGTCGTGCACGAAGCCATTACATGAGGTCACTTTGCGTGCGAGGCTCGCTTCTATTCGCTGTGTTCCTTATTTTGCGGCTTGGCGCGACGCATATGCTCAGTGAGCAGCCGATCTCCGCAGCAAGCAAGCCTCAAGCGATCGCGGATTTCGTAGATATCGCTTCGGCAGCCGGACTTTCGGCGAGCAATGTATTTGGAGGAAAAGAGAGCACCACATACATCCTGGAGAGCACGGGCACTGGAGCAGCCATCTTCGATTACGATAACGATGGTTGGCCCGACATATTCCTCGTGAATGGAACCAGGCTTGATGGTTTTGACGTCCAGAGTGTGCCCACCAGTCATCTCTACCGTAACAACCACGATGGAACATTCACGGATGTAACAGAGAAGGCTGGTCTAGTCGGGAGCGGCTGGGGTCAAGGCGTGTGTGTCGGCGACTACGACAATGACGGCTGGGAAGACCTCAACGTCACGTACTACGGGAAAACCCGGCTCTACCACAACCGGCACGGCACTTTCGAAGAGGTGGCAGACGCAGCGGGCGTTGCTGGTGACGGAAAGACTTGGGGAAGCGGCTGCGCCTTCGTCGATTACGATCGGGATGGACAGCTCGATCTGGTCGTTGCGAATTATGCGAACTTCGACCTTGCACACGCCGCTCCTCCTGGCAAATATCCTACCTGCTTATGGAAAGGCATTGCTGTCTTTTGCGGACCACGGGGTCTGCCTGGCGGCAGAAACACGCTCTATCGCAATCTTGGCGAGGGCCGCTTCAAAGACGTTACGCTTTCCGCACACATTGATCGTACGATGGGCCATTACTGTTTCAGCGTTTCACCCTTTGATTTTGACAACGACGGCTGGCCTGATATCTACATGTCCTGCGACAGCGCACCGAGTATCCTCTACCGCAACAATCGCGACGGAACCTTCACGGACGTGGGTATTCTTTCGGGCGTGGCCTACAACATCGACGGCCGCGAGCAGGCAGGCATGGGCTCCACGGTTGCAGATTACGATGGCGATGGGAATCTCGACCTTTTTCGCACGAATTTCTCCGACGACACCCCGACGCTCTATCACAATAATGGAGACGGAACGTTTACCGACGTGACCTATCCCGCGGGCCTTGGCTCAAGTACCAGGTATCTAGGGTGGGGCACCATGTTTCTTGATTTTGACAATGACGGCTGGCCTGACCTTATGCTGGTGAACGGCCATGTGTATCCGGAAGTAGAGGACCTGAAGCTTGGCATCGATTATAGCGAACCAAAGTTGCTGTTTCACAATAAGGGCGATGGCAGGTTTGCTGATATCTCGAAGACGGCAGGACCGGGCGTCAACACACCAGCGCCAGCGAGAGGACTGGCGATAGGCGATCTCTGGAATGATGGTCGGATGTCGGCCGTGATAGTGAACCGGAACGGGCCGCCCAGTCTGCTAGTTAACCGCACTAGCTATTCGAACCACTGGATTGAAATCAAAACTGAGGGTACCGATTCCAACCGCAGCGGCATTGGGGCACGTCTCGTGCTCAAGACGGCTACTCGCACGCAGATCGACGAAGTTCGAAGTGGTTCGAGCTATATTTCCAACAACGACATGCGTGTTCACTTTGGCTTAGGAACGATAAATAAGATTGAGTACCTGGAAGTCCGCTGGCCCAGTGGACTGGTGGAACGCTATTTGAATCCGCGTGCGGATAGCATCGCGGTTGTGATGGAGGGCTCCGGACAGCCAGCCGGACGGGCAATGCAGAAACCGGCAAGAAAGATGCAAGAAAGATGAAGGATTAGCCGTGACTGCTCCTTTATCTAAGAGTGTGTGTTTACCGCCTGCCGCTAGGCTTGGTGCTCTTTTTTGTATGCTTATGCTTTTGCTCGGGGCGAACCTGCTCGCCCAGCAGGAAGACCCGGCACTGGCCGCGGCCCGCTCCCTTATCCAAGAAAACAAATACAAGGAAGCGATTGCCCAACTCAAAGATCTGGCAGCAAGCCGCCCCGGAACGAAAGGCATCAGCCACGAGCTGGGTACCGCTTATTATTACCAGGCGGACTATTTTGAGGCGGCTTCGTATCTCGAGGAGGCCCTCCGCGAAAATCTCGAAGATCGTGATGCTACGCAACTGCTGGGGCTCTCCTATTACTTCAGCGGCAAGCCAGCACAGGCCATTCCGGTGCTGGAAAAGGTACGACTCTGGTATCCAAACGAGAATATTGACGCCATCTATGTTCTCGGTCTTTGCTACGCGCTGAATAGGAACTACCCAGAGGCGCTAGAGACGTTTGCGCGTCTATACCGTTTGGAGCCCGACTCCGCCGCATCTCACTTGATGCTAGGTCGCATTTTGCTCCGTCAGGGCTTCGATCCGATCGCTGAGAAGGAGGTGCGCAAGGCTCTGGCACTTTCACCACGCTTGCCTCTGGCGCATTTCACACTAGGAGAGTCCTACGCTTACAGCGGTGATTATCCAAAAGCCGCCGACGAATTCCAGCAAGAGATGGACATCAATCCTGGCTATGCGCCCGCGCTCAACCACCTGGGCGACGCATACTGGCGACTTAGGCGAAACGAGGATGCGGAAAGAGTTCTTCGGGATTCCCTATGGTTGGACTCGACCAGCGGGGAGCCCTACGTGATTCTGGGCAAAGTGTTCATGGCCAGGAGGCAATTACCGCAAGCGGAACGCACCTTGCAACGCGCAATCGCTATGGATTCTGGCAGCTACACGGCGCACTATTTCCTTGGCCAGGTTTACCGTGCGCTGGGCAAAACAGTCGACGCGGATCGAGAATTAAACATAGCGGCGCGCATCCAGCAACTTCAGGCGCAGAACGCATCTCGTATTCGATAGGTGAGGGGTTTTAAGGACTCCCGCGCTTCTCCTTGGGACCTTCGAGTTCCGCTCGTATGACCTTTTCGAACGCAGCCTCCGGTTGGGCTCCGCTGAGCAGGATTCCGTTTATAAAAATCCCCGGAGTGCCTTCGACGCCGGCGCGAATCCCATCCTGCAGGTCTTGTTCAACTTGCTTCGTATATCTGCCACTGGACAGACAAGCGTCAAACTGCTTTTCGTTGAGGCCCAGACTTTGAGCCATTCCCGCCACGCCTGATTGGTTGAGTTTATCGGGGTTGCCGAATAAAAGGTCATGATATTCCCAAAATTTTCCTTGCTCAAGGGCACATCGCGAAGCTTCCGCAGCCAACTCCGCCTGCGAATGCATCCCGCGTAGCGGAAAGTCTCGGTATGACAGGCTAACCTGTCCCTGGTATTTTTCGAGCATGTTCTTCAGGGTGCTCTGAACTTTTCTGCAAAACGGACATTGGAAATCGGAGAATTCAACAATCATTACCGGCGCCTGCGGACTTCCGCGAAGCCGGGCCGGGTCGTAGGCGACGCGGACCTTGGCCGGTTGCAGCAATATCGGCGTTCCGCCGCGTTCTTGGAGGAGTTTCAGGAATTCCTGCCGGGTCTGGTGAAGTTCCGATTCGTTCAGCACGAGTTTCTGGCGAACGCTGCGCAGCTCGGGAAGATCGGGGTCGGCTTCGCTCCAAAGTCTTTCCGCAACTCCGAATTGTTGGCTCGCTGCGGCTAAGTCGCCTCGCTGTTCGGTGGCCAAGCCCAAAGCGTAGTAGCCACCGGCGTAGCTCGGATCTTGTTGAATCATTTGATGAGCGGTGAGTTCGGCCAAGCCCCATTCCTGGCTCTCCCGGGCACGGCGAGCGATGGAATCGAGCTGGATCAAAGCCTGACTTTGCGCGTCCGGTCCTGCCGATGCGCGCAGTTGTTCCTCGATATCCTTCATCAAAGCCGCGCCCTCCACAGACTTCCGTTGCGAGAGCAAGATTTCCGCACGCAAGGTCTCAGAATACGAGCGCAGACGGTCCGCCTCCGTAGCGAGGACGAGAACGAGGTCGTCCCGAGCCGACGCCAGCTCCTTCTCGGCTCCTTCGGTGCGATTCATCGCAACTAGAGCACGCCCAATAAGCGTGTGTGCCGCAAATTGCCCCATCCTTGAGGGGCTTTGCAGCAGGAGTTGCGACTGCTCGAGAGCTTCCTGTGTTCTGCCGCGCGCCAGCAAAAACTCTGGCCACTGTTTGCGAGCGAATTCCGCAAGGTCGCTGTGTGTCGGCAGAGCAAACGCTTCCTTCAGCAGTTTCTCCGCCGCTTTCATTTGCCCCAACAGCTGATAGCAGATTGCCAGAAGAGTGAGATTGTGCGGCCGGTGCCAGTCGTATTCCGCGGAGATGTTTTCAGTGCGATAGTAGGCCTTCTCGAGCTCGTTGGCTTTGCTGAATTCAGCGATGGCTTCCTCAATGCGTCCCGCCCGGCGAAGTTCATGTCCGCGCATGTGGTGCGCGTGCGGGATTGATAAGGACGCACGCAAGTACGCCTCGCTGTGGCTCAGGGCCTCATCGGTGCGGCCAATATTCTCGTAGGAATGAGCCAAATAATGATGCGCAGCGGAATTGTTTGGAGAAACCGCCAGCGCAGTTTGGTAGAACGCGATGGAATCCAGATCCCCAGTCTGACCGTGTCCGGCCCCTGGGCCTTCATCGGCAAAGCCCCGCAAAATCCAAAGACCTGGGTCGAGCGGGCTAGCCATCAAAGCGTCATAGATGGCTTTCCGGTAGGCAACGAATTTGTCGAGGTTCTGCTTGTCTTCGAGGAAATCCACGAGGCGAGCACGGATCTCCACGCGGCGCCGTTCGGCCTCGGTTATGTTGCTGGAGAGCGATTGCGCTTTCTCCAATGCGGCTCGCGCTGCGGGCACGTCTTGCAATTGCACGTAAACATCGCATAGTCCCACAAAGGCCGCAGATAAGGACGAATCCAGCCGTAAAGCCTGGTGAAAAGAGCGCGCCGCTTCGATCCAGACATACGAAGCAAGGTAGTTTATCGCCTGATCATAAAAGGCCTGAGCTTCCGCGGAGGACGTCGTCACTTTCTCATGAAGATTGCCAACGTCGTGCCGAAGCGGGAGCGGCCGCTCAAGAATCTCCTGCGGCACCCATCCGACGACTTCATGTTGTTGGTGTCCCTCGTGCTGTGCCAGGACTGGCGCTACCCATAGTGCACTTAAGCAAGCTAGTAAGATTGCCCGTCGCGCCACGCGCAACCATCTCTCACTATTCCAGACGTCGTCGTTTTCTGAGTCCCTTTTCTTGACGGATTGCAGGGGAACGCGCTTCCTCTGTAAGTTCATTCTCAAATTTCGGTCACCTCGACGGAACGAACGTAGTGGCCGGAATCGAGTCGCTTTGTCTCCACCAGTGGATCGGCCACCCGCAGCCGGATCATATAGGCTCCCGCAGTTTTGGGCGTCCACGTATGCGACCAAAAGCTCCAGGGATCATTTGCGGTTTGCGAAAAATGGTCCACTCGGACGTAGTCCTCTTCCGGGTTAAAGCGTATTTCCAGCGCCTTCACCAAACGCGATCCTCCCCACAGAATCCCAACAACGCGATACTTGATTCTGCCATCCACAAGCCACTTTTCGACGCGAATGGGCATGGCGGCCTGGTCAATGATCGCGGGCCGATAATCTCTCGCCAGCTTTGGTATGCCTTGCTGATGTGTTCGGGCGGCAAATTCTTGCATCTGCGATGTCGCCGAGAAACTTTCCTCGACAAATGTTATGGCGTTTACCCACTTGATGCACGTGCATCCGTACCAGCCCGGCACAACCAGCCGGACTGGCGCGCCGTGGTCTCTGCTAAGTGGCTGCCCGTTCATGTCCGTGGCCAGAAAGGCCTTGGAAGCCTTGAGTTGCGTAGCTGTGAAGACCCAATCCGCTCCGGGAATCGACGTTGCCGATTTCATCGGGTACTGGTCGAAGCCCGAAACCATCACGCGATCCGTTCGCGGCTTGATTCGAGTCGTGAGTAGATCAGAAATGGGTACACCGATCCAATCTCCCACGCTGAGCAGTCCGAACCGCGTTGCGCGCGTGTTGCCGGAGCATTCCATGAGATGCATGCCCATTGGCTTCGCACTTTTGCGCAGTTCATCTAACGCGAGATATGCCGGTTCTTGACCTAGTCCGCTGACACTTATCATCCAGGGCTTGCTGAGGTCGAGCAATTCCGACGCGGTCGTGCGGACGTAGAACTTTTCCGTCGGGGTGATCGACTGCTCTGGACTCAATGTAGAAAGGTCAGAAAACAGACGCGCGTCGAGGCCTGCTCCGATCGTCGTATCAAGCGCCGCTTGACTTTCTCCCTTGAATTCAAGCGTGCCAAGCTGCTTGCCGTCCCGAAACGGATTGTCTCGCTCGCTTTGCAGTCGCGCGAAGGCGCTGAGTTTGTCGAACCCTGGAAGGAGAATGCCACCCCCGAGCAGGGAGACACGAAGAAACTCACGCCGGGCTGGCTTTACAAGCCCCTCAATCACGTTCTCACCGGGTTCATGCGGATACTCACCATCTTCCCCATATCATAATGCACGGCCACCAAGAAAAAGGGGTCAGGTCAACGAAACGACCTGACCCCCCGGACAATGAGGCTGCGTCTCCTTCTAGAAATCGAACCGCAGGCCCATCTGAATGTAGCGGGGCGAATTGTATTGGTTACTGGGAACACCAAAGGCGCCAGGCCCGGATATGTCCATGCCCGGCTGGTTAGAGAAATACGAATCACCTCCACTGCCGAACATCACGTGGTTGAAGGCGTTGACAAACTGTACGTCAAACCGCGTGGAGAAGCGTTCGGTGATGCGCGTCATCTTCGATAACGCCAAGTCCACGTTCCAACGCATCGGACCGCGGACGCGGCCAAAACCAAGAGTTTTGTCATCAAACGTCGGGTAGCGGAAACCGGCAACCACCGCATCCGGGTTTTGGAACATGTTCGGCACTCCTCCGGTACTCCCAGAGCCATAACCGGAAGTGGACAGCGTGGGATTATTCACGCGTGTTTGATTGAATGTGCCCGGTCCAATTGGGATCATCCCGTTCGAGTTTCCGTTTGAGGGCGTGCTGCCGAATTCCGAAAAGCACGCGGCCGAGTCATAGACCATGTCGGGCAAGCCGCTGGCAGCAACGTAGACGCCAGAGACAGACCAGCCGCCCAACACCTTATCCGCGAACGCGCCGTTGGCCATGCTCTTGCCCTTGCCAAAAGGCAACTCGTAGTTGACCAGCAGATTGAATGTGTGGCGGCGGTCGAACAACGATGGACCGTAGCTCCGATGATGGTCATAGGCGTCGGGAATGGCACCGGTGCATTCCTGCGTTATGCCGAAGTTATCCAGCGAGTGGGAGTAGGTATAGTTGGCATCAAAGGTTAGTCCGCGATAGGCGCGAGACCGCAGGGTCACGAACCCTGCGTGGTAGTTGGCGTAAGTGAAGCTTCCGCTCCAATCCAACGATCCGACTTGGGTATTGGCAAGCGTCATCGGCCCGGTGACAAAATTGGGTTCCAAGAGGAACCAGAGTGCACCGGCCCCGTGAGCCGGCCAGAAGGGATTGCCATTATCCTGGTCAAACTGAGCGGCAGCGATTGTGCAGGCTACAGGTGCCCCTGCTCCAGTTTTGCAGAAAGCGCTGCCAGGTCCGCCCAACATGCTCTCGAACCATGGCTGTATGTTGAACGCAGGATTCGGGATTGTTTCCTTAGCATCAAGGTAAGGCAGCGTACCGGCCTGAAGCTGAGCAGCCACTGCATCGAATGCCTTCGCAAAGGTTTGGTTGGTGCCCTTGGGCGTAAACATATACGGGATTGCATTGAGGTCAATGTTCCCGTAAAGATCCCGGGACCAGCGGCCTACATATCCCACTTCCAGGATCATCTTGCCGGGCAACTCGCGCTGAATACTGAAGTCGATTGAATCCGAGCCGCCAGTAGTGTAGTGCGGATCAAGACGGAAGTCCCGGCTCTCGAAGACGCTGTTGGCATTTGCTGGTTGAATGCCGCTGGGTGATCCCTGGCCTGGGATGATTACCCCACCGCTCACTGCCGGAAGAGGCGGAACATTAATATGGTTGCCGTCCACCCCGATCCGGAAGGCGGTCGTGGGATCGGAGAATCCGCTGCACGCGCCGGTTGTGTCAGGGGCCGTGCAAACAGAGAGGTCGCCAAAACCGATGCCGAGCGCAGGCGTCAGAACAAGTCCAACACCGTTCTTGCGTTCGAAGGCTCGCGACCACCCACCACGGAGGACCGTCTTCTTGTCGCCAAGGATGCCGCCTAGCGGCCCGCCGGAACCCGGATTCCAGGCAAACGCCAAGCGGGGGCCGAAGTTCGTGTAGTCCGGATCGAATGGATATTTCCGCCCAGTGCTCTTAATTGGTACAAAGCCAATCGTCGGATTGAACACATCCCCGTTCAGGGCGGCCTTTTCCTTGGCATCCAGGTAAGATTTGGCGTCAATCGGTTTGCCAGTACCAGTGTCGATCATCATTGCCGTCTTGCCAGTGGGATCGTGCGGGGGCATCTGTACGCCCCAAGTCAGTCCGTAGCTCACCGTCAGCGAAGGAGTCAGCCGCCACGTGTCGCCGAAATAGAGCTCATAAGCGTTCACCTTTTCTTTCTGTGTGATGGTGCTCGCGGCAGGCTGTGGACTCAAATCCCCAGCCCGGGTTAACACCTGTGTGGCGCTGTCTACCAACCCGAGCGCAGAAATGTACGCGCGCCGGTAAGTGCTCCTGTCTGAAGATGTAACGGAGGACGGAATGGGAATTCCACCGATGTCGAGGAATTGACCTCCCCGGGCCACGAAGTAGAGAGGAGTCGTTATGCCACCCACCACCTTGTCGTCCCTGACGTGCAAGAAGTGCTGGAGCTGTACGCGCCCTCCGAAGTTCCACGCATGCTTGCCCTTAATCCAAGACAGGTTGTCGATAAACGTGTAGTCCTGTCCGTTCCAGACGCGTTGACGCGCCTGTTGAGTATTGACATTAATAGGTACCATGGCATTGATCCGGCTTTCTGACCAAATCTGTAGCCTGGTGTCACTACATGGGGACACCGCCCCGCAAGCGGCACCGTTGTTGAGTCCAGGCACCGGGATAACCGCGCCAGGAGCAATCCAAGACCACCAGTGGCGCAACCAATCGAAATGGAAGTCGTTCACCAGATTGGGCGTAAGCCGCCCTGTCAGGCCCGCAACCAAAAATCGCGGCTGCAGTGGGCGGCTGGCCAGCGCACAGGGCTGTCCAAACTTACAACCGGATGCGATGCCGCCAATGTCCTCCTGTATGTTGGCAGGAGTAATAGCGGAGGTGCTGTAGCGATAGGAACCCATGAAATCCCATTTGTCATTGATCTTGTGATCCAGGCGGATCACAGCAAAGTGCTCGTTGGCAAGGTTCGGGACGCTGCCCGTGAAAAACGGTGCCCTCAGAGCTGCGTCACCTGCAGAGAAGTCATTACCTGCAGGCAGATTAGCCCATTCGGCGGCTATGGCAGGGTTAAGCCCTATCGTCCGTGGGTCAAGCGTGCCGTTGTCAGCAGGGAGCATGGTACCGATTAGAGGATCGTTATCGCTGCAAGGGCTGGAGCACGCGGCCGGGTCCAACGTGGGCGTGGGGTTCAGATTGAACGCTCGGACAGTGCCATTGGCGTCTTTGAATTTCAAGATACCAACCCGAAGAGCATCAGACGGCACCAACCGTTGAAATACGGATGACGTGAAGAAGTGACGCTCTTCCTCGTGCAGGAAGAAGAAGGTCCGGTTCTTCCAGATCGGCCCGCCGATCCGACCACCATAACGGTTATCCCGCCA
>Ga0209375_1002114_pt1 | contig 14552 bp, 6 predicted proteins | sample GraSoiAngelo_131_FD_185888 | JGI IMG/M metagenome (GOLD analysis project Ga0209375, IMG submission 185888) | Grasslands soil microbial communities from the Angelo Coastal Reserve, California, USA - 14_0929_02_30cm (SPAdes) (version 2) | ecosystem: Environmental > Terrestrial > Soil > Grasslands ... | reverse complement strand
CGAAGCTAGCGTTCGGCTGGGCTACGCCATCTTCACGGTGGCGACTCTGAGCTTTATCGGGTTCGGTATCCAGCCGCCGTCGCCGGACTGGGGTCTCGCTGTTTCCGAGAGCTACGGCCTGATCGATGGCGGGTTCTGGTGGCCGGTGCTGTTCAACACACTGGCCGTTGCCTCGCTGGTCATCGGCGTCAATCTGGCCGCCGACGGCATCCAGCGCGCGGTCGATGCATGAGCGCGGTTGCGGACGCGCTTGCGGTCGAGAATCTCGATGTCGCCTACCGCGTCCGCGGCCGTGACGTCATAGTGCTGCGAGACCTTAGCTTTCGCATCGCCCCTGGGCAGGCCTACGGGCTTGTCGGCGAATCCGGCTGCGGCAAGTCGACGGTGGCGCTGGCGGCGGTGCGCTATCTGCCGCCCAACGGCCACGTCTTGAGCGGCAAGATCTGGGTTGGCGCGCGTGATCTGTTCGCGCTCGGCGACGAGGAAATCCGTCGCCTGCGCGCCACCACAATGTCGATGGTCTATCAGGATCCAGCCCGTGCCCTGAACCCCTCGATGCGGGTCGGGGAGCAGATTGCCGAAATCTTCCGACTTCAAGGTCTAACCGCTGCCCAAGCGAAGGATCGAGCCGCGGCGATGCTGCAACGCGTCCGGATCGCCGACGGCAGATCGGTCTACGATCGATATGCCCATCAGATATCCGGCGGCATGCAGCAGCGCGTGGCGATCGCCATGGCCCTGTCGATCAATCCCAAACTACTCATACTCGACGAGCCGACGACCAGCCTCGATGCCACGGTGGAGGCGGAGATCCTCGAACTGATCGGTCAGCTGCGCAGCGAGTTCGCAACCTCTATTCTGTTCGTCAGCCACAACCTCGCCGTCATCCGCAGAATGTGCACTCGGGTCGGCGTGCTCTACGCGGGTGCCTTGATTGAAGAAGGACCAACGGCTGAAATCTTCAGTAATCCGCGCCACCCCTACACGGTCGGGCTGTTGCGCTGCCTGCCGCGGCATGGTCGACGCAAAGATCACGGCCGGCTCGACAGTATTCCGGGCGATCTGCCGACGCCGGACGATGACATTCGCGGCTGCCTGTTTGCCCCACGCTGCGGGCTGGCCGAGGAAACATGCCTGACTGTCGCACCGCAGTTATTCGAATTGGGCGGCCGCCGCAGCCGCTGCCACTTCCACGCGCGGGCACAGGCGCTGGCCCGTATCACACCGGATGATCTGCCGGCGGGTATCGCCGTCGATCGTAACCGTCCGCCGATCCTCGAGGCCGTCGAGGTGAGCAAATCCTTCGGCGCTGCGCATCATCGAGTGCGCGCCCTGCATGCGGTGTCGCTCGAGCTGTGGCCCGGTGAAACGTTGGGTCTCGTCGGCGAATCGGGGAGCGGCAAGACCACACTCGCGCGCCTTCTGCTCGGCCTTCTGGCTCCGGATCCCGGCGGAGTCATCGAATTGGATGGTGTGCCGATCTCGGGCGAGAGCCGGACGCGCCGCGCAGGTGAGTTGAAGTCTCTGCAGATCGTGTTTCAGAATCCGGATTCGGCGTTGAACCCAGCGCACAGCATACGCCGCCTGATCGGGCGCGTTCTGGGAACGCTGGGGCGGGTTCCCAGACCGAAGCGGGCGGCGCGGTTGCTGGAATTGACCCGATCCGTGCGCCTGGCCGACCACTATTTGAATCTGCGCCCGCGTCAGCTCTCCGGCGGATTGAAACAGCGTGTTGCGATTGCACGCGCCTTTGCGGGCGAGCCCCGCATCGTGGTCTGCGACGAACCGACCTCTGCGCTTGACCTGTCGGTACAGGCGGCGATTCTCAATCTGTTGGTCGAACTCCAGATGAAGCATAGGGTCAGTTACCTGTTCATTTCCCACGACCTCGGTACCGTGCGTTATCTGGCCGATAGAATCGCGGTGCTGTATCTCGGCCGGCTGCTCGAGATTGGACCCGCGGAACGCGTCTTCTCCGGACCCCATCATCCCTATACGGCCGCGTTGCTCTCCGCAGTCCCGAGCCTCGGCGACCAGACCGAGCCGCGCGTGCGCCTGCGGGGCGAGATTCCGAGCGCAATCCAGGTGCCGAGGGGCTGTGTCTTTCACACGCGTTGTCCCCGCAAATTGGGCGCCGTATGCGAGGAGCGAGAACCCCCGCTCCATCCTGGCGCCGAGCCGGGCCATCAGATCCGCTGCCATATTCCCGCGTTGGATCTTGGTCGGTCGGAGTGATCCGAGCGCACTCGAGGGCCATGAAAGGCGCGGTTTGAGATGCAAGAGAACAGCGATGCAGCTTAGAATCCGAGCCTAGGCGGACGTCGGGGGTATTTCGGCGACCATTCGACGCAGCCGGTTCAATTCGTGGCGCAACCCCGTGAGGACCCATGTGGATCGTTAGCCTGGCGCTGCGACGCCCCTACACGTTCATCGTGCTTGCGATCCTGATTGCGCTGCTCGGCGTGTTCGCGATCGTGCGCACACCGACCGACATATTCCCGAACATCAAGATCCCGGTGGTTGCCACCGTGTGGCGTTATTCGGGCCTGTCGCCGCATGAGATGGCCACGCGCCTCGTCCTCGGCTCCGAGCGCGGAACACAGGTGACGGTCAACGACGTCGAGCACTCGGAATCGCAATCGCTGAGCGGCATCGGGGTGGTGAAGTTCTTCTTCCAGCCGAACGCCAGCGAAGAGCTGTCCTATGCGCAGATCACGGCCATGTCTCAGACCGGTTTGGCCTTCGCGCCTCCCGGCACGACACCGCCCTACGTGCTGGCCTACAACGCCTCGACGGTCCCGGTCCTGCAGCTTGCTTTATCGAGCGAAGAGCTATCCGAGGCAACGATCTTCGACCTCGGCAACAACATCCTGCGCACGGCGCTCGCCACGGTCCCAGGGGCCACGATGCCCTGGCCGTACGGCGGCCTGCAGCGGCAGGTTCAGATTGACCTCGACCCCGACGCCCTGCGCGCACACGGTCTGTCCGGCAACGACGTGACCGAGGCGATCGCGGCACAGAATCTGATCCTTCCCTCCGGCGTGCAGAAAATCGGCGACCTCGAGTACTTCGTGGAACTCAACGCGAATCCCAAGCGTATCGAGGATCTGAACAATGTCCCGGTCACGACCCGCAACGGCAGCGTGATCTACGTGCGCGACGTTGCGCACGTGCGCGATGGCTACCCTCCGCAGACCAACATTGCGCGCCGCGACGGCCATCGCGCCGTCCTGCAGAGCATACTCAAGACTGGGAGCACCTCGACGCTCGAGGTGATTCGCGGCATCAAGGAGCGTCTGCCGCAGATCCGGGAGGCGCTCCCGCCGTCCATGAAGATCGAGGCGATCGGTGATCAGTCGATCTTCGTCCGCGCGGCCGTGGGTGGAGTGGTACGCGAAGCCGTGATCGCAGCGGCCCTGACCGCGCTCATGGTGCTGCTGTTCCTCGGCAACTGGCGCAGCACGATCATCATCGCCATTTCCATACCGCTGTCGATCCTCGCCTCGATCATCTGCCTGTCTGCGCTCGGGGAGACGATCAACATCATGACGCTCGGCGGACTCGCCCTTGCGGTCGGTATCCTGGTCGACGACGCTACCGTGACCATCGAGAACATGAACTGGCACCTCGAGCGGGGTGAGGACGTCGAGAACGCGATACTCAACGGCGCGCGCGAGATTGCGCTGCCGGCGCTGGTGTCGACACTCGCGATCTGCATCGTATTCGTCCCGATGTTCATGCTCGCGGGCATCGCGCGATTCCTGTTCGTGCCGCTTGCGGAGGCGGTGGTCTTCGCAATGCTGGCCTCGTACCTGCTGTCGCGGACGCTGGTGCCGACGCTCGCCAAGTACTGGCTGCAGCGGCACGACCCCGACGCACCCGGTCGGGCGCGCGGCTTCCTTGCCCGGTTTCAGGCACGCTTCGAGCACGGCTTCCTGCGCTGGCGCGACCACTATCGTGCACTGCTCGGGCGGGCGCTTGCGAGCGGCACGCGATTCGCTGTGCCGTTCCTGGCCGCTATTGCGGCGACGGTGATCCTGGCGGTTCCTATGGGCCGATACCTTCCGGGGCTGGGACAGGATTTCTTTCCGAGCGTAGACGGCGGGCAGATCCGGGTGCACCTGCGGGGGCGGACCGGCCTGCGCATCGATCAGACAGCAGCGCTATGCGATCGGGTCGAGGACACGATCCGCAGCATCATCCCGGCGAAGGAACTGATCACTATCGCCGACAACATCGGTGTGCCCTACAGCGGCATCAATCTAACCTACTCCACCTCGGCGCCCATCGGGCCGAGCGATGCCGACATCTACATAAGCTTGAGCCCCGATCACCACCCGACCGATGACTACATACGCACGCTCCGCGCGAGTCTGCCCGAGGTCTACGCGTCGACACTGTTCACATTCCCGCCGGCAGACATCGTGAGCCAGATCCTCAACTTCGGTCTGCCGGCCCCGATCGACATTCAGGTTACCGGCTTCAACGTCGAGGGCAACCGGCAGTACGCGAATATGCTGCTCGAACGCGTGCGCAGCGTACCGGGTGCCGTGGACCTGCGCGTCCACCAGGTCTTCGACCATCCGCAGCTCGAGGTCGAGGTCGACCGCAGCAAGGCGGCGCTGCTCGCCGTGACCGAGCGAGACGTGGCTTCGAATCTCCTTGTGTCGCTGTCGGGCAGCTTCCAGACTTCGCCCTCCTTCTGGATCGACCCCAAGACCGGGTCCCAGTACAGCGTCGCGGCACAGACGCCTCAGTTCAAGATGGCGTCCCTGGATGACCTCGCGGCGACGCCGCTCAGCACCTCCGCCGGCGGCACGCCGCAGATGATCGCGAACCTGGCAACCTTCCGGCGCGGTGTTGCGCCGGGCGTCGTCAGCCATTACAACGCCGCGCCGGTCATCGACATCTACGGCTCGGTGCAGGATGCCGATCTCGGATTCGTCTCCACGCAGATCGACCGGCTGGTTGCCGAGACGCGGCACGATCTGCCGCGCGGCTCGCAGGTGATCGTGCGCGGCCAGATCAAGACCATGACCGACTCGTTCCATGGGCTGCTGGCGGGCCTGGGCGGCGCGATCGTGCTGATCTATCTGCTGATCGTCGTCAACTTCCAGTCCTGGCGTGATCCGTTCATCATCATCACCGCACTGCCGGCAGCGCTCGCCGGCATCGTCTGGATGCTGTTTCTCAGCCACACCCCCGTGAGCGTGCCGGCGCTGACGGGTGCGATCATGTGCATGGGGGTGGCAACCGCCAACAGCGTGCTCGTGATCAGTTTTGCGCGCCAGCGGATGAACGCCGGAGAGGACGCCCTGCAGGCGGCCTTGACGGCCGGCTACACCCGGTTCCGCCCGGTGCTCATGACCGCGCTCGCGATGATCGTCGGCATGGTGCCGATGGCACTCGGGCTGGGCGAGGGCGGCGAACAGAATGCGCCCCTGGGGCGCGCCGTGATCGGCGGTCTCGTCTTTGCCACCGTGGCCACGCTGTTCTTCGTGCCGACCATCTTCGTGATGATTCATGGCCCCAAGGCCGGCGGCGTAGCGGAACCTCCTGGAGTGCCAGGATGACCCACCCGCCGCCTTCACCGCCCACACCGATCTCGGACGCGCGCTTACGACAGTTCGCCTGGATCGCGGTCGCGATCGCTGTGGTGCTGGCGGTCTGGGGAATCGTCAGCCGCGTCAGCGCCCGTTACGCGATCGCGGCTGCTACAACTGTCGTGACGGTGAAGCCGACCGTCGCACCGGGGTCGGAGGCGCTGGTCTTGCCCGGTAGTGTGCAGGCCAACTACGAAGCGCCCATCTACGCCCGAACCAACGGTTATCTTCGGGCCTGGCACACCGATATCGGCACGCCGGTCAAGAAGGGTCAGCTGCTCGCTGAGATCGACACGCCGGAGATCGATCAGCAGCTCGGTCAGGCACAGGCCGACCTGGCGGTCGCCGAGGCAAACTATCAGCTCGCTAACACGACCGATCTGCGCTGGCAGGGCCTGCTGGCGACCGAGTCTGTATCGAAGCAGGATGCCGAACAGCGTGCGGGCGACGCCGCGGCCAAGAAAGCCGCCGTACAGTCGGCTGCCGCGAACGTCGCACGTCTGCGCGACATGGAATCGTTCAAGCGAGTGCTGGCTCCGTTCGACGGCGTCGTCACCCAGCGCAACACCGACATCGGAGCGCTCATCAACGCCGGTCAAAGCCCGGGGTCGCCGCTGTTCCGTGTCGCCGACACCCACCGCCTGCGGATCTACGTGGCCGTGCCGCAGCCGTACGCGTCGAGCATTCGCGCGGGCATGAGCGCGGACCTCATGTTCGCCGAGCACCCGGGCAGGCGCTACCCGGCCACGGTGGCCTTCACCGCCGAAGCGCTCGACCCCGCTTCGCGGACCCTGCAGGTGGAACTGCAGGTCGAGAACCCGCGGCACGAGCTGTTTCCGGGGGCGTACGGGGAGGTGCACTTCAACCTGGCGGCCGCAGCGTCCACCCTGCGGCTCCCAGCGAATGCCCTGCTGTTCCGCGCCGAGGGCCTGCTGGTCGCAGCGGTGGGCGGCGATTATCGCGTGCACCTCAAGCCCATCATCGAGGGTCGCGACTTTGGGTCCTCGATCGAAGTCGTCCACGGCATAGACGCCGCGGATGACATCGTGGTCAATCCACCGGACTCGATCGCGGATGGGGCGTTGGTACGCGTCCTCGCCAAGTCGGGCGACCCCGCTGCGGCCCCGGCACGACGGTGATCCGCGCGTGCGCCGTCGGCGCGCTCGCGCTCGCTCCGCAGGGGCGGCTGAAGCCGCGAGCGCGGCCCGGCGCTACTTTCTCCTGTGGCTCGCTGCGGCGGACTCCGGCTCGACCAACGGGAAGAATTTCCAGGCAGGATTGCTTTTCAGGAAGGCGAGCGTCCTGATTCCCACCGCACCCGGTCCGGGCGCCGGCGCGGCCGGATCAGCCTGCAATGGCATGACTTTGCGGAAAGCAGCCCAAGCCGCGCTCGGGCCCGGCCCGAATTCGCGCGTCGGGTCCTGCTTTTTGCGCACATCCAGCCAGCGCGTCCCGGTGAGCAAGTCGGTCGCCAGCAGCCGGAACGTGTCGTCTACCGCGGTCTGCGCCCGGATGGACTTGAGCAGGGATTGCGCCTCCAGCTCCTCGACTCCCGAGCTGCCGCCGTAGCCTTCCGGCGGCACGGGCACGATCTGCGCCTGGACGTGCTGCCAGGTCTCGTGGTTGCCGAAGCCGCCGAAGAAGAACCCGCCGCCGAGGCTCGCCAGGATCTTTTGGGAGCCCTCGCCAGTGAAGAACTCACTGCCGAACCGTTCCGCGCGCAGCATGATTGCGACGTCCATATTGGCGAGCGCGATGGTGAAGGCCTCGAGGTCGTTGGACAGCGGGTAGGGATCCCAATTGGCATTCGAGAAGATGAAACCGTGCTTGCCGTTGCTGTTCTTTCCGCCCTTCACGTAATACTTGAGCATTTCGGGTGTGTTGAGCTCCCAGGAATCCTGGGGCGAGATGCCGACACGGATCGCCGGGTTATGATCCGAGGAGTTGAGCTGCGTCACCACATCGTCGCGGAGCTGCGCCCACATCTGCCAAGCGGACGCTTGACGGATCGCTGAGGCGCGCAAACTCTCGGGGTCCTGAATGATCCGGCCCTTGTCATCGCCGAACAAATAGCTGCCCCTGATCATCTCCTTGACCCGCTTGGCGTCCCAATTCAGCCATTTGAACGGCCGGTCGCTCTGCACCAGATAGTTGAGCGGCGTGACCGAGCTGTTCATGGCATTCAAATCGATCGCATAGGTGAGGTCGGCCCAAGCCAGCGCCTGCCTCGCATCGGCCACGACGAACACGGAACGCGCGGTGGCATACGCATTACTGCTGGTGAGCGCGTTGTCGTCGGCCGCGAAAGGCTGGAGCGGGGTCAGACCCGCCGCCTGCAACGCATCGGCCGCCGACATGTGCGTCCCGCGATAATAAGCGTCGCCAGATCCGACCATGGTTGCGCCGATATTGCTGAGCACCGATAAATCGCCTTCTCCGACCGTGCCACGTGATTGCATCACCGGCGTCACCCGCCGGTTCAACAGGTCGATCAGCATCTGCGAGAGCTGCGGGCTCGGTGCGTTGAACGTCATGGCGTTGGCGCGCACCACCATCACGGCGCGCACCAGCGCTTCGTCGTTGATCTCCGGACCCTCCAGGGGATTGGCGGCGCCTCGCCGAAAGTTAGCCAGCATTTTCTTTTCGAGCAGTTCCCTATTCTCGGGTGAGAGAGGATCGCCCTCGAACTGTCTTACCTCGCGCATCGAGCCGGCGCCGCGCGTGAACCAATACACCGATACCCCTTCGGCCGGTGCTTCGAGCAGCAGCCCGTAATTGTCCATTTCGCGCTGCTTCGCGTCGGCGCTGAGCTGAACCATGACGCCGCCGCGGGCGACCTCGATGACTTCGTCGATCGTCAGGTCGTGTCCGGTCAGCGTGACGGTGTTGCCGGCCGCGGTCGGCTCGATCGGGTGATAGCCGAGATCGCTCTGGGGCATCGCCGGTCGTGCGAAAATCAAGGCGGCTGCGATCGGCAGGACTGCGATCGTCGCGCGGGCGCGCCGTGCCGATTGGTGGTTCATGCAATATGCTGGACTGCTGCTCAATCCGTCCCGGCAGCGTTATTTATCTGCGTCGATCTCTTTGGTCAACGGAGGATAAAATTCCGCGGCCGGGTGTGCCGAGAGGAAAGCGTAGACGATGTTCCCGACCGGTTGCAGCGGTCGGGCTTGCGGTTTTTGCTGCCAGGGCACGGCTTGGCGGAACGCTGTCCATGCCGCCGTGGGCGCGGGTCCGAAGTCGCGGTCGGGCGACTGTGCGCGGCGCACATCCATCCAGAAGGTCGCGGTCAGCAAGTCCTCCCCCAATAGCAGCATGGTATCGTCCACCGCCTGGCGCGCCACGGTTACCTTCAACACGGTTTGCGCCTGCAACTCCTCGACATCGTTGCTGATGGGATTACCTTCCGGAGTGATGGTACGCGCGAGACTCTGGATATCCTGCCAGATCGCGGTTGGGTTGTAGCCATCGACGTCGGACTGCACGCTCGCATCGAGCTGCTCCTGGCTGAGCACATCCTTCGGTGCGATCACCGTGAAAAACGTGCTGCTGAACCGATAGATCCTTTGCACCACCGCAACGTCCATGTTGGCGAGCGCATTGGTGAAGGCTTCAACCTCGTTGGCCATCGGGTAGGGGTCCCAATTGGCATTGGAGAGAACAAAGCCGTGCTGGCCGTGGCTCTCGGGACCTCCCTTGACGAAATACTGGCGCATCTGCGCTGTGTTGAGCTCCCACGAGTCCTCGGGCGCGACTCCCACCTTCACCGCCGCGTTGTGGTCCGAGGAATTCAGCTGCGTCAGCATGGTATCGCGAAGGGTCGACCAGGCCTTCCACGCGGCCCCTTGGCGGCTGAACGAGGCGCGCTGGCTCTCCGGATCCTGAATGATGCGCTTGGCGTCGTGCTCGAACAGATAGCTGCCTTTGAGCATATCGAGTACGCGCGCCGCCTCGAGATTCAGGTATTTGAACGGGCGGTTGGCCTGCACGGGTGTCGAAAGCGGCGTGACACTGCTGTTCATCGCTTCGAGATCCATTGCGAGGAGCAGGTCGGCCCAGTCGAGCGCCAGCTTCGCATCGTGGAGCAGCAGCGCAGCTTGTCCGACCGAGTAGGCGTTGGTGCTGATCAGCGCGGAAGGGTACACGACTTCGGAGGGTTGAAGAGGCTTAAGGCCGGCGGCGGCGAGCGCGGCGGTGGCGCTCATCCGCCGTCCCTGGTAGTACGCATCGCCGGCACCTCCCATCGCACCCAGCACATTGGCCATGGCGGCAAGGTCCGCCTCACCGAGGGAGCCGCGCGATTGGACCACCGGCGTCACGCGCCGGTTGAGCATCTCGATCAGTATGTTCGACAGCGCCGGGCTGGCTGCTTCATAGACCATCGTGTTGGCGCGTACCGCCATCAGCGCGCGGACGATTTCCTCGTCGGCCACTTCCGGGCCGATCCCCTGGCGCGGGCCATCGAGAAATTCCCTGGCCACGCGTTTTGACAAGAATGCCTTGTTCTCGGGCGCGAGGGGATCTCCGGCAAACAGTACCACTTCGCGTCCGGCCCCCGCACCGCGATTGAAGCCATAGATGGCGATTCCCTCGGCAGAAGCCTCGAGCAGCAACCCGTAGGCGTCCGCTTGGCGTTGCTGCGCCTCCGGGCTTAAATTCACCTTGGCGCCGTATCGGGCAATCGCGACCAGCCGATCGATCGTGAGATCGCGGCCGGTCAGAACGAACGTCTCGCCCGCGCGGCTCGGCACGATCGGCCGGTACGGGGTTTGGGCCAGCGTTTCGCTCGAGGGCAGCATCGCGCTGAGCAGCGCCCAAACCGCGAAGGAGCGATGCAACCGTGTGAGCCTCAGCGGCCCCATAGCGTCGCACACGTCAAGACAAAGGTCCCGGGGTCGGGCGCAACGGCGCGGGTCTCATGCTATGGATTCTCCGACGAGCGAGGCATCGTCTCGTCGCCGGCGGGATAGAACCTGCTTGCGGGCGTGGTCCTGAGAAACGTGGCAGCGGTCAGCGGTCGCGATTGCGACGGGACTCCGTCCATGTCCGGCAACAGCGGCACGATCTTGCGAAACGCCGTCCACGCCGCCGTGGGGCCGTCGCCGAAGTTCCTCGAGGGATCTTGCGCTTTGCGCACATCCAACCACAACGTCGCGGTCAAGAGGTCGTGCGCCAGGAGGTCGAAGGTCGTGTTCACGGCCTGGCGTGCGCGATACGCTTTGACGCGGGTTTGCGCCTGAAGGTCTTCGACCGTGCTGACGATTGCCTGGCCCGAAGGTGCAACCGGATTCGTCAGGCTCTGGATCTCCTGCTCCAAATCCACCGGCGTGAACCCGCCGCCCCCGGCCAGATAGATCGCGAAACCATTGCCCGGCGGCATATGCAGCACCTGCGCTGCATCGGTCAAGGTGAAGAACGGATTGAAGAACCGATCGATGCGCAGCGACACCGCGATATCCATGTTCGCCAACGCGATGACGAAGTCTTCGAGCTTGTTCGCCATTGGATACGGGTCCCAGTTGGCGTTCGAAATGATGTAGCCGTGCTTACCGTTACTGTGCTTGCCGCCCTTGACGTAGTACTTCATCAGCTGCGGGGTGGACAGCTCCCAGGAATCCCGCGGCGACAGATCGGTGCGCACCGCGGGGTTGTGATCCGATGAATTCATCTGCAGAACCACGGCGTCGCGCAGCGCACCCCAATCCTCCCAGGCCGACGCCTGGCGGATGGCAGAGGCCCGCAGGCTCTCCGGATCCTGGATGATCCGGTGCGGTTCGTCGCCGAACAGGTAGCTGCCCTTGAGCATGTCGCGCACACGAGCCGCTTCCCAGTTCAGCCATTTGAACGGCCGCTCCCGCTGCACCACCGTGCTGAGCGGCGTGATGCTGGAATTCATGCCATTCAGATCCATCGCATAAATGAGATCGGCCCACTCGAGCGCCTGCTGCGCATCGTTGACGGCCAGCGCCGCAATGCCGGTGGCGTAAGCATCGCTGCTGGTCAGGGCGTTGGTGTCGGCGGCAAACGGTTGGATCGGCTTCAGGCCCGCCTTTGCCAGCGCCTCGGCGGCCGCCATGCGCGTGCCCTGGTAGTACGCTTCGCCGGCTCCCACCATCGTTGCCCCGACATTGCTCAATTGCGCGAGATCGCCTTCGCCGAGCGTGCCGCGCGACTGCACCACCGGAGTGATCCGCTGGTTCAATAGGTCGAGCAGCATCTGCGAGAGTTGCGGGCTGGGAGCGTTGTAGGTCATCGCATTGGCCCGAACGACCATCATCGCCCGCACGATCTCTTCCTCTTCGACCTCCGGTCCGTAGCCGAAGACCGCGCCCAGCCGGAATCCCTGCAGTTGAGATTTTTCCAGATACGCCTTGTTCTGGAGCGTCATCGGGTCGCCCGAAAACATGATCGTCTCGCGCTGATCACCGGCTCCACGATTGAACCAATAGACTGCGATGCCTTCCGCGGCCGCCTCGAGCAGCAATCCGTAGTTGTCTGCTTGACGTTGTTTGGCTTCGGGGCTGAGCCGTACCTTCGCACCGTAGCGCGCAACATCAACGAGCTGCTCGATGGTCAAATCATGGCCCGTCAGCGTGATGGTCTTATCGGCCATGATGGGACTCAGCGGACGGTAATTAGGTTGCGCAAACGCTGCCATGCTTGCGCTTAGGCCGCCGATCACGATCGCAGCGAACATTCTTCGAGCACGACAGCGCTTCATCGCGTACCTCATGTTCGTCGGCCTCCGTAGAGGCCGATAGGCCATGCACGGGCCGGGCTGTCCGCCTTTGATCGTGCTGTCGCTGACCGGACCGGGCCGCAGTGCGGTTACTTCTCCGTGAAGCTGTAGCTGAACCTGACACCGAGCACGCGCGGGCGCGGCGGCACCTCAGTCAGAACGAACTGAGCGCTGCTGGTCGACAGGCTGGTGTTCACGTTCGTGATGTTCTGGCCGTACAGCAGCACGCTCCACGGCCCTCTCGCTATCCCGGCCGCGGCGTCGTAACTCGAATACGGCTGTATTTCGTAAGCCGGGACGTAGCCCGTCGCCGTGACCATATGGCCCTGGTGCATTGCGCCCGCCTGCACGAACAGGCCGTAATCGCCCGCGGACCACTCGTAGCGCACCCGCCCGTTGATGTTGAAGGGCGGCGAGTAGGCGGTCGGGCTGCCGATGGGGCCGTAGGGGTTTGGGATCGACGTGATGGGCTTGCCGTACTCGGCCGCGCTTGCCGGGTTCGCCAGCAACGCCGGGTTGTTAGCAATCAGGTAGGGCGAGTTCGTCTGCGTCGTGCTGTTCCAGGACGCCGCGACCTGTACGGTCAGACCCTGCGTCACGCGTGCCAGGATCAGTGACTCGACACCCCTGACGCGGTAGGTCGGCCCGTTGGTGGCGAATGCCAGATTTCCGAGGCCGCCTTGCGGATCGAAGAAGCCGGTCTGCGCGTTGTCCCAGTACTCCTGATAAACCGCACCGTTGAGTTGCAGGCGGTGATCGAACCATTCGCTCTTCCAGCCTATCTCGTTGTTGGTCACGTTGTCCGGGACGGTGACGGCGGGGATGCAAAACTGATTCACACCCGCCGCGTCCTTCAGGTGGCACGATGTCGAGCGATTGAACGTGCCAGCCCGGAAGCCCTGTGACCAGGTGTAGTACAGAAGGAAATCCGGCCTTATGTGCCAGCTGACGTTGCCGCGCGCGCGGTTGCCCGTGTTGGATTCCAAGGTCTGGCGCAGGCTGAAGTCGGTGCCAAAGGGGCTCTGGCAGAATCCGAAGTAGGTCGTCGGCGCGAACTGCTTGCAGTAGAAGCTGCCCACATCGCCGCCGGTCTCGTTGCTGTCGTACTTGAAATGGCGCACGCCCCCCGTGACCGTCAGCACCTTCGGAATCACATCGATATCGAGCGAGGCGAACTCCGCCAGTTGCCGGTAGCCGCGCTCCACGTCGTCGAAGAATCCAGTGGCAGGGAGCGGGGTGAATTGCGGCGAGCCTGGCCATGGCTGCAGCGGCAGGTAGCAGTTCACGTTGAGACCGGTCGGCGAGCAGGTCGGAACCGTCACGTACGTCCACTGGGTGTTGTCGACGATGTTGTATTTCTCCCAGTAGGCGCCGACGAGACCGCGGATGCGCCACGTGTCCGGCGTGCTCAGCCGCAGCTCATGGCTCTGGTGCACGTTTCTCAGGCTCTCTCTCCAGACCGTGCTCGGCGTGTAGCACTGGCCGGTTGCCGGATTCGTCGAATAACCCGCGCACTGATAGTAGTAGCCGAACACGCCGCGCGCGTAGTTGGTGTAATCCTGTACCTGCTCGACGTTGCGCACCAGGTAGGCGCCGCTGTAGACGAGCTTCAGGGCGCCGATTTCTCCACTGACGACCAACGCGGTGTTATCGAACTTGTCCTGGTCGAACGAAGGGTTGAACAATGTCACCGACAGCGGCGACAGCGGCTGGCTGCCGATGGGTGCGCCCAGGTTGTTGAACGTCACCCCTTCGGACGAGAAGGGCATCTGGTAGAAGACGCCCTGGGCATTCATGTTCTGGTACGACTGGCTCAGCAAGGCATCCCAGTCGTCGTTGATCTTGTACAGGAGCTCCACACGAACGCCGGTGTAGGTCACGGGGTTGAGCTGATTGGCGACGACGTTGAAGTTGTTGATCGACGGGCTGTTCGTCGGGACGACGCCGCCGTTGTAGCGCGCGAGGCCCTCGTCGGTGCCGGCGCGCGTGAACGTGCTCGGCACGTTGTTGATGTAGCCGCCCTGGCGGTCGTTGTAGACGACGCCGCGCACGGCCAAATGGTCCTGCACGATCGGAAGATTGATCACCGCGTGGATACTGGAGTTGGGGTCGCCGTGTGCGGTGACTCCGTAGCTCGCGGTGAGGCTGCCCTCGGTGACATTGATCTTCGGCTTGTTCGTGATGTAGCGGAGCACACCGCTGAGTGCGCC
>Ga0209375_1002113_pt1 | contig 14553 bp, 15 predicted proteins | sample GraSoiAngelo_131_FD_185888 | JGI IMG/M metagenome (GOLD analysis project Ga0209375, IMG submission 185888) | Grasslands soil microbial communities from the Angelo Coastal Reserve, California, USA - 14_0929_02_30cm (SPAdes) (version 2) | ecosystem: Environmental > Terrestrial > Soil > Grasslands ... | reverse complement strand
CCTCCACTTTTCGAGTATGTCTTCGAGGATGTTTTCGCTCTTGGAGAGGGTCAGGATCTGTTCAGAAGAGTCGTAATCCACTTCGGGAATAAACCCTGTGCTTCAATGAAAAGTACGAACTGGAAAAACTGTCTTAAAGCTTCGTGTTCGCAAGAACGAGTGCTGGAACGCTAATTGGGGAAGAACTTGTCTACTTTGTCTTCTTGTCTGAGCTGAGCCACCATTTGAGATAGTCTTTCTGGCGGCGTTTCTTCTCTTCGTCGACTGTCTCCTGGCTCTGGAGCATCTTCTCTCGACCCTGTAGAAGGTCTTGCTGGGTGAAGGTTAGGCCGCAACTCTTGCACGCGTATTGCTTGATTGCGGAATCGTAGCTTAGGTTTCCGCCGCATTCCAAGCAATAATTGGGCATTCTCTGGGTTGCGCCTCGAATTTAGAAAGCAGGGGCGTCCGCGGTCAAATAAAGATTCGGTTACCCTGAGTAGAAAAATCGCGAAAAATCGGTTTAGAGCATAACTTTCAGGGAACGGTTAATATGCCGAACCCTGAAACAGCGTCTCTTGTCATTCAATGCCGCAGACTCATGGTAGTCAGTACAAGAGAAAACCTACCGGCGGAACGAAACGCGCCTGGCGTGGAAAGAGAGCCTTCGAAGCTGGCTCTGAGCCGACTGAGACAACGCTTGGGCCCCTTAAGCAGAGACGGGTGAGCATGTACGGCGGCGGAACAAAGGTCAGGATAGCGGTAGCTGACTGGGCCGTTGTCACCGACAAGACCTCCGGTAAGAGTTCAAGATCGAAGCTTCTACGAGTCGTAAGAAACCCCGCCAACGTAGACTATCAACGGAGAGGCGTCATCACTAAGGGTGCGATTGTGGAGACTGAGCTGGGTCAGGCTCGAGTTACGTCCCGTCCGGGCCAGCACGGCGTTATCAACGCAATCCTACTAGAAAAGTCCCAGAAGAATTAGAGTCGAGAGGGTGGGCGATTGAAGCGCCCTGGATTCTTGATAGTCTGGCCAGCTCACCTAGACAGTTCCAAGACTAGAGGTGAAGGACGTAGACTCCCAGTATCCAGAGCGGTCAAACAACCAAGCTTGAAAGAGATCTTGCAAGCAGCTATGTCTTTGGGGTACTCGCCTGAGACCACGGAGAAAGCTGCTCAATCAAGCTCTCCATGGGAGAAGACTGGCTATGTTACTGTCAAGAAGACTGGGCAAAGATCTGCTGTATTGAAGGGCATAGCGGGCGAGATCGTGAAGACTCGTCAGAGAGAAGCGCAAGCATCAGAGCCGAAGAAACGTTAACTGAAATGGATTCTCCCAATGCGGTTATACTCATTGCATAGATCGAAGTGTGGCGGGCTCTCGATACGTTCTGTATGGGTTAGGCTCGCGTACCATCTAAGCTAAGACGATAGTCGTTCGGTCCGCGGCCACAGTCCAAAGGATCTGGAATCCACTTGAAACACCAAGTCCCGTACTCATCCACGTATGTTCCTCTCCCGAACAAATCGTAGGAAATTGAACCCCAATGATAAGGCCACGTCGTTAGATGATAGCTCGGAGGACCACCTGATACTAGGAAAGGTGCAGGCACTGCGGGAACCAAGAACATAAATGGGAAAAAAACCACTACAGTTACGAGCAGCAACACTCGCTTATTCCTACGCGAGACTCGTACAACTCCACGCATTGTCTTAGAGTCCCGTCGGCGTGTCCCGATGTGGAAAGACAAAACGCAAAACTGTCAGGATGAGAAAGAGTGTTGGTGTTATCGAACCGATTAGAGATATGAAGCCTAGCGTTGCCCTTCTTTCGGCTGATATTGGAAAGAAGAGAAGACACAACGAGCAGACTAGAGATAGAAGTGGGAAGAGAAACAGTAGGAGAGATACGAAATCCAGAAGTGATGCTGGGCCCGTGCTGACAACGGCTGAGCCCGCTGCAAAAAGAAATCCAAAAATGGCTCCGTATCCTCCGCCAACCAATCCGATGATCACTGAGATTTTTATCATCCGATCCAAGAGGTGCCATTGTGACATGAACAGTGATCCTCGACCTATCGCCAATTCTACAAAGTCATCCTCATAGGGATTTCTGAATCATACTAGAGGACCGTTTGCCTCTCAGAGAGGTTTTAACCGTTACATAAGGTTACATGCGGACAATTGTCCCTTGAAGTTAGTTTGCATATTCATAGGGTTTCAGTCTATATTCTTGCTCTATTAGCTGCCGGTTCGTTCTTAGCCGGGATACACCAGGCACATGGCTCACCTACGGCATACGCGAGCCCCCAGCCTGCACGTTGCACAGTCCCAAATTCTGTCTGTGAGCAGCGTCAAGTATGGACGGAAGGGGCCGCTCTTGGAACGACGAATAGCGCTTCCTTTACGAATGGAATTCGCATAGCTATCACATTCTCAATCCCCAATACCAACATCATACAAAGTGACAACGAGCTTGGCGCCTGCATTGCCGCGTATGCGCCAACAAATTACCCCGAAGACATTCCCTTCACCGATACGGGGCGCGATTACGTCTACACCGGTTGCGTGAACGTCGATGGCGACGGCTCGATGAGCTTCGTTTCAACGGCCTGGATCAGTTGCGAATGGCAAGGCTGTAACACCAATACTTGGTCTGGTTGTTTCCCCGGCTTCTGCACTCCTCCCTTCACACAATCCAATCGATCCGACTGTCTAACAAGCGGGAGTTGGAATACGTGCCCGGACGATCTGCATTGGCAATTGTGGCATTCTCGATTTTTCTGTACGAGTTGCCGGGTCACTGACAACTATTTGATAGAAATGACTTGGGTGCCCGTGGTGCCAAATCCCTATGCTTGGTGGAATTACTTTCAGAACGGCAATGTCATGCAGGGAGTTTCCTATACGCAGCGCTCAGATTGGCAAGCTGGCACCGGCTACAAATATGAGTATGGAACAGTTGGGTGCACCCAATGTCAGTGGTCTCACTACCAGTTCGGAGTAACCAGTCTTTACGATGTTGGAAGCAGTGGCTGGCATGTCGACATGACAAATCCAGAGTATCGAGGTTCGGACGAAAGAACCTGGTACCTTCTGCCAACCGTAAGTTACGCCGGTGGACAATGGGCCTTCACGGATCAAAAATACGTTTTAGGGGGAATGCCTTATCCCAATGTGGCTGTCACGAGTTCGGTTGACACAACGAATTGTTCGGAGAAGCTTACATTTACTGATACGGGAAGTTCTGGCGGTCAAGGGGGACCATGGGCTGCTCTCTGGACGAATGTTAACTCAGGCTGCTCATTCTCGTCCCTCGACCCCGACTTCAGCATGGCTTCGAACCCAACAACAGTGGATCTTTGTCCTGGAAGCTACGAAGGCGGCGTGTCGATTACTCTTCAAAGCCAAGGTCGATTCTCGGGCGCTGTCAGTCTATACGCCTCTCCCCCTCAAAGCTTCGGGGATACGAGCTTCAGCTTTAATCCGTTGATTCTAACGTCAGGAGGCAGTGCTATCACGGCGTTATACATCACTCCGGGTGGCGCATCGACAGGCACGTACACGATTGTGGTCTCTGGAGTAAATAATGGACTGTTTCATTCAATTAGTGTGACGGCTGTTGTAACATTCAACGCTTGTAGCGGCGGAGGAGGAAGTGGAAGCGTAGCGCGAGGAAGTCTCATCACAATGGCTGACGGAAGAAAGGTTCCAGTTCAGGATCTTCGTATCGGCGATAGGGTCGTAGTCTACAATGTTCCTACAGGCTATCAGACGGTTGCTACTGTTTACGCAGTGCGAACGGTTACGGTGAATAGCACCCTGACGATTCACACGACCGTTCACGGCAGGCCGTTTCGCTCTGACGCTAATCCTTACATGAAAATGTGGGTTTTTACACCTGCTGGACCCATCGAAAAGCCTATCACGACAATAAAGACCGGAGACCATGTTTACAACTATGACATCAGATCATGGGTCCGAGTAACAGACGTCACAATCACCTACGGCGGACATCCTACAATGTATGACCTTCTGACAACGCCCAACTTCACGAGCAACGGGCTCATCTTGGAATACATCGCCAATGGATACCCTGATTGTCCACCTCGAGGTTGCAAGACCTCTCCACCGGGATAAGATCAATCAGATCCTCTATCAGTAAACTCGTTGGGAAGGCCTCCCTCGTGTTTTGTCGCACATGATGGTGGCCAAACTATTCAGTCCAATCGTTGTTGTCAACAACTTGGATTGGGCGATTCTAGGTCTTCGGATAAGGCGAGTCCTTAGCCCTAAAAGATCGAGACTTGCCGGATCTATTTCTGGCTCGGCGGTTTCCGATTCGGATACATGACGATTTTTCCGCAGCGGCCCGACTTCATCAGAGTGAATGCTTTCGCGAACTCTTCCAGCGCAAACCTGTGAGTAATCACCTTTGACAGATCGACCTCTCCCGCCTTCAAAACTTCTGCAGTCTTGTACCAGGTGCTCCACAGTCGTCGACCGAAGACCCCACGGACATGTGCGTCTTTGAAGACAATCCAGTTGGCAACATCGAACTCTATGTTCTTCGACGGTAGTCCGAACAGGACGGCGGTTCCTCCTGGACGAAGAACCTTGAACCCCTCTTCGAACGATGGGGGCGCACCTGACATTTCGAAGAAGACATCTACGCCGCGTCCGTCGGTCATTTTCATGATGGTATCGACAACTTTCTCCTTAGACCCGTCGATGAGGACATCTCCTCCCATTTTTTTCGCCAGGTTGAGCCTGTATTCTACGATGTCGATTCCGAAGATCTTGCTAGCTCCGAACGATTTGCAGAGCCCAATTAGACACGCGCCTATTGGACCGCAACCAAAGACTGCGACGGTGTGTGCAGGTATGTCCGCTGCAGACGCAGCATGAACAGCGTTGCCTAATGGTTCTTGAGCGCTGGCCGTCTCGACGGGAATTCTCTTGTCGTTGAGCCATGCGCTACTCTCGTGAAGAGTGTGATATTCAGCGAAGCACCCGTCGGTGTCAACTCCCCGCAGGAGCATCCTTTCGCAGATATGCCCATTCCCTGTCCGACACTGGAAACATCTTCCACAATTAATGTGAGTCTCGCCAGAGACAATATCACCCTCTCTGAGATCCGAGACCTCCTTCCCCGCCTCCACCACCTTTCCCGCGAACTCGTGACCCATGACAAGAGGAGGCTTGACCCGCTTAGCCATCAGTTCATGCCAATCATAGATCTGCATATCCGTTCCACAGATCGAAGTAGCCTCGACTCGAACCTGAATGTCTCTCAGACCAGGCTTTGGAGCGAAGGCCCATGGCTCGTAGACGGCGCCGGGACCCGGAACAGTCTTGACAACTGCGTGCATTTGTTCCTTCAAACGATTCCCTGAACTGTTCCCCGGCGTTTCGGTGGAGTGTAAAACGTTTGTCCGACCAATTTGAGAAGAGAAAATAGAAGTTATCGTCTAAAGCGTTTTTACGCAGGTACGGATCACCCGGATCAGAAATGAGCCAGCAATCCGACCTACGAAGAGAGCCACTGCTTGATAGTCTGCGTAAAGAGTTAGAGGGCCTAGACCGTGACGATCTGCTTTGGCGCATCCGGACTCTTCAGAGCCCATCAGCCCCACACGCTAAGGTTGACGGCAAGAATGTTCTTGTCCTATGTTCCAACAATTATCTCGGGTTGGCCAATCATCCGAAGCTGAAACAGGCTGCGATTGCTGCTACGCGAAAGTATGGTGCCGGGTCTGGGTCTGTACGAGTTATCGCGGGTACCATGGACATTCACCTAAAACTGGAGAAGGTTCTCGCCGATTATCGACGGGCTGAATCGGCGATCACGTTTCAATCGGGTTACGCAACGAACGCGGGCACGATTCTTGCGCTTGTTGATGAGAGAGACCTAATCATTAGTGACGAACTCAACCACGGAAGCATAATCGATGGCTGTCGAATGACCAAGGCTGAGAGGCGAGTCTACAGACACAAAGACATGAGCGATCTAGAAAAGCAGTTACAGAGTACTGATCGTTTCCGGAGAGTCCTCATCATTACCGATGGAGTCTTCAGCATGGATGGGGACATTGCTCCCCTCAAAGACATCGTCGACTTGGCGGCGAAGCATCAAGCCATAACATACGTTGATGACGCTCACGGCGACGGAGTCCTGGGCGAGAACGGACGGGGAATCACGAACCACTTCCACCTCGAAGGAAAGGTCGATGTTGACATGGGAACCTTCTCCAAAGCCTTCGGATGTGTAGGCGGCTACGTTGTCGGCTCGAAGGACTTGTGCACCTATCTCCAGAACAAGGTCCGAAGCTATCTCCTGTCCGGGTCCCAGCCACCGGCTATTCCTGGCGCCTGTATCGCTGCAATCCAATTAGTGAAGAAGAATCCGTCGCTGGTGAAGAAGCTCTGGGACAATACCCGACACTTCAAGAAAGCATTGAAGGACTTGGGCTTCGACATGGGACAGAGCGAAACCCCCATCACTCCAGTCATGGTCGGCGAAAGCGGGAAAGCCCACAAACTCGCGGACGAAATGTTCAAGCTTGGAGTATTCGTTCTTCCAATAGTCTTTCCAATGGTCGGCAAGGACAAGGCGAGAATCCGGACGATTGTGACCAGCGCTCATACCAAAAAGGATCTCGACCAAGCAGCCGACGCGTTTGAGAAGGCAGGCAAGAAACTATCGATAATCTGATCTTCCCAGACACGCGGAACTTTAGTCATGCGCGCGCCTGAAAGAGAAGCCGCCGCGCTCGGAATCGGTCAGGTAGGTGAAATGTGATTTGAGGATCGGTTCTCGACGGATGTATTGCTTGAATCCTGCTGAGTCAAAGGAGATTTGCCCCTCGCCCAGACTTATTGACCAACGGCGGCCTTCTCGCCCAATCGTGTAGATCACGAGCAATGGTATCCCGGATTCAGACCTGAAGTTGACATTCAAATCGGAGATCTCTTCGAAAACGAGAGTTGCTGGAGAAACCCAATAGTCCGCTCGCCGCTCAGCGTATGACTCCCGCCAGTTGAGGACATAATCAATATCGAGGATGAGCTGTTGAGACTCAAAGCGCGGTTCTTCGTCGGACCCGGAAAGCATCTCATTGTTTGTCGCGAAGGCGTGGATGACAACGTCGTGCCAGCTCATCTCCTTGAAGTCTTCATCGGACCTGATCCACTTGTCAATCTTGGCGGAACCATTATGCATGGTGATTTCCAGACAGAGGGAAACTAAAAAGCTGAACTTTTCAACTGTAGGTCATTACTGGGTCCCACAGAAGAAGAACTGCGAAGTCCACAAAAGGAAGTCTGGGGTGGTGGAACACCCTTGTCTAATCATCCTTCTCCGCCTCGGATTTCAATGACGGAATAGGGTCGTTAGTCTCGATGACGATTGGTCCAATGTAGCCGCAGTCCGGACAGCGGTACATTGCCCCAGTGTATCCGCCCATCCAGAAAATGATATTCTCAGAATGGCACTTTGGACAGAACCGCTTCGTAATATTGTCCATGCTCATATCCTGCCTATCCGACGAGAAGAAGGAGAGTCATAATGTTGAGCCACGGAGATATTGATAATCGCTGCACCTTCCAAAAAGCTCAAAGCTGGTCTGTACCTCTAATGGATGAGCTGGTCTAGCACCAACCTGAATTCTCGAAATTAGTTTATGGGCGGGGCAGCTCGGTTCTGCCTTTCAAACGTCTCATTCGAGATTCCCAGGAGTACTTTGATTTCCTCCGCTTCTCGCGGGGTCGCCGAAGGCAGGGAGTTGAAGTATTCGAGGAAACCAGTCCGAGAAAGACAAGCAGAACAAAGGTCCCACTCGACAATTTCGACCCCGAAAACTATTTCGGCGACGCCGGTTTGAGAAACCCCGCACCCCGATGCGCAAGTCCCGTCACGAGTGTGCAAGGCGTAGAAAACGCTTTGAAGGGCGACTTTGACCTTAGGCTCAAACGGCGTCACAGCACCCAGACCCGCGGTTCTCAGAGCCTACATGCATCTTAAACCCTCGGTGATGTTTTTGGGACCTGTACGGCCTTTTGATCGAATGAAAAAGAGGAGTTCTGTTCGGTGAAGCTAGTATCTGAGCTTGTTTGAGAACGAGTAGGGTACCACAGGCTCCTCCTCTCTCGTCCTCCGCTCGATGATCGGACTCTGTCGTGGAACAGGCTCATACTTGGCCTTGAACCAGTCAGGTATGACGACTGCACGGAGGAGTTCCTGGATTGTTATTCCTCGGGCTCGAGCCTCTTCGCTAAGAAGAGTGTAGGTCTGTTCGCCGAAGGCCACCATGACCTTATACGACGTTTTTCTTCACGCTCTCAGTTTTCGAATATCCAGCTGGACTTTTCGAATACCTATAGTCTATGTATGAAGGGGCAAGGCATATAAGAATAACTGAAGCCGCGCCGAAAAATTCTCCTCGGATTACGCTTGAAACTTTCGGATCGCCAATTGCATTTATTCCGCCATTGAGCGACCGATAGTGTCTTGTCAAGGACTGTCCCGCGGTGCTCGTGCCAGGGAGAACTCGTCATAACCGGCGAAATACGAAGCTCGGACGGGTGGCGGACCGGATTCAACCTCCAATGCAAACAATGCGGGAAGAAATGGACCTATTCTGGTGGCATCTATAGGCAAGATTCAACAGAGAACCCTGGGTAAGACGTCCTCGCTCGATGCGATGGAGCAAGAAATCCACAACCAAGTCGAGGACCTTCCAGCATTCGCACGCGAACTCGGAAAGTATGACCGTTTTCGCAATCTTGACCCTTCGAGCATCATTTTCACCGGCTCCGGAGACTCCCTCGCAAGCTCGCTCTTCGCCCATTACTTGTCCCAGATGCAGGCGTTCGCGGGTGACCCATACGAGCTCCAGCTCTACCCGCAGGTGTCTAAGAACAAGACCATCTTCATAACATCAGTCAGCGGCAAAACCAGAACGAACATACAGCTTGCTAAGAGAGTCAGAGGGCTAGCCAAGAAGCGCGTCGCAATAACCTCGAACCCGGAGAGCCCTCTCGCGAAAGAATGCGATGACGTAATTCAGTTACGATATAGAAGCCTGGGAATCCTTACGTCCGGGACCGCGAGTTTCTCGGCCTCACTCCTTGCGGTAGCCTCGCTCATCCGTCGATTGCCGAAGCTCGATTCTCTACCAATTATGGAAAGACGAGCTGCTGGGTGGGCTCGACGCTTGCGGGTCCATCCTAACGGAGGGTTCCTGTTCGTCGGATCCGGGACGGGCTACGCTCTCGCAACGTATGCAGCTTTCAAGATCCACAAGGTTCTGGGGCTATCGGCTCAATACCAGCACACAGAGCAGCTTGGGCATTCCCAGCTTTTTTCACTACAAGAGAAATCAGACAATCTTCTGTTCTTATCGCCGAGTTCGGACCAGAAGACGAGTGAAGTGTTTCGAGTTCTTTCAAAGAGTGGTTTCAACGCGTACCTGTTGAAGAGTGGCACGGCCAATCCCATTCTCGCAGCTCTTCAAGCCATGTTCTGTGTTCAACACCTGGCCCTCAATCTCGGAAGAAGGATGGGGCTTCAAGAATGCGCGTTCGTAACAGACAGGAAAAGGCTCGCGCTCAGTAGCCGGCTAATTTACTGATTTCGTGCTTGACATTTCCGATTCAATGTGTTTGTAAACGTCGAGAAGATTGTCGGTCTGCATTTGATGGGAAGCTGCTCTCTTCACCTTCTCGAGGCTAGTGTTTAACGCGATGGAATAGCCGACTACTCGAAAGACGGGAACATCGTTCAGTCCATCTCCCACGTGCACGGTCTTGCTCAGTGGAATGCTCATCCATGCGCAATACTTTCTGATTCCGAGCCGCTTGTCGGGTAATGGCTCGATATCGTCGGTGATCAAGCCGTTCTTCACTGCCACCTTCGACGAGACAAACCCGCGGAATCCAAATTGTTCTACCAGATACTGACAGAGAAAATCCGGATTGTCCGTGCAGAGGATCACTGACAGTCCGAGGCCCAGGAGCTTGTCAACGGTTTCGCGGATGTTCCGCATCATCGAGACCTTAGAGACTTCAGCTAGAACGTCTACGAGTTTCATCCCAACGAGAAGCTGAAACTGTTGCAAGAGAGCCTGTCTCAGAGTTATCCGCTTACGATGATACATCTCGTCAATCGCGTCCCACTTCTTGCCGATCCCTAAACCTCGAACCGCCTGAGTAAGCGCAGGCTGACGGAAAAGGGTCTTGTCTACGTCGAACGATACTTCAACGAATTTCGGAGTCTTCATTCCGCTGGGAAAGGTAGAACCAGTGCCTTAGATGATTATGCTAAGCGTCTAGAGAGGCTCAACGTAACCGAAGTTTTCCCGAATAATACTCCGGACTTGTTCTGCTCTCTCCTTCGTATTCTTGTCGAGGAAGATCTTGACGATGTGGCCCTTCTCTGTCTCGAAGGTTAGCCCTTCCTTCCGGAATTTTTCGAGTGCGTCGTTCAGTGTGAAGTGGTTGCCGAAAGTTGCGATGACCACTGCTTTGCTCTTCTTCTTTCCACCCAGCCGGACAACTGTCTTCCTGAATCCCTCAGCTAGACCGTACGCCATACCCTGTCTAACCTGAACGCGGACGCTGACTCGCTATATGGCTATCTCTATGAGGCTACCCTTGCCACTCGGCTTCTTTCCAAGGACGCGTCCGAGCTGTATCTCGATCGCTTTCCTCTTCGACCTCTCGCCGCCGTACCATCTCTCTACCTGGTCTCTTCCGTATTTGTGGCGGAAGAGTTCGAAGGCGTGTTCGAGTTTTTCTGGAACGAGTCTGCCGGTTCCCTCGAAGAGTATCTCTGAGACTTCTACTTCGACTCTGGGAGTCTTGATAACGTTCTTCCACCAGTGAGAGGATTCGTGTGCGAGGAAGTACAGTTTTCCGTCTTCGAACGCGAACCAGAGCTCAACGTCATGCTTCAGCCCTGTCTTCCTACCTCTAGTCGTGAGGTTCAGAAATGGGGTCTCTTCCAACACTAACTCGCTCGTCGACATTTCCTAATCTCCGTCCGTTGCACCTATCGCTACTGCTTCCGTCTTTTCTGAAGACTTTGTTACCGGCCTTTCGGGAAGTAGGGAATACTTGCCGTCAGCTGTGCGATAGAGAGCTATTCGAGCAGTAGTCTCCCAGTTATCGCCGGTTGGATGTCGGATCTGAACAGTGACGACTTCGGCGGAGGGTTCGGATTTTCCTGGCCATATGGTGATTCCTAGGAAGTCTCCATTCGGGAGTTTTGTGGAGAAGCGAGCTTTCGGGGTCTGCTTCTCAGCCATCATAACCATCAGATGCTGCTTAGGTTCCGTATAAATTAGGTCGGAAGACCAGGAAATCGTCTTCTGACAATGGGCCTCACCGTTACCTATTTAGACCCAAAACAAGACTTGCCTTATCGACGAACTATGAGCATGGAACTGAAAGCGCAGAAAGGAGACACAGTCTCAGTCCACTATATCGGAAAATTCCCCGGCGGAAAGATATTCGACACGTCAATGGAGAAGGAGGCCAAGAGTGCGGGGCTGTACAATGCGGCTCGCGACTACCACCCTCTGATGGTGGTGCTGGGAACAGGTAAGGTGATTCAGGGTTTTGACGAGGCGTTGATGGGTATGAAGGTGAATGAGGAGAAGGAGGTCGTTATTCCACCCGAGAAGGCCTACGGGAGGAGCGGGAATCATCCTATGGCGGGCAAGACGCTCCAGTTCAAGCTCCGAGTCACCAACATACGAAGACCCTAAGGGGTCCAACGCGCCGTCAATGAGTTGGAGATCGACCGTAGCGGATTTCGACACTAGTCTTAACAGAACGTAACGCCCGGGTCTAGCTGGGGGTCCTTGCAGGGTAAAATTGTCAGACCCGCCTTACTGTCAATCATAGGAGTCTACTCCCCATTCTATATCGCCGCAGTCTACTGGCCAATAGCTTCCACGCCAAGCGGCTTCGGGCTCATCACCGGGACTGGAGTGCTACTGGTGCTACTAGGGGGAGCCTGGCTCTCCACCATCTCCATCCTTCTTCTCGTAGACAATGTCCGCCATAGGTTCTGGGGCTTTCTGGCCGCGATCAGCTACACGATAGCATTCCCAGGTCTGTTCTTCTATTCATGGTTCTTGACCAGTTCACAAGTCGGAGCTTGGCCAGCCATGATGACTCCCCTTGTCGGATTAGTCGGTGGAGTCTGGGGCTTTCTCTGGAAATCCTCCACGGCAGCCGTAACACCCGGGACTGTAGATCTGAAGGCGCCGAGCCTATCGAGGTTTCCAAGGGACAAACCAGTCATCCCTGGTCTCCTCTCCATAGCTGGGACTGCTCTGCCGCTCTACCTCCTCTACGTATCCGTTGGGGTTCTCTTTGCCCCGCCGCAGCCGCCACCTCCCGGGGGCGAGGGTCCTGGCATTTTCTTCCTCCTCGTACCTGCCTTTGCCGGTGGCGCCGCTTTCTTAGTGCTCCTTTCAATGGTATTCTCGATCTTTCTCTTGTTCGACCCGCGCCGCCACAGGGCTTGGGGAGCGGTTCTGACAGTCTGGTGGGGGCTCCCAAGCGCCGCTCTGCTCGTCATCATCGTCATTGACCTCATCAACGGAGCTTTTACTGCTACTGGGCTCCAGGTCCCCGACTGGACGGGAATTGTCTTCACTCCGTTCCTGGGTCTGGCGGGGGGAGTCTGGGGATTCTTCTGGCATACAGGGGTAAATCCACGGGCCTGGACCTTACCGACGATTGCTGGGACGATACGTGGGATGTCGGGCCGTGTTATGGTTGGAGGACTGGCCAGCATTGTCTGTTCGATATTTGCCAGCCCGGTTCTCGCTATTCTTCCGTTTGTCTTGGTGGTTGGAAACATTCAGCTCGGGAGGAGCAGTGTCAGGAGCAGAGCTCGTGGTCTCGCTCTAATGGGACTGGTCGTGGCGAGCGGACTCTTCCTGTTGGCGTTTGAGTTCGTCGAGTATCTTAACGCGTGGTGGGAGGTCGGTCGACGCGTGGCGGGCCTCGCGGGTCTCGTCGCGACGCTTCTAGCCGGGTCTGGACTGGTCTGGTCGATAAGAGGGCCACTGATACCACGCTGGAAGCGTCTCAAGACCTGGATGGTGTTCGTTACAATAACCGGTCTGCTGGTAGGCTCGATTTTCGCCTATTCCTACATTCAAGTTCTTCACGCTCAAAATCTGCCTAAGCCGAATATTGTACTCACTAACGTTCAGGGCAGCTATGTCCAGGATTGTGGAGTGTCTGGTTCTCAGACGACCAGTTTCAACGTGTCCATAACGCTGGTCAACACTGGAGGGGACGGAATTGCAACGGTCGGCTATTTTGTGAATGGTCAACAGATTGCGAACGAGAGTTACTTGGTGCACGCTAGCTCGAATTTTTCATATTTGGTGACTCTCAAGGTTCACGCATGCTATGGCGTCGTTCCCCCAACTTACACGGCAGTAATTCTCTCAGAACAATAGATTGACCAGCCAAGACTCTGCAGGCTAGACTGGTTCTGGATCTCGGGAGAAAACAGGACCGCGGGGGCAAAAAAAAAGATTCTGCGAGAAGAAATTGTTTGCAGGAAAAGAGATCTGCAGGATAATGTCGAGTATTGTGGCCCGTCCGGTCCGCAAACGACTACATTCAACATGACTGTAACAGCTGTTAATACAGGAAGCAATGGAATCGCCGACCTCGGCTAGGATGTGAATCATCAACAGATTACATCTGAAGGCTACTATATGCACGCAAACACCCAGCTTCCCATCTTTCAGATCGTAACGGTTCACGCATGCTACGGCGCTCAGCCGCCAACATACACCGTAGTATTACTCTCGGAGCAAGCAGCTTAACCTCGGCGAATTCCGAACTGTTACACCTACAAGCGGGAGCAGACGCATCCTGATGCGCTAGTTTCCGGTCATGTAAAGCGACTATCTCTTTTCTTTGGCGATCCCGTTTTCAACTGTGTCTTTCTCAATCTCGTCGTAGAGCTCCATCGTGCACTGCCAGCGAGGTGCTCATGAAAATTGTCCTCCGAAACTCTTTAGTGGCCAACATTTCTTGCCGAAGAGGAAAGTCTGACTCCGAGTAGATGAGCGAAGTTGAGAATGGTGTTGTTTGGGCGCGCGCGTCTATCGCGTCCGAGTTTGTCCTAATGTAAAAGAACTTGAGTCTTGCGAGGCGAGCGGGATTTTTGCGCTCTATGGCCGGCTATACCTTGAGCAGCACTGCGTCTGTGCCGCCGGCGAATGTGAGGCTACCATTCGGGGTTCCCACGACACCGCTCGGGTTTGATACTGTGCCTGTAAAATCGCCGACCACGCCGGTAAGTATCGCTACCGTTCCTCCTGGATTAACCGTCTTTGTGGGTGCTCTGAGGAATGAGTACGGTGGTGTGCTCATTGTCTGGACTGCGGTGTAAGCGCGTCCATCTGCTCCCACTGCGATCTGGTTTCCGCTGTCATTGTTCGTTCCGCCCCATGTATTGGCGTTGAGAATCTTACCCGTTGTACTGAAGTGTAGCAGGATGGCGTCTCCTCCTCCCGCGCCGATCCCCGTGTTT
>Ga0209375_1002110_pt1 | contig 14570 bp, 10 predicted proteins | sample GraSoiAngelo_131_FD_185888 | JGI IMG/M metagenome (GOLD analysis project Ga0209375, IMG submission 185888) | Grasslands soil microbial communities from the Angelo Coastal Reserve, California, USA - 14_0929_02_30cm (SPAdes) (version 2) | ecosystem: Environmental > Terrestrial > Soil > Grasslands ... | reverse complement strand
AGTCTCGACGACTTCCACCCCGATCACGTGTACGAGCGTCTGCCGCTGTTCGAGGGCGTCCGCGCGCTGCGCAGCCAACTCGGGGAGCCCGCACCCCCACCTCAGCCGCCGCGCGAGCCGGCGAGCCACGGTTCCTTGCTCGACGATATAGTGCGGCAGTCGCCTTCTGTGGACCGTGCTGCAGATGCGCCGTTCGAGGGTGGCGACCTTCAGGCGTACCTCAATCGGATCGTCGCCCCCCACGTGGTTTCACCAACTGATCCTCGTCGGCAGGCAGTCCTCGCCGAACTGGAGGAAGCCGCCGCGAAGGGTTTGCGAGCGTTGCTGCACGATGCGGAGTTCCAGGCGCTCGAGGCGCTTTGGCTCGGAGTGCGCCTGCTCACTCGGGCCGTCGAGTCGGACACCGGTGTGCAGCTTTATCTTTTCGATGTGACCAAGCGGGAGCTCGCCGAGACGAGCCGCGTCCAGAAACTGAGCGTCCTCGCGGGTTTGTACTCGTTCCAGCCGGTCGCCAGCGACCTCGAGCTCTTGGGGCGCCTAGGTAGCATCGCGAGCCTCGTGGGAGTGCCGTGGCTGTCGGCCGCCGACCCGCGACTCGCCGGCAGCGCTTCCGTACACCTGAGTCCGGACCCCGACGATTGGAGTACCGACCCTCTTCCCGCCTGGCAGGCGCTGCGACGGACACCGGAGGCGCGCTGGATCGGCCTCGCCATGCCGAGGTTTCTGCTGCGTCTTGCGTACGGCGAGCGGGGCACCCGGTGCGAAGCGCTGCCGTTCGAGGAGCTGTCGCACAGCCCCGCGCACGAGGACTATCTCTGGGGCAATCCGACCCTGGCGTGTCTCCTGGTGCTCGTCCACGCGATCGCGGAGTCGGGTCGGCCGATGTATTCCGGAATGAACCTCGAGATCGGGGAGCTTCCCTGCGCCGGTGGGCAGTCTTGCATCGAGGCACTTCTGGGCGAGCGCGCCGCGGAACGACTCCTGGATCGGGGTCTGATGCCGCTGGTGGGGATGCGGGACGCAGACCGAGTTCGCTTGCTGCGCTTCCAATCGATCGCCGATCCGCCGACCCCACTGCGCTTCTGAAAGTGACGCCCCCGTCAGCATTTCCCCCTAGGTGTAACCCCGGGGGGCCGCTGCTTGACACCTGCATTCTCGGGGCGTATTACCAACGCGGGTGGAAAGACAATTTCGACCCGACGGTCGCGGCACGCAGCACCTCAGGGGGCAGTCCCAGGGAGCACTGCAGTCGAGGTGTCGGCAGACCCCCACCACCATCAGCAACGCGACCGAGGAGCAAGCGATGGCCAAAGAGAGCGTCCACAAGAAGCTAGAGCGTATTCGGCCTCCGCGCGTGAACATCACGTACGAGGTGGAGACTGGTGGCGCGATGGAGGTCCGCGAGCTGCCTTTCGTGATGGGGGTGCTCGCGGACTTCACGGGTCATCCCAGCGAAGAGCTGCCGAAACTCAAGGATCGAAAGTTCACCGAGGTCACCCTCGACAACTTCGATGACGTACTCGCGAGCATGAAGCCCCATCTGAAAGTCGCCGTGGCGAACAAACTTTCAGACGATCCGAACGCCGGCAAGATCGGCGTCGAGCTCAAGTTCGAGAGCATGGAAGACTTCAACCCCGACCGAGTGGCGCGCCAAGTGGAGCCGGTGCAGAAGCTCCTCGACCTCCGCAACCAGCTCGCCGACCTGCGCGGCAAGATCCAGAGCAACGACAAGCTCGAAGAGCTGCTGCAGGCGACGCTGAGCGACGAGGAAAAGCGCAACAAACTCAAGGCAGAGCTGGATTCCGGCGCCAAGCCCGAGGGAGGCAAGGATGGCGGAGCCTAAGGCGGAGCAGCAGCAGCAAGCCGCGGCGGAAACCACCGAGCTGAGTTTGCTCGATCAGATCGTCGAGCGGGGCCGGTTCGGCGGGGAGGCACCTGCTCGTCAACGCGGCAAGGACATGATCAAGCAGTTCGTATCGGAGGTGCTCGCGGGCACGATCACGATGGGCCGCGACACCGAGGCCATGCTTAATGCTCGCATCGCTCAGCTTGACCGGCTGATCTCGGGCCAGGTGAACGAGGTGGTCCACCATCCCGAGTTCCAGAAGCTCGAGGCCACGTGGCGCGGGCTGCGGTACCTGCTTTCCAACAGCGAGACGAGCGAGACGCTGAAGGTGAAGGTGCTCAACGTCTCGAAGAAGGACTTGTTAAAGGATCTGCAGCGCGCTCCTGAGTTCGATCAGAGTGCGATGTTCAAGAAGGTATATGAGGAAGAGTTCGGGATCTTCGGCGGCGCGCCCTTCGGCGCACTGCTCGGGGACTACGAGTTCGACAAGACGGGCGAGGACATCGAGCTGTTGGAGAAGGTGGCGCAGGTGGCTGCCGCCGCGCACGCGCCGTTCCTCTCCGGCACGTCGTCCAAGATGTTCAGCCTCGACAGCTTCACGCAGCTCGATGCTCCGCGGGACCTCGCGAAGATCTTCAACACGACCGACTACGCGAAGTGGAAGACGTTCCGCGAGAGCGAGGATTCGCGCTACGTCGCCCTGGCGGCGCCGCGGATGCTGCTGCGCGAGCCGTACGGGAGCCAGACCGTTCCGATCGAAGCATTCCAATACGAGGAACAGGTCACCGGCGACCACAACAAATACTTGTGGGGCAACGCGGCATGGGCGCTCGGCGTGCGCATCACCAACGCATTCGCGACGTACGGCTGGTGCGCGACGATCCGTGGGGTGGAGAGTGGCGGGCTCGTGGAAGGGCTGCCGGTGCACTCCTTCAAAACCGACGAAGGCGACGTCGCGATGAAGTGCCCGAGCGAGACCCCCATCACCGATCGGCGCGAGAAGGAGATGGCCGACCAGGGATTCGTGCCCTTCGTGCATTGCAAGGGCACGGCGAACGCTGCGTTCTTCAGCGTCCAGTCCACTCAGAAGCCCAAGAAATACCAGACCGATTCGGCGACGGCGAACGCGCGTATCTCGGCCCAGTTGCCCTACATCTTTGCGGTCTCGCGCTTCGCACACTACCTCAAGGCGATGATGCGCGACAAGATCGGCGGCTACCAGTCACGGAGCCAGATCCAGGCGTTCCTCAACAACTGGATCGCGGACTACGTGGTCGCAGACGACGACGCGCAGCAGAGCATCAAGGCGAAGCGGCCGCTGCGCGAGGCCCGGATCGAGGTCACCGATGTCGCCGGCAAGCCCGGCGTCTACCGCGCGGTAGCATTCCTGCGGCCCCATTTCCAGCTCGACGAGTTGAGCGTTTCGATGCGCCTAGTCGCGGACCTGCCGCCGCCCGCAAAGTGAACGTCCACGTTTGTTACACTGGTTCGAAGACTTGTAGAGGGAGGCTCAAATGGCAGTCCATCTGTTGCTGAAACTCGCGAACGTCGAAGGCGAGGCCCAAACGGACGGGTTCGAGAAGCAGATCGAGCTGGACTCGTTCAGCTGGGCCTTCCACAACTCGTCCACGCCGCACGGCGCGGGCAGAGGAGCTGGCAAGGTCGAGGCGCACGGCATCGTCTGCACCAAGAAGGTGGACAAGGCGAGTCCCAAGTTGTTCAAGGCCATCACCACCGGGGAGCACTTCAAGGACGCCATCTTGACGGCGCTCAAGGCCGGCGGCGCCAAGAATGTCGCGTTCATGAAGTTCGAGTTCGATCAACTGTTCCTCGTTGATCTCAACGAATCCGGTTCCAACGGTGACGGCGACGTCCCCCGCGAGAGCCTCAATTTCCAGTTCGGAAAAGTGACCGTGACCTATAACGAGCAGAAGGCCGACGGCACGACGGGCGCCGCCACCGTGGCGAGCTACGACTTCGCGAAGGGTGTGAGCAAATGAGGAAGCGTCGGTGCCGTCCGTAAGCGCCGACGAGCTGTTTCGCGCGGGCAAACTGGAGGACGCGATCGAGCTGCTGGGAGCGCGACTCCGGAGCAATCCGGCCGACGCCCAGCAGCGCACGTTCCTCTTCGAGCTGCTCTGCTTTGCTGGGGCGCACGACCGGGCCGACAAGCAGCTCGAAGTGCTCGCCGGAAACAGTCCGCAGGCCGGCATGGGCGCGCTGCTGTACCGGGCCGCCCTGCACGCCGAGCGGACCAGGCAAGAGATGTTCGTGACCGGGCACTTCCCACAGGGCGGCCCTGCGCCACAACCGGTTACGGGAACGCTCAACGGTCGCCCGTTCCAAGAGCTCGTCGACGCCGATCCCCGCGTCGGCGCCCGCCTCGAGCTGTTCGCGGCAGGTCAGTATCTGTGGATTCCGTTCGAGCATATCGCGACGATCCGCATGACGCCGCCGAAGCGGTTGCGGGACCTCCTCTGGACGCCGGCCGTGGTGCGCACGGGTCCCGGCTTCCGCGGATTCGAGTTGGGCGAGGTCCTGCTCCCCGTGCTGGCGCCGCTGACGTGGAAGCACAGCGACGTCGCCGTACGGCTCGGGCGCGCCACCGAGTGGACGGAACTAGAGGACGGCACGCCGATCCCGGTGGGCCAGAAGCTGCTCCTCGTGGACGACGAGCCATTCCCGATTCTCGAACTGCGCGAGCTCGACATCACGCTGCCTGCCGCCTCGGCCGGCTGATCCTCCATGCCGTTGCGGGAAGACTTGTTGCAGCCGATCCCGGGCTCGAATCCGGCGGGGGCGAACCTCCGCTACGATCCGATCTACGACAAGATCAAGGAGGCGCGCCGCGAGGAGGAGGACGTCGACCAGGGCGACTGGAAGCGTACGCGCAAGGTCGCTGACTGGCCGCTCGTCATCAAACTGTCCGGCGACGCGCTGGCGACGAAGTCCAAAGATCTGCAGATCGCCGCCTGGCTCACCGAGGCGCTGCTCAAGCAGGAGTCGCTGGGCGGACTGCGCGTCGGCCTCGAACTCCTGCGCCGCATGCTGGAGAAATTCTGGGAGCAGCTCTATCCCGAGCTCGAAGGCGGCGACGCGGAGTTGCGCGCCGGCCCCCTCACTTGGGTGGGGCGCTACCTCGACGCCGGCGTCCGGACCGTCCCGTTGACCAAAGCCGGACACCATATGCTCAAATACAAGGAATCCCGCACTGTCGGCTACGAAGCCGAAGCCAAGGCCGACGAAAAAAAGCAGGCGGCGCGCGAAGCAGCGATCAGTGAGAAGAAGCTAACTGCCGAGGAGTTCGACAAGGCGTTCGAGGCAACCCCCAAGGCGTTCTACAAGCAGATCGTCACTGATCTCGACGGTTGCGCCAAGGCGATTCAAGAGCTCGATGCGTTCGGCCAGCAAAAGTTCGGCGACGCCGCGCCGGGCTATGGCCCGCTGAGTCAGGCCTTGGAGGAGGTCCAGGACGCCGCTCGACAACTATTGGAAAAGAGGCTCCAGACGGATCCCGACCCGATCGATGCCGTGGCAGGGGACGGAGGGTCAGGGCCCGCCGGCGGCGGGGCCGCGGGGCCGCTCGCTCCAGAGCCGACGAGTGTGGAAGACGCCGCCGGGCGCATTGCAAGCGCCGCCCGCTTCCTGCGGCGCCACGATCCACGGAATCCCGCCCCGTACCTAATGGTCCGCGGCTTTCGCTGGGGTGAGCTCCGAGCGGGCGGGCCCGACCTCGACCCGCGGCTCCTGGCCGCTCCGCCGACTCACGTGCGCACGCATCTCAAGACGCTCCTGCTCGACCAGAAATGGGCCGAGCTGCTCGATGCCGGCGAAACCATCATGTCGACTCCGAACGGTCGGGGATGGCTCGACCTGCAACGCTATGAGCTCACTGCAGCCGAGATGCTCGGACCCGAATACCAGTACGTGCGGGGCGCGATTCGTGGCAGCCTGGTCGGCCTGCTGCGCGACTTCCCGACTCTCCCGGACCTCACGCTCATGGACGACACTGCGACGGCCAATGTGGAGACGCGGACGTGGCTGCAGAATGGTGGATTGATCGCGGCAGCGGCCGAAGGCGCGGAGCCGGCGCGGGCGGGGTCCGCGGCCCCAGAGTCACGACCCCGGTTCGGTCGGGCAGCGTTCGACCGGGCGATGGACGAGGTCCGCGCCGGCCAGCCCCAGAAGGGTATCGAGCTGCTCATGCGGGAGGCCGAGCAGGAGAAGAGCTCGCGCGCCCGGTTTCTGCGGCGTTCCGAGGCGGCGCAGATCATGGTCGATGGGGGCCTCGAGGCTGTCGCCCTTCCGATTCTCAAGGAACTGCTCGAACAGATCGAGGCGCATAAGCTGGACGATTGGGAAGCGGGGGATGCCGTAGCCCGCCCGATGGGACTGCTGTACCGCTGTCTCGAAAAGCTGGGTGGCGACGCCGAAATGAAGGACAACCTGTACCGCCAGATCTGTCGCTTGGACCCCGTCCAGGCGATGGCCTTCCCGACGGCCAGCCCGAGCCCGAGTAACGATGGCACCCCAGGAAATTGAGCGGACGGTCCAGCGGTCGGTGGTCGATCGGCTGATCGACACCGAGCTGGACACCAGCACCGAGGCCCCCATGACATGGGCGCAGTCGGTGCGGGAGTTGAAGCGCGCCCTGCGGCGCGACCTGGAGTGGCTGCTCAACACGCGGCGCATCGTGCAGCCGGCACCCGAGGGCTTCACCGAACTGCCGCGCTCGGTTTACCACTACGGCCTGCCGGACATCACGTCGCTCGCCGCCCAGTCCGGGTCGGCGCGCGATTGGCTGAGGCGCCAAGTGGAAGAAACGATCATGCTGTTCGAGCCGCGCTTATCGGGCGTGCGCGTCAGCATCGCCACGACGGACGAGGAAGGGCGCCGCGAGCTACGGTTCGTCATCGACGGGCTGCTGCGCATGGAGCCAAGCCCAGAGCAGGTCGTGTTCGACACGGTGCTCGAAGTCACGAGCGCGACGTTCGAAGTGCGAGGCGAGGGCGCGGATGCGCGATGATCTGCTCTACTACTACGAGCAGGAACTGGCCTTCCTCCGCCGCATGGGTGCGTCGTTCGCGGAAAAGTACCCGAAGATCGCGTCGCGGCTCGTGCTCGAGGCCACCAAGTGCGACGACCCGCACGTCGAGCGGCTGCTGGAGGGCTTCGCGTTTCTGGCCGCCCGGATCCACCTCAAGCTAGAGGATGACTTCCCCGAAATCAGCGACGCGCTGTTGAGCGTCGTGTACCCGCACTACCTCAGACCCATTCCGTCGATGTCCATCGTGGAGTTGCACCTCGATCCGGAACAGGGGAAGCTGACGACGGGGCTCAAGGTCCCGCGCGACTCGGTGATCTACTCGCGGCCGGTAGGCGGCGCGCCCTGCAAGTTCAGGACGTGTTACGACACCACCCTGTGGCCCCTCACGGTGAAGGCCGCACAGTGGCGCACTCCTGACCAGCTGCGGCCTCCGGTGGCGACCACGGGCGCCGCCGGCGCGCTGCGCGTGGAGCTGCAGTGTCTCCCGGACGTCACGTTCGAGAAGCTGGAGCTGAATACCCTGCGGCTGTACCTCCACGGTGAAACCACGCTGGTGTCGACGCTGTACGAAGTCCTCGCCAACAACTGCGTGCAGATACAGGTGCGCGATTGCGGTCCCGGCCCGAAGCGCAAGCCCGTCCTGCTGCCGCCCAGCGCGCTGCGGCCGGTGGGGTTCGGGCAGGACGAAGGCATGCTCCCCGTGCCACGCCGGGCGATGGTCGCCTACCGGCTGCTCCAGGAGTACTTCACGTTCCCCGAGAAGTTTTACTTCCTCGATCTCGACGGGTTCGATCAGGTGCGCGCCGCGGGGTTCGGACCGAGCGCGGAAGTCGTTTTCCTGCTCTCGAGCTTCGAACGGGCGGAGCGGCGACCAGTGCTCGAGGCCGGCGTGACCCCGCGCACGATCCTGCTCGGGTGTACGCCGATCGTGAACCTGTTCACACAGGACTCGGAGCCGGTGGAGATCGTACCGACGCGCTACGAGCACCCCGTCGTGGCGGACGCCCGCCGGCGCGAGAGCACGCGCATCTTCTCGATCGATGAGGTCGTGGCGGCGCGGCCCGGGTCGCCGGAAGTACTCCGGTTCGAGCCGTTGTACTCCTTCCGCCACGGCACGAACGGGAACAAGCCGGAAGCATTCTGGCACGCTCGATCGCGAGCGAGCGAATACGGCCAGGCGGGCGAAACGGACCTCTATCTCACGTTCGCGGATCTCTCGGGGCGGCCAGCGCGGCCGCCGTTCGAGGCGGCGACGTGCCGCCTCACCTGCTTCAACGGTGACCTACCGAGCCGGCTGCCGTTCGGCGAGGAGAGCGGCGACTTCACGCTCCCGGGCGGCGGACCGATCCAGCGCATCGTCGCGTTGCTGAAGCCGACGCCCGTCATCCCGCCGCTGCTGGGAAAGCCTCAGCTGTGGCGCCTGATCTCGCAGCTCTCGCTCAACTACCTGTCGCTCGTCGAGGGGGGTGCCGAAGCACTCCAGGAGCTGCTGCGGCTCCACAACTTCGGGGATTCGCTCGCGGGTGCCAAGCAGATCGAGGGCATCCTCGACGTGCGTACTGCGCCGAGCTTCTCCAGGATCGCGGGGGACCATGGCCTGAGCTTCGCGCGCGGCCACCGCGTGGAAATGACATTCGACGAAGACCAATTCGCGGGCGGGAGCGCGTACTTGTTCGCGAGCGTGCTGGAGCACTTCCTGGGACTGTACACTGCGTTGAACAGCTTCTGCATCCTTGCCGCGCGCACACGGCAACGCAAGGAGGTACTGCGCGAATGGGCGCCGAGGGCGGGATGGAAGACACTGGTGTAACGAACGCCGCGGTGGCGGAGCAACTCACCCTTGACCCGCCCGCGTACGAGTTCTTCCAGGCCGTGCGGCTCCTGGAGCGGCTGTACCCTGAGCGGCGAGCCGTGGGCCGATTCGGGGACCCGACGAGGGAGGTCGCACATTTCTCGGCGCGCACCGTGATCGCGTTCCCCGCGAGCGAGATCCACGCCGTGGACCTGCCAGGCGACCGCCCCGCACGCATGGTGGTCAACTTCATGGGTCTGATCGGCCCGCTCGGCCTCTTGCCCTACCACTACACGCAGCTTGTCGCCGAGCGCGCGCGCGTGCACGACCGCGCGCTGCGCGACTTCTTCGACATCTTCCAGCATCGGCTCATCTCCCTGTTCTATCGGGCCTGGGAGAAATACCACTTCACCGCCGCCTACGAGCGCGACGGGCAGGACGGCATGACGGAGCACCTCCGCGACTTGATCGGCCTGGGGATCGCGGCGTTTCGCGATCGGCTACCCATCCCCGACGAGTTGCTCCTCTATTACGCGGGCGTGCTCGGGCCGCAACCCCGCTCCGCCCTGGCGCTCCAGGAGCTGCTCGAGGACATCCTCGAAGTGCCCGTCGAGGTGGAACAGTTCGTCGGCGGCTGGTACCAGCTCGCTCCGAGCACGCAGTGCCACGTGGGAGACGAGACGGGGCCCGCCGAGCAGCTCGGACTCGGCGCCGCGGCCGGCGACGAGATGTGGGATCAGCAAGCCCGGGTGCGGCTGCGTTTGGGGCCGTTGACGCGGGAGCAGTACGAGCGGTTCCTGCCCAGCGGCGGCGGCCATGCGCTGCTGCGTACGCTGGCGCGGTTCTTCAGCCACGACCAGTTCGACTTCGACGTCCAGCTCGTCCTTGCGCGCGGGGATGTGCCGGGCTGCGTCATCGGTTCCGACGAAGCGCCGCCACTCGGCTGGCGCACCTGGCTCCGGACCAAACCGTTCGCACGCGATGCGGACGATACGATTCTGACGCTTTGACTAGAGGCATGCCATGACCGTCAATCTTCGAGGACTGATCGGTAAGCTGAACGCCCCCACGCGGAACGCGCTCGAGGGCGCCGCGGGGCTGTGCCTGTCGCGGACCCACTACGACGTGGAGATCGAACACTTTCTCCTCAAGGCTTTGGACGCGACCGACGGGGACCTGGCGTTCATTCTGAAGCACTACGGCGTGAACCGCTCGCGCCTCGTCGCCGACCTCACAAAAAGCCTGGACAAGCTCAAGTCGGGGAACGCCCGTACGCCCGCACTGAGCCCGACGCTCACGAAGATGCTCTCGGACGCGTGGCTCATCGGATCGGTGGACTACGGCGAGGTCCAGATCCGCACCGGACACGCGGTCGTCGCGCTCGCGACGAACGATGAGCTGCGCCGGCTGGTGGTCGACATCTCGCGCGAGTTTGATAAGATCGTTGGCGAAGCCCTGCGGAAAGACTTCACGACCGTTGTCGCTGAGTCGGCGGAAGAAGCGGGGGCGGTGGCCGCGGCCGCGCCAGGCGCGGAGGGTCCGCCGCGGGCGACCGGCGGCAAGACGCCGAACCTCGATGCCTACACGTACAACCTCACCGACCGCGCCAAGCAGGGTAAGCTGGACGCGGTGCTGGGCCGCGACTTCGAAGTGCGGCAGGTGGTGGATATCCTCACCCGGCGCCGTCAGAACAATCCGATCCTGGTTGGCGAGGCGGGCGTCGGCAAGACCGCCGTGGTTGAGGGGTTCGCGATGCGAATCGTGCAGGGCGATGTGCCGCCCGTGCTGCGCAACGTCACGCTGCGCACGCTCGACCTCGCGCTGCTGCAGGCCGGGGCCGGCGTCAAGGGCGAATTCGAAAACCGTCTCAAAGGACTCATCGAGGAAGTCAAGTCGTCGCCCACCCCCATCATCCTGTTCATCGACGAGGCGCATACCATGATCGGCGCCGGTGGATCGGCGGGGCAAGGTGATGCGGCGAATCTCTTGAAGCCCGCGCTCGCGCGCGGCGAGTTGCGCACCATCGCGGCCACCACGTGGTCGGAGTACAAGAAGTATTTCGAGAAAGATCCGGCGCTGGCGCGCCGCTTCCAGCTCGTCAAGGTCGAAGAGCCGTCCGAGCAGTCCTGCCTGGTGATGATGCGTAGCGTCGTGCCGGCACTCGAGAAGCACCACAAGGTGCGCATCCTGGACGAAGGGGCGGAAGCGGCGGTGCGCCTCTCCCACCGCTATCTCGCTGACCGCCAGCTCCCCGACAAGGCGGTGAGTGTCCTCGACACCGCCTGCGCGCGGCTCTCCCTCGGCCAGAACGCGATCCCCGCCGCGCTCGAGGACGCGACCCGACAGCTCGACGACATCGCGGTGCAGATTCGCGTGCTCGAGCGGGAGAAAGCGACGGGCGCAGACCACGCCGAGCGCCTCGCCGAGCTGGCCGAGCGCAAGCAGGAGACTGAGCGCCGCGTCGCCGACCTCAAGCAGCGCTGGGAACGCGAGCGGGACCTCGTCACCAAGGTGCGCGCGGCACGGGAGCGCCTCGAGGCGTCGGCCGAGAAGGGCGCCGGCGGCAACGGCGACGCCCAGCGGGCCGACCTCGTCAAGCTGGCGGCCGAGCTGGAGTCGCTGCAAGGCGAGACTCCGCTCGTGCCCGTGGTGGTGGATGCGAACCTCATCGGCCAGGTGATCTCCGGCTGGACCGGGATCCCCGCCGGCAAGATGCTGCGCGACGAGGTGAACGTGACGCTCAACCTCGAGCGGCATCTCGAGGCCCGGATCATCGGCCAGTCGCACTCGCTCGAAGCGATCAGCCGCCGCATCCGCACGTCGCGGGCCGGCATCGAAGACCCCAACAAGCCGGTGGGTGTGTTCCTGCTCGTCGGCCCGAGCGGCGTGGGGAAGACCGAAACGGCACTGGCGCTGTCCGATCTCCTGTACGGCGGTGAGCGCAACCTGATCACGATCAACATGTCGGAGTTCCAGGAGCCGCACACCGTGTCGACGCTCAAGGGCTCGCCGCCGGGTTACGTCGGGTACGGTGAGGGCGGAGTGCTGACGGAGGCGGTACGGCGCCGCCCCTATTCGGTGGTGTTGCTCGACGAGATCGAGAAGGCGCACCCTGATGTGCTGGAGCTGTTCTACCAGGTGTTCGACAAGGGCATGATGGAGGACGGCGAGGGCCGGCAGATCGATTTCAAGAACAACATCATCGTGCTGACGACGAACGCCGGTACCGACACGCTGATGAAGCTCACCGCGGACCCCGAGACGATGCCGAACGCGGAGGGGCTGGTGAAAGCGTTGAAGCCCGAGCTGAACAAGACCTTCAAGCCGGCATTCCTGGGGCGCACGGTGATCATCCCCTACTTCCCGATCAAGGATGACGCGATGAAGCAGATCATCCGCCTCAAGCTTGGGAAGGTGGAGCGGCGGCTGCGCGAGTCCCACAAAGTACAGCTGGGCTATGACGACACGGTCGTGAACGCGATCGCGGAGCGCTGCACGGAGGTGGAGAGCGGCGCGCGTAACGTGGACAACATCCTCACGAACTCGCTGTTGCCGGAGCTGTCCCGGATGTTGCTCGCCTCGTTTGCCGAGGGGACGAAGCCGGAGGCAATCCGCGTGGGGATCGGCGACGGCGGGGCGTTCACGTACACGGGCGAAGCAGCGGCCGTCGAGACACCGGTCGCGGTGGCGTGAGCTCGTAATGCCCGAAGAACCGATCCACGGTGCGTTGACGTATCGACTGGCGATAATGGCCGGCTTCAACTACGACGATGCTGGCCATCTCGCGTTGGCGACGGGTGGGGTCGACCATCATCCGTACATGAAGCCGTGCACGGACATTGCGCGCCTGAAGGAAGAGATCGGCGACGGCGTCCTGCGGCACGGGGGCGGCACGCCGGACCCGCGGGGGTACGATCGCTACAATCCCCATCCATCCCCGGAGACCCCGGTCTACGTCCGAGAAGCGACGAATCAAACGCCCTTGGCCACGGGTCTCCAGCAGACGGCCTATTACCACTTTAGGGACCCCCAGGTGGCCGTGTCACAGGTCGAGGGCCTCATTCTCGAGCAAGGGACCGGAGGCGCATCTCTCGCCACGTCAAAACGGACGCGATACTTGAATGACTTTGGTGTGGCGTTGCACCTGCTGGAGGATGTCGGCCCGCCGTGGGCGCCCGGAGCCCATTACGGCTCGCCGACGGGGCGCTTTCCTGTGGGCGACGTTCCCATCGGTCACCCGGGGCGCCATACCGTAGATCTGTCGGGAAAACCGGTCCGGTTGTTCCCCAACGTCGGGACCATCCCGTTCGACGAGACTTCGCGCAGCGCAGGGGACATCCCCTACAACTGCCCAGCCCTGTTCCGTAAAGAACTGCCCGAGATCTATCGGTTCCTCGTCGCTGCGCGGGAGGCGTTCTACGGGCCAGGCGGCGCCAATGCAGGCCAGCAACGGGGAAACGCGGGCCAACGGGCAGCACTAGAGACGCACGTTCGCGCTATCGCAATTCCTCCAGCCGTGACCCAGGAAATTGACGACGCGATCGCGCTGAGGACAAAGGCCGATGCGCAGGCCTACATCGGCAAGGCCAGCATCTGGGTGACGAACGCGCAAGCTCGCGCCCTCGGGGCTGCACCAGACACGTACAAGCCGGGTTACATGGCTGCAGAGTACGGGCGGCTGTCACCAGCGGCGCGAGCGGCGGTGAACACGGAGGTGGATGCCCGGTTTCGCAAGCAGACCGGCATCATGCGCAAGCTCGACCCCCACGCGCCGGGTGATCGCGCGCACGTACGAGAGTGGCTGCGAATCCGCGACGAGGTGATGACCGAGCGTCTGCAGTACCAGGTAGCGCCGGGCTCGAGCGATTCCGTGCTCATCGGGATCTCGAGTTACGGGGATTGGATCGATCTCAACCACCCGAAGGCCAGCGTCCTAGGCACCTACCAAGGAGTGGAATGGAAATGGCAGCGGGGCGACGTCGACATCGTCGGCTACAAGTGAATGTTGCCTTCCTAGGTACGGGTGAGTAATGGCGAACTACACGCAGGACAACCGGCCAATGCGAATCGACACCGCCCTCGGCGGCGACGTGTTGTTGCTCGAGGCGTTTGTGGGCGACGAATCTGTGTCTGCTCCATTTTCGTTCACGCTGGAGCTGCTGTCGGAAAACAAGGCGCTTAATGCGCAAGACTTGCTCGCCACGCCCGCGCACCTGACCCTCGATCTGCCGGGGACCAAAGACAAGCGATTCATTCATGGGATCATCTCCCGCTTCGTGCAGCTCGGGCAACGAGGCGACTTGACGACCTATCGCGCACAGCTGGTGCCATGGGCCTGGTTTCTCTCGCTCTCAACGGACTGCAAAATCTTTCAGAAGAAGGCGGTCCCGGACATCGTTTCGGATGTGTTCAAGGCGCAGCAGCGCCACGATTTTGACGTCCAGTGTCATGGGAACTACCCTGCCCGCGAATACTGCGTGCAGTACCGCGAGACCCATCTCAACTTCGTGTCCCGGCTGCTTGAAGAGGAAGGGATCTTCTATTTCTTCGAGCACTCAAAAGACAAGCACATCCTGACGCTCGCCAACCCGTCGACCAAGGTGCAGCCCTGCGTGGGGCAGTCGCGCATGCGGATGGCGGCGCAGGCGGGCGCCTGGCAGGACGAGGACGTTGTGCTTGGACTCGAACGCGAGCAGGCGATCACGACCGACAAGGTTACCCTGCGCGACTACGACTACGAGCAGCCGGCCACGCAGCTCGAGCAGGCCGAGGGCAGCGGCGCGCTCGAGATCTACGACTTCCCGGGCGAGTTCAAACATCCGGACGAAGGGCGCCGTCGCGCGCGGCTGTTCATTGAAGCCCAGGAAGCGTGGCGGCACGTGGTG
>Ga0209375_1002108_pt1 | contig 14574 bp, 15 predicted proteins | sample GraSoiAngelo_131_FD_185888 | JGI IMG/M metagenome (GOLD analysis project Ga0209375, IMG submission 185888) | Grasslands soil microbial communities from the Angelo Coastal Reserve, California, USA - 14_0929_02_30cm (SPAdes) (version 2) | ecosystem: Environmental > Terrestrial > Soil > Grasslands ... | reverse complement strand
AGACATTTCTCAGAACAGTGAGGAGTCGATGAATCAAAGTCCGCCTCGGATGACGCGCCGAATCGTTTTTGTTGCCGCGTCTGAGGTCGAGATCCTCGACTTGGTTGGACCACTTCAGGTCTTCGCTCGCGCTTCGGAAATGTACTGTCGGGAAAATCCAGGATCGGCGCCGATCTACTCGGTCGAAGTCGTAACCACCTCCGCTCACCGCTCGTTCGTGGCCAATTGCGGCGTGCGCATCACCGCGCATAAGACATTCCGCGAATTGCGCGGACAGATCGACACTCTGCTTGTTGCGGGTGGGAACTCGATCGAACGCGACGAAATCAATCCAGAAGTACTGCGCTGGCTGAGAAAGATTGCCGGCAGAATTCGCCGCGTCGGCTCGGTGTGCACCGGCGCGATGCTTTTGGCCCGGGCCGGTTTGCTGGACGGCCGGCGCGCCACCACGCATTGGAACTGGTGTGAGGTTTTGATCAGGCGAGCTCCGCGCGCGCACGTTGATCCCGATCCAATCTTCATCCGGGACGAAAATGTTTATACATCGGCGGGCGTTACTGCGGGGATGGACCTCGCACTGGCGCTGGTCGAAGAAGACTATGGCTCACGCCTGGCGTTGCAGGTAGCACGCAACCTGGTGCTTTACTTGCGCCGGCCAGGCGGACAATCGCAATTCAGCGCCGCGTTATCTTTACAAGTCACCGATCGACAACCGCTGCGCGAACTCGAGGCGTGGGTGCTCGACAACCTGAACAAACCGCTAACCGTGCCGGTGCTGGCGGAACGCGTCGCCATGAGTCCCCGCAATTTCGCCCGGGTTTTTACTAAGGAGATGAAGACCACGCCCGCAAAATTTGTGGAGCGTCTGCGGATAGAAGCTGCTCGCCGGCGACTGGAAGAAAGTCAGAACAGCATGGAAGCGATCGCGGGAGAGTGTGGCTTTGGAAACGTCAATTCGATGCGCAATGTCTTTCAGCGCGCGCTAAAAATTCCACCTGGCCAGTATCGTCGTCACTTTCGACACGCGAAACGCCCGGTGCGAAAACGGGATAAAAATTCGAATTGAAGAACCTGTTTGGCTACACGAAGAGAGTGTGCTCTGCGTTCAAATCCCTAAAGCGCTCAATAGCGCGGAATATTCAGTCACAAACGCCACGAGCCGCGGATGAGACCCTTCGAAGTTTTCCACGGACTGTCTCAATTCGTTCGAAAGTCGATTGAGATTTTCCGGACGTTTCTCCGGGCGAGTCGCTTCGTGCGCCGAAGCCTCGACCAGACGAGCGATGCTTTCGGCATGCTCGCGGTGGGTTTGTGAAATCTGCGCAACCTCCGGCTTCAGCTTCGACAACGCCGCTGATAGCGCAGCTTTCTTGTCAGCCGGAATATGGCCGGCGGCGTCAACGACTGACTTGGTCTGTTCAATACGTTCTTCGCTTATATGAGATAGCTTCGGATATCGAAGACCAAAGCGCGATTGGAGATTAATGACGAGGGCACTGAGATATCCGGCGGCTAAATTCTCTTTTCACCAAATCCGGTAAATCTCACAAACCGACCTGATGCCGGCAGTCTCTTGCTCTCCCGCTGACGCTGTGGCACAAGACCAAATTGATGAAGTCGGGCAACTTCTTCGCCGAACTGAAGCGGCGCAATGTTTATAAGGTCGCGGTTGCCTACATCGTCGCGGGCTGGGCCCTTGCCCAGGGAATCGCACAGGTTTTTCCAGTCTTCAACGTTCCAAACTGGGTCGTCCGACTGATCGTCGTCTTAACTATCATCGGTTTCCCCTTCGCGCTTATTTTCGCGTGGGCGTTTGAGATCACACCTGAGGGGTTGAAGCGTACCGAAGAGGCCGATGCCATGCCAGCTTCCGCGCGACCAACGAGTCGCACCTGGATTTACATCGTTGTTATCGGCGTCGTCATCTCGGCGGGCTTGTTTTTCCTAGGTTACACCGCTGGAAATAGATCAACATCACCTCAGAAGGATAAATCTATCGCGGTCCTACCTTTCCAAAGCTTGAGCGAAGACAAGAACGACGCTTACTTCGCCGATGGAGTCCAGGACCAGATCCTGACCAATCTTGCCAAGGTCTCCGACTTGAAAGTCATCAGTCACACGAGCGTGCGCCAATACGAGACTGGAGCCGAACGCAATTTGCGTGAAATCGGGCGGCAGCTCGGCGTCGCTTACATCGTGGAAGGCTCGGTGCAACGCGCGCGCGACCGCCTTCGCATCAATGCGACGTTGATAGACGCGCGCACGGACGCTCACATTTGGGCGGAGACTTACGATCGCACTGCGGCCGACTTATTCGCAATCCAGAGTGACCTGGCGCAATCGATCGTGACTCAACTGAAAGCGAAACTTTCGCCGAAGCAGAAGGCGGAAATCGAAGAGCGTCCCACGCAAGATCTGGTCGCGTTCGAACTTTATCTTCAGGCTAAGGCGATCATCGATAGTTATATTAATGCGACAGACGTGCGGGCGGCATTGCTCCAGGCGCTGAAGTCGCTTGATGAAGCGATTCAACGAGATCCGAACTTCGTCTCCGCGTATTGTTATGCCGCGCGGGCGAACGACCTGCTCTACTTTTTCGATCTCGATCCAACCCCGGACCGCATTTCTCTCGCGGACGCCGCGGTGAAGGCAGCTCTGCGCCTTCGTCCCGATTCAGCTGAGGCGCATTTCGCACTGGCCGATTATTTGTTTCGCTGTCAGCGGGACTACGACCGCGCCCAGGAAGAACTCGCGATCGCGCGGCCGGGTCTGCCAAACAACACGCCGTTCTTGATCCTCTCCGGCTACATCAACCGACGCCGCAACCATTTTTTCGAGGCAGAACGTGATTTCTCCACCGCTTTCGCGCTCGATCCGCGAAATCCAAATGCCTATAATCTTCTGGCCGACACGTACGTGCTCCAACGCCGGTCTCCTGAAGCGATTCACGTCTATGACGACGTACTTGCTGCCGGCGAGCAAATTCCAATTGTCCGATTCCGACGAGCCTCGGCTACGTTTTATGGGACATGCAATTCTGGACCGCTGCGGGAGATCCTAGCCAAGGGGCCGGAAATGGATGTTGCGGGTGGACAGACGCCTGCCCGCGCCATGCTCGCGATGATCGATGGCAACTACGCTGAGGCTGAACGCGTGCTTGCCGCTTCACCCCGGCAGGACTTTCAAGACATCGACTTCAGCTTCTATTATCCCAAGACTTGGTTCGAAGCGATGATTGCGAGGGCAAAAGGTGATGCTGCCCGCGCAACCGCTGCATTTCGCGAATGTCGCGCAATTTTAGAGCAGAGATTGATCGTTAAACCGGAGCACGCGCGGACGATAGCTGTCCTCGCTCAAGTCGATGCGGGATTAGGTCAGAAGGAATTGGCTATCCGTGAAGCGCAACACGCCATCGATCTGATGCCAGTCTCGAAGGACATTTACGATGGCGCTCTGGTTCTCGAAGGTCTCGCCCAGGTTTACACCTGGAGCGGTGAACGTGATCGCGCCATTGAATTAGTGCAGAAGCTGGTATCGATGCCCAGCTACATCAATTATGGCCGTTTGAAATTACACCCGCTGTGGAGCCCGCTGCGAGGCGACCCGCGATTTGAAAAGATAGTGAATTCTCTCGCGCCGAAATAAGATCTGCTGTCATCTTTCTGCATACTTACTCTTCCCACTCGTTGAACGTTAGGGCAGAACCAAGTTCCGAAAAGGAAATAGTATGATGCGGATGACCGATAAAAGATGAATGAAGAGGGACGAATCAAAAAGATGGAGTTGAGTGGTGGATGCGTTTGCGGCGGGACACGATACGTGCTGAGGAGCATCCCGTTTTCCCTGGGCGATTGTCATTGCATCGATTGCCGGCGAAGCGCTGGCGCGCCTTACGTCACCTGGGGATCAGTGCCACGCGAAGATGTGCGCATGACGAAGGGTGAACCGCGCAAGATTGCGCATGCGAATCGGATTCGCTCGTTTGCGGCATGCTGCGGCACTCATTTGTTTTTTGAGGAGACGAAAGATTCAGAAATCATCGACGTGACGATCGCGTCGCTCGACGATCCGGCACCGTTTGCGCCGCAGAAAGCCATCTGGCTGGAAGATAGATTGCCCTGGGTTACGATAGATAAGGCGGTTCCGGTGTTCCAAAAGAGTTCGAAAAATCCCGGCATGTGAAAAATAATTCGCCTCTCATCTTTCTCTTTAGCGGTCTGTTAGCTTTTGTCGGTCCGCTCAGCTGCGGAGATGCCGCATCTGAAACAGAAGGGCTCTGACGGAACGCGAGTGAAATACCGGCTGGGCGAGAAAATTGAATTCCCGGATTTCACAATTCAGTACGTGGAAGAACACCGCAAAACCCTGCCGGTCTACCCAAGAGGATTTCTCTATTACGATTTCAAGGTCAGCAAAGGAAAGACTGAGAAGGTAGTTTCGTGGACTACCGGCACCGGCGTCATTGATCCCACGGACTTCGAGATCGATGGCAAGCATTATCAGCTCGAGTTACGCCATTCGGATAAGCTCGGAAAATTGAAGGAGAATGACTTAGTGGTCTGGCAAGCGAATCGTTCCTCGTAGAGCTTTTCTTCGGATGCGGAACGAAGACGACCTCTATGTTGCAACTCAACGCCGCGGGCACCGCCGAACTTTCTTCCTCTGAATCCACAGGACGATCTGCTGCATCCAACCACTCGACATGGAAAACGCTGCAAGTAGCTCCCGGCTTTTTTCCCGGAATCTCATTCTGATCGGCGGCTTGCTTCTTTATGCATGCGCGTTTGCGACGCTTTTGCGCAACAAAAGTTTCGACGTCGTCGCAGCCGTGGTGGTGCTCGTCGTGTTCGGAATTGCCTTGCCGCTCATAGCCTGGATCGCAACTCGCCGTGCTGTTCCGCTCTCGATTTCTAACAAACCGCGCGCATCCGAAATCATTGTCCTGAGTGCATACATTGTCGCGTTATCGCTTTACTTGATCGGCGGCCCGCAATGGGTTGACCAGCATCTCCCCTCTTCTTGGATCGATTCGTTGCGGGTCAAGTCCTTGATCAGCCTCGCAAAGAAACTCGTCGTTTTTGTTGCCTTCCCTTTCGCCATTTTTCGCTTCGGCTTTGGTTATCGAATTCGCGATTTCGGGATTCAACGCGAGGGCTTATGTGCGCTCCGCCGTAGTCATCTGCCCGTCGTCCTTGCCGTGGGCGGAGCGTTGCTTGCTTTTCATTCTTCGTCAGCAGCGGCGGCGCTGCGTTTCGGAATGGACATTTCACAACCTCTCAACTGCTTGTTGGCTTACCGCTTTGCTTCATCTGGCTTTTGCTTGAGGTGGGATTAGTGGAAGAATTTTTCTTCCGCGGTCTGGTTCAGTCGCGACTGGCAGCTGCGTTCAGGTCCGAGACAAGCGGCATCGTGCTGATGTCCCTGATTTTTGGTTTGGCGCACGCTCCCGGTTTTATTTTTCGGCAGGCTGGCGAATTAGAAGGACTCGCCCCGCATCCAAGTCCGCTCGACGCGGTCGCCTATTCCGTCGTTATTCTCGCAATAAGTGGAATCACATTCGGTGTGATCTGGGCGCGAACGAAAAATCTCTTCACCGTCATGCTCATTCATGCTGCTGGCGACCTCCTGCCGAACTTCGCCAGCTTCCTCCAAACATGGTTTTGAACGGGAGCTGTAGGACAACGCCAACCGTGATCAGGAATGTCGTTTGATCTTCAACCACACCTAAAAGGTGAGCTTATCGAGCTCCGCCCACTCAGGCCTGAAGATTGGGATGATCTTTTTGCAGTCGCGTCCGACCCGCTCATCTGGAAACAGCATCCAGAGCACGATCGCTACAAAGAAGAGGTGTTCAAAGTCTTCTTCAGTGAAGCGCTGGAATCCGGCGGCGCGTTTGTGGTAATAGATAAAAAGAGTCAAGAGATGATCGGATCGAGTCGGTTTTATGGTTACGATCCGGAGAGATCTGAAATCGAAATTGGATGGACATTCCTGGCACGAAAGTACTGGGGCGGTCGGCACAATCTCGAAATGAAATGCTTGATGCTGAATCATGCGTTCAAGTTTGTTGAGAACGTGGTGTTCTTTGTCGGAGAAAAGAACATCCGTTCCCAAAAAGCGATGGAGAAAATTGGCGCGTTGAGAAGTGGAATAGTCACAAGGACGTATGGAAACCATCCACCTGCTCTCAACGTCAAGTACGTGATTAAGAAACCGCGATAGACCACGAGAACGGCGGTCGGAGACCGCCGCTACAGCGCGACCGGTAGTGGCTACTCATCACGATCTTCGGCGTCCCACCATGCGCCACGGTTTTTGCCTAGATCGTTGTCGCCGTACTCATCGTTTTCGCCGCGGTGAAGCTTCTTCCACTTCACTTTCCACTTGCCGTGCTTGAACTTCGTGATTGGCACCCAGTTTTCATACTGGCGAGGCGGTGACTGCGCGTAGGTCATATTCGCATTCGAGAGGCCCAGCGCGTTGAGCGTGGGCATGTCGAGCCGGCCGGTCGGAGGAAGCCCGGATTGCAATTGAAACGCGCCTAGTGCGAACGCTGTCCGCCGTCCATAGCGCCCGTCAATCGAGCCTCGATAATATCCGCGACTCATCAATTCACGCTGCACTTCGCCAATGACGATGCGCTCGCTGATTCGACGCGGCGCAGATTGATACGGCGCACCCGGGAAAGTTGGATTCGTGTCGGGCTGGCGATCCGGCGCACTTGGCGGCCGCGGCAATGAATTCTGGTCGATCGGTGGCGTTTCAGCAGGACGAGCATTGTTGGATTGAGTAACGGCAGGCTTCGAAGCGGGTTGCGATGACGAAGCCAACTTCGAACCCGAACTCAGGTTAAGTGACTTCAATGTCTCTGGGTTGATCTGGCCAGTGACTTGCAACCCATTGCGGATTTGGTAACGCCGAATGGCCGCGGTCGTCTCGGCGCTTTTGTCGCCGCTAACGTTGCCGTAGTAAAAGCCCTGGTCTTTCAAGGCTTGCTGGACCGACTGTGTCGTCTGATCGGCGCGAACGACGCACATGGCGAGGAGAAGTGTAATTGTTGCTTTCATCCCCCGGAGATTCTGTCCCGGCAGTTCTACTGTTGGTTCGCGCGTGACCACGTTAGTGCGTGCGTCCTCGTTTGTGGGCGTTAGCCGGTTCCTCTTTGCAGGATGACAGCACCGGAAAATTTGCAAAAGATTTGCGGATTTTCATTGACGCATAGCCGCGCTAGGCTATTTTATGAGTCCCGCGAAAAGCGGACCAGCCCATGCGTGGAGCTGGTGTTCTTCGAGGCTCAGGGTCGAGCCGACTTCGGTCAGATCGATGACGAGGTCGGGCTTTGCCTTGTACCGAAGACAAAGTACGATCTTTGACAGTTTGGTCGCGGATTTTATTGGTGAAATCCGTCGATGGGAAAAGTCAGCAAACATTGAATTGTGCGTTATCTGTCGATCTTCTTTGAAATCAAAGATTTAGATCGGACAAACTCTGAAAGAGAGGCCGCAGCTAACGGCAGCGGTTACAATCTTTCAGGAATGAAAAGTCAGATCGGTCCCGCTCACGCGGGGCTTCAAACTTTCGGTTTCCCTCACGGGAACCGAGCCGTTTTTAACGGAGAGTTTGATTCTGGCTCAGAACGAACGCTGGCGGCGTGGATAAGACATGCAAGTCGAGCGAGATTTCCTTTGGTAGCAATACCGAAGGAAGTCTAGCGGCGAACGGGTGCTTAACACGTGGGCAACCTGCCGAGAAGTGGGGGATAGCTCGCCGAAAGGCGAATTAATACCGCATGTGATTAGAGTGGACATCCATTCAAAATTAAAGTCGGGGCAACCTGACGCTTCTTGTGGGGCCCGCGGCCTATCAGCTAGTTGGTGAGGTAACGGCTCACCAAGGCGATGACGGGTAGCTGGTCTGAGAGGACGACCAGCCACACTGGGACTGAGACACGGCCCAGACACCTACGGGTGGCAGCAGTCGAGAATTTTTCTCAATGGGGGAAACCCTGAAGGAGCGACGCCGCGTGGAGGATGAAGGTCTTCGGATTGTAAACTCCTGTCATTGGGGAACAATGCGTGACGGTTAACTGCCGTCGCGTTGATAGTACCCGAAGAGGAAGAGACGGCTAACTCTGTGCCAGCAGCCGCGGTAATACAGAGGTCTCAAGCGTTGTTCGGATTCATTGGGCGTAAAGGGTGCGTAGGCGGCGCGGTAAGTCGGGTGTGAAATCTCGGAGCTTAACTCCGAAACTGCATTCGATACTGCCGTGCTTGAGGACTGGAGAGGAGACTGGAATTTACGGTGTAGCGGTGAAATGCGTAGATATCGTAAGGAAGACCAGTGGCGAAGGCGGGTCTCTGGACAGTTCCTGACGCTGAGGCACGAAGGCCAGGGGAGCAAACGGGATTAGATACCCCGGTAGTCCTGGCAGTAAACGGTGCACGTTTGGTGTGGGAGGATTCGACCCCTTCTGCGCCGGAGCTAACGCGTTAAACGTGCCGCCTGGGGAGTACGGTCGCAAGATTAAAACTCAAAGAAATTGACGGGGGCCCGCACAAGCGGTGGAGTATGTGGCTCAATTCGATGCAACGCGAAGAACCTTACCAGGCCTTGACATGCATCTCTAAGTTGGTGAAAGCCAGCGAGTCCCGAAAGGGACAATTTGCACAGGTGCTGCATGGCTGTCGTCAGCTCGTGTCGTGAGATGTTGGGTTAAGTCCCGCAACGAGCGCAACCCCTGTGAACTGTTGCCACCGAGCCGTGAGGCTCGAGCACTCTGTTCAGACTGCCCCGCTCTAACGGGGAGGAAGGTGGGGACGACGTCAAGTCAGTATGGCCCTTACGGCCTGGGCTGCACACGTACTACAATGCCCAGTACAGAACGATCCAAGACCGCGAGGTGGAGGAAATCACTAAAACTGGGCCCAGTTCAGATTGAAGTCTGCAACTCGACTTCATGAAGCCGGAATCGCTAGTAATGGCGCATCAGCTACGGCGCCGTGAATACGTTCCCGGGCCTTGTACACACCGCCCGTCACATCATGGAAGTCGCTTGTAGCCGAAGTCGGCGTGCTAACCGCAAGGAGGCAGCCGCCTACGCTATGAGCGGTAACTGGGATGAAGTCGTAACAAGGTAGCCGTAGGGGAACCTGCGGCTGGATCACCTCCTTTCTAAGGAGAAAGGCTGCGCCCCGTGATTCGTTGAAACGTCAAAGCGTTGAAGCGAAAAATGGAAGCGTCAGCACAGGTCGACGGCTAAATCCGCGGAGTGAATCAATTGATCACTTCCCGGACATGCCGTGAAGACTTTGGGATCGAAAGAAACCAAAGCTTCAAAGGAGATCAGGGTAACGCACAATTCAGTCTTTGCTGCACATCGACTGCAATGCCGGATGACGATTCACAAGGTCGACATCCGGCATTTTCTTTTCTATCGAGACAATCAGCGCCGCAATAAAGCGAAAGGAATCGGTATGACTCCAAGACTGAGAAATGGAAAGTTTGTGGCGTTAAATGTGCTCGGCCTCTATCCGCACCAACCGACTAATACGGTAACGACTCGTTTCTTCCGACGCACATTTCACGCGTGGTTGAATTGTTCACCGCCAGCGGGAGTACTAGCGTGATCGATGATTTATCATTGCATTCGCTATACGATCGATCGACACAAGCTCGCGGACTTCGAAGTCTACGCTCGTAGATGGATGGAGGGTGACATCCTTCGCCGGTGCGGCGCCGAGCCGCTCGGTTATTTTCTTCCCAAGATAGGTTTGGGTGGCGCCGATAACATCGCTCTTGCCCTTCTCGGGTTTGAAAGCCTGGCTGATTTATGAACAGTACCGTGTCAGACTTGGTGATGATCCGGACTCCCGCGCAAATTTGCGCGGCAGCGAAAAAGTCGCGATGTATTGTAACCGAAGAGCGATCATATTTCTATCGCATCGAGTAAGGCTAAAACCCATGCGTATTGAAGCAAACACAGCTCCGGTCGCCGCGCTTTTTGCCGAGCCAAGCCGCGCCGCGATCTTGTCCGTGCTGCTGGATGGCCGTGCCTTGCCCGCAGGGGAACTGGCGAATCTGGCCGGCGTGAGTCCGACCGCCGCAAGCGCGCATTTAACAAAACTCATCGACGGGGGCTGTTGGCGGTGGAAGTCGAGGCCCGGCATCGATATTACCGATTGGCCAATGCCGGCGTTGCTCACGTGATGGAGGACCTGGCGCTGCTTACTAAAGAACCGGCGATTTTTCGCACGCTGCCGCTTTCAGTTGCCGCTCAAGCGCTCCGTCATGCCTGCAGTTGTTATGATCATTTGGCCGGAGAACTGGCAGTGGCGATCGCGGGCGCTCTGGAAAAGCGGGGCTGGCTTATCCGCGGAGAAGGTAAACGTTATGAGATCGAGAATGAGGAAGGACGACGGTGGTTTGCCCGAAATGGAGTCAGTCTCCAAACGATCAAACCCGGTCGGTACGGACTCGCTATTGTGTATCGGTTGACGATATACATTCGTTCAATGACAGAACGAATGAACGGATAATTTCAGGACAGGCATTTTTCGTTCGTGAAAGTATCGGGCTTAACGCCTAATGCCCGAAGAACGCTACTGGCGTTCTTCCTTCCTCAGCATCGTGCAGGTCGATCCATGTTTGAATGTCTTCGCGATCACCTAAGCCGGATCGCTCCTTGGCGGCCCGCAGATCTGCGCTCGCTTCATCTCGCCAGCCGCGTTTATTTAGAAACGCATTCCAGATAACGATTTCCTCTTCGTTAGGCCGGCGGCCACGTTCGAAGCACCATTCGAGAATTTCCTCATCCGATCCGCCCTTCAACGTTCGCTCCACAAGTTCATGGTAATTTACCCCGAGAAATCTCGTGCAACGCGCGTCGAACATCGTTGGATCCTCGTCCACGCCGACAAAATAATCCGGGGGCAATTCGCCTCGCGCTTTTAATCTGATCTTGTCCAGCATTCGAGCGAAATAGATCAGGCCTTTGGTCTCAATGTGATCGCTACAAGGAGTCTGAGTTTGCATGCTAAGAAAACCTCCTAGCCCTGTGGTCAAGTGTCAACGGTCCACTTCACGCGAAGTGGCCAGACCACTTCGACCCGAGCTTGCCTATACCGTCAGTTGGTTTAATGAGCACAATCTGAATCGTGAAAAAAGTTGTAGGCAAAAAGCCAGATAAGAAGCAGCGACGACGCCATTCGATCATGGCCTTTGAAATGATTCGGCTGGACCGCGCTTCCCATGAACCGCTCCATGAGCAACTTTACCGGCAGATTCGCGATGAATTGGTAGCGGCAACTTTCAACAACAACTCTTCCCGACTCCCCTCCTCTCGTGAGCTTGCAGTCGACCTGGGAGTGTCGCGATTCACGGTGAACGTCGCTTTCTCCAGACTTCATTCGGAAGGTTACCTTCAATCGAAAATCGGATCGGGCACATTCGTCGCCGAGCCGTTGCCGGAAACTTTCTTGAGCGCCCGAACGGCAAAAGCAGAGGCACACATAGAACGCCCAACTCGGCTTTCCGATCGAGTAAGAGGCATTCCGGATCAGCGGGTCGGCCACCAGTTTGATTTCGGAATCGCCGGCCCACCCGGTGTCACATTTGTCCCCGCTGTCGCAGCGCTTGACGAATTTCCGATCGCAATATGGGAGCGACTTAGAGCGGAAGTCCTCGCACAAAAGGGAGCGCACCTGCTCCAGTATGCGTCAAGCCGTGGCGAGCCCGACCTGCGTAAAGCGCTCGCAACTTATTTGTGCGATCATCGAGGCGCGCGCTGTCATCCGGACCAGATCATCATCACAGCCGGCACGCAGCAGGCAATGATGATCAGCGCGATGGCCCTCGTAAATCGGGGAGAGGTTGCCTGGATTGAGGATCCGGGATTTTACCAGGCTCGTCGAACTTTCGGATTCGCGGGGGCGACCGTCGTTCCAAGACCCGTCGACAGGGAGGGGATCACAATCGCGCGGTCATCGAAACAGCACTCGCCGAAAATCATCTATGTTACTCCTTCTCATCAATTTCCGCTCGGCATGACGATGAGTCTCTCGCGAAGAACGGCTTTGATCGATTTTGCGCGTACCTGCGACGCGTACATTTTCGAGGACGATCATAATTCCGAATTTCGTTATACCGGTCCCCCACTCCCGTGCTTACAGGGGCTTGATAATGCCGGCCGGGTCATCTACGCGGGCACAATGAGTAAGATCCTCTACCCATCCTTGCGCCTGGGTTATATCCTGGCGCCGGAAAAATTGGTCGAACCGATGATCAAGATTCGTGCCGTGATGGATCAACACTCTCCCGCGATTGATCAGGCGACGCTGGCTCGATTCCTGACTGAGGGATTTTTCCTGAGTCACATCAAGCGGATGCGAAAACTATATTCGGATCGACGAGAATTTTTCATCCAGCAATTCAATAAATTGTTGATTAAATACTTTATCCTCGAGATTCCGGAAGCTGGGTTACATTTCGTTGTCTGGCTACGACGGAAAACAGACTTGCCCTTAATCACTCGTGTCTGCAGTGAGATCGGTTTCAGACCGTCGCCATTGTCGTCCTGCTTTATGAAAGCCGAGCCCGCGCCCGCGCTCACTTTCGGCTTCGCCGCATGGTCACGTGCACAGATTCGCGAAGGTCTCAGCAAGTTCGCGGCGGCGCTAAATTCGAAGTTGAATTAAGTAATTCTTACGAACCGCCGGGTCTCGGCAGGTGCTTGTCTTCACCAGCAGGAGGGCATCGTTGCGCTGAGCTGAATCTTGCCAAGAGCCTCTCAATATCTTCGCCGATTCGTTAGTCGAACCATAAATTAGAAATGGTCCGTACCAAACGTGTGAAGTGGCTCTGGTGGTGACCCGCAGCCACTCCCTAAGGTGTTGTCATGAAAATTCAACAAAGGAGACAAACATGACAATACAATTCACAACCAAAAGAGCTAGCCAAACCCTGTTCCTCGTTCTGATCGCAGTCTGTTGCGGAGCGCTCTTGGCGCCCGCGCTCGCACAGCGAGCAGAGCACGTAAAAGCCAAACAGCAATACCAGGTGTCGACCCTCCCCGATTTCGGCGGCACGAGTAGCGGGGGAAACAGCATCAATGACCAGAGCTGGGTGGCAGGCTATTCCAGACGGCCGGATAGGAACCGGCACGCTACGCTGTGGCGAAACAGCTCGCTACTCGACCTCGGCACACTCGGGGGACTAAACAGCAGTGTAACGTGGAACGTGAAAAATACCGCGGGAATCATCGTGGGTATTTCTCAAACTCTCACGCCAGAGCCGTTGGGGGAGTGGTGGAGTAGCTTCGCTTTCTACAGTACGCCTAACAATATCGGCTTTATCAATCTCGGGTTCGTTTGGGAACAGAGCCTGGGCCAGATGAGGGGACTTCCCAATTTTCCTGGTGGAAATAACGGCTTTGCAACCGGAGCCAACAACCTCGGTGAGGTGGTGGGATGGGCGGAGAATGGCGTTCATGACCCCACGTGTTGCAGCAGTGGCCCGACTTGCCACCAAGTACTCCAGTTTCGTCCAGCCGTGTGGCAACTCGGACCACCCGACCAGATCCACGACCTCCCTTTGATCCCCGGCGACACCTCAGGAGCCGCCACGGCGATCAACGATAATGGTCAAATCGTGGGCATCTCGGGTATCTGCGACCAGGCTGTTGGAAGACGTACGGCCAAACACGCCGTGCTTTGGGAAAACGGCACTGTGACTGATATTTATCCAAATCCGCCAGCCCCGTGGTGGAATACGCCAACGGCGATCAATCAACGAGGCGATTTAGTCGGGTTTGCCGGCGACCCCGCGTTTGTTGAAGGCGACGTCTTACACGCTTTCATTTGGACCAGAGAAGACGGCATCCGACAGCTAAAACCTTTGCCAAACCGTACACCAAAACATGTAGACAGTGAGGCCTACGGTATTAATGAAGCGCGGCAGGTAGTCGGTGTCTCATGCGACGCGGACCAGGTTGATTGTCGTGCAGTTATTTGGGATCACGGCAACACACCAACAGACCTAAACGATTTCAAAGGCAGCTATTCTGGCTTTCTCGCACTTGCGAAAGACATAAATAACAAGGGAGAGATTACGGGTAGAGCTATCGACCCAACTACGGGCTCGTTAATTGTCTATTTGGCGGTACCTGCAGGGGGACATTAACCAAAGGGAAAACAGGACCGGTTCTCGAGCACACGAACGCAGCTTCGCCCGTTCGAAGAAGCGCACGAATGCCGGATGGCGATTGACAAGATCGGCATCCGGCTTCGGCATTTGCCGAAACCGCGGATGCGAGGCGTATGTGCTCCCCGCATTTGCAATCCGCGATTCACAATCTAAAATCGAAAATTCACAGGGGGCATAGCTCAGTTGGTAGAGCGCCAGCTTTGCAAGCTGGAAGTCAGGGGTTCGAATCCCCTTGCCTCCAATTCTCCAGAATGTGATCGGTAAAGAGTAATCTGTGATCCGAAATTCCGGCGCGCCACTTGACCGATCACAGTTCACCGATCACTGTTCACTTCCGCAATACCGGGCCTGTAGCTCAGTTGGTTAGAGCATGCG
>Ga0209375_1002101_pt1 | contig 14591 bp, 9 predicted proteins | sample GraSoiAngelo_131_FD_185888 | JGI IMG/M metagenome (GOLD analysis project Ga0209375, IMG submission 185888) | Grasslands soil microbial communities from the Angelo Coastal Reserve, California, USA - 14_0929_02_30cm (SPAdes) (version 2) | ecosystem: Environmental > Terrestrial > Soil > Grasslands ... | reverse complement strand
CCGACGCCGGGCGACGAACGCGTCGAGCCGCGCCAGCTGGCCACGGCCGAGCGCGGCCTGCATGTCGGTCATCTTGTAGTTGAACCGTGGCGCCAGGTCGGTCTGCTCATCGTAGTCGCGCGCGGCGCGCACGCGCGCGACGAGATCGGCGGGCCCGGCGACGGCCCCGCCTTCGCCCGTCGTGAAGAGCTTGGTCGCGTAGAACGAGCACACCGCCAGGCGCCCGCGCGCGCCCACCGGGCGGCCCCCCACCACCGCGCGCAGCGTCTGGGCGCAGTCCTCGATCAGCTCGACGCCGAGCCCGCGGAACGCGTCCAGATCGAGGGCGAGGCCGAACGGGTGCACGACGATGGCCGCGCGGGTTCGCGGCGTGCGCCGCCGGGCCGCGTCGTCGGCCGAGAGTCCGAGCGTGTCCGGGTCGGCGTCGGCCAGCACCGGCGTCGCCCCGCACCGCGTGACGGCGTGGTAGACCGCGTCGCAGGCGTACGTCGGGACGATGACCTCGTGGCCCGGGCCCACCGCGAGCGTGCGGAGCGCCAGCTCGAGCCCGACGCTGCCCGAGCTGACGGCCGCCGCGCCGGCGGCGCCGAGGAGCCGCGCCAGCTCGCCCTCGAAGCTCGCGACTTCCGGCCCCTGGGCCACCTGCCCACCGCGCACGACGCGCGCGACACGATCGGCGTCGTCGTCAGTAAGGGTGGGTCGGGAGTGAGGAATCATCACGACGGGTGAGATCGGGCGTGTCGGAGCCAGGGTCCCTTCTTGCTCAGGCCGCCCTCGGTGAGAGTCGGCCTCATGGTCCCCGCTACAATTACAGGTTCAGTAACAGTCGGACGGACTGGAACGCCTCCGCGTATTTGACGCGCGCCTGGATGCCGCGAAAATTGGCGCACGATTTGGCGAGCTCCAGGATCGACAAGTCCTCGATGTTCGTCTTGGTCACCTGCGAGCGGTGCGCCTCGAGGCCGGCGAGCTTGGTGTCGAGGACGTCGGCGATGTCGGTGAAGCAGTTCGGGACGAAGTTCACCGTCGACGGCACCTCGTAGAACAGGAAGTTCGGCACGTAGCGTGTCGCCGACATCGTGCTCTGGGCCAGGTTGCGATGGTCCTGGTGGGTGTCGTCGGGCGAGTTGACGAAGATCATCCGGGGCTCGACCTTCCGGATCACGCCCTCGAGGCGGACGATCATCTCGCGGGTCAGCGGGACTTCCGTGTCGCGATAGTCGCCCCAGAAGATCTCGCGCACGCCGAGGATCCGCGCCGCCTCCTTCTGCTCCCGCCGCCGCAGCTCGGGATCGCCGCCGAGCGAGCCGTCGGAGGCCACGAACACGTAGACGGCGTGCCCGCGCTGCACGTACTTGGTCAGCATGCCGCCGCAGCCGTACTCGATGTCGTCGGGGTGGGCGCCGAAGGCGAGGATGTTCACTTATCGTGGCCCGGGCGCGAGGCGCGACCACGTGCTTCCCCCACGGAGAATGCCGAGGGCCTCATCGCCTTGCATCAATAATATGTCAAGGGCCGAGAGAAACGGAGTGAATTCCCCGTGCTCCTGGCCGTACGCGGGGTGCTCGAAGTGCTGCGTTTCCACGCAGATCCCGGCCGCCGCGAACCGGTCGCGATCCATGTAGGAGCTGTCGGTTCCGGCCAGGTACGTATCGGCGCCGACTGCTCGACAGAGTGCGACGAGTCGAGCGGTGGCGTCCTTGGGATCGCCCTCCGGAAGCGCGATCTGCGACGCCAGCCGTGTCGGCACGGCGATGGCGAGCGCGCGAGCCAGCCAGAGGGCGCTCTCGGCGGCGAGCGGCGCCAGGTGCGTCCAGTGGCCGCCGTAGAACGCGCGAATCTGGTCCCGCCAGCGAGGCCAGCAGGGGGCCTTCGCGTACGCGTGCTCGATCATGCGCAGGTGTCGGCCCGGCCAGGGCTGGCGCTCGTCGATCGTCACGTCCTTGATCGGGGTCCCGAGGCTGGCGCGGACCGGCACGGTCAGCCACCGGGCGCCGTCGCGTGTCTTGATGCGGTTGCGGTTCTGCCAGCCGTTCTTCTCGAACTGCACGGTGTCGAGGAAGACGAACAGGTCCGCGGCGGCCCACTTGGCGAAGTATCCGAGCCACGGCAAGTAGTGCGGCTGGTGGATCGCGATCTTCATGCGCTCGATCGCCGCGGCGGCGTCACGGCCGCCTCACGAAGATGGGATTGCTGAGCAGACGGCCGGCGCCGTGGACGTCGAGCCGGTAGAACGCCGGGCCGCCGTCGAAGCGCTCGCGGTGCACGGCCCGAATCGGCGTCGGGCCGGACCAGGCCTCGACGGTGAGACCATTGCGCACGAGCGTGACGCGGACGTCACGGGTCGCTCCGCCGGCCGTCTCGACCGCCACCGAGACCTCGATCGGCGCCGCCTCGGCGGCCCGCAGCGTCTCGCCCGACACCGCCGCGGCGGCGCCGCTGCGCACCTCGAACTCCGTGAGGACGAGCCCGGCGTCGCGCTCGCGCTGCACCGCGTACATGCGGCCACGCCGGAACGCGTCGATGACCGCGCGCTCCGACCGCTCCTCGACCAGGAACACGGTCTGCACGTTGCCCAGTTCCTTGCCGGCGGTGAAGTTGTGGAAGCCGGACTCCCCCACGGCCCAGGCCGGCCGGCTTCGGTCGCCGAGCGCGAACTGGCCGAGCAAACGATCCCAGCCGCCGCCGGCGCGCTCGACGCGCGTCGTGTCCTCGTAGACCGCGCCGAAGGCCGTGTACCGCGCCGTTCTCAGGAGATCGTCCGGGTACGGCGCCGTGCGCCACCCGACCCGGATCGGGCCGAACCACTGCTCGCCGTCGTCGCGCGCCTCGGGCAACGACCACACCGTGGTACCGCCCGCGCGGTCGACGTAGTCGATGAGCTCCTGATGGGGTCGCAGGCCCAGGTCCTGGTAGGGCGGGTACGGATCGACGACGAACGGCCAGCCCCGGACGAGCGCCAGCAGACCGATGCCGCACAGGACCGCGCCGGGGAGCCAGGCGCGGCGCGTGACGACGACGACCGCGCGGCCACGCCGCTTCAGCGAGCGACGCTTCGTCAGAAGCAGCAGCGCGCCCGGGACGACGAGCACGCCGGGGACAACGTCGAGCGCCGCGGCCCAGCCGATGGTCGAGGCGTTCGCGTTGCCGGTGACCGGCAACGACCGGAGCGTCGCGGCGTCGGTGAGGCCGAACACCAACAAGTTTTTCTGCGTGTTGTGCACCATCATGTCGAGCGCCAGCGGCGAGCCGGTCCAGTAGTAGTGCGGGAGCACCTCGACGCCGGGGACGATCAGGACCCGCGGGTTGGCGGCGCGCGCGCGCGCGACGCGCTCCAGATAACGCTCGATCCCGCCCGGGAGCACCGAGCGCTCCTCGCGGGTCGCGCGGGTGAGCGCGCGAAACGGCAGCAGGCCGTACTCGACGCGCAGCAGATAGTTCTCGGTGATGAGCAGCGCGCCGATCCCCTCCTTTTCGGCCAGCGCGGCGAGCTGCTCCAGCGAGAAGTCGCCCGTGGAGAGATCGGAGTGGACGTGAAGCACCGCCGGAAGACGCTCGAGCGCGACGGCCGGGCCCGCGACGCCGGCGACGAGGAGCGCCAGCAGCAGGATGCCCCTCACGCGAGCCGCTTCTCGCGCACGAGTCCGTCGTACACCGCGAGCATCTTCCGATCCGCCACCGGCGTCGAGAACTCTTCCGCCCTCGCGACCGCCGCCTCGCCAAGTTTCCGCCGCAGGCCGATGTCGCGGCCGAGTCGTACCAACGCCGCGGCCAGGGCAGCGACGTCCTCGGGCTCGACCAGGAGCCCGGACTCGCCGTCCGTGACGACCACCGGGATCCCGCCGACCGCGGTCGCGACGACCGGAAGTCCCAGCGCCATCGACTCGACGAGGACGCGCCCCATGCCCTCGTTGCGGGAGGGCATGGCCACCGCGTCGGCCGCCACCAGGCACGACGCCACGTCGGCCGTTTCACCGACCAGCCGCAGGCGGTCGGTCACCCCGAGCGACTCGGCGGTCGCGGCCAGCGCGTCACGGTCCGGCCCGTCTCCGACGAGCACGACGCGCGTCGAGGGGATCTCGGCGAGGATCGCGGGGAGCGCCCGGACCAGCAGATCGAACCCCTTGATCGGCACCAGCCGCCCGAGCCCGGCCACGACGAACGTATCGGCGTCGAGCCCGAGGCGCGCGCGTGCGTCGGCTCGCGTCGGCGCGCCGGCGCGCAGCGCGTCCGTCGGCACACCGCTCGGCACCGCCACGTACTGTCGCCGCATGCCGATGCCGTGGGCCAGATGCTCCTCCGTGCCGCGTTCCGTGAGCGTCACGATGCGATCGGTCCACCGGGCGGCCAGCCGCTCGAGCGCGGTGAAGACGTGGGTCCAGCGCCGTCCGTAGTAGCCGCCGTAGAAGATGTGGCCGTGCGGCTGGTGGATCACCGCGGGCACGCGCGCGATCCGCGCCGCCACCCGGCCGATGAAGCCGGCCTTCGAGGTGTGGGTGTGGACGATCGCCGGACGCTCGCGTCGGATCAGCGCCACCATCTGGCCGAGCGCGGCCAGGTCGCGGAAGGGGGCGACCTCGCGGCCGAGGGACGGGAGGTCCACGACGCGACAGCCACGCTGGCGCGCGCCGTCGACCACCGCCGGGTCGGATTCGCGGTACGACACGGCCAGCGCGCAGTCGTAGCCGGCTCGAACGAGCCCGACGCACGACTGGACGGTGTTCTCGGACGAGCCGCCGACGGTGAGCCGCGTGATCACATGAAGAACGCGCACGCTCACGTCGAGTCCTTCCTGGCGTAGAGCTCGACGGATGGCCCGATCAACACGCGGTCGCGCGAGAGGCCCGCCAGCACCGCCACGCCGGCGGTGATGGCCGTCCGGCCCCACCGCGAGAGCGCCGCGGCGGCATCCGGCGCCACCCGGTGGGTGCCGAGGGCCGGGAGCGAGTTCCCGACCTCGAGCACGCGAAAGCCCGCCCGCTCGACGAGCCGCCGCAGGCCGACGGGCGTGAACGCGAAGTGGTGAACGATGGGATAGGTGTCCCACTCGCGGGACCTGACGAGCGGCCCGAGCGATGAGAGGAGGCGTACCCACGGGCGGTGGAAGCGAGCGTTCGGGACTCGCAACGCGATCAGGCCTCCGGCGACGAGCACGCGGTGGGCCTCGCGCAGGATCGTGAGCGGATCGCTGGCCTGGTCCAGGACGTTGATCAACGTCACGGCGTCGATCGTCCCGTCGCGGAACGGCAACACGGCGCCGTCGGCCTGGACGGCCGGCGTCTGACTGTCGCGGCCCGCGACCGTGCACGCCGGGCTGGCGATGTCGGTGCTGACGGCGGGCCAGCGGCGGAATCGCGCGAGCGCGGCCAGGTGGCCGCCGCCGCCGCCCACGTCGAGGAGCCGCGGGCGCTCGGTGCGGGCGAGGCCAAGGGCGGCGAGCCGATCGAGGAGCGAGCGGAAGAGACCGGCGCGCTCCGACGTCACCGACTCGGGGGCGAAGCGCCGCGGATACTCCGTCTCGTAGTGGCGCTGGAGGTCCAGCGCGCTCGGCAGCTCGGACGCGAGCGAGCTCCCGCACGCCTCACACTGGCGATGCCGCGCGCCGCGATAGAGCAGCGCGCTGGGACGCGTCGACTCGCCGCAGGCGGGGCACTCGGGAAGCGCCGCGGAGCCGTTGCGCCGCAGGAGCGCGCCGGGCCGTGGCGTTCCCGCGGCTGCGCGACCGCGCGCCGCGACGCGACCGAGCGCGCCCTCGAGCCCCGTGATGGCGCGCTCCCACGTGTAGTGTCGCTCGGCGTGCGCGCGGCACGCGCACCGCAGCCGCTCGTACGCGTCGGGGGCGCGCGCCATGGTCTCGAGGAACCGCAGCAGGTCCTCGGCCATGATCTCGGCGCTGATCCCACGAAAGACCAGGGAGGCGTCCAGGCCGCTCAGCACTTCGGGCGTCGCGCCCACCGGCGTGCCGAGCACCGGCGTGCCGCAGGCGAGCGCCTCCACGGTGACCAGCCCGAAGCCCTCGAGCTCGCGCGTCGGCAGGACGAATACGTCGGCCGCGTGGTAGTAGCTCGGCAGCGTCTCGTCGGGAATGAATCCCAGGAACGTCACGTGCGCCTCGAGCGCCAGCGCGCGCGCCCGCGCCTCGAGACTGGTCCGGAGGGATCCCGCGCCGCCGATCAGCAGCCGCGCGTCCGGCCGCCGCCGGCGCACGATCGCCATCGCGTCGAGCAGGGTGTCGAGCCCCATGCGGGCCTCGAGGTTCCGCACCGTCAGCAGCAGCGGCCGTTGCGCGGGAAGCCCCAGGCCCGCACGGACGCGACCGCGGTCCGCGCTCGGCCGGAATCGCTCGGTCGCCACCGCGCCGCGGATCGTCACGATGCGCTCCCGCGGCACCGCGTAGAGCTTCCACAGCTGTTCGGCCGAGAAATCGCTGAGCACGTGGATGAGCGACGCGCGGCGCAGGCACGCGCGCTCGATCGCCCACAGCATCGCGACGCCGGTCGCACCGATCACGCCCGGCAGATGGCGCGCGGTCATCCCACGTCGCGAGCGATACTCGAGCGGCGCCGGCGAGTAGAAGCTGTAGAGACTCGGGAGCCGGCCGCCGGCCTTCGAGGCGAGTGCGCCGTAGCCGGCCAGCGGCTGGTGGACGTGCAGGACATCGACCGGCTCGCGGGCGAGCTCGTCCGCGACCGCGTGCCGGGCCCCGAGGATCGAGCTGCGAATGAACCGCGCGACCGACCCCTGCGCCACCGGGAACTGGCGGATGCGGACCCCCTCGCGCTCGAGCGAGACGGGCGCCGTCACGCCCGGGTCGGCGCGGCTCACCACCCGCACGTCGTGACCGCGCGCGGCCAGGTGCCGCGCCTGCTCCCAGAGCATCCGCTCGCCGCCACCGATCGGCTGCGACGGCGACACGTCGGCGATCATGAGCACGCGCAAGGCCCCGCTCACCGGCGCCTCACCGGAGCGTCCACAGCCCGTGATGGTCGAGGTACTCACGCATCCACAGCTCCGCCATCATCAGGGTCCAGAGGCGATCGGCGTGGCCCCGCGCGCCGCGGTGGTGCTCCCGCTTGAGGGCCTCCACGACGTGGACCTCGAACAGGCCGCGCGCGCGGACACGGTCGGGCGCGAGGAGATCGTCGAGCGTCGGCCGCAGGTCGCGGCGCAGCCAGCGCGCGAGCGGGATCATGAACCCCTGCTTGCGGTGGGCGAGGACCTCGCGCGGCAACACGTCGGCGTAGGCGGCCTTGAGCATCCCCTTCAGCCGGAAGCCCGGGATCTTGGTCGTGGGCGCCAGCGCCAGGCTCTGCTCCACGATCCGGTGGTCGCAGAACGGCGCGCGCACCTCGAGCGAGTTGGCCATGCTCATCCGGTCGGCCATCACCAGGAGATCGTCGGGGAGATACGTGCTGAGGTCGACGCGAAACGCGCCGTCGACGGGGTCGTCGTGGCCGTGCGCCGCGAACGCGTCCCGCTGGGCCGGGTCGACGCCGGCCTCGAGGTGCGCGGCCAGCGCCGGCCGGGCGAGCCCGGCGATGTCCGCGTCGCCGAAGAAGCGCGTCCAGGCGATGTACCGGTCGCCCGGAGCGGCGTCGGGCAGCGCGGCGAAGCGCCGCGCCCAGTCGCCGAGGTTGCGGCTGGAGGCCGAGTCGGGGAAGCGGCGGGCGACCGCGTACGACGCCGCACGCAGCCAGCGCGGGAGCCGTGCGTGGAGGGCGGACACCCGCACTCCGAGGTAGCGGGGGTAGCCACCGAACGTCTCGTCGCCGCCGATTCCCGACAGCGCCACCTTCACGTGGCACGCCGTGGCCTGGGCCACGACGTATGTCGGGATCGCCGAGGAGTCGGCGAACGGCTCGTCGAACGCCCGCACGATCGACGGCAGCAGCGCCTGCAGGTTGGGCTCCAGGATCTCCTCGTGATGGTCGGTCTCGAAGCGCCGGGCGACGAGCCGCGCGTACGGCAGCTCGTCGTACGACGGCGTCGCGCGGCCGAAGCCCACCGAGAAGGTGGCGATCCGTCCCGACGTCACCTCGCGCATGCTGGCGACCACCGCGCTCGAGTCGACGCCGCCGGAGAGGAAGACGCCGAGCGGCACGTCGCTCTCGAGCCGCCACCGCACCGACTCGCGCACCTGCTCTCGAACCGCGGCCAGCTGCTCCGCCAGCGGCGTCCGAGCCACCGCCGGCGCGGCGCCGAGCGGAAGCTGCCAGTAGCGACGCAGCGTGAGTCGACCGTCGGCGAACGTCGCCGTGTGCGCCGGCGGAAGCTTCCGGATCTCGCCGAAGATCGAGTGCGCGGCCGGCGTGTAGCCGAACGCGAGGTAGTGGTGGAAGGCCGCCCAGTCGAGCGAGCGCGAGACGGCCGGATGACAGAGGAGCGCCTTCGGCTCCGAGGCGAACAGGAGCAGTCGTCCCCGGTGCCAGTAGTAGAGCGGCTTCTTGCCCAGCCGATCACGCGCGAGGAACAGCCGCCGCTCGGCGCCGTCCCAGATCGCGAACGCGAACATGCCGCGCAGCCGCTCCACGCACGCCTCGCCATACGCGGCGTACGTTTGTAGTATCACCTCGGTGTCGCTCCGCGTCCGGAACGAACGGCCGGCGGCCTCCAGCTCGGCGCGCAGCTGGCGGAAGTTGTAGATCTCGCCGTTGAAGACGATCCAGTACCGTCCGTTGACGTCACCCATCGGCTGCTGGCCGGTCACGAGATCGATGATCGCCAGCCGCGTCATCCCAAGGCCGACGTCCGCGCCCTCGTGGATCCCCGAGTCGTCGGGCCCGCGGTGCTTGAGGAGCCCGAGCATTGCCGGCAGCAGCGCGGGAGCGGTGGGGCCGACGTGGCCGGCGATGCCGCACATCAGCGTGGCTCCCCGAGGCGCCGGTGCGCGTCGGTGGGCCACGCCCTGAGCCGCGCGCGGGCCGCGCTCACGTCGCGGAGGAGCGCCAGCACGCGGCCCGACGTCCGCGCCGGCGTGTAGAGCGCCGCGCGCGCGAGCCCGCGGTGGCGGAGATCGTCGGCCAACCCAGCGTCGGCCAGCACGCGCGCCAGCGCGGCGGCGAGCTCTCCCTCCCGCTCGGCGTCGAACACGAGCCCCGCGTCGGCGACCAGCTCGGGCAGCGCGGCGCGGTTGGAGGCGACCACGGGCGCGCCGCACGCCATCGCCTCGAGCACGGGCAGCCCGAAGCCTTCCTCGAGCGACGGCAGGACGAACGCGGCCGCGCCGGAGTAGAGCGCCGCCAGGTCCTCGTCGGCGATGCGGCCCGGAAAGATCACCCGCGCGCCCAAGCCGAGCGTCGCGGCGAGCGCGACCAGCGCCGCACGGCCGTCGGCGTCGCCGCCGGCCAGGACCAGCGAGTGACGACCGCGGAGCGGGCCCGGGAGGAGCGCGAAGGCCCGGATCAGCCGCGCGAGGTTCTTGTGCGGCTTGCAGTTCCCGACGTAGAGGACGTAGGGCGGCGCGACGGCGTAGCGCGGCGGCAGCGCCGCGCCCGGCGGCGCCGGCATGAACTCGGGGCCCAGGGCCACGGGGATCACGCTCACCTTCGCCGCGCTGACGCCGAGCCTCGTCACGATCGAGCGCTTGGAGTATTCCGAGTCCGCCACGATCGCGGCGGCGCGGCCGGCGTACAGGCGCGCCATCGCGGTCATGGTCGCGTCATAGACGGGTCGGCGCTGCCCGGGATAGCCGATGAAGAACAGGTCGTGGATCGTCAGCACGACGGGGCACGGCGCGCTCAGCGGGCCCTTGTAGTAGGGCGAGAGGAACACCGTGGCGGAGTCCCGGACGAGGGCGCGCGGCAGGCTCACCTGATCCCACCACTGGGTCCACGGCGCGTCGAGCACGCGCCAGTCGACCCCTGGCAGCGGCGTCTCGAGGCGCGCGCCGGCGTCGCCGTACGCGACGCACGACCAGCCGTCGAGCGACGCGGCGCGCAGCACCTCGAGCAGGTAGCGGCCGATGCCGGTGCGCACACCGGGCCGGAGCTCGCGCGCGTCGACGGCGAGCCTCGGCGGCGCCACCGCGGCCTCAGCCGGCGACACGATCCACTCCCAGGAGCTCGGCGTACGCGCGCTCGACGGCGTCGACGTGCGCCGTCAGGCTGAACGTCGACTGCGCCCGCCGGCGGCCGGCGGCGCCGAGGTGTCCCGCGCGCCCCGGGTTCTCGAGGAGCGTCTGCACGGCGGCGGCGAGCGGCGCCGAAGCGGCCGGATCCACCAGGAGCCCGGTCTCGCCGTCGACCACGACGTCGGGAACGCCGCCCCCGGTGGTCGCGACCACCGGCCGGCCCATCGCCATCGCCTCGACCAGCACGCGGCCGAACGCCTCGCGCAGCGACGGCAGCACGAACACGTCGCAGAGCGCGAGCACATCGGGGATGTCGTCGCGCCATCCGGTGAAATGCACCTGCGGCGCCAGGCCGAGACTCCGCGCGTGCGCCTCGAGCTCGCCGCGGAGCTCGCCGTCGCCGACCAGAATCCAGTGTACGCCCGCGCGCGCGCGCGCGACTTGCGCGGCGGCCTCGAGCAGGTACCGATAGCCCTTGACCTCGACGAACCGCCCGACGGAGGCCACGATCGGCGCCGACGGCGGCACGCCGAGCGCCGCGCGAAGCGATGCGGACGGCGGGCGCGGGGTGAAGCGCCCGAGATCGATGCCGTTCGGGATCAACCGGACCTTCGTCGGCGCCCAGGCGAAGCGCCGGGCCACCGCGCGCGAGATCGCGATCACCTCGGTCGCCAGCGCGCACAGCGCGCGATCGATCGGGCCGTCGCTGTCGGCGATCCGCACGTGCCAGACGACGGGCCGGCCGGCCGGGCGTCCGGCGAGCCCCGCATAGGCCATCGCGCGCGAGCCGTTGGCGTGGATGAGTGCGGCGTTCGTGGTTCGCGCGAGCCGCGCGAGCGCGCCGACGCTGCGCACGACGCGCGGCCCCGGGTAGCGCAGCGTCGGTAGGGGGACCACGTGGACCGGGAGACCGAGCTCGCGCGCTCCGGAGGCCACCCCACCCTCTTCGGGAACGACCAGCGCCGTGGCCCATCGGCGGCGGTCGAGCCCGCGAAGCAGATCCAGCAGGCTCATTTCGCCGCCGCCGACGATGTGGCCATGATTCGACACGACGAGGATCGACGTCGGGATCTCACTCACGGCCGGTCACCGCCAGGATCCGCAATCGATCGCTCGGCGCGGCGTCGAAATCGCGGAGGACGTCGAAGCCCGACGGCGGCGGCCCCCACAGCAACGGGAGCAGACGCGGCCGATCGACCGCGAGCTCCCGGCTGTCCAGCACAACCAGGCGGGCGCCGACGTCCCGCGCCGCGGCGAGCAGCTCGTTCCGCCCTACGCGCGGCAGCGGCGCCCAGGGTCGGCCGCTGTAGAACCCGATGAACGGCTTGCGGTCCAGCAACAGCGCATCCGGCGGCTGCGTGTCGGCGACCCAGCGGGAGGCCTGCCGGTAGAGCGCCGCGCCCGCGTCAGGACGCACGATCGGGCGGAGCGCCGAGGGCGCCAGCACGACCACCAGCAAGAGCACGACGACGATGGACCAGCGCCACGCGCGCTGCGCGTCGAGCACGGTGACCACGGACCACAGGACGCCGACCGCCACGAACGGCAGGATGAACGGCAGGATCGGGAGAAAGATCCGCGCCTCGATGTGGAACGCGAGCGCGGCGAACGGCGGAACGGCCGCAGCCAATAGCACTCCGTCCCGCCACAGCCAACCCGGGGTCTTCGTCCGCGCCAGCACACCGGGCAACACGAGCAGGATCAGGAGCCCCGGCAGGAGCTCCGGCAGCGCGTACTTCTCCAAGAGAACGGCGTTCTCGACGATGCGTACCGGCATCGGGCTCGGCTTGGTGACACCCCCCATCGCCATGGTCAGGTTGTGGCCGATCTTGCCGCTCGGCGTGAAATGCCCCCAGGCCTCCGTGAGGTACAACACGTATGGTGTCGCGACCGCGACAAACAGGAGGGCCGCGCCGCTCGCCCAGGGCAGCAGCTGGCCGAGCGTCCGGTGTCGCTTCACGACGAGGACGATCACGGCCGCGATGAGCCCGACGAGATACGCGGCCCCCTCGGGCCGGACCAGATAGGCGAGGCCGAAGACGAGGCCGGACAGCGTGACGAGCGACCTGGGGCCGGCGACCAGCCCTTGTCGCGCGACGAGCACGCCCGAGACGATCAGGAACGTGTAGGTCGCCTCGCACAGCACCGAGGCCGAGTTGAGGACGAGCCCGGGATGGACGGCGATGAGCATCACGGCGAGGATGGCCGCATGACGTCCCACGACCGCGCGAGCGAGAACGAAGGCCGGCACGATCATCAGCGCGCCGAAGATCGCGGAGACGAGGCGCGCCGTCGTCTCCCAGTCGCCGACGAGCGGCTGGATCAGCGCGATGCAGATCGGGTAGAGCGGATGGAAGAGCGGGTGGAAGGGCGAGCCGGTCTCCTGGAACTGCCGCGCGATCGTCACGTACGCGACGCCGTCGGCGTCGATCACCGGCAGGGACTCGGCGACGGCGAGCCGGAGCGCCAGGGCCGCGACCGCGATCGCCAGGGCCAGGATCACGCGTCGCTCCGCGCGATCGTGTCGTAGAGGCTCACGGTCGCCTTCGCGCTGTCGGCCCACGACCACGCCGACGCCGCGAGCGCGCGGGCCGCGCTCGCCATGCGCGCCGCGCCTTCGCCGTCGGCCAGCACATCGCCGAGCGCCGTGGCCAGCGCCGGCGTGTCACCCGGCTCGACCAGGCGCGCGGTCACGCCGTCGGTGAGGAACTCGCGGAAGCTCCCCACCGCGGTGGCGACCACCGGCGTGCCCGTGTCGCACGCGAGCCTGAGCGAGCCGCTGTCCGTGATGTCGCGGTAGTTGAACACGGCGGCGTCGGCGGCGGCGAAGTACGACACCACCTGATCCGCCGGCACGTACCCCGGACGGAAGATCACGACGCTCTCCACGCCGGCGCGGCGGATCGCGTCGCGATACTGAGACTCGTCGCCGACCAGGACGGGGCCGGCGATCACCAGCCGCGCGTCGGCGTGCCGGCGGCGCACCTCGGCGAGCGCGTCGATCACACCGTCGAGGCCCTTGTAGGGACGGATCGCGCCGAACGCGAGCACGATCCGCGCGCGCGCCGGTAGCCCGAGCCGCGCGCGGGCGACGGCGCGCTCGAGCCGCGACTCGCCCTGCAGGACGCCGGCGTCGCCGTGGTGAATGAGCTCGATGCGCGCGCCCGCGCCCAGGCGCTGACGCGCGACGTCCGCCGCCCGCCGCGTGTGGACGACGACCGCGTCGGCGGCGGCGAGGCACCGCCAGAGCGTCCAGTCGTCCCAGCGGAGGCGCTCGTGGCTGGCGACGTTGTGCATCGTCATCGCGAGGGGCACGCGGCGACGCACCAGCGGCCACAGCAGCGCGTCGAAGCGCGTGGAGATCAGGCTCTGCACGTGGACCACGTCCGGACGCGCTCGGGCCAGCCGCGTCCGCAGGGCCTTGACGTTGCCGAGATACCCGGCGTTGCCGTCGAAGCAGCCGTCGACGTCGAAGCGATGCGGCCGATCGGCCAGCTCGAACTTCCGGTTGGTGAGGAGCGAGACCTCCACGCCGGCGGCCGCCAGTGCGGCGCACAGGTTGAACGTGTAGTGACCGATGCCGCCCCAGCCGCCGGTCTCGACCATCGCGACCCTCATGGCGCTCGCATCGCTCCAGAAGGCCCGAGCGAGCGCAAGAGGCGCGCGCACGCCGCTTCCTTCGCCCGCAGCAGCGCGACGCGACGCCCGTCGAGGGGCGGGTACTTGACGACGAGGCCGGCCATCCGGGCGAGCGCGGCGACCACCACCGCCATTCTGAGCACGGCCGCGGCGGCGCGGCCGTGGTGCTTGCGGAGGTAGCGGACGTAGCTCAGGTAGTACTCGACCTGGCGCACCGACGTCTGCTGCGTGCTGGCGCCGTGCCGGTGGACCGCGACGGCCGTGCCCGCGGTCCCGAAGGCGCCGGCAGAGATCCGTCTCCTCGAAGTACATCCGGAACCTCTCGTCGAAGCCGCGCACCGCCTCGAACGCGTCGGTGGACAGCATCATCACCGAGCCGGAGATCGTGTCGACCTCCGCGGCGCGCGTGAGATCGCGGTCGGCGTAGTAGAACCGCGCGCGCCAGCGGTTGCGCGGCGCCAGCGAGTGGATCCCGAGCACCTCGCCGAGGGCCAGGCCGAGCGTCGGGAAGCGCTTCGCCGACGGCTGGGGCGTGCCGTCCGGGTACGCCAGTGCCGGCCCCACGGCGGCACAGCTGCGGTTCGCCGCGAGGAAGCGCCGGAGGGTCGGGAGGCTAGCGGGCTCGAGCACGACGTCCGCGTTCATCGCGCAGAGATACGCCGATCGCTCCGTCGCCGCCGCCCGGTTGATGGCAGCGCCGTAGCCCGGATTGTCGGGGTTCTCCAGCACGGTGACGTCGGGGTACGCGGCGCGCACTGCCGCGACGGTGCCGTCGGCCGAGCCGTTGTCGGCCACGATCACACGCGCATCGAGCCCGGCGGTTGCGGCGCGGGCGGACGCGACCGCCGCCAACGTGAGCACGCGGGTGTCGTAGCTGACGACG
>Ga0209375_1002096_pt1 | contig 14607 bp, 12 predicted proteins | sample GraSoiAngelo_131_FD_185888 | JGI IMG/M metagenome (GOLD analysis project Ga0209375, IMG submission 185888) | Grasslands soil microbial communities from the Angelo Coastal Reserve, California, USA - 14_0929_02_30cm (SPAdes) (version 2) | ecosystem: Environmental > Terrestrial > Soil > Grasslands ... | reverse complement strand
GCCATCGGCTGGTAGGCCTCGTACTCGAGAAACTTTACGTGCCGTCCCCGATCATTATCGCGCACGGTGCCTAAGAACAGGACGACCGCTCCCGCCTTCGGATGGCTAACCTTCTTTAGCAGCGCATTGACATCAATCGCCCGGTCCGTTAACTCCACTGATTCGGCAGTCGATTGTGTAGGTTGTGTAGCTTGTGTAGGTCGTGTAGATTTTGGTGCTCCCCCACTCACCGGAGGTATCAGCACGAGCTCGTCCCGCTCGCGAAGCGCGTAGCTCTCCTCGATGTATTCCTCGTTGATGGCAAACGCATGGGGTTTCGGCAGTCCGGCGAGCCGAGGATATCGACCCAGCAGGCGATCCCACACCTGGGTTGGCGTGCTTCCTGCGGGAACGTCCATGCGAACGCTGGGCGCGCCAATCGCTTCGCGGTACGATGCAAATGCCCGCACTGAGATCCACATCATGAACAGATTCTACCAGGGTTCAATCCCCGCCGCTCCGAAATCAGGACCTCGTGACGCTGCAGATCGACGATCCGTACGCCGTACCGGGAGAATTCCGCAAGGCGCAGCTCCACTGTCACACGACCAACTCTGATGGCGCTTTTTCACCCGAAAAGTTGCTCCGAATGTACCGGGATGCAGGATATTCATTTGTGTGCATTACAGATCACAATCGAGTGACAAGGTACGAGGAACTCAACGGCCGGGACTTCGTGGCGATCCACGGCACCGAGGATACTGTGTCGCGATTCCTGCCTCCGCTGGGGCCGCACATGGGACGCCTGTTCGTTGATGCGCCGTTGCGGGATGGCTCGGCTCAGCGGCGGATCGATCAGACTGTGGCCGGCGGCGGCATCGTGTCGCTGTGCCACCCGTCGTGGACAGGGAATCTGTGGACAGGTGCCTGGAGCCGGGAAGCAATTGATCACCTCAGCGGGTTTCACCTGGTCGAGATTTGGAATCCTCATTCGAATTCAGATGAGGATGTACGCCGCTGGGATACGGCCCTCCGCCATGCGGGCCCTGAACAACCGGTTTGGGGGGTGGCCGTGGATGACTGTCACCGCCAGGATCAATTCAACCGGGGCTGGATCATGGTGAAGGTTTCTGAAGTTTCCGCCACAGGTCTCCGGAACGCCCTGCTTCATGGATCATTCTACGCTTCGACGGGTCCGTCGGTGGATTTTGGCGTTGACGGCGGCACTGTGCACGTCAAGGTCAGCAGCCCGGGGCGCATCCGGTTCGTTGACGCCGGCGGCCGGACTAGACTCGAGGTCCAGGGCGGCAGCGGCCGCTATCAGGCGGAGGGCAAGGAAGGTTACATCCGCGCTGAATGTGTCACGGACGGTGGCCGCGCCTGGTCGCAGCCTTTTTGGGTCACCGGAGTCCAATAGTGCGCGTTCGTGGGCAGGATATACGGGAAAGGATTTGTCGGACCAGAGAGAAAAAACCCCTATCAGGTCCGTCGAGGAGGGACTGCGCATGATACTAGACATGGACGTCGTCTATATCGTTGCAGGGCTAATTGTCTTTGTCTGGCTAGCGGGGGTCGGTCACTGATCGAGAGTTCCTGCATCAAGGCGTCTTGTGGGGTTGGGGCTGCATCCCCAACCCCTTTGCATTGACGGCGCGAAATGGACCATGACCAGATAGTGGGGGGAGAGCGGTGGTTCCGCTGGATCGGGGCTGCCGGCATTGCGGTTCTTCTGGCTGGACTTGCCCTTCCATTGACAGATGGGGACACAGCCTTCTATGCCACGGTCGCGAGAGGCGCGCTGAAGTCCGGCGAGTGGGTCGCCCTCTACAGCCCCGGCGGCCAGGTCTTCGACAAGCCCCCATTGACCATCTGGCTGCTGGGCTTGTCGATGGCCGCCTTTGGATCCGCGGAGTGGGCATTGCGGCTGTGGCACATCCTCCTCGCTCTCGCGACCGTGTTTGTTACCTATCGCCTTGCGCGGCTCACGCTTTCGGTGAGGCAGTCGCTGGCCGCCGCGCTTGTATTGCTGACATCAGGACAGTTTTTCTATCAGAGTCTGGTACCCCAACAGGACATTCCCCTCACGCTGTTCCTCGCGATGGCGATGTATTGGTATCTGCGATGGGAGCAGGCAGCCGACACCCGGGCGGCGGTGCTGACCGGCATTTCCTGCGCGCTGGCGGTTCTGTCCAAAGGCCTTATCGGCATGGTACTGCCGGTGCTCGTTGTCGTAGTGCACCTCGCTCTGGACCGGCCGAGATGGCCTCGGTCTTGGCCACGGCACACGGCGGCAGCCGTCCTTGCCTTCTTCATTGTCGCCGCTCCGTGGTTCGTGGTCGCAGGCCTGCGGCAGGGCAGGGCATTCGTGGACACGTTTTTCCTCAGTGGCGCCCTCGGGATCGGACGATTCTTTCACCCTGCGCTCTCCAGTCCTAGCGCGACGCCGGCCTGGACGGGGATGCTCGCGTATCTCATTTTCCTGCCGCTGGGGATGCTTCCGTGGACGGGGTGGTTGTGGCCCGGGTTGCGCGACGGCTGGCAGGCGCGCGCCGGGGGACCTTCGGTGTTGCGGTTCTGCACCGTGTGGCTCTTGACGGTTCTGGCGTTCTTGACGCTGTCGCCGGGGGACAAAGTGATCCGGTATCTCCTGCCGGCCATTCCAGCAGCGGCGGTACTGATCGGCCACGCGACGGATGGCGATCGGTGGAGCAAGCTCGCCAGCCGGGTGTCGATCGCTATTGGTGGATTGCTCAGCGCAGCACTGGCATGGCTATCGCGGCAGTCGCTGCCTGCAGATGCTGCCGCGTATCTGCCCCTCGTTCTGGCATTTCTCCTTCCGCTCACGGCGGGACTCATCGGGGGGGCATTGCTCCTGTTCCGGAGTCAGAGGTCGCAGGCACTAGTCTTCATTTCGACGTTGACACTGATCGCATACGGAATGTTGACCGCAGCGACTGTAAGGCAGTGGGACCGCATCTCACCGTGGCGTCCGATTTCCCGCGTGATCAATCAGATTGACGCTCCTCGCGTCCTCATCATGGGAGAGAGGTCTCCGTTCGCTGAATTCTATGTCGAGCACCCGGTCGAGTTCGTGGATCGCGAGGGACTGATCGAAAGATGGCGGGCAGAGTCAGTGGTGGCGGTGATTCCGGTCGATGCGCTGGCCTCGCTGGCGGGGGGTCCCGTGCCAGTGATCGTGGGCCAGGCCCCTGGGCGGCTTCTGATTATCAGAAACTTCTAGCGCTCCCGCAGGAGAGCGAGAATAGTTTCCGCGATTCTCGCGACCCCTCCCGTTCCTCCCATCCGCTCCCGTCCAGCAGTGCCTCGCGCGGCACGTTCCTTCGGGTCGTTCAACAAACGGATGACGGAGTTTGCGGCATCTTCCCACGTCTGACCTGTGACCAGCGCCTCACCGAGCAGCCGCTTCTGAAGCCTTACGAAATGCGGGGTGATCTGCGAGCCCGGACCGGCGAAGGTGACGACCGGTTTTCCCAGCCCGGCCGCCTGCTCGTTGGCCGTCCCGGCCAGCCCCACCACGACGTCCGCGGCCTGCACCGCGTCACCGAATGCCCGGGTGAGCCGCACGGTCGCGCCTTCTCGCTTCAGCAGGTCTCCGGTGGCCTGCCACCCCGCGGCCTCGACAGAGGTGCGCGCCCGATCGACGTCGATACTCGATGCCAGGGCGCACAGAAAGTTTGCCTGCACACGCCTCGCCACCGCCGCGCACAGGTGTAAGAGCGGTTGGAGGTTTGTATACGCATCGGCCCGGCTGCCCGGGAGGATGGTGACGGTGGGCCCGTTGGCGTCCGGCGAGACCAGTGTTCCGGTCAGGCCGATCGTGTCCATCAGCGGGTTGCCGGCATACGTTGCCGGGAGCCCGGCGCGCCGCAGCGCATCCGCAGTCGCCTGGTCACGTGTGAAGACGGCCGCGGCGTGCCGGCGAATGAGCATCCGCTCCAGCCAGCGATGCGGCTCGTTGTATTCCGATTTCGCCGTGGCGATGAATACGAGCGGGCCGCCCGCTCGTGCCGCCATCCACAGACAGTAGACGTCGCCGATGGCGACGACCAGGTGGTGCCGTCCACGCAGTTGTCGCAGCCTCGCCCGCTGCCCCAGCCAGAGAGACACGATGCCGGCGCGCAAGTCCGCCCAGATCGCCCGCCACGAGCCCCGCAGCCCAAATCCACCCGACGGCAGCTGGCGGCGCGGCTCCAGCATGGGGATGCCGCGGTAGGCTGCGCCCGCGCCGGCCAGCGGGAAGGCAGCGAGCTGCGCGACGCTGCCAATCTCTGCGGCGAGCGCCATGCCGACCGCGTCTTCGCCGTGTCCGTTGCTAACGATGAGCACGGAGGGCAGTGTAGGCGTAAGATGTCACCCGCGGTGCCGAGACTGGGCGAGTTCATCGTCGAGTCGTTGCAGGTAGTGACGATTCAACACGCCGCGCATCACAAGATCTGCCAGCCCATTGCGTCCACTGCGGCGCAGACGCGCCGCAATGTGTTCCACGTTCGTGGGTGTCAGGAGTCCGAATCCGGATTGGATAGAGTAAAGCAGTCGGTGCACAGACGTCGCCTGGATGAGGAGCCTGACTTCAACGGTAGGATGTTTTCGGTAGAAGTACACTGCGCTCTTCGCTCGCTCGTCTTCTTTCCGTAGCAGGTTTTGGATGCTGGCCTGCGTGATGGGCGGTTGCACGTGGAACCCGACGGCCTGACGGCAAAACACTCGGCGAATGCCCAGCCGCCTCAGCCGGATGCCAAGTTCGAAATCCTCCCATCCGTAGCCGGGGAACCGTTCATCGAACAACCCTGCCTTCAACAGCGCCGACCGCTCCACCGAGGCGTTTGCCGTGTCGAGGAAGGCCGGCGAACTTGTCAATCGCGGCGTGGGGCTGTCACGAGCAGTCTGTACGTCCGGCACAAGCACAACCGGTCCACGGGAGAGCACCCCTGGACCATGGGAGCGATAGGCATCCAGGTGCTGGGCAAGGAAATCCCGTCGAACGAGGATATCGCTGTCCACAAACGTCACCAGCCGGCCAAGGGCATGACGGATCCCCTCGTTTCGGGCAGCGCTGCGCCCCCGGTTGGCCGGAAGTTGCACGATTCGCACGGGTCCCGCGAACTCCCGGAGCACCGCCGCGGTATGATCCGTCGATCCATCATCCACGACGACAATCTCGTACGAGTCTTTCGGCAGCGTCTGATCGACAAGTGAGCGCAGATTCTCGCGCAGCAGGTCGGCTTGATTATATGTAGGCACGACGACGCTTATGTCCGGGGTCTTCTCTTCATGCATGGTCTCATGCTATCATCCCCGGGAGGATACGAGAATGCGCGTGTGGTTTCTCGCCCGCAACCATCTCCCATTTTCTCCCAGCAGCATTCACAGACGGCAGGTTGGTGGCGGCGAGATCGCGCTGTATTACGTCGCCAAGGGGCTCGCCGGACTCGGCCACGACGTGGCAGTGATCAATCACTGTGGCCCTGAAGCCGGCAGCTATGACGGCGTTCTGTACTATGATGCGGCGGCCAGCCCGTCCCAATGGCAGGCCGCAGCGCGTTCGCAGCCACCCGATGTGCTTGTGGTGTGCCGTCGCATGCTCGACGTCCTGGCGCGAGTTCCAGCGCGATCGAAAGTATTTTGGGCACACGACTCCCAGGGCGTCCCGATGCAGGCGCCCCGGACTGGAACAGGACGGCGGCTAGCGATCGGGTGGGGGCGAACGACGGGGCCGTGGTTCCATCAACGCGTTGACCGGATTTTTGTCATCAGCCGTTACCTGGCCGATGTCTTTCGCTGGCTCTTTCGCGCTCCTGCCGACAAGCTTGTGGTTATCCCGGTCGGAATTGAGCTTGATCTTTTTAGCGGACCGCCTCGACCGCGTGTGCCCTTGCGATTCATTCATACGTCTGTGCCGGACCGCGGCCTCGTCCATCTCCTGCGGGAGGTCTTCCCACCTCTTCGCCACTCGTTGCCGGCATCGGAGCTGCACGTGTATTCGTACCGGCCTCTGGATCCGTACACGCGGTATTCCACACCTGGAGTGCACTTCCACGGGTGGGTACCCAAGCCGGAACTGGTCCGGGCTCTTGGAGAGAGTACTTTGATGCTCTATCCCGCGAACGCAGAAGAGATGGGTTGCATCGCGGTCCTGGAATCCATGGCCGCGGGGACACCGGCTGTGACCAGTTCGCTGGGCGTCCTTCCTGAGCTCGCGGGCGATGGAAGCTGTGGCGTGGTCGTCGAGGGATGGCCCGGCACGCGCGAGTTCTCGGGCCGCTATGTCGAAGCCACAATGAACTTACTCGCAGATCCCGACCGTCTTGAGCGGATGCGAGTGGCCGCTCGCGAATACGCGATTACCCGTCACAACTGGGAGGCTATCGCCGTCCGCTGGCAGGAGATGCTGCGGGCGACGCTTCAGGATATGAAGAGTGGGCGGCAAGTCAGGTAGCGGCTTCTGCTAGCTGCAGTCCTGCAAGCTTGGCATACACGCCGCCCAAGGCCATTAGTTCATCGTGTCCGCCTTGCTCCACAATCCTCCCACCCTCCAGCACGACGATCCGGTCGGCGCGGCGCACAGTGGAGAGACGGTGGGCGATGATAAACGTGGTCCGGCCTTCCATCAGTCTGTCGAACGCCTCCCGGATCAGGCGTTCGGACTCGGCATCCAGCGCTGATGTGGCCTCGTCCAGAATGATGACGCGGGGGTTGGTCAGCACGGCCCGCGCGATCGCCAGCCGCTGCCGCTGCCCGCCAGACAGTTGCACGCCGTCCTCGCCCAGCACCGTCTCGTAGCTCTTGGGCAGGCTCAAGATGAACTCGTGGGCGTTGGCGATTTTGGCCGCCGCCACCACCTCAGTCTGTGTGGCCTCCGGCCTGGCGTAGGCAATGTTGTCGCGGATCGTTCCGATGAACAGAACCGTTTCCTGCGGAACGAGGCCGATCTGGCGCCGGAGCGATCGCAACTTCAGATTTCGCACGTCTCGCCCATCGATCTCAACGACTCCATCTGCCGGATCGTAGAATCGGGGGATCAGGTTGACCAGGGTAGACTTCCCTGCTCCGCTGGAGCCGACGACTGCCACCCGCTCACCTGCTTCCACACCGAGCGAGATGCTCCGCAGCACCGGTGTCTGGCCGTCATAGCTAAATGAAACGTTTTTGAACCTGACGACGCCGCGGATCGGCGGCGCGTCCACGGCTCGCGGGAGGTCACTGACGCCTTCGGGCACCCGCAGCACCTCCAGTACACGGTCCAGGGCGCCCAGCCCTTGGCGCATCCCCGCATACAGGCGCGACAGTGTCGTCGCCGGTTCGATAGCCATACCGGCAAAGGCCAGGAATGAGACCAGCGTCCCTGGGGTGATCTCGCGGGCGGTGACCATCCCGGCGCCGCGCCAGATGACCGCGACCAGCCCCAGCGCCGTAAAGAAGCTAACGATGGGGACCTGGACGGCGATCAGCTGGCTAATCCGCAGGTTCTCGTGAAACGTGCGCTCATTCTCGCGCAAGAACCGGCCAATCTCGCGCTCTTCCTGGACGAACGCGCGGATGACGCGCGCCCCGCCGAAGGACTGGCGGAGAAGCGAGGCCAGATTCGCGATTCGTTCTTGGGCGCGTTGCGACACGTGTTGGATTTCATGGCCGAAGAGCCGTGCGGCCGTGAGCAGGAGAGGGATGACGACGAGCGTAAAGACCGCCAGCCGCCACTCGAGGACAAATAGCATCACGGTAATGCCCGCGACGGTGAGTGCGGTTCCGATGAAATCGAGCAGGCCGACGAGCAGCGCGCCCTGCACGACCTGCGTATCCTGCAGGCTGCGGGTAATGAGATCACTGCTGGTCCATCCTGCGAAGCGGTCGAGGGACCACCGCTGGACCCGCTGGAACACAAGCCGCCGGATGTCTGCGATGACGCGGTGCCCCAAGAAGAGGCCGAAGTACAACTGCCCATACAGCAGGAGGCTCCGCAGCCCCAAGACGGCCAGAGCCACCAATGCCGCGCGATTGACCACTGCCATGCTTCCTGTACGGATGATCTCGTCGACGGTCACGCCCGCGTACCGCGGAATGAATAGCTGTGTGCCCGTGAGCAGGATCAGCGAGATCAGACCGCTGGCGAGGTGGGCCCAGTAGGGAGCAATGAAGGTCGCGAGGCGTCTCATGGACGTTTTCCCGGCGACACCGTCGCCAGTGTCAGCGCGCGTTCAGCGATTCGCGCCGCAGCGCCCGTCGATGATGCGTAGAGTGCGCGCAGCTCGGTACTCATCGTCTTCCGGCGTCCTTCGTCATCCAACAGATCACAGACGCGGTTCGCCAGTTCTGTGGGCGTCCACCTGCCGATCCACTCTGGCGCGATCGCCTTCCCGGCCCGGAGGTTTGGCAACGCCAGCAGCTTGGGTCGTGCGAAGTATCGCCGGGCCGCCAACCCTTTGATCATCCGGCCGGCGACAGGGATGCGCCCAATCCATTCTAGCAGTCCCTCGGCGGGTACGCGGTCGATGAACTCTAACGGAACGATTGCCGCGAACGGCACCCCAAGCATTGCCAGTTCCACTGTGCTGGTGCCAGGGAAGGTGAGCGCAAGGTCGCTGCGCGCCAGAGCCGCCCATCGGTCGTGGGTGACCCAGACGGTCTGGAGGGCGGGCCATCGGGCGGTCGCGTCCATCCGCATCGCTGCGAGGAACTCCGGAGATAGGAACTCAGCGGCAATAATCTGAAAAGTCACGCGTGGCCTAATGACGTGGAGGGCATCGGCCACCCGCAACAGATACGGAAGCAGCGCACGGACGTATCGATCCCGGCTCCCTGGTAGAAGCGATACGGTCACCTTGTTTCCCTCGCCCCCTGGAGCAGGGGGAGAGGGTAGCATCGCATCTATCCTCGGATCCCCAGTCACGACAATCTTTTCTTCCGGCACTCCGCGCGTTCTGAGCTGCTTCGCCAGATCCTCCGAGGTTGCAAAGATCCTTGCGTACGCACCGTGCCGCCGCGCCACGAGCACTGTCTCTGCCAGTGCGCATGCGGGAATCCGGAGGCGCCGGGCGATCCGGGCAGAGAGCCACAGATCTCCTCCCAGGTGGATGACCGAACCTCGAGGGGCCGCATCCAACCGGAACCTCCCGAGGGCAAGGCGCACGCCTTCCGTCGGGGTCAGGATGCGGTCGAACAAGTGCCAGGACTTGACCACATCTACTTCTCTGCCCCCCGCGAACTGGGTTGGAGACAGCACCAGCGTGAGTCGGAGGTCGGAGGGCCCGATCTCTCTGGCTGCCCTGGCGACCGGTCGCACCCAGCCGGTCAGTTCACCTGGGCCGTTGCCGGCCAGCACGAGTTCTGTGGTCAACGTCGAACCACCCGTAGTGTGGACACGTAGTAGGCAGACGGCACACCTTTCGATTATAGTGTCCGCGACGGAGGTGGGCAAATGAGCCGATTCCGCCTTACTGTGTGCGCGGTTATCGTGCTGTTGATCTTGGTACTGCCCCTTGGGGCTGCGGCTCAGGACATCACGGGGTTGATCAAGATCTTTGGGATTGGGTACGTTGTGGATCGGTACTCCGAGCCCCTGAATAACTTCGTGAACACACTGTTGAGCAATAGAGGGATAGCCGTTCGCGAGAAGACGAAGGTGGTTCCAATCTTATCGATCGGTGTGGGTCAAGCCAGTTACATCGGTGCGGCGCAAGTCTCAGGTCCCGCGAACACGCTGAAGAAAGTGCGAGCGGTGGGGCAGTTAGAGGCCGACTTCAGCTCGGTCTTCCGGGTAAAGGCTCTGGTGCCCATCGATAGTACAAACCCCATCAAGGACGGCATCAGGCGAGTACCAGGGGTTGGAGTCACCGCCGTCATCGATATGCGGATCTAATGTTGCCGCTCACGCCGAAGCCGGGGGGCTCTTCACTTCTCACGAGGGCGCTGATCGGTGGGCTCGCGTGCTGTCTCTCCCTGGTGCTTGGCCCGCGATCCGGCGTCGCAGCTCAAGAAGGTCCTCCCCTCGTGGTCGACGCCGACCAGGTCGTCTATGATGATGCAACGCAGACCGTGGAGGCGACTGGAAACGTCTCTTTGAGTTATCGAGGTATTCGAATCAAAGCAGATTTCACACACATCGAACTGCGCGAGGAGCGCGCGGAGGCCCGCGGGCATGTGGTGGCCGTAGATAGCACCGGGCGGGAGTTGCGGGGTGATGCATTAGTCTATAATGCCCGAGACCAGATCATCGAATTGACGCAGGCAGAAGTGATCGTCAACGGAGTCTACATCAAGAGCGACCACATAGAAGCATCACCTGGATTGATCGTTGCACGCGAAAGCACTCTCACAACCTGCGATCCGGCACACCCATTGTACCGCGTGACCGCTTCGAGCCTCGATGTCATTCCGGGGAACCGAGCGGTGGTGAATGGCGCGACGCTGTGGGTGGGTCGTTACAGGATCATCTCATTGCCGACTCTGATCGTATCGTTACGCGATCCGAAGGCGACGGCGGGCAGTTTTCCCAGTGTTGGTTACACCAGTATTGATGGTCTATACTTCGCATACCGTTTCGCCTTCTTCGTTGGCGCGCCGCTGGCATACGTCTCAACCAGCCTCGGCACGCTGGCGCAGCGCGCCGAGGTCGGCCTTGAGCTGGAACGCCCACTTGGCTCGTTACCGCTCTCGCTTACCGCAGCCGGCAGTGCTGGCTGGCACCACGAGTCGGGGTTGAAAATTGAGACCACGAGACTGCAATATGATGTTGGACTCAAAACCTCCACCATCCAGTTCGGTCCGCAGACCGACTGGCAGACCACCTGGAAATGGACGGACGCCTCCTATGGAACCGGCGACCGGCAAGGTGTACTCCGTCTTAACTCGGCGGTCACGTACCATCTGGCCGGTGACGCGACGCTCACCCTCGGCCGTAATGTGCTGCGCGTGTACCCGCCTACCTCGTCCGCACCCCCACCTCCGCCTCTGGCGATAGACTTCATCAACCCAGAAGACTTGATTGATGAGCTGCGCTTGGAGTATGCGAAGACTGGCATGCGCGGGGATGCCATCGCGACGACGTTTAAGGCAGGCGCCTTCTACGACTACTTGCCTAACACCTTATCCACCAACACAACCTCGGTGACGGTCACGTACGGGGAGCGGCTCCCCAATCGCTTCCACTGGGAGCTCCAGCCAGAGTACAACTTGGACAAGCATTTCGTGACCATGATCACAGACACCGGGATTGCACTCGGCACCCATGTCTACTTCACCGTGCAGGCGAAGTACGAGACTGCGACTCCACGGTTTGAGGATCTGGACTACATTGTGACAGCCCAGATTCGCGACTGCTTTGAACTCTCCATAAAGTATCGACAGGTGCGCCAGGAACTGTGGATTGCTCTCGGCATCTCACCAACACCCGTGTGGCAGACACAGTACCCATCCTCCAGGCCGAACCACGTGAATTGTGAATCGTGACTCGCGAATGAGCCAGGGTTGCGATTCACGATTCACGAATCACGATTCACAATGAAGGTTCGCATCAACCCCTCTATCTTCCGTGAGTACGACATTCGCGGCGTCGTCGGCCCTGATTTGACCCCAGACGTCGCTGAGGCCATTGCCCGTGCCTATGCGACGTATTTGCGCTCCCGGCTCCCGGATCCCGGCTCCCGGATCCCGGTTGTTGTTGGTCGTGACAACCGGGAGAGTTCGCCCTGGATCCGGGACGCGGTCGTGCGGGGCCTGCGGACCAGTGGCTGCGATGTCGTCGACATTGGCACCGTCATTACGCCGGTGTTCTATTTCGCCCGGGTTCACTATGGCATCGACGGTGGCGTCATGATCACGGCCAGCCACAACCCGCCTGAGTTCAACGGGTTCAAACTCGCCCATGGATTTGGAACCATCTATGGAGACGAGATTCAAGCGGTCCGCCGCTTGGCCGATGCGGGAGAGACCATATCGGGGAACGGCCGCCTGGAGGAGCGGGAGGTGGTCCCAGCCTACCGGAAGATGTTGCAGCAGAAGGTCACGCTTGGCCCCCGGCGGCTGAGGGTCGTGCTGGACTGCGGCAATGGCACCGCCAGCCTCATCGCTCCCCAGGTTCTGGAAGACTTCGGCGTCGATCTCGTCCGGCTTTACAGCGACTCTGATCCCCGGTTTCCGCACCACCATCCCGATCCGGTTCAACCGGAAAACCTGCGTGACCTCATCGTGACAGTGCGCCGAGAACATGCAGACGTGGGCATCGGGCTGGATGGGGATGGGGATCGCATTGGCGTCGTCGACGATCGCGGTGAGATAATTTGGGGCGACATCTTGATGATTCTCTTCTGGCGCGAAATTCTGCCCAAGCACCCCGGCGCGGTCGGAATCGTCGAAGTCAAGTGCTCGCAGGCTCTGTATGATGAAATCGCGCGCCTCGGCGGTCGGCCGATGTTCTACAAGACCGGCCACTCGCTGATCAAAGCCAAGATGAAAGAGGTGGGCGCCGTCTTTACCGGCGAGATGTCCGGCCACATGTTCTTCGCGGATGAGTACTTCGGGTACGATGACGCGGTATATGCTGCTGCCCGGCTGCTGCGCGTTCTGTCCAACACCCAAGATATGCTGTCCAAACTACTCGCTGACGTCCCACATTACCATGTCACGCCAGAAGTACGCGTCGACTGTCCCGACCAGGTGAAATTCGACATCGTCCGACAAGTGACGGAAGATTTCAAGCGTGCCTATGAGGTTGTCGACGTCGATGGCGCTCGCGTTCTGTTCGGCGACGGTTGGGGTCTGATCCGTGCATCAAACACTCAGCCTGCCCTCGTCCTGCGAGGTGAAGCCAGGACGCCCGCAACCCTGGGACGAATTAAGGACACACTAGAGCAAGAACTCAACAAGTTCCCTCAAGTTGGCTCCATTACTTGGTGATGTCAGCCGTCGTCCTTAGGCTTGATCTCAAGGGTCAGCGTGAGGATAGGGAACATCTCAAAAATGTGGGTCGAACACACGCGGAGCCCCAATCTGTTTCGGTTGACCTCGCACACGGGGAGGAGGCACGGATATCGCGTCCATCCACGTGCTTGTAACAGGCGGTGCAGGTTATTTGGGATCGGTGCTTTGTGAGCACCTCTTGCAGGCAGGCTATCAAGTCACGATCGTAGATAACTTGACGCATGGGCAGCAGTCGCTATTCCATCTTCTCGCCCACACCGGAGTCGAGTTTGTGTTCGGAGACGTGCGAGACGATAGGCTTCTCCGCCGCCTGCTGAAGAGTGTGGACGTGGTGATCCCGCTGGCAGCGATCGTCGGTGCCCGAGCGTGTGATCGAGACCCCTGGCTGGCACGCGCGATCAACTTTGAGGCTGTCGCTTTGCTCAACCAGCTGCGCAGCCCGCGTCAACTCGTCGTCTTTGCGACCACGAATAGTGGATATGGTACCAGGACTGACGAGTCATATTGTACCGAGGACACGCCACTGGAACCCATTTCGTTGTACGGTCGGACCAAGGTGGAAGCCGAGACTGTGCTATTGCAAACACCCGACAGTATTTCGCTGCGGCTGGCCACGGTGTTTGGCTTGTCTCCCCGGATGCGCATCGACCTTCTCGTGAATTACTTTGTCCACGCTGCGGTGACAGATGGTTACATTGTCATTTTTGAAAAGGATTTCAAGCGCAACTATGTCCACATCCGCGATGTCGCGGATTGTTTTGTCCACTGCATCGAACATGCGGAGCACATGGTAGGGCGGCCGTACAACGTAGGGTTGGATTCGGCCAACCTCTCCAAGGAGGAGCTAGCGCTAAGAGTGAAGCAGTATGTTCCCAACTTCTATATTCACTTTTCCGACATTGGCACGGACCCGGATCGGCGGAACTACATCGTGTCTAACCAGCGTCTGCGTGAAGCGGGCTTCGAAGCACGCCGGACACTGGATGAGGGTATCCAGGAACTCTTGAAGGGATACCGGATGATGATCCGTACTCAATTTCAGAATGTATAGAAGACGTACGAACGGCGAAGATGCGGCGGAGTAGCGGTTTGGTCTCGACGGTAGCGCGGGATTACCTGCTGGGTAGCGCCGCGGTGAAACATGATGTGGCGGAGCGCTGCCTGGGCACGATAGTTGCAGCCGCCGATCTGATCAGCAAGACGTTCCGCGCCAAGGGGAAGCTTCTGCTATGCGGCAACGGGGGGAGCGCGGCAGACTGTCAGCACATGGCAGGGGAACTCGTGAATCGGCTCACCGTGGACTTCCCACGTCCTGCTTTGCCGGCCATCGCACTCACGACTGACACGTCGGTGCTCACGGCCTTCGCCAACGATTTCGGTTTCGACGGTGTATTTGAGCGACAGGTTCAAGCCCTCGGTCGGCCGGGGGACTTGCTGCTTGGAATCAGCACAAGCGGGAGTTCGACGAATGTCATTCGGGCCGTGGTCGCTGCCCGCGCAATCGGGATGAACACCATGGCATTGACGGGAACACGAGGGCGCTTGAAAGAATTGGTGGACATCGCGGTTGCCGTGCCCAGCGACAACCCGCAGCACATCCAAGAAGCGCACCTGGTCATCGAGCATCTACTCTGCTATCTCCTAGAGCGAGACCTCTTTGAGCAGCGACGGGACGGAGAACAATGATAATTAGCC
>Ga0209375_1002078_pt1 | contig 14701 bp, 21 predicted proteins | sample GraSoiAngelo_131_FD_185888 | JGI IMG/M metagenome (GOLD analysis project Ga0209375, IMG submission 185888) | Grasslands soil microbial communities from the Angelo Coastal Reserve, California, USA - 14_0929_02_30cm (SPAdes) (version 2) | ecosystem: Environmental > Terrestrial > Soil > Grasslands ... | reverse complement strand
TGTCCTCCAGTATCCTCGCGGCTCCTCAAGTGTCCGCTCGTATTTGATTGCTGTCTGCTTCGTGTCCTTCCGGGTCCTCCCAGATCCTCCTGGTTCCGGGATTCTGTGCCCCGGCTGTGCCCCGGCAAAGGTCCAGAACGGCTTCGAGAATGGCCGAACTAGACGAAGGCCACTAGCCTCTCTGATAAGCGCTCCGCGATCAACATGATCGTCGGAAAGTGCGTAAACCCAGAGGGCACGTCCGGCATGAGCGACGCATCTACGACGCTTAGTCGCTCTGCGCCGTGAACGCGTCCCTCCGCGTCCACGACGGCTCACGCTCTAGGGAGCCAGAGACGCAGAAACGTTGGAGGTCGGGTCGAGCCATCACCTCGCAGGCATCGTCGATGCTCAAGCATTATTCGCGAAGTTATGGAAAAAATACGGCGGGGGCGTTAGGCAATCCCCGAGTCCTCACGGATGAACGCGAATGATCGTCTTTCCCTTGATCCGCTCGGTCGGGTTGAAGGCGGCAACCGCATCGTCAAGGGCAGCCACATTGCCGATGTTAGTCCGCAGCCGACCATCCCGGACCCGCTGGACGAGCTCACTCAACTGGGCGCGATCGGGTACAACGACGAAGTCGATAGTCAAGCCGTCAGTAGGCCGCGCCTCGGTCGGGCCGGTAATGGTCACCAGCGTTCCTCCGGCGCGAATCATGCCCGCAGACCGCTTCGCGATGTCGCCGCCGAGGACATCGAAAACCAGATCGACCCCGCCGACACCATCCAGGGCGTCGCTATCGAGGTCGACGAACTCCTGCGCGCCGAAGTCGAGAGCCGTCTGACGGCCGGCAGCGCGCCCGGTGCCGATGACGTACGCGCCGGCCTCACGTGCGAGTTGGGTCGCCATCGAACCGACTACGCCGGCCGCACCGTGCACAAGGACGCTCTGCCCCGCACGAAGGCGACCGTGTTCGAACAGCCCTTGCCACGCGGTCAGGCCCGACATCACAAGGGCCGCGCCCACCGTGAAGTCAACATCGCCCGGCAGCGGTGCGAGGTTGCGTGCCTCGACGGCTACATACTCCGCCAGCGTGCCGTCGCGAGTCCAGTCCGTGAGGCCGAACACCCGCTGCCCCACCGACAGCCCCGTCGTTCCATAGCTGAGGGCGGTGACCACTCCGGCCAGCTCGTGGCCAGGGATCGAAGGCGTGCGGTCACGGCCTAGGCGGTCGATCCAGGTCGAGGGCCACGACAGCTCATTCCCGGTGAATCCCGACGCATGAACCTGAACAACGACATCGCCGTAGTTCGCGCCCGAGAGGCTGGCGAGCGACGCCCCCTGTGGCTCGGGCCGCTCCACTAACTTCATCCCGGCCGTTCCCGCAGCCTGATCCGTCACCACAATCGCCCTCATCGGTCACCTCCCCGTGTTGAGTTCGTGCCTGTAAGGTAGCCGATGATTTCCTGCGGCGACCAACCGTAGACGGTTAGTTCACTCTGGGGCCGACTCCCCGCATCGACGACCAGCGTCCCGGGCCGGCTGTCCTTGCCACGTGGGACGCAGACCTCCACTTCTTCACGTACGACTGGGTGAACCGCTTCGTCGATAGAGGCAGCCGACCCATCGCCAAGTGAGCTCGGGGCCATCAGCGATAGTCACAACCATTCAGACGTGCTCTCGTTCGGGCCGGCTTACTACATGGTTACTACATTCGGCGAGGCGGGCTCACGCTAGACGCAAAGATCGATGTCAGATTCGTATTCGACAAATGGTCGGGGGCCCGGGATTTGAACCCGGGGCCTCACGGTCCCGAACTCTGAGGACTCTCGTCCAGAAACCGCCGAAACGATCAATTTCTATTCGAGATTTCAGCCAATTGCCACGGCATCGTCCTGATTTGACCTGTTCTTCCGCCGAATTGCTACATGTACTACTACACGAGCCGGGGTCGCGATGCTCACTCTGCTGAGCCTTGACGCCAGGTCCCCTCGTGACCCGCGTCGGGCGCGGGTAGGTCTGTCCGCACTGCGGCCCGGAGCCTAATCAAATGATTGGTCGTTGGGAATCTCGGCCCCGGATCCAGCGTTGTATTGGGAGAGAAGGCGGCAACAGAGGACTGGACGGAGGATAAGGATGTTGCCAGATCCTGCAGTACAGAGAACCGGAGCGGCAACTCCTTACGGGGAACTTCAAGCAGTCGAGCGGATGGCTCGGCGACGGCCACAGGTCTTGATTGTTGGGGCAGGCTTCGGCGGCCTTACCCTGGCGCGGAAGCTGCGGTCGGTCCCTGTGGATGTGACGCTGATCGACCGCAACAACTATCACCTGTTCAGCCCGTTCGTTTACCAGGTCGCAGCGGGCATCCTTTCTGCGGGCGACGTTGCTCCTTCGGTACGCAAGCTGATTCGCTCGTTCGGAAACGCGAACTTCCTCAAGGCCGAGGTGATCGGCATCGACGCTCAGAACTCGCGAGTCCTAACCGACCACGGCTCGATTTCTTACGACTACCTGGTCCTGGCGCCCGGGAGCGTGACCAACGATTTTGGCAACGTCACCGTGAGGAACCTTGCGTACAGCCTCAAGACTCTGCCCGACGCGCTCGGCATTCGCAACGCCGTGATGGAAGCCCTCGAGCGCGCGCGCTGGGCGGAAGACCCGGAACAAAGGCGGATCCTCAGCACATTCGTGGTTGTGGGCGGAGGGCCGGTGGGGGTGGAGTACGCGGGCGCGGTGATTGAGCTGCTGCGCGCGGTGCTGCGCAAAGATTTTCGAGAAGCAGAGCTCGAGGCGAAGGTCGTGCTGCTGGAGGCCGGTCCCCGGATCCTGCCGCTGTTCGATGAGCGACTGGCTGCTTCTGCGGCGCGTTCGCTGCAGAAGCTGGGCGTGGATGTCCGAACCGGAACCGCGCTGAAGGCCATCGACCAGGCCGTGGTCGAGCTCGCGGACGGCAGCAGGATCGAAACGGGAACAGTGATCTGGGCGGCGGGAGTCAAGGCGTCGCCGTTGGGCGGCACGCTCGGCGTCCCGCTCACGAGTCAGGCACGGGTGCCGGTCACGCCCAGCCTCCGGGTCAGGTCACTCCCGAACGTATTTGTGATCGGCGACCTGGCCGCGCATGCAGATCTGCCAATGCTGGCCCGGCCCGCGATCGAGGAAGGCGAATACGTTGCGAAAGCCATCCACAGCCTGATGTTGGATCGTGAACCGGAACCCTTTGTCTACAAAGATCCTGGCATCATGGCGATCGTCGGACGCGGCTCGGGAATTGCTCAAATCGGGCCGTTTCGATTGCGCGGGTTGATCGGTTGGCTGTTCTGGCTGACCTATCACATCTTGATTGTCGACACGCTTCGGGCCCGTTTCACGGCGCTGATCAACTGGGCTGCGCTGTTTCTGCTTCGGGAGCCGCCGATCAGGCTCGACGTCAGTGCAGAGCGCCACCAGGCGCCGGATTAGCGCCGATGGGATTGCAAACCGCCATCGTCAATTGGCTCGACGAGCGCTTGGAGCTCACGGCTGCGGTTGACGCCGAGCTCTATCGCCGGGTTCCGAACTACGCGTCCGCCGGCTACCGTTATCTCGGCGGTGTTGCGGTGATCCTGGTCACGGTCGAGTTCATTACCGGTTTTCTGCTTGGCCTCTACTACGTTCCAGACGGTGCGGGCAACCCCGCCCCAGCCTACACCAGCGTCGTCTTCATCCAGCACACCGCGTATCTGGGGTGGCTCGTCCGCGGAATGCATTTCTGGGGCGCCAACCTGCTGATCGTGGTTGCGCTGCTGCACATGACCTTCATCTTCTGGAACGGGGGTTATCGCCCCCCGCGGGAGCTGAACTGGATGGCCGGAGTGCTTGTCTTCCTGGTCATCATCCTCTTCAGCTTTACGGGTTCGCTGTTGCCGTGGGACGCCAACGAGTACCTGTCGCGGGCTCGTGAGATGTCGATCATCTCGGGCAGCGGAGTGCTCCCCGCAGGTGTGAGCGAGTTCATCAAATACGCGGTGCAGGGTGGCCCCCTGGTGGGGCCGGCGACTTTGCTGCGCTTTTTCATGGCCCACGTATTCCTGCTGCCGGGGTTGATGGCCTTGATCCTCTACATCCACTTCCGGCTCGGTCGCAAGCAGGGTCCGGCTCAACCGGCGTGATGGCGCCTAGATCGAGCTCCGACCGGATGCCCATCACACGCCGGCATGCCCTCTATCCGATCTTGATTCTTTACGCGCTCGTCGGCCTGATGTTTGGCCCCATCGGCCATCAGGTCAGTGACGACATGCCCGAGAACAGGACTCACCCCTACTTTCCCGACCAAGTCTGGCCCTACCCGGTTCTCGCGATGGCGGTCCTGATCGGGCTCGGTTTGATGGCGCTGATCGGGCAGCCTCTGCTGCAACCCGGACAGCCTGCCGATCCGCGCGCTGCGATCATCCCGCTACCCGAGTGGTATTTCTTCGCGCTCTTTCAGTTCGCCAAGGTCGGTCCGGCACTAATCACGACGATCCTCGTCCCGGTGGGTCTGGTCCTCGCGCTCATCTTCTGGCCGCTGCTCGACATCCGGCTCGGTCCGGGCATCGCGCGACGGCTTGGCTGGCGTGAATGGCCCGCTCCAAAGCGAAACGTCATCACAGGCACGATCTGGATTGCCGGCCTCGCGATCATCGGGGCGCTGACACTGTGGTCGGCGCTTGCACCTCAGCTCTGCATCCCGTGGCCGTACAACGGCCCAGTCTGCGGCGCCTGAAGGTAGGCGACCTCGAAACGACTCGGGCTCATTTGCCAATCGCGTCCTCCGTTCACTACTGCAGGCCGCGGTCCTTCAGGTTCCCCCACCCCCGGTTCGTCGCACTCCTTGGCGATATAAAAGGCCGGACCTCTCGTTGACCAGGATCGCGATCTCGCCGATGATCTCGACCTCACCGTCGGCAGTGGACACGAGGGCGCGCAATCCTCACGCTGTCGGTCCCCTCGACAAACTGGTCGGGCGGCCCCTTGTGAGAGTTCAGTAGTTACCGGACCGATCGGCCATAGCATTTTTCAGGTGATACCGGACCGCCACTGGAGGTGGCGGCATGCAGCTGGCCCGGTTCTTGGTCGAGGCGGTCGTCCTAGGCAAACAGAGCCCCAATCAGCTCGTTCGTGAACACCCGATCTCGCGCAGCTGTTTCTTGAACTGCTCGCTCGCTACCGTCGCGACGGACCTGCTGCCCTAGAGCCGAGGTCTCACCGCCCGCGATCTTGTCCGCACCAGGTCGACCAGGCCTCGGTCGATGCCATCCTCGAGCTCCGCAAGCAGCTCTTGGCGGCCGGACTCGATGCCGGTCCGCAAACCATCCGCCATCATCTCGCGGCCGCTTCCCGACCACTCCAGCGCGGGTCACCATCTGGCGCACCCTCAAGCGCAATGGTCTGATCACACCTGAGCCACACAAACGGCCCAAGGCCTCGTTCACTCGCTTCGAGGCTCAGCTGCCCAATGAGCTCTGGCAAACCGATGCCACCGAGTGGCACCTCGCCGATTCCAGCAAGGTCGAGATCCTCAACCTCATCGACGACCACTCGCGTCTCTGTCTTGGCTCGGTCGCCGTCCGAACCGTGAAGGCGGCGGACGCCCTCCAGACCTTCTATTCAGCCGCCGAGGAGTTCGGGTTGCCGACCAGGTTTCTCAGCGACGACGCTGCTGTTTTCAGCGGCAAGTCGCGACGCGGTCGGGTTGCCCTCGAGTCAGAGCTCGACCGTCTGGGCATTCAGTGCGTGCACTCGACCCCTTATCACCCCCAGACCTGCGGCAAGGTGGAACGCTTCCACCAGACCCTCAAGCTCTTCCTCGCCAAGCAGGCTCCCGCTGACTCGCTGGCTCACCTCCAACTGCAGCTCGACGCCTTCCGGACCATCTACAACCAGCACCGACCGCATCGCGCTCTCGATGGCCGCACCCCGCTGCAGGCTTTCCACGCTCGTCTCAAAGCCTCACCTTCCCTGGCGCAGCCTGCGGTCGATTACCGCATCCGCCGCGACCGCCTCGATGCCGGCGGCCGCGTCACTCTCCGCTATCTCAGCCGGTTGCGCCACTTCCAAGTCAGCTACAAGCACCGCGGTCAGCCAGTCATGCTATTGGTCGCGGGCGACCCCGTGCGCGTCATCGCCGAAGACGGCGCTCTGCTGCGCGAACTAACCCTGGATCCCAGCCGCGACTACCAGCGGTCAGCCGCGCCTACACTGGTCCGGCATCAGGTGAGACAGCGGTCCGCTAACACCTGAGACATGAGATTGGTCGGGGGCCCGGGATTTGAACCCGGGGCCTCACGGTCCCGAACCGTCTTGATTGCATGTCCTCGGGTGTCCCGGCGGCTCCCCAAGGGCCCTCCTGATCTCAAATACCGCCTCCGTCGTGTCCTCGCGTGACTTCCTAGTGCCGTCTGGTGCCGGGAATGCGTGATACGGCTGTGATCCGGCGTGGGCATCGCCGAGGCGCATTAGCGAGAGGTCGTCTCGCATGAAGACCCGATGAACTGCCCTGAATTCCAGTTCAACGTGCCCAGCCAGTCGCTCAAGCTTGGCACGTAGTCGAACTGTTTCATGCACGCGCTAAGGGACCATCCGTTAGCGACCTTTGCAGCAGCTTAGAGAGGTCGCTCGGAGAAATGATTCCGACCAGCCGGCCACCGTCGACGGCCAGCGTGCGGCCTTCACTGCAGCCGTCAGAGACGCCAAGTAGGTTGGTGACCGGGTCAGCCGGACTGGCCGTAGACACGCTATCGAGCGGACAGGCGACGTCTTTGACGAGAGTCGTAGTTCGAGCCTCTGGCGCAACGTTCTTCAGAGCTGCCAGGGTCAACAGCCCGCTCAACCGTCCGCCTGAGTCGTGGGTTGGAAAGGTCGAGTGCCGAGAGGCCAACACGTAGCCATGAAGCGCATCCTCCACGGTGATTGTTTCTGGAGCCTACACGGGATTGGGGGTCATCACCTCGCGCACACTGATCCCGGACAACGCCTGACGGATGAGGCCGCCCGCCTCTTCCGAACGCGCTGCGCTGAGTAGGAACCAACCGAGAAAGACGGACCACACGCCTCCGATCAAGCTGCCCGCGAAAACGAAGGTGGCGAGGCCGTATGCAATCAAAAGGTAAGCGAAGCCCATGCCGATGCGAGCGGCGATTCTGGTTGCTCGGAAACGATCACCTGTGCGAAGCCAGATCAAGGACTGCAGAAGCCTGCCTCCATCCAGTGGGAAGGCGGGAACCAGGTTGAACACGCCGAGCGAGATATTTATGTAGCCCAGCCATAACAAAGTGGCGGCCACAAGGCCCGGATGTGCGCCACCGCCTGCCGCGATTGAGATGACATAGAAAAGAACGCCCAGCACCAGGCTCGTGAGAGGACCCACAAACGTGAACAGGGCCTGGGTACCGGGAGAATTGGTGTCGCTGCTGAATCGTGACACGCCGCCGAACAACCAGAGCGTGATCCCTTCGACCTTCACGCCGCGGCGCATCGCAACGATGGAGTGAGCGAGTTCATGCGCCAGCAGGGACGCCAGGAATACCAAAGCCGAAATCACGCCGGCGGCCCAATAGGCGCCGGATGTGTGGCCAGGAGCGGTCGACGGCAGGAAGCTGGTTGCCAGGCTCCAGGCGATAAGGGCGGCAATTACCAACAGGCTCCAGTTGAAACCGACATGGATCCCGGCGATTCGGCCCAGGCTGATGTTCTCGTTCATCTCGCTCCTAGCCGCTCGGGCGCGAAGTTGGTGAGTTTGAGTCCTTGCCGATCGTGCGGTTGGTGCCATCTGTCGTTCGTTGCCAGATCAATCTTGTAGCTCATGGCGATGGTCATTGGCCCGGCTCGGGTGACGGTTCTTCGACGAGCGTCGTCGCGTAGGGAACCGCTTCGAGTCGCGCCCGCGGAATCGGCTTGCCGGAGAACTCGCTCACTCCGTAAGTGCCATCGTCGATCCGACCGAGGGCTCTGCTGATTTGTGCCAGCGTGCCTCGATCGACTTGGTTTTCATCCGCTTCGACTTCCAGATCATTCAGACGGATCGCCTCGTCGCCTGAGTCACCGACGCCTGAGTCCTCTCGTACGGTCTCCTTGCTGTCGCGGCTTCGCTCCGCCATGCGCGATTTGATGACGTCGCGTTCGGACTCGAGACGCTCCCGGAAGTGGTCAAGGTCCTCTCGTGTCAGCATCTCAGTCTCCTATCACGCCGATGGACTTCAGGGTCAACAGACGTAGCCCCAAACCGGACGAAGGACCAACTCAAGCCTTCAAACGCCATCTCAGCTCTTCGAGGGAGACCGCCTCCAGAATGGATTCCATCTGAGCATCGAGATCCGGGGCATGATCACGACTCACTGGAGAGTCTGGATTCTTTCCGGACAGGATGTTTTGGGCCCGGAGGTTCGTCGCGCCATCCACTCGTGTCTGGGTCAGGATGCACCATGGGTCGAGGGACGCCATGCTGCGGACGAACTCTTCGAGCAATGTCTTCAATTTCATCGCGGATCATCCGAAGGTGAAGCAGAAGGCTTCGGCGCCGCCGTCGAGGAACTCGATCTCAAAACGGCGGTCGCGGATCGGTCCGGGCTGACGGATCAGCTGATACATCCGCTGCTGCACAACCGTGCCATTCCCGTCGGCGTCGACATCAGCTCCGTGGGCCGCCGCGGCGCTCTCACCGTCGAGAAGCACGCGAAATCTCACGCTCGCTCCCTTTCTCGCCGGCCCCATCACGAGGTTCACGTCGCGCGCGTGGAACTGGTACGCGACTCGGCCGTTCGTGCCGTTGAGCGCGCTCGCGTCGGAGCGGACGGTCCAGTCTCCCATGAGTCCCCAACGGTTGAGCCGGAGGGGCTCCGGCGCCGTATAGGTGTGCGGTTTGTCCCACACTGCACGGCCGCCCGCATCGAATCCGGTGGCCTGGTCGTAGCCGAGGTAGCTCTCAGGCGACCCGAGGTTCTCCCAGTCGGCCTGAACTTCGTCCCCGTTCGGTTCGACCGAAGCCAACCCGGGCCGTTGGTCTTCGACGCCCGCATCAGCGAGGAGTTGCCGGATGACCATCTCCGATCGCTCGTAGTCGCCTTCGCCGAAACGGTGATGCCTGATCTGACCCTGCGCGTCGACGAAGTAGAGGGCGGGCCAGTAGTTGTTGGCGAAGGCACGCCAGACGGCGAAGTCGTTGTCGATCGCGACCGGATAGTCGATCTTTCTCGCCTCTACCGCCCAGCGCACGTTGTCGAGATCGTGCTCGAACTTGAACTCTGGCGTGTGGACGCCGATTGTGATCAGCCCATGATCCAGGTACCTCTGTCCCCAAGCTCGGAAGTACGCCTGCGTGCGGAGCCAGTTGATGCAGGTGTAGGTCCAGAACTGCACGACCACGACGTGCCCTCGGAGGGAAGCCGGCGTCAACGGCGCCGAGTTGAGCCACGCGGTGGCGCCGTCGAACGAGCCGATCGTGCCCTCGAGCGGAAGGTCGCCGGCCGCAACGCCAAGGATCCGCGCCACCCAGCCACGATCAGTTTGTGTAGACATGCCTCCCCTTCTCCTTCATCAGTGGTTGTCGGCATCGATGATCGCGTCCGCAAACGCTTCGCCCCGGGGACATATGAGGCGCGGCTCCCGGGCGCCTTTCCAGATCACTCGTGCACGTTGAAGTGGCACCTCGATACCTAGTCTCACCCCACGCCAGTCCTTCAAGTCGCGCTCAAAGCGGGGGGTTGGGCGAACGAGAACCATCCAAGCGGTGAGAAGTAGGCCATCACGTCGGCGGTCAACTCCGCGCCAGGTTGGCTCATCCCTTCACCCGTTTCGGATTCGGATTGCCCGAGCCATGGTGCTCGTAGCCGAAAGCTGGAGCGAACTTTGGCAAATCTGAGCCTCGCCCTTCTATGGTTGATTCGCGTAGCGGTTACGCCAGTCGTTCATTAGCGCTGTAAGTTCGACAGCCGTCATGCCGTACGTATCGGGCAACGCACCGCCGTCGTAGCCGGCAATGGCTTTCGCGGCCCTACGCACATTTGACGTCTGCTCCGGCGAGACGGAAAGCCTGATGCCCACTAGTCCGCTCAGGGCCGATGTACGCACGACGACAAACGAATCGATGTCCTTCCAGCGCCGAGTCACCCGGCGCCCTAGTCCTGTGAACATGAATCCTCCCGTGGTCAGCGTCAGAGTCGAACGGAATACAAGCTGGATGGCTGCAACAGCGGCGCACAGTCCAAAAAAGACGAATGCGACAATCCCGCCGACGCGTCCGCCCGGAGCCGCGAAGAAGATGAGGACGCCAACCATCGTGAAGACCGCTCCAGCGAAGAGGAGCACGGCCCATTTGAAGCGGCTTGCCTTCAGCACGCGCGTCTCTCCATCGCCCAGTAGAGGATTCACCGCGTGGTCGGCCAAGCGATGAGCGCGATCAACCCGATCACCAGCATGGAATACGTTGCTGCCGTCACAACAATCGCGTTCCACTTCAACCTTTGCGCTGCAGCCATGACCGTCGAGGGCAGGGTCGCAATCACCTGAGTTCGGAAACTGGCATAGCCGAATGGCCACGGGCGCACCGGCCGACCAGTCAGTCGGCCCTCGAACTTGCGTGTCGTGCTCATGTGCAAGAAAGCGCAGGCGATTGCAAGCCCAGAGAACACAACGACGACGAATGATGGGAGGGCCGCGTCGGCCGCGATGAGAAGCACAGCGACGCCACCCCAAAAACCGCCCAGTCCAATCAGGTAAAGCACGGCGTCACGGCGTGCAGGGAACAGGTTGTCAGGTTCCTCCATGGTGAGGCTCTTCATCACCGCTACCGCCCCTCCGGCGACTGATGAGGCTGGCGGTTCTGCCTCGAACGCACGAGCATTACGGTCGAGACGACGGCGGCAGCGATCAGGATGACAATCGCTGCCGTCACGCTGATGCCGGGAGGATTCCAAAGGCCTATGAGCAAGATTCCGGCGATCATCGCCACTCCGAATGCGACCATGATCAGTCCACCAGCCCGCCAAGCGGCGGCGTTATCACGGCCGATCTGGCGCAGAAGCCACGGCTTACCTCGATAGGCTTCAGCTGCTCGATCCGAGACGCCCCGTATGTTGAATGCGAATGCGGCTCCCAGCAGCGCGTAGAGCATCAGGAAGATAACGAGACCTACGGTGGGGCTCACTTGTACGGGCTAGTCTGCCTCAGGCAATTCCCTAGTGAGCACTCTAAGGCGACTCTTCGATCTCTGATCAGCTAACCCATCCCGCCGCGCCGCATCGCCGTCAAATCGACTGGACGGGAACATTGATAACCTTCGCGAGGCGCAGGAGGTCAGCTGTTGGCCATGTGCCGCGAGCAGGGCCGAAGGCTGCGCTCCCATCGCGGCGAAAGAAACCGCAGCGCGATAGGCCATTGCCGGCTAATGAGAGCCGCATCGAGCCGATCTCACCGACCGCGACCATATTCGTCCCTGTAACGAGAACCTCGTACAGTCGGTCGTCGCGAAGCTCAAGCCGCCGCGTCACCGACGCGACTGAGATTGCCAGAAATACTGCGGCGAACAGCAAGAACATGCCGCCGAACACAAAGCCTGTCGTACTACGCAAAGCAAATACAGCAATCAGGCCTATCAGCACACAAGCAATGAAGGAGCTGCCGTAGAGCGCCAGGTACCAACCCGGAGGCCGGATGATCATCCCCGAGATCGGCCGCTCATCGAACCCTAGGCCGGCCATGGCGAGAGCACGATGCCATACATACCGAGCCAAAGGCTATAAGCAAGTCCGGCCAGGCTCAAGGACAGCGTTACGAGGTTGAAGCTCAGCACTGAGACTGCGAAATAGTTGTCTAAGTCTCTACGGACTGCCCGCACGGCCAAGGCTGTGGCAATCACCGAGACGGCAACGCCAACGATAGGGAAACAGATCAGCACGAAAGCCACAATCCCCAGGATCAAGGCGTTGGTTGAGGCCGTTCGAGATCGACGAATTGCCGTGTGGCTTGTCCACACCCCATCCCACCAGCGCAACGGGCCACTAGCGAAGGGATCCGGGTACCAGCCTGGAGCCACGTCACATTCTGTATAACGGGACGAAGGCCAAATCGTGTTAGCCCGCCCAATGTTGTCGACCTTCGCTCCACCTGAAGCGATTCCCGAAATCCTCTGTGGCGCTTGTCGTTTGTGGGCCAGCGCCTTCCATCCCGGACCGGTCGGATCAATCGGGCCGGGGCAGTACGTACGAGCGCTCCGATTACGCGGATGAACAAGATCGCCGCAGCCGTGCTGAGAATGGGCCCGGGCTAGTTAAACTCGCTCGGGGTATCAAGGATGGACGTCCGAAAGCTCCCATCCGTGCTGACAAAGGGCTTCCTGGGGTTCGCCGGATTGATGACGGTCGCTGCTCTCAGTGTGCACCTATCGAGTTATGGCCCGGATCAGATCGGACCGACGCTTATGAACTTGGCCCTGGCGCTATTCCCGATCGTCTTCCTGGTCTTCGGACCTGTGGTCGTGGTAGTTGCCTTCGCTCGGATACCCGTGGAGAGACTTATGGCCGGCCTGCCGGTCCTCGTCTACGTAGTCGGCGGAGCGGTGCTCCTTTATGTCTTTGTGGATTTCTTCCTGATGATGCGGGTGCTTCCAGGTCAACCCGAGCAGGACGGTTCGAACTTCTACTTCAATGACCATGGCAGTCTGATTCCGATCGGTCTCGACGCCTACCGGATGGCGATGATGCACGCGGCCCGCCTGTTCAGCGGGCATGAGCTGATCTTCTTTGGATTCGGGACTCTGATCGGATACCAGGTCGATGGGATACGGAGCGGGCGGGTCAACCTCGATATAGCGCCACGAGACGAAGTGATGGAGCGTTCTCCGCTGCCCTATCCCCTTTCAAGAGTGGTCGGGCTGCAGACGGCGCTATCCCCAGAGGCCTGCGTGGCGCGGCTGCTGACACCGCCGCCACGCTCAGCGTGGTCGTTGTTCGCCACATCACAGGGACTGAGAGGCCAGGTTTCAACGACCGAGTTTCGCGTGGAAATGTCAGGCCCCCAATCGCAAATGGTTTATGCAGTCGGTCGGTTCGGCAGGGTCGGAGGCACAACCGGGATCCGACTCTTAATGACCTTCAAGAGGTGGCCACTCATGACCTTGGGCGCGTCGATCGTTCTCGCGCCATTGGTTTGGGCGTTCATGGTTGCCGCCGGGTTTCCTTTGCCTTGGTTCTTGCTTGCGTTTGTCGTTGTCTTCGGAGCTGGGGGCAACTTCCTCTTCGGGCTGAATCAGCGGCGCCGGTTGCTCGCGCAGATCAAGCGAGCGACGGAGGCAAGAGAGATTCCGCCGAGCGACCCTGAATTTGCGCTCCTAACCTGATGGGCGGCAACCCTTCAACCGAACACCGTGCGACGCTGCCATTAAACGGGCGAGCCAACTAGCTCGCGAGATCGTGGATGGCCAAATTGCGCCGATTGACCGACCACACGAGATTGCCTGGCTCGCAACAGGCGACTGCAACGACTTCCTAAAGGGGATCGCATATGACCAGAGCCACCGAGCTCAAGTTGTATCAATCCTACGCACGTAGCCGGATCCTGGACTCTCTTGCGAGCGCGGTTGTTCTCAAGTGGAGCGGAGATCTCGCGATTGGAGGCGGGACCGCCTACGTGTTCGCCGGCTTGTCTACGGAACGCTGGCAGATTCTCACTCCAGACATGATCCGGCGCGAGGTGCAGCTTCCCGGCGATCCGGCCAAACGGCCCAAGTGGAAGGTTACCCTGTCAATCCCTCGAGGAACACTTCTGCTCGGTCAACCGAAGCCGCGCGATCCATTTCTGTTCCTCGGCGAGATCGCTCCCACCCGCAACAATGGCAGTCGATCACTTGGACACATTGCGAGCGCCCGGTGGGACGACTACCTGCTGAAGCCTCGTCTGCCTCGGCAAATGTGGGCTCAACTGCGGTTTAGGTGCCTCTACATAGACGAGAGGATTGTGCCAATCGACAGCTGGGTTGGCCGCCCGGATCCCAATCGCTTTATCGAGACCATCGAGCGCCTTCGCGGGCGGCGCAGAGTCGTTGCCAAGGTTTACCGCCGTGGCGGAGGGACGCTTACTTACACCAAGCAGCAACGGACGCGCTCCCTCGTCTACGAGAGCGGAGCGACGAGCCGGCGCGCCCTCCTGCCATATACGAGTTGGCCCAAAGGAGCCGCCGCCGATGAGCAAACTGCACTCGAGGCCTTGATGGTCTTCTGGTCGTATGGCACCTTCCTCCCGTCGATCCGCTGGAATAAGGGCGGACGTGCTACGAAGTAAGCGAAGGCATCTGCAGAGTCACGTCCGAGCGTCCCTAAAGGTCGCGAGCTATTTGGGTGGCCTCTCCACCGACTGGCCACTTACGGCCGGACGATCTGGATGGTGTCCCAAGAGGCCATCTGTGGATTACTTCCCGGGAAATTGTGATACGGCTGTGATACTGCGCCCTACCTAACACCAAGCGTGATGCAAGGATCGTATTCAGAAATTGGTCGGGGGCCCGGGATTTGAACCCGGGGGCCTCACGGTCCCGAAATCTAGGCGGTCTCGTCCACCGAGGTCGATATCGAGGGATTTGAGGCAAGTCGGAAATCTGACGAGGCGATTGAGGCCAGTTTTGGCCACTAGTGTCACCAGAATTACTACATGAACTACTACACAGAATGCTACCCAGGTAAATCGGTTCAGGCCATCGAGACGAGCCTGGCCG
>Ga0209375_1002077_pt1 | contig 14705 bp, 14 predicted proteins | sample GraSoiAngelo_131_FD_185888 | JGI IMG/M metagenome (GOLD analysis project Ga0209375, IMG submission 185888) | Grasslands soil microbial communities from the Angelo Coastal Reserve, California, USA - 14_0929_02_30cm (SPAdes) (version 2) | ecosystem: Environmental > Terrestrial > Soil > Grasslands ... | reverse complement strand
CGCATCGGGACTGATCGTTGGCGAAAGTATTATCGGCGTAGTGATCTCTGCAATCGTTGTCTTCTCCGGGAAAGCCGCACCGCTCTCGCTGGTCGGGCCCGGCTATGAAACCGCCGGGATCATCGTCGGCGGCATCGCCTTCGCCGGCATCGCGTTCCTGCTTTATCGATGGATCCTGCGAATGGGGGCTGCGCGAGCGACGTGAACCGCGTGACTCGTTAAGCCACTGGTCGGGCGGCTCGCAATTCGATGAAAAAAATCGATCTGAGAAATCCGCCTAACGAAATGCCCGATATCGTCGGGTACAAGCCGGAGAATCCGCTCGCGGCGAATTTCAAACCCTACATCTCAGCCCACACCCGGATACGCGAGCTGACGCCGGTGCCGCTGATTATCGGCACGCTGCTTGGCATCATCTTCGGCGCCTCGTCGCTCTATCTTGTCCTGAAGGTTGGTCTCACGGTCAGCGCTTCCATTCCGGTGGCGGTCATTTCCATCACTCTCTTCCGGCTTTTTTCCAAAGTGGGATTGCGCGACGCGACCATTCTCGAGAACAACATCGTGCAGACGGCCGGTTCGGCCGGTGAGTCGATCGCCTTCGGTCTCGGCGTCACAATGCCGGCGATCATGATCCTCGGATTCGATCTCGAGATCACACGCGTCATGCTGGTTGCGACTCTCGGCGGATTGTTAGGCATTCTCATGATGATCCCGTTGCGGCGTGCGCTCATCGTCGATCAACACGGCTTGCTTAAGTATCCGGAAGGAACCGCCTGCGCCGAAGTGCTCAAGGCCGCGGCATCCCGCGAAGGTTTGGAAAATAAGTCCGATGACGAAGCCGCGACTGGCGGAAAGACAATTTTCACCGGGTTTGGAGTAGGCTTCATCTACCAGGCGGCGATGAATGCCTTCAATGCCTGGAAAAACACGCCCGAGAAAATCTTCGGTGCGCCCTTCAAGGCCGGATCGATCTCGATAACGATCGAGCCGGCATTGTTAGGCGTGGGTTACATCATCGGGCCGCGGATTGGTTCCATCATGTGCGCGGGCGGCGTTCTTGCCTATTTGGTGCTCATCCCCGCGATCAAATTTTTCGGCGAAAGTTCCTCGGGAATTATCGCGCCGGGCACGATACCCATCAGCCAAATGACGCCCGATGGTATCCGCGAGTCTTATATCCTTTATATCGGCGCGGGTGCAGTCGCGGCCGGTGGCATCATTAGCATGGTGCGATCGCTGCCACTTATCTGGCACGGTATGAAGAGCGGACTGGCCGATCTGCGCAGCATGCATGAAGCAGTCGGCAAAATGCCGCGCACGGATCAGGATTTATCGATGAAGTTCGTCATCGGCGGAGTGATCGCTCTCCTGCTGATGATCATTATCGCACCGCAACTGCATTTGCAGTGGAACTTGTTAGGCGCGCTGCTCATCGTCGCGATCGGATTTCTTTTCACCACGGTCTCATCGCATCTTACAGGTGAGATCGGTTCTTCCTCGTGTCCAACCTCCGGCATGACGGTGGCAACGCTTCTTCTCACTTGTCTGGTCTTTCTCATCGTCGGTTGGACCGGGCCGAACTATTTTGTCACTGCACTTTCCATCGGCGGCATCGTCTGCATTGCTTCTTCGAATGGCGGCACTACTTCGCAGGATCTAAAAACTGGTTTTCTTGTCGGATCGACCCCGAAGTTTCAACAGATCGCGATCCTCGCCGGTTCATTGGCATCCGCCCTCGCCCTTGGGCCGATTCTCCTTGTTCTAAATGATTCCTATACCGTCTACGTGCCGGCAACGACGTTCCAAAAAGTCCAGGCCGGCGTGACGCTGCCGCGGGTCCAAGTCACCAATCTCTCGCCGTTTCGCGAGAAGTTGAAGCCCGACACGACAGAACACTATCGCGTTCTACAAAACGAAGAAGGTGACGTGAATTCCGTCGTGCCCGGCCTCGATCCGGGCGAATACCTGATCAACGGCAGTGGGGAGGTCGTGTACAAAATCGAGCGCAACTTTCCGGCCGACCTGCGCGCGCCTAACGATGCCGAGCTGGGCGCGCGGGAGCGAATCAAAGGCGCACAAGCCAACATGGACCCGCAAAGCTATCGCTCGTGGCAGCGGATCGATCCGAGTGGCGGACCGGCGCAACGTTACCTTGTGAACGATCGCGGCGAGGCAGTCTATCTCGTCGATCCCGGCATTAACGGTACGCATCGCGTCCGGCCCGATGGGTCGCCAGTAACAAAATTCGACGCGCCCAAGGCGACGCTGATGTCTTACATCATTAAAGGCATTCTGAGCCACAAGTTGCCGTGGGCGCTGGTATTGTTAGGTGTGATGATTGCCATCACACTCGAGATGAGCGGCATTCCTTCCCTAGCGTTTGCCGTCGGCGTCTATCTCCCGCTCGCTTCGTCCAGTCCGATTTTTGTTGGCGGCATGATACGTTTCCTGATCGATCGCTGGCTGCGCAAACATAAATTCCACGCTCATGATTTGACCCATGATGAGCTCGTGGCGGAGGGCGACAAGAGCTCCGGCGTGTTGCTCGCCTCCGGTTACATCGCGGGTGGCGCGCTCGCCGGCATCGTCATCGCCATCATGGCAGGCCTGCCCAGTCTGGCGTCAACCAACGAGCGGCTCGCGGCGTGGGCGACAGCGCATAATCCGTTCTTCAACGGCCCGCACGCCGACCTGCTGGCGCTAATTCCGTTTGTCGCGCTCTGCGTCCTTCTTTACCTGGTCGGGCGCGATCTGTTGCTTGCACCGCGTCCGGCAAAGTTCAGAGCGTAGAACTCGGCGATTGCTGACTTGCCTCTGGCTTCGCCCGGGGCTAGACGTGCTGATATGGCCTCAAATAATTACGCCCATCCCGAAGCGCTAGTGGAAACCGACTGGCTGGCGCAACATTTGAAAAACGATGGTATTCGCATTGTCGAGTCAAATGAAGACATTTTGCTCTACGATACCGGACACATTCCGGGTGCCGTTCACATCGACTGGCGAGCCGACCTGCAAGACCCGGTGATTCGCGATTACATTCAACCGGACAAATTCGCCGAGCTATGCAGCCGCAACGGCATCACGCCGGAAACGACCTGCATTTTCTACGGCGACAAATCCAACTGGTGGGCGTGCTACGCCCTTTGGGCATTTCGATTGTTCGGACACGACAAGGTGAAAATTCTCAACGGCGGCCGCGACAAATGGAAAGCCGAAGGCCGCGAGATGACGCGCGAAGTGCCCAAATATCCGCGCACAAATTATCCCGTGCCGACGCGGCGTTACGATAAGGAAATTCGCGCTTTCGCAGATGAGGCCCTGGCGCAAAGCAAAGCGAGGAAACCGTTGGTCGACGTTCGTTCGCCCGGCGAATACAAGGGCGAGATCACGCACATGCCGGAATACCCGCAGGAAGGCGTGCTGCGGGGCGGTCATATTCCAGGCGCGAAAAGTGTCCCTTGGAAAACCGCAGTCAATGATGACGGCACGTTCAAACCAGCGGCCGAGTTAGAGAAAATTTATGTGCAGGGTTGCGGCGTCAGTCCGAAGACAGATACCGTCGTTTATTGCCGCATCGGCGAACGCTCCAGTCACACCTGGTTTGTGCTAACCTATCTGCTCGGACTAAACAACGTCCGGAATTACGATGGTTCCTGGACGGAGTGGGGCAATCGCGTTGCCGCGCCGATCGAGAAGGGGGCATAGACGGAGGGACGTGCGGAAGCACGTCCCTCCACATTTCAGCGCACTTCGACTTCGATCGGCAAACAATGGCTGACCATGTAGGTACCGCCGTTGGCATCGCGTTCCATTGGCTGCATCCGTCCACGTGAGTCCGTGGCGCGCGCCATCAGGGTATAGCCACCTGGCGACGGTGTTTGCCATTCGAACTCCCAGAGTCGCCACGCATTTTCAGTCGCCTCCCCGTTGAGAGTGGCTTCGCCCCACGACTTGCCGGCATCGCAGCTAACTTCCACTTTGGTAACGATAGCTCCCGCGGTCCAAGCCGCGCCTTTAACCAGGTACTTTGAATTCGCGCGAATGATTTCATTATCTTCGGGCCGCGCGATCTCCGCTTTCACCTGCATCGTAGTCAATGGGACCAGCGCGGGCCCAGCCTCGTCTCGCCGCCAGTAAGCGTAATCAATCGATTGGTAGTAACCATTGAATGGTTGATCGGTGACAATGATCCGCTGGAGCCATTTGATTGATGCCATTCCGTACCAACCCGGGACGACGGCGCGCAGCGGGAAACCGTGCGCGGCGCTGAGCGGCTCGCCATTCATCGCGAAAGCGAGCAGCACATCATCCATTGCCTTTTCGACGGGCAGACTGCGCGCGAAATTTATTTTGCCAGAAGGACGCGGTGGCTCGGCGATGGTGCCGTTATCAGCGCCTTCGAGAATGATTTCGCGCGCCTTGTTCGCCATCTCGGCGCGTTGCAGCAGTTCGCGCAGTCTCACGCCAGTCCACTCCGCGTTGCCGACAGCGCCGAGTTCCCATTGCACACCTTTAACTTTCGGAACAAGAAAAACGCGGCTGTTGCCAGCGCACTCCAGCGTGGCCGTGATCGTCTGCGTGGGCATTTGGCGTAAGTCGTCTATGATCACCTCGAATGGTCGCGCCACTTTGCCTCCTACTCTCAAACGCCAATCGCGTTCGTTGATTTTCGGGATCGGGAAGTGGCAGCGAATGTAAAATCGCTCGTTCGGTGTAACAAAACTCTCGAGCGCGCTGAACGGCATCTCGAGATTCGGCGGTTCTTTCTCCCGCGTGATCATGGTTTTCGCCGAAACTAGGCTGCTTTTTCCTGAGCGGCGTTGCGATCCACCGGATAGCCCGCTTTTTTCCAGGCGTGCCAGCTACCTGGGACATTGCGCACGTCAGCGAAGCCCTCACCTTTTAGAATGCTGGCAGCAATGCTTGCGCGATATCCGCTCGCGCAGTAAACCGCGGTCGGCTTCGATTTATCCAGTTCGCCAAATCGCTTCCACAGTTCCGCCAGAAAAATGTGGTGCGCACCTGGAACGTGGCCGCCTTTCCACTCCCGGTTCGAACGCACATCGAGAATTTGCAATTCGCGGCCCGCGTTTTTTAAATCGTGCACACTCATCTGCGCAACCTGGGCGAATGGATAACCAGCGTTGTCCCACGCTTTCATTCCACCGACGAGATAACCGGCGAATTTGGTGAAACCTGTGCGAATAAACAGGCGCACGATTTCATCGAGATCATCGTCATTTTCCAGCACCAGCAAAATCGGTTGTTCCGGATCCAGAAGCGACCCAGCCCAGATCGAAAGCATGGGCGAACCTCCGATGTTCAACGCTCCCGGAATATGCGCGCCGCCGAAGCTCAGCATCAGACGTGTGTCGATAAGAATGCCTGCCTTTTCATCGATCGCTTTCTTGAATGCCTTTGGCGGCAGCCCGGCGACTCGGGGTAAACCGCCCAGCACTTCCGGGCCTTCCATATTCACTTTTTTCATCCGCGGATAATATTTGGGAATCGGCGGCGCGGTGGAGACCGCAAAACGGGTGAATGACTCCATGTCCTTAAATTGGAGGAAGGGATTGAGCGGCCGCTCGTAACCGATGGTGCTGTTTAACCGATCGCCTATTTCGGCGCCACACGGCGAACCGCTGCCGTGCGCGGGATAAATAATGACACTATCGGGCAACTTCATGTAGAAATCGCTTAGCGTATGAAATTGTTGGGCAGCGAGTTTGCCGGTTTCTTTTTCGCCCAGCAGATCAGGACGGCCCGCTGAATTTACGAAAAGCGAGTCGCCACTCAAAACTCCCCACGGGGTTTCCGGATGTTCCGTGTCCGCCAATAAATACGAGATGTGCTCCGGCGTGTGACCCGGGGTATGGCGCGCGGTGATAACGACGGCGCCAAGTGTAAATTTGTCGCCATCGCCGACTTTTTCGTTTTCGAATCCGTAGTGTGCACCTCCTTCGTGGCTAACGTAGATCTTTGCCGATTCAACCCGGCCGCAAAGCTCACGTGCACCACTAACGAGATCGGCATGAATATGGGTTTCGAAAATATGCGTGATGGCAACGTTTTTTGCACGCGCCAACTCGAGATAAATTTCAACATCCGCCCGCGGATCGAACACCGCCGCGATGCCTTCTTCGTCGTCTCCGACTAAGTAAGAAAGTTCAGCCAACCCTTCCGTTTGAATCGTTTCAAAGACCAAGGACATAGTCCATAACTATACCGCCGAGGCGCCGGTCGAAGTCAAGCTGCCGCGGAAGAAAAACAATGCATCGACCGGCCCAATAGCGCATCATTGGTCGATTTATTTAAATGCGAATCCTGTTAATCGAGGATGAAAAGAAGACGGCCGCATACCTGGCCAAGGGCCTTGGCGAAGCAGGTTTTCAAGTTACGACCGCGTCAGACGGAGAAGCCGGATTAAATCTGGCACTGGCAAAGACGTTCGATCTTTTCATCATCGACGTAATGCTGCCGAAGAGAGATGGTTGGTCGATCGTAGCGGCGCTCAAAAGAAAGGACGTGCACACACCCATTCTTTTGCTGACCGCTCGCGATAGTGTTCGCGACCGAGTAAAAGGACTTGAACTCGGTGCCGACGATTATTTAGTCAAGCCCTTCGCGTTTTCGGAACTACTGGCCCGGGTTCGATCAGTTTTGCGCCGTTCTTCCGCCGGACACGAGCGGGGGCACTTGCACATACACGATCTGGAGATTGACACACGCAAGTATAAAGCGTGTCGGTCCGGGACCCCGCTCCACCTCACTTCTAAGGAATTCTTGCTCCTGGCCCACTTGGTCCGGCGGGCTGGTGAAGCTGTGTCGCGCAACGAAATCGCGAACCAAATTTGGGATATTGATTTCCCCATTAACACCAATGTCGTCGATGTGATGGTGCGACGCTTGCGGGCAAAAGTGGACGATCCATTCAAAGAGAAACTGGTGCGAACCATCCGCGGCGTCGGCTATGTTCTTAAGTCCGACTAGGCCGCGCTCGATTGCGTCCCAGCTTGTCTTTCTCTTTACTCTGGCCGCAGCGTTCCTTCTCTCCTGTGGGCTCGGCGCCTTTTACTTGATCGTGGTGCGCCACGCCTTTGAAGAAGATAACGAATTTCTCGCTGACAGGTTATCGGCTTTGCGCGGCGAATTGAGTCAGACAGGCGGCCTTGGAAGCTTGACTGCGACATTACGCAACACGCACGCGAGCAAAGTCGAGGCTTATTGGGTGCGAGTGATTAGCTCCAACGGTGACGTCGTTACTGAAACCCCAAAAATGGGCGTTTTTTTGCCTCCGTCTGCTTTTCCTGATCCACAAGATAAGAATTCAGTCTACCGCCCCAAAAATTATCGAATCAGCAAGAAACTATTTTCGCTGGTGGCGGCAATCGAGGAGGCGGATGGCCAGCCCTACATTATCCAACTCGCTCAAGACCGGTCGAGCGACGAGCAGTTTGCCACTCAATTTGCTTTCGTCCTTGGCGGCGCCCTCGGTCTCGGAATCCTGGCGTCGGCCATGATCGCGATCGCCGTCACCAAACGCGGCTTGCGGCCGTTACAGCAAATGACGCATTCGCTCGAACGCATCGGCCCCAGCCGTCTTGACGAACGCGTGGGTAAGACGACCTGGCCGCGCGAACTTCAGCCAGTCGCGACTGCTTTTGACGAGATGCTGGCGCGGCTGGAAAATTCATTTACCAAACTCTCCCAATTCTCAGCCGATCTCGCCCATGAACTTCGGACGCCGATTTCGAATATTCGCGGAGAAGCTGAAGTTACCTTAACGCGGCCGCGCACCTTGGAGGACTATCGCAACGTCATTGAATCGATCGCCGCCGAATGCGAAAGGCTCTCAGGTATTGTCGACAACCTCTTATTTCTCGCGCGTGCCGAAGGAGTTGATCGCCAAATCAAACCAAATGTCTTTGGCGCGCGGCCCGCGATTGAAAAGATCGCGGCCTATTATCGGACGATTGCAGAAGAGCGAGGTATTTCCATTACCAACAAAGGTGACGGCGAAGTCTATGCTGACGCGTTATTGTTCGATCGCGCTTTGAGTAATCTTCTCGACAACGCCCTCCGCTTCACTCCTGACGGCGGCAAAATTACTATCGCTACCGAGATCAAACCGGATCGGACCGAGCTCGCGGTCGAAGACACTGGCTGTGGAATCCCTCCACAACATCTCCCGCACCTATGTGATCGATTTTATCGGGTCGATTTGTCGCGCAGCTCACAGGGAACAGGCCTGGGCCTGGCCCTGGTCAAATCCATTATCGATCTGCATGGTGGATCAGTCGCGGTAGCAAGTGAAGTTGATCACGGCACAACTGTGACCCTCACGTTCCCGGCCAGGGCGCGCTCGACTTCACAAAATAATCTACATGCGATCTAGCTCTATTGAGAGATTGGCAGATGCGACGCCCTCGGCGCGTTTTCTCTGGAACGAGAAAGCGACGAAGATATCGATTCTCTTCTGACCTAATGGCTTCTTCAACGGTTGTAGCTGCCGCCGTCTGACGGCAGAATGATCTGTCATGTCGAGCGAAGCCGAGACATCTCAAACTATTCCTGCTCAAAAAGCCAGAGATTCCTCGACTCCGCTCGGAATGACAGATGGAAGACTGTGCCGCCGGAGACGACGGCAGCTACAACCACAATTCACCTCTCTTCATCTTCTCCCCGCGCAGCGAGGCAAATGGTAGGCCGGGAGGCGCCCATTACTTTCGCCAGGATTCCCCGTTCGAAGTTGACGGAAAGGTTTAATTTGACTGGCATCATCTGAACATTTCAAAAACACATTCACTATTGGGGACGCGGTTCGGCTCAAAACTTCGCCCAAAGTATTCAGGCCAGCTTTACCGGCCACGGCTGAAACACCGGCAAAGCCTCGCGAGTGAGGTAAGAACGTCGGCTTCTGTTACAAGGTATGTTCGAATCCTGTAACCGTTTCATTCCAAGTAAGTTGAAACGTTTTCTTGATATTTTGCCTTTCGCTCGGCCTACTCAAGGGTCGGACAAACTTACAAACTTCTTATATTTGATGACCGAACATTTTTGGTCAAAAAGCTTTTGCCATTGAGCTGTAAACGTCGCCGCACATGGTACATATGCAAATTTGTGGCGTTTCATTTTGCGGAAGCGAAGAGTTGCTGGCACGGGCAGTGCTTCTCCAGAGGGTCTGATTTCTCACGCGGCGTGTTTTACGACGTCCTGCTGCGGCGTTTAACAACGTGGCGCGTTGAGGAACTCCCCACGCTAGCCTCTCCCTGCAAAGGGAGAGGCGAATGGGAAGCGCGACGGGGACGGGTTTAGTCCGGCAACTCTCTCGCAAGCGCTCTTCTTGAATCCAAAGACGCCACGATTACAGTCGAGATTCAAATGCTCGACACCATTCTCGGGGCTCTGAAATGGGGCGTCGTCGGCTTCGTGGTAACACTTTTTTTGATGGTAATGTTCGAGGCGAGTCGCATTCACGATGATATCCCTGTGCCGGAGTTCAAACGTCGGCACACTCGGCGCACTACGATTGTGCTGTCCATTTTTGCCGGCATTCTCTCGGGGCTGGTCTGGCTACTGGTGCAACGGTTGGATTAAGTGCGAAGGCTGAGACATCTGTTTTTTCAGGCAGGCTCGATATCATAATACGAAAATTCCGTTTGTTCTCGGTGTGGTGGGTCATTTTGGGCTGGCGGTGCGCGATCCGAAGAAGAGCGCTCGGTGGTTTCAACGTACGCTTGGATTACGCAAAGAATTCGACTTCCAGAACGGTGTAGCGGTCGGCAACGACAACATCACTATCGCCCTTTTTAAAGGGAAACCATCGCCGTCAACACTTGAGCACATATCTTTCCATCTGCCGGATATGGCGACGCTAAGAAAAGCGCTGGCGCACTTGAAGAAACACAAAGTTAACATCGAAGACCCCGGTGACGAGATCGGGCCGGAAGCTCCGGGCTCGAAACATATGGGCTTATGGTTCCACGATCCTGATGGCTACCGCTGGGAGCTTTCGGTTCAGGGCGGCAAATAACAAAGATTAGCTCGGCTCTGCTCCTGCTCCTCTCTTTTTCTCTTTTTACTTTCCGATTTTTACTTTGATGGTGGGCAATGCCTAGACCCGTTTCCGTCCGCTCCGGTCAGGTTGAGTTTCTCAAACTCAATCTCGAAAAGAGGGAATGGCGCGATGCTTACCAATGGCTACTGGCTTTAACCTGGCCAGAGTTCGCCGCTCTCATCGCAGGCGTTTATATCGTCATCAACCTCGTCTTTGCAGAGTTCTACGCCCTCGGTGGCGAATGCATTGCCGGGATGACGCCCGGTTCTTACCTCGAGGCTTTCTTTTTCAGTGTGCAAACTCTCGCCACCGTCGGTTACGGCCATTGGTATCCACAAACTCTTTACGGCCACCTCGTCACTACCGTCGAGATCATTAATGGCATGTTCGGCCTCGCGGTCATGACTGGCTTGATCTTTGTTCGCTTCTCCCGACCCGCCGCGCGAATTCTATTCAGCAAACCACTTGTCATCGGAACATTGAATGGGCGACCTACCCTGATGTTACGGGTGGGCAACTTGCGCGCGCAAAGTATGGTTGAAGCGGAGTTCAGAATCATGTTCACCCGTGATGAACCTATTCTTGAAGGTGACACCTTCAGACATTTCTATAATTTGAAACTGCATTTCGACCGCCTTATTTCCTTTCCGGCTGCACTTACCCTTCGTCACACCATTGACAAGCAAAGCCCACTTTATGGCGAGACGCCGGAATCGCTTAGAGCAAGCAGAGCCTTATTCACCGCTTCGGTCGTCGGAATTGACCCCGTTATTCCCGCAGCGGTACAAACCCAAAAGGATTATAGCTGGCGCGACGTTCGTTTTGGCGAGCGCTTTGTCGAAATTTATAGCGAGTCAGGAGATCGAAAGCTTACGGTCGATTTCGGTCGCCTTCATGATACCGAACCGATGACTGAGCCGTCGGGCTCACCGCAGTAGTTCAAACAACGAATGGGAACGCAACGGTGCCCGACCAGCAAAAGTCACTCACCGCTGCGACTGCATTTCGATTTGTCCTCATCCTCGGTATCGCCAACGGCTTCGCTGACCTTACCTACGAAGGCGCACGCAGCGTCACTGGACAATTCCTGGGATACCTCGGCGCGAGCGCGGCGCTTATCGGTTTCACTGCCGGACTCGGGGAACTACTTGGCTACACGTTGCGTTCCTTTTGCGGTTACCTCGGCGATAAAACGGGCAAGTACTGGTTGGTTACGATCGTCGGTTACATTGTGAACATGCTGGCAGTGCCTGCATTGGCTCTGGCCGGCAACTGGCCTCTTGCTGCCGGCCTGATCGTAGCTGAGCGAACCGGACGCGCTATCCGCAAGCCGTCAACTGATGCCATGCTATCGTTCGCCGGTCACAAGCTCGGCCGCGGCTGGGTCTTTGGCTTGAACGAAGCATTCGATCAGGCAGGGGCGACCTTGGGTCCCTCATCATTTCAGTGGTACTATTCCAGCACGGCAGCTATCGAACCGGTTTCGCGCTACTCCTAGTCTCCGCGCTACTTACTATCGCGATTGTTTTCGTCGCTAGTAATCTTTTCCCTAATCCGCGCGAGCTGGAGGCAGGTCATAGTTTGGAAACCAAGGGGTTTTCGCGTTCTAACTGGCTCTATTTAGTTGCGGGCGCTTTTGCTGCCGCCGGTTTCGCCGATTTCTCGCTCATCGCCTACCACTTTCAAAGAAGCGGATCGGTCGCCGGACCAGTCATTCCAACCTACTATGCCGTAGCAATGGCTTTGGGCGGAGCGAGTGCCCTCGTTTTCGGAAAATGGTTTGATAAAGCTGGACTATTCATCCTCATTGCCGCCTTTTTCGTTTCCGCGTTTTTCGCGCCTCTCGTCTTCTTCGGCCAGTCTTGGATTGTCCTTTGCGGAATGATTCTTTGGGGAATCGGCATGGGCGCCCAGAATTCGCTCTTGAAATCCGTCATTGCTCCTCTGCTTCGCCGCGACGTCCGAGCCACTGGTTTTGGTCTGTTCGATACTGGTTTCGGCGTGGCCTGGTTTCTCGGCAGTTGGGTGATGGGCATTCTCTACGAGAAATCGATTCTTATCCTCGTTATCTTCTCAGTCATCCTGCAACTGCTTTCTCTCCTGCCTTTCGTGTTTGCAAAACGATCGGAATAGTCAGTGCTCGCAAATTAGGCTCGGATCCGCGGGACGCAGAAAGTCCGAGCCGAACTGGCATAACACGCGAGAACGCGTGCGTTACTCAACCGGATTCTCCGCCATGCGAATTGTTAATACGATCGCCGCCTGTTCCTCGAATGGTTCCTCGCCTCTCAGCTATTAACCTTCTCTCTCGTCCTAATATTAATTTCCGAAGTAAGGGTTCGATGCACCGGGCACTTATCCGCGATTTCCATTAACCTAGATCGCTGTTCCGCAGTGAGTGAGCCGATCAATTGAACCTCGCGCTCAATTCGATCGATCTTTCCTTCTCTTGTTTCGCACTCGGCACAATCGACCGCATAAATCTTCGAATGAGACAAGGAAACTGTTACTTTTTCAAGCGGCCAACGCCTTTGCCGGGCGTAAAGCGAGATCGTCATCGACGTGCAACTGCCGAGCGCGGCGAGGAGAAGATCGTACGGTGATGGCCCCGTGTCGGTCCCGCCAAAAGAAACTGGTTCGTCACCGGTGAGACGATGCGAGCCGATTTGAATCTCCTGCGCAAAGCCGCTTGCGCTGCCACGAACAATTACATGCGACAGATTGTTGGTCTTATCGTCTTCCATTGCGAACAAGATGAGACAATGCTGGCGACTGTCTCGCAAGGACAGAATGCGATTCACCCTCGCGACGGGGGGAGAAGATAGGTGCAACCTTCCACGAAACTCCACAACTCTAGGGTTTTTATGAGAGCCTCTGGCCTCTCTTCTGCTGTGAATCGTTTGTATTTCGACGACTTCGGCCGATAAGTCAGCGAAATCTCAAGCTCGCGTTCGTTCTCCACCCGCTTGACGCCAAATGGAAGCGCCGAATCAACCAGAAATAAGTCGCGGGAAGCAATTCACGGATTTCTTCGCGCTCAAACGTAATCTCGTCATCATCCTGATCGCGATTTTCGTCATCGGAACCGGCGAGGAACTATGGATGCGTTTCGTTCCGAAATATCTCCAAACTCTTGGCGCGAGCGTCTTCATCATTGGTCTTTACGATGCTCTGCGCACTTTGGTCAGCGCGATCTATGCCTATCCCGGAGGATTACTCGCCGATCGTTGGGGACACCGGCGCGCTTTCATCACCTTCAACCTCGTTTCGATTACTGGCTATGCACTCGTCCTGCTGATCCCGCATTGGGGCGCGGTCATTGCCGGAATGTTCTTGTTTCTCTCCTGGACCTGTTTCTCACTCCCGGCCACGTTCTCGCTCGTCGGCGCCACCGTTGCGGCCAACCGATACTCGATGGGGATCGGGGTTCAGATGGTGATAAAGCGCGTGCCGATGATGGTCGCGCCGCTAATGGGTGGAATCTTGATCGATCGCTTCGGCGTGGTCCCGGGAGTTCGCGTCGCGCTTATTATCTCGATCCTGCTCGCCGGCGTTACCTTCATCGCCCTCCGGGAATTACGCGAAGAAGTAAAAGAAAGTGAAGAGACTGCGCCATCGCCTGAGCGGTGGAATTTTCTGCGCTGTCTCCGCGAGTTCGACGCGCCGATGCGGTGGTTGTTGCTTAGTGATATTTTGGTTCGCTTTTGCGAACGAATCCCATTCGCCTGGGTTGTGATCTTCGCCATGGATTACGCTGGCGCCACCGGACAAGAAGTAGGCATTCTCACTACTATCGAAGTCCTCGTTGCAACCCTATGCATCATTCCTACTTCCCACTTTGCCGATAAACAACAGCGCGAACCTTTTGTTGTCACCACTTTCGTGATGTTCACGCTTTTCCCAATTGTATTGCTTTTCTCGCGTAGCTTTCCCGCGCTGATGATCGCCTTCTTTATTCGCGGCCTGAAAGAGTTTGGCGATACCTCACGCAAAGCCCTCATCGTCAGTTATAGCGAACCGGAAAGACGCGGCCAGATGATCGGTGCCTATTACCTGATGCGCGACCTGATCGTGAGTGCCGGCGGAATTCTCGGAGCGTACCTTTGGACTCGAAGTCCCGCGGCCAATTTTCTCGGTGCGGCCGCATTTGGCATTGCCGGAACAATTCTTTACCTCAGGGCAACACGCCAGGAACGGCGAAAGGCGCGTGAGAATATCAAATTAGATATTTCCCGGCTGCGTCTGAAATAGGAAAAACTGGCCTAGAGAGAGCTCTCCGAGTGGAACTAACGGCGTGGCTGCATTTGTAGCACAGCCATCTTGGCTGTGTGGCCAACGGGCATCTTGCCCGTTGACGCAAGCGGGATGTTTGCCCTACGAGCCATTTCTTGGTAGGCAGTTTAACGGCCATGCAAGATCACCCGATCATTCTAAGCGAAGATGACGTCCGAAGGGTTCTACGAATAGAGGATTTGATTCCCGCGATGGCCGAGGCGCTCCGGGACCTTTCGGCCGGCGCGGTCTTGCAACCGTTGCGAACCGTCCTTCCGGTATCGGAGCATGAAGGGTTTTTGGGCGTCATGCCGGCTTGCGGGCGCGCGCTCGGGGCCAAGTTGGTGACGTTCTATCCGCAAAACAAGGGGATCCC
>Ga0209375_1002076_pt1 | contig 14709 bp, 14 predicted proteins | sample GraSoiAngelo_131_FD_185888 | JGI IMG/M metagenome (GOLD analysis project Ga0209375, IMG submission 185888) | Grasslands soil microbial communities from the Angelo Coastal Reserve, California, USA - 14_0929_02_30cm (SPAdes) (version 2) | ecosystem: Environmental > Terrestrial > Soil > Grasslands ... | reverse complement strand
GTGATGGACGCGAAGTCGATCATCACGTTCCCGGCGTACCCGGTGACCCTTCCCCGCAGCGGCTGGTGGGAGATCAATGGGATCGCCTGGAGCGGCCGCGGCCGGATCAGCAAGGTCGAGGTAAGCACGGACGCTGGACGGCACTGGGCGCTTGCCGAGCTACAGACCCCCGTGCTCCCCAAGTGCCACACCCGCTTCCGCTACCTGTGGAACTGGGACGGAGCGGACACCACGCTCCTGAGCCGCGCCGTGGACGAGACCGGGTACGTGCAGCCCACGCTCGACGAGCTGCGAGCCGCGCGCGGCCGCGGCACCACCTACCACTTCAATCACATCCGGGCATGGACGGTCCGGCGCGACGGCACGGTCGTCTTCGGACTGGAGGGATGAGCCTGCGAACGCTGGCAGCCATTCTCGCGCTGGCCCTTCTTTTTAGCACGTGTGGGAGAGGGGAGAAGGGAGAGGTACGATTCGATGCGCCGCCGCGCTACGGCTTCGGGAGACCCGCTACCGTCGCCGAGATTCGCGCTTGGGACATCGACGTGATGCCGGACGGGACCGGGCTGCCGCCCGGGAGCGGCACAGCGTCGCAGGGCGCGGCAATCTACGTTCGCAAATGCGCCGCCTGTCACGGCAAGACGGGGACCGAGGGGCCGTTCGACCGGCTGGTCGGTCGGGAGCCCCGGCAGGGCTTTCCGTTCGGCCGAGATCCGAGATCCGTGAAGACCATCGGCAACTACTGGCCCTACGCAACGACGCTGTACGACTACGTCCAGCGCGCCATGCCGCTCGACGCACCCGGCTCTCTCAAGCCCGACGAGGTGTACAGCCTCGTTGCCTTTCTGTTGTGGCGGAACGAGATCATCGCGAATACCGCGGTCATGAACGCTGCAACCCTGCCGCGCGTGGTCATGCCCGCGCACGACCGATTCGTGACGGATAATCGTCGCGGCGGGCCGGAGATCCGCTAGCTCGTATGTCGCATTTGCTCCCGTGGCGTGGCCACGTCCTCGTCTCGGCGGTCGCCATGCTTGGCTCCTGCCGGCCCCACCGCGCCGAACGCTCCACGGCGTCGGCGCCTGCCTGGTTGCTGGAGCGCGCCGCCGAAGAGTCGGCCCTGGTCGCACAGTCGCAGGTGGTTCACGACTTCCGGTTCACCGACCAGCGGGAGGCGAGCGGCATCACGTTCCAGACCCGAGTCGTCGACGACGTCGGCAAGGCCTACAAGAAGGTCCATTACGATCACGGGTCGGGACTCTGCGCCGCCGACGTCGACGGCGACGGGCTCCCGGACCTGTACTTCGTCACCCAGCTCGGCACCAACGAGCTGTGGAGGAACCTGGGCGGCGGCCGGTTCGCGAATATCACGGACCAAGCGGGTCTCCGGATGGACGATGCCATCGCGGTCGCGTGCTCGTTCGCCGACATCGACAACGACGGCGATCCCGATTTGTTCGTCACGACGGTCCGCCACGGCAACCGGCTGTTCGAGAACCTGGGTGGCGGGAAGTTTCGTGACATCACGGCGCAGGCGGGCGTCGGATACGTCGGCCACTCCTCCGGCGCCGTTTTCTTCGACTACGACGGCGACGGCCTGCTCGACCTGTTCGTGACCAACGTCGGTGTCTACACCAGCAACGAGCAGGGGCCCGGCGGCTACTACCTCGGCTTGAGTGACGCCTTCCACGGTCACACGCACCGCGACCGCGCTGAAACCAGCATCCTGTACCACAACCTGGGCGGGAACCGTTTCAAGGACGTCACCCGCGAGATCGGGCTCGTGGATCGGAGCTGGAGCGGTGATGCCACGGTGATCGATGTGAACGAGGATGGTTGGCCGGACCTCTACGTCCTCGACATGCAAGGGGAGAATCACCTCTGGCTGAACCAAGCCGGGAAGCGGTTTCGGGACGCGACGCGGGAGTATTTCCCGAAGACCCCCTGGGGCGCGATGGGCGTCAAGGTCTTCGATTTCAACGGCGACGGTCGGCTCGATCTCTTCGTCACCGACATGCACTCGGACATGTGGGTCAACATCCCCCCTGGCGACTGGGCGGCGGAGGCGAGCAAGGCCGACTCTACGCCCGCACCCCCCGACTTCTTTCCGGAGGGGAAGCATCGCTTCATCTTCGGGAATGCGCTGTTCGCGAACCGCGGCGGCAGCCGCTTCGAGGAAGTCTCCGACGCCGTCGGGCTGGAAACCTACTGGCCCTGGGGGCCGAGCGTCGACGACTTCAACGCCGACGGGTGGGACGACATCTTCGTCGCGGCGGGCATGAACTTCCCGTACCGGTATGGCATCAATTCCGTGCTGCTAAACGAGGCGGGCCGGCATTTCCTCCCCAGCGAGTTCGTGCTCGGCGTCGAGCCCCGTCGCAACGGTGCGACGCAGCAAGTCTGGTTCAATCTCGATTGTGCCGGAGCGGACCAGGGGCGACCGATGTGTGCGGCCTGCTCCCAAGCGGGCGCAGCCGCGCTCGGGTGTCGCCAGGACGCCGCCGGCCGCTTCACCGTGATGGGCTCGCTCGGCTCGCGCGCCGCCGTCGTGCTCGATGTAGACGGTGACGGTGATCTCGACATCGTGACCAACGAGTTCAACGGGCCGCCACAGGTGCTCGTGAGCAACCTCGCCGAGCGACGCCAGACCAACTTCCTCAAGGTCCGGCTGCGTGGCACGCGCTCCAGCCGCGAAGCGCTGGGCGCGCAGGTCAGCGTCGTCCTGCCCGACGGGCGACGCATCCTCAAGGTCCTGGACGGGAAATCGGGCTACCTCTCCCAAAGCGACCTGCCGCTTTACTTCGGCCTCGGGGATGCCGAACGTGTGGACTCGCTCGAAGTCCGCTGGCCTTCGCGTCGGCGCCAGCTGCTCGTCGGCCCCCTCAAGGCGCGGCAGACACTCGACGTCGTCGAGCCGTAGCGTGAGGAAGATCCGTGACCTCGGTGCGCAGTACCCTCGCAGCCCGCCTCGGCGCGGCGGCGCTCGCCGCCCTGCTCTCCGCCGCGCCGGCCTGCTGGTGGCACCGCAAACCGATCGGGCATGCTGCGGTCGAGGCGCCAGCCGGCGAAATCGCCCTCCAGGTCACCAACCACAACTACCTCGACGTGGTCGTCTACGTGCTCCACGACGGGCAGCGGACTCGCATCGGCACGGTGACCGGCTCGTCGAGCCAGGTCTTCTATCTTCCGGTACGGCTGCTCGGACAGGGCCACGAAATCCAGCTGTACGGCGATGCCATCGGCAGCCCGGACTTTGCCAGCACGGAGCGGCTGATCATCCAGCCGGGACAGTACATCGAGTGGACGCTCGAGTCGGACCTCCGGCGCTCGAGCGTGGGGGTGTACTAAGGGAAGGTCTGCACCAGTCGCGCGAAGTCGGGGGTGGGGGCTACTTCGAGCCGGGAGGCGGTCCGCCCGCCGCCGACGAGCCGCTCCCGATGAGGTTGAACGCGCCGTACACCGCCGCGAGCGCCGCGACCGACGACCCCGCCACCAGAGCGCTCCGCCCCTTGGCCAGGCGTGGCTCGTCGACGCGCGCGATCAGCCGCTCGGGCAGCTTCACCGCCTCCCCCTGCCAGGAGAGCGTGGTGCCGCGATCGAGCTCGATGGATGTCACGGCGATCGCGAGCACGCCGTCGGCCGAGCCGAGGCAGCGTCCGCGCACCACGCGCACGTCCGGTCCGAGATATGACGCCAGCTCCTGTGAGCCCGTCTCGGTCAGCGTGGCGGCGATGGGGGTCCCGGGCTGCGGTGCCGTGATCGCGAGCGGCCGGTAGGTGTAGCACGCCGTCACCGCGACGCCCGCAGCGATGGCCGTCTCAAGGTGCATGAGAGCGTTCCTGCCGCAGGGGATGACGCGCTACCGCGGCATCCCGGGACCGGCAGGGGCGGGCACGCCGCCGCCGCCAGAGCCGAATGCCTGGTAGGTGGCGAGCAAGGCGAGGATCGATCCGCCGGCGAGGAGCACCATCCGGCCCCGCGACACGCGGCGCTCTTCGAGCGACGCGACGAAGGCGCGCGGCACGACCACAGTCTCGCCCTGCCAGGAGAGCACGTCGCCCCGGCGCAGCTCGACTTGCGAGACGGACAGCGTGAGCCCGCGCTCGCTCGTGCTCTGGAACCGACCGCGTACCACCCCGACGTCGGGGCCGATGTAGCGCGCCAGATCCTCGGAGCCGGCCTCTGTCAGCGTGACGGCCAGGTACATCGCCGGCTCCGGGCGCGGCGCCGCAAGGGGCCGATAGATGTAGCACCCCGCGACCGCGCAACACCAGAGCAGCACAACCGGCGTGCGGCCGACCATGCCTTCAATCAAACGCACGAGGCCGCCGGTGGCCAGAGCACCACGCCGGCAGGCCCGTTACGGGCAGTCCGCCGGGTCGTTGGGATTCCGGAACCCGTTGGTGGCAAGCTGCTGGCTCGTGGTCGGAATGTTGGAGTTGACGTTCCCCTCGGTGCCTCCGTAGTAGAGGCGGCCCGGGATCTTGTCGCGCCAGATCGGGTTGGCGCCGTTGGCCGTGCGGTACGGCACGAGCGCAGGGACGCACGTCCGGCGGTAGTCGCTCCAGACCTCGATGTTCTGGAACAGCGCCACGTATTTCTCGATCATGATCGAGTCGAGCAAGGCCGGGCCCGTGATGGCGACCAGCGCCGGCAGCGGCGCCACTGCTCGAGCGTTGTTGAGATGCGTGAGCGCCACCGGGTCGTTTCCGGTTTGGTTGTAGGCTTCCGCAAGGATCAACTCGTTCTCCTGGTAGGTCACGAGGGGTTGCCGAAAGTCCGGCACGTTGCGGCCGGCGCCCTTGATCGCGGAGATCGAGTCGCTCGGCTGGGGCACGTTCATGTCTTGACCGCCGTACCCACCGCCCTTGTTTTTCCCGTAGTACTGCGGCAGTCGCGGATCGCTGCGCGCCTTCATGAGGTCCACCAAGAACTTCCCGGCCACCACATCCTGCCCGAAGGTGGTGAGCTGGAACTGGTACCAGATGTTGCGTTCGGACGTCGCCGACGTATGGAACGTCTTCAGGTCCCCCGCCGACGCGCCGATGCCGGCCGATGCCGCGGTGATGGCGTTGCCGTACACCGCCGCCTTGTTCGCCGCGCCCTCCACCGTATGGAGGTAATAGCGCGCCTTCAGAGTATTGGCCGCCGCGATCCATTTCGCCTTGTCACCGCCATAGACCAGATCCTGAGGACCGGGCCCGCCCCCAGGCCCCGCGAGCTCGACGATCGCCTGCGACAAGAGCGCTTGCACGGAGTCGTAGACGGAAGCCTGCGCGTCGAGCGTGGGGGTTGCGGATGATCCCACGGCGTCGGTGTACGGGATGTCCCCCCACAGATCGGCCGCCGTCCCGATGTCGAACGCTTCCCAGATCTTGGCGATGGCGAGGTAGACGCTGTCGCCGTCGGCGCGCGCACTCGCCTCGATCTTGCGCAGGTCGATCAGCCCGCCACCGGTGTACACGTTGAACCAGTTGCCGTCCCAGCTGAACTCGTCGATCACGTAGTGGCTGTACTGGTCGACGAAACGGCCGCCGACGCCGGCGCACTGCTGCATCCACATGCACAAGGTCATCGCAACCGAGTTCTCCTGCGAGCTGAACAGGTTGGCCTGCACTCCCACGAACAGCTGGTCGCGGGTGGCCGAACTCGGCTGGTTGGGGTCGCTGCTGAGCTTCTCACCGGTCAAGAAACTGCCGCACCCCGCGCCGCCCAGCGCCAGGCCCAGGGAGACGGCCGCGACTTTGATTGAGCGAATCATGCGTCGATCTCCTCGGGCGTTAGCGGTTCAAGGTGATGGTGAACACGAACGAGCGGCTCTGGGGATTGCCGAAGTACTCGGACCCCTGAATCGCGTCCGTAGATCCGCCGCCGCTCGTCTCGGGGTCGAAGCCCGGCCACTTGGTCCAAGTGTGCAAGTTCCGGCCGGAGACCCGGATGTCGATGCTCCCCAGCCCGAGCGAGCTCTGCACCCAGGGCGCATCCAGCGTGTAGGTGACCGATAACTCGCGCAGCTTGACGTAGCCATCGTCGTCGAGGCACGCCTCGTCGTAGCCCGTAAACGGGCAGGGGGCGAGGTTGCCGTTGTACCAGTTCTGGCCGATCGGGACAGCCGTTCCGGCCCCCGGGCCGGCGACCGGCCCGTCGTACCAGCCACCTCTTCCGAACGTCCGCACGCTCAGTGGGTCATTGGGGTCCGCCACGCAGCCCGCGGACGTGCAGATGGCGCGATGCTCGGTGTCCTTGTGCGTCCCGTAGCTCCAGAGCGCACCCTTCGAGCCATTGGCGACGACCCCGCCGTGCCGGATGTCGAGCAGGCCGGAGAGCTGCAGCTTGTGATAGCGCAACGCCGTCCGCACGCTTCCCGTCCACCGCGGGTTCGGGTTGGAGACGATTCTCGCTTTGGGGTCTCCTACGGGAAAGCCGGTGGCGTCGATGTAGAGCGCACCCGCGGGCTGGCCGACGCACGCCGCAGCCAGGCCCGCCACGAGCGACGTGTCGCTGATACCGCAGCGGATGAATCCGAGGCTGCGGTGGACGCCGATCTCCTGGCCCACCTGTGCGACCCCGTCACCAAAGAAGATGTATTGCGGGCCGTTCAGGGTGAGCACGTAGCCCCGGTTCCGGGCCCATTGGAGTCCCACTTCCCACCCGTACTCCGGCTTCTGAAGGGGGCGGACGTTGAGCGACGCCTCCGCGCCGCGGTTCCGGAACTTCGCCGCGTTGGTGTATTGATTGCTATAACCGGTCGACGGTGCCAGCGGCGTCGACAGAATGACGTCCGAGGTGGTCGAGCTGTACACCGTCAGCGACGCGTCCGCGCGGTCGCGAAACAGTCCGACGTCGACGCCCGCCTCGAACTCTTTGGACCGCTCGGGCCTTAGCACATCCGCCGGCTTCTGGCCGCCGGTCAGCAGTCCCCCCAGCCCGTTCTGCGTCGGCGTGACACCAGTGCCTTGCGCGATGCCGCCGAAGATCCCGGAGAAGAACGTCGGGGTCGTGACGTAGGGGGGCGGCTCCGTGCCGGCTTCACCGTACGCCACGCGCACCTTCCCAAACGTGAGCCACGGCCGCTCCCCGATCGCCTTGGTGAACGTCCACGCCGCACTTCCCTTGGGGAACCATGCCCGCCGCGACAGCCGCCCGAAGTTCGAGAAGCCGTCGTTGCGGAGCGATGCCACCAGGTAGAGCTGATCGAACAGGTCGAGCGTCGCCTGTCCGAAGTAGGACTCTCGATGGATCACCGTCTCGTTGTCGAGCGACGGATCGCGCAGCACGGTGTTCGAGAGCTTGAACGGCGTGGGCGCGACGAGCGTCCGGCCGACCTGGAACAGGTTCCGATGGTTCTCGCTGTTCAGGTTCTGTCCGAGCGTGACCGTTCCCGAGGCACGGGGGCTGATCGTGTAATTCACCGTACCGGTGAGGTTATGGTCGATCTGGTACGTGACGATCTTTCCCTCGATCACGCGGCCGCTGAAGCACACGTCTGAAGACGAGATCGGACAGCCTTCCAGGCGCTCGTCGTTGGAGTAGTCCGCGCCCAGGGTGTAGTTGAACTTGAGCCACGATGTGGCGAGGTATTCCGCACCGATGTTGCCGAAGATGCGGCCCACGTTGCCCAAGTTGCGCTGCTCGTAAATGTCGTAGAACGGATTGTCGAACCCCCGGTCCGCCACCAGGTCGGTCGCCTTGGGGTGCTGAAACCGGTACGAGCGGTGCAGCTGATTGATCGGATCGAGATACGGCAAGTTGTTGAAGTCGGGCGGCGTGCGCATCACCGGGATCTGCACGCCGTTGACGTTGTTGCCACGCTGGGTGTAATGGCCGCGCGTGTCCGCATACGAGAGGTTGGCGTTGATCTTCAACTGCTCCGACGGCCGGTGTGACCCTTTGACGCGCACGGTGGTGCGGTTGTAGCGATCGTTGTCGCCGACGAAGAAGCCGTTGTTGTCGAGATTCTCGCCGGACAGGTAGAACGTGGTCCGGTCGTTCCCCCCCGACACCGTCATCGCGTTCTCGATCACGTGGCCGGTCGTGTACAGCTCGCGGGCGTGATCGAATACGGCTGCCCCGGCCGGAATCGGCGGCCCCCAGCTGCGCCGGCAGATCCCGGCTCCGATGTTATCGCAAGACCCGCCCACGGACGTATCCGCGTGCACGCGCAAGCTGCCCTGACCGTATTTGGTCTGCAGCTCCCAGACGTGGCTGACGTCGTCGAACGAGGCCGACGAGCGCAACGAGAAGTGCGTCGCCCCCGCCCGGCCGGACTTCGTGGTGATGAGGACGACGCCCTGACCGGCCCGCGCGCCGTAGATCGCGCCCGCAGCTGCGCCCTTCAGGATCTCGAGCGACTCGATGTCGTTCGGGTTCAAGTCTGCGGCCCGGTTCGTGACCACCGTGCCCTCACCCGGGTAGCCGCCATCGACCGGATTGAAGCTCGACGTGGAGGTCGCCGAGTTGTCGATCGGCACGCCGTCGACGATGAACAGCGGCTGGTTGTTGCCCACAACCGTCCGGATGCCGCGGATCTGGATGAACGATGAGGCACCGGGGTCGCCCGACTGGCCGGTGACCTGGACGTTGGGTGCCTTGGCCGCGAGCGCCTCGACGATGTTCGTCTCGTTACTCTTGTCGATCTGCTCCGCGGAGACGGTGTTGCGGACGTTGCCGAGCTTCTCGGTCGCCGTGGCGGTACCGGCGCCGGTCACCACGACCTCGCCGAGCTGCAGCGGGTTCGGAGCCAGGGTGAAGTCGTGGGCCAACCCGCCCGCCGTGAGCGTGATCTGCGCGCTCTGCGCCTTGTAGCCGAGCCGACGCGCCGTGAGCGTCACCGTCTGCCCGGACACTCGCGCGCCCGGCACGAGGAAGGCGTAGCGGCCGTCGTCCCGCGTGAGCGTGCCCAACCCCATGGCGGGAATCGTGACCTCGACGGTGCCCAGCGGCACCCCGGCGTCGCTCGTCACTCGGCCAGTGATCGTGACCGGCTGCTGAGCGCCGAGACGGAGCGGCGACGCGCAGAGCGCGGCAAACAAGACGGGAACGAATCGACGGCAGCGAACGCGCATGTTCCCTCCTCCATACGTGTGCGTTGACGGCTCGGGCGGGGCCGCCCGGGCGGCGGTCCCAGCTCGGTGCACGAGAGCTGCACCAACTGCACCAATGCGCCGCGCGCCGGACTGCGTCACGCAGCGACAAGGGTCGCGTTCGGTTGTTTGTGTCAACGAATCGCGTGGGTGCGCCCAACGGCTAGGGAGGACGCGCGCGCGCGTACGGCTCAGAAACGGGCGGGAGTACGCCAACCGCACCCGTCCGCGGTTTCATATATCACGCGCCTCGCCGCTCCGCCAGGGGTCCGCCAGTGGCGCGCCGGGACACGAGTCACTATGGTAAGCCCACCTTCGAACGACAGAGTCCCGACGATGCGCCTCGCCGCGACCGCTTGCGTGCTGCTTGTCGCAGTTTCAGCCGGCGACGCTCAGGCCCCCTCTCCCCACGACCCCCTCGCCCCCCGCACTAAGGGGCGTCCCGACGCTCCCGTGACGGTCTACGAGATGTCCGACTTCCAGTGTCCCTACTGCCGCGCCTTCGCCCTCACCACCATGCCGTTGCTGGAAAAGGAGTATGTGCAGACAGGAAAGGTCCGACTCGTCTACATCAACCTGCCGCTCACCACGCTCCACGCCAACGCCGCCCGAGCCGCGGAGCTGGCCGTGTGCGCCGCCCGCCAGGGCAAGTTCTGGCCGATGCACGACCTGCTGTTCCAGCGCCAGGATGGCTGGGCGTCCCGCAAGGACGCCGGCCCGTATTTCCTCGCGCTCGCCGACACGGCAGGCCTGACCCGCGGGGACGTGGTGCGGTGCCTCAACTCGAAGAGCGTGCGGGCGGAGGTGCGGACGGATTCGACGCGCGCGGCGCAGGCGGGCGGCCGCAGCACGCCCACCTTTTACATCGAGGGAGGGTTGCTCGAGGGCGCGGCCCCGGTCGAGGTGTTCCGGGCCGTGCTGGACTCGGTCTATCGCAGCAAGACGGCCGGCCGGACGCGGTGATGCGGAACCGCCCATCCTTCATATACCGGCTGAGCATGCGGCTGGCGCAGCGGGCGCTGCCCCTCGCCGCCCGGTTCGACAAGAAGGTCGCGCGCGGCGTGGACGCCCGCCGCGGCGTGCTCGAGCGCCTGGCGGGCTGGGCGCGGGCGCACCGTGACCCGAAGCGGCCCCTCGTCTGGGTGCACGCTCCGTCCGTGGGCGAGGGTCTCCAGGCGAAACCCGTGCTCGAGACCCTGCGGGCCGAGCAGCCGCAGTGGCAGCTCGTCTATACCTTCTTCTCCCCCTCCGCCGAGCGGCTCGCCCGCACCCTCCCCGTGGACCTCGCGGACTATCTGCCGTTCGACCGCCCGGGCGACGTGGCGGCGGCGCTCGAAGCGCTGCAGCCGTCGGCGCTGGTATTTTCGAAGCTCGACGTGTGGCCCGAGCTCACGCTCGCGGCGCGACGCCGCGGCACGCGGCTGGGGCTCATCTCGGCGACGGTGGCGCTCGACAGCTCCCGGCTGCGCTGGCCCGCGCGCCGCTGGGCCGAGCCCGCCTACCGCGCCCTCGACCGCGTGGGGACGATCAGTGAGGACGACGGTCGGCGGCTGCAGCAGCTCGGCGCTCGGCGTGAGGTGATCGAGGTGACGGGCGACACGCGCTACGACAGCGTGGCGGAGCGCGCCGAGCGCTTCGATCGAGCGCGCGAGCCGTTCGCGCGGCTCGCCGCCACTCCCGCCGGGACGTTCACCATCGTCGCCGGCTCCACCTGGCCCGCCGACGAGGCGGTCCTGCTGCCCGCCTTGGTCGACCTGCTCGCCCAAGTCCCGACGGCGCGCCTCATCTTGGCGCCGCACGAGCCCAATCCCGACCACCTGGCCCTGATCGCCGAGCGCGCCCGACACTTGAAGCTGCACCGCCCCGTGCGCCTGTCCCAGCTCGAGCACGCGGCGCCGTCCCCCGTAATCGTCGTCGACCGGGTGGGCGTCCTCGCCGACCTGTACGCCCTCGCCGACATGGCGTTCGTGGGAGGCGGCTACCACCGCGCCGGGCTCCATTCGGTGCTCGAGCCGGCGGTGTTCGGCGTGCCGGTCGTGGTCGGACCCCACTGGCACATGAGCCGCGACGCCGCGCTGCTGATCGAGCGGGGCGGGGCCGTCGCGCTGCCCGGCGACGGGCGGCATCCGTTGCACTCGCAATGTCTCGTGTGGCACCACGACCCCGCCGCTCGGCGCAAGGCGGGCGACGCCGGGAAACGGCTGGTGCAAGAGGGCCGGGGCGCCGCGGAGCGAACGACCGCGTTGGTGAGAAGGCTGGTGGAGGATACCTAGCGGAGGTCGAGGGGTCCCGCGAGCGACTGCGTATTTTTGTCGCGCAGCGGGACCCCTCGACCTCCGCTGCTACTTCACCACCACTCCCTCAAACGTCACTGACCGCGGCACGATGAGCCCTAGCGTCAGCCCCGTCACCAGGAGGTCGCTCCAGCGGCTCCGCACCCGGATGCGGAGGTTCTCGATGCGCGCTCCAGTCCCCACCTGCCCTGCCAGCACGTCCTCCAGGTTCGGCTGCGACACCGGAAGGAGCCCCGCCACGAGGTATACGGGGTGCTTGGTGACGCGAAACGGGACGCCTGAGTCCGCCGGCGCCGCCGCGGCGCCGGCCATGCTCACCGGGACGCCGAGCCGCGCGCTGTCGAGCGTGAGGGCGCAACCGCCCTCGGCGAGCGCCAGCGCGAGGATCGACGCTCGCAGGACCAGGGTACGACCCGTCACATGACTCCTGGGAACGAAAGGGGCGCGCCGGGAACGGCGCGCCCCAAAGGTAGTGGCTTCAATAGCGCTTGTGAACCAGCCTCACATGCCGAGCGGCACCTTGATCGCCACGTGCGCACCCAGGCCGAGGATGCCGGTGTGGCCGCCGCTCCTGTGCTCGTAATCGTAGGCGGCGTGGACGCCGAACATGCCGAAGCTCAGGTTCGCCCCGATGGTGTACCCGAAGTTCGTGTTACCCGTTCCCGACGCATGGCGGTAGCGGAATCCGGGAGAAACGTACGGCTCGATGCTCAGGCCGGGCGTGGGCAGGCTGATGGCGAGGCCCACCGCACCGATCACACTCGTGGTGGCCGGCCGGGTGGGGCTGCTCGAATCACTGCGCGCGGCGCCGACCTGCAGGTTCAACGATACGGGAATCAGGCTCCCACCGATGACGCGCATCGCCGCGTTGCCGCCGATGGATGTGATGCTCGAGGTGGCGTTCTCGGGCTTGTAGCTCTCGATGCCGGCCGTCAGAGTCAGCGTGCCGAGACCGAGCGACGCGCGGCCGCCGAAGGCGTTGCCCTTGCCGAAGGTCGAATCCGGCCTGCCCCAGTCTCCGTTGATGGTGATGCCAGTGCCGCCCTTCGGGCTGTTCCACACAGGCATCCCGAGCCACTGCGCCGCGGCGGGCGCGGCCACGCTCGCGATCATTGCCACCGCAAGAAACACGCGCTTCATATGCGACCTCAGAGTAAGGTGTTCGATTGCAGTTCAGTGATGCAGACTCACGTCCCGAGTGGACGCCCGATCTCCAGGCTCACTCCGATGCCGATCACGTGGTGGGCCGTGCCACTGGCGAACTTCTCGGAATCATACGCGATATGGATCGCGATGGGCCCGAAACCGACGTTGCCTCCCACCACCCAGCCGAAGTTGGTCTCGTCCTTACGCGCACCCACCGGCACGTTCCAGTACCTATGGAAGCGCACGCCCGGCGAGAAGTACGGCTCAACGCGGATCAGCGGAACGGGAAGCGGCGTGCTGAAGCCCACGGCCCCCTGCGCCGTGGTTGCCTCGGGCAGTGTCTGCGTTCCCGACGTGACCTTGTTGTTGTACGCTCCGCCGAGCTGCAAATTGACAGCGACCGGAAGCCGGCTGCCGCCGATCAGGCGGAGCGCCAGCGAGCCTCCCAGCGACGTGACGCGGGTGTTGAAGCTCTCTGGCTGCCACGACGACGCGCCGACGGTCACCGTCGTCGTCCCCACGCCCAGCGACACGCGACCTGCAATTGCATTGCTGTTGCTGCCGATCACATTGGAACGGGTGTAGTCACCGGCGATCGTCACGCCCGACCCGCCTTTGGGGCTGTTCCACACCGGCACTCCGCCCCACTGCGCCGCGGCCGACGGACCGGCCAACGCGGCCACCGCGACTACAAAAACAGCGCGCCTCATAAGTCCCCTCCGGCAAAGGAGTGAACGGGACCCGGGCGCTTGGTCTCGCGAACGACCCGCCAACGGTAAGAAGGCGCCGCCGTCGAGTCAATGGTGTCGCTCTAGTGCACCCACACGGCGCCGATCGACACACCCTCGTTGTCGCCCAGGCCGGCGCTGAGGCGCGCATCAAACGCGCGGCTCAGCCGAAAGTCCGCGCCGAGGCCGAGCGAGAACTTCACGTGGTCGGCGGTGTCCCCCGCGAGCAGATACAGCGTCGGCTGCACGTAGGGGACGATGCTCACCGTAGATCCCTGAGGATCGATCCGCCGCCCGAGCGACAGGCCGACGGGGACGATCATCAGCGACGCGCCGCTCACGAAGTTGGCGCCGGCGCCGAGGATCACCGCGCCGTCGAGCGGGAAGTCCAAGGTGTGCGTGATGACGCGCTGCCGCGCTTCCACGCCAGCGAGCGCGACCGCGCTCCCCGGCCCCGGTGGATCGAAGAAGCCCACCCGGAACCCGAGGTCGAGCCGGCCGCTCGCCATGCGGTACGCACCCTCGACCGCGGTGCCGCCGCCGTTGGGGAAGCTCAGCAGCAGGCCGATTTCGGAGCGCTGGAAGGCGCGATAGGGAGCGTTAAACGTCGGCGTGCCCGTCGCCTGCGCGGGCGCGCGCCCTGCGCCGGCCAGCAGACCGGCGCAGACCAGCAACGCGAGGTCACGCCGCATGAGGGTCTCCTTCCCGATCAGAAGCGGATGCCGCCGGTGATGACGACTTGCTTGCCGCCGCCCACGATCCCGCGCAACTCCGCGAACGGCGTGATCTCGCCCTTCACCTTGAAGGTGGTGCCGCCCAGCAGGTTCAACCCCGCCTTCGTGGCCGAGGCGCTCAGCGTGCCCGCCGAGGCGGACGCGTGCGCGATGTTCAGCCCGCCGCCGACGTACGGCGCGAAGGTTCGACTCCTCACGTGGGGAATGCGGTAGACGACGTTCCCGTTGATCTCCCAATAATGGGCGGTGGTGCCGCTGGGGTGGCTGGGGAAGAAATAGTCGAAGCTCGCGATGCCGTCGAGCGGCGTCTTGGGAAACAGCGCCCGCAGCCCCACCACCACGCGACCGCCGATTCCGAAGTCGGTATCACCACCCCAATCGAGCTGGGCCCCGAACGACGGGCGCTGCGCGCGCGCGGCAGCGGGCCGGGCGGCCGGGCGCCGCTGCGCCGCGGCGAGCGTCGGTGCGGCTGCGAGAACCGTCACGAGCACTGCACTGCCGATCAGCTTCCGCATACGGATAACCCTCCGAGCGAGGAGTTGACGGGCGCGTGATACACCGCATCACGACGTTTGGACTTGGTCGGCCAGGATCCGGACGGCGTCGCCCGCCACCTGGAGGAATCCGCCGGACACCTCGAAGCGGCTGGTGACCCCGCCCGCCCGTACCGTCAGCACGCCCTTCCCGAGCAGCGTCATGAACGGCGCGTGCCGCGGCAGGATGCCGA
>Ga0209375_1002068_pt1 | contig 14748 bp, 14 predicted proteins | sample GraSoiAngelo_131_FD_185888 | JGI IMG/M metagenome (GOLD analysis project Ga0209375, IMG submission 185888) | Grasslands soil microbial communities from the Angelo Coastal Reserve, California, USA - 14_0929_02_30cm (SPAdes) (version 2) | ecosystem: Environmental > Terrestrial > Soil > Grasslands ... | reverse complement strand
CATCCGTATCAAGGGGATGAAGTGACGCGCTGAAGGCATCGAAGGCGCAACCCTCTGCAGGCCTTCTGATGGGCGAGCGCTTGTTCGGCGCGAGCGTGCGCCGCCGCGAGGACGAGCGGCTGGTCACCGGCCGCGGGCGCTACGTCGCCGACGTGGCGCTCCCGGAAACGCTCCACGTTGCGGTCCTGCGCAGCCCTCACGCTCACGCGCGCCTCGTCAAGATCGACGGCGAGGGAGCGCGTCAACGTCCCGGAGTCGTCCACGTCGTCGTGCCGGCCGACGTGGCGGCGCTCGGCCGCCTGCCATTGTTGGTGCCGCACACGAGCCTGGTCGCGCCCGCGTGTCCTGAGATCTTGCCCCAGGAGACGGTCTCCTACGCCGGCCAGGCCGTGGCTCTCGTGGTGGCAACGAGCGCCGTGCAAGCCGAGGACGCGCTCGATGCCCTGAAGGTCGAGTACGAGCCCTTGCCTGCCGTCGCCATGGCCGACGCGCTCCAGCCGGACGGGCCACGCGTTCATCCCGGCGGCAATGTGGCAGCCCGCTTCACCCAGCGGGTCGGCGATCCGACACGCGCGCTCGCCCAGGCCGACGTGGTCCTGCACGAGCGCTTCACCCTGCACCGGGGTGCCGGGATGGCGATAGAGACGCGCGGGCTCGTGGCGCGCTGGGACGCCGAGCTCGGCCAGCTCACGGTGTGGTCGACGACGCAGGCGCCCCAGATGCTCCGCCGGCTCGTCGCGCGCTATTTGAAACTGCCGGAGCACAGCGTCCGCATCGTCACGCAGGACATCGGCGGCGGGTTCGGCCCCAAGGCCATCGTCTACGCCGAAGACATCCTGGTTCCACTCCTGGCCCGAGCGCTCGGTCGGCCGGTCAGGTTCATCGAGACACGCCGCGAGCATTTCCTCGCGGTCACGCAAGAGCGCGACCAGTGGCACGAGGTCGTGGCGCTCCGCGACACCTTCGTCCACGACTGTGGCGCCTTCGTGTCGTGGGGCATCATCGTCCCGGTCATCACATCGGTGAGCGTTCCGGGGCCCTATCGTGTCCCCAACTACGAGGTCACCCTCACCGCCGTCTACACCAATCGCGTGCCCGTCACGCCGGTCCGGGGCGCGGGACGGCCGCAGGCGGTGTTCGTGATGGAGCGAATGCTGGATCTCGCCGCCGAGCGCCTTGGCCTCGATCGGGTCGCGATCCGCGAGCACAATCTGATCCAGCCCGACGAATTCCCATACGACGTGGGCCTCGTCTCGCGCGACAACAGCCCGCGTCGCTACGACAGCGGCAACTACCCCGAGTGCCTCCGGCGAGTCGTCGAGGCGGTCGGCTGGAGCGGCTTCGCGAAGGAGCGCGAGCGGGCTCTCGCCGAAGGCCGGGCGATCGGCCTCGGCATGGCGCTCTTCGTCGAGGACACCGGGCTCGGCCCTTACGAGGGAATCCGAGTTCGCGTCGATCCCGACGGCCGCGTCTTCGTGTTCTCGGGAACGTCGAGCCAGGGCCAGGCCCACGAGACCACGTTCGCCCAGATCGTGGCCGACGCGCTCTCGGTGCCGCTCGAGCACGTGACGGTCGTACCCGGCGACACCGCCGGCGTGACGTACGGCGTCGGCACGTTCGCCAGCCGCGTGGCCGTGCTGGCGGGAAGCTCCGCCGCTCACGCGGCCGCCGAGGTGCGGAAGAAGGCGCTCGCCGTCGCCGCCGATCACCTCGAAGCCGCGGTCGAGGATTTGACGATCGAGGACGGCCGCATCAGGGTCCGTGGGGCGCCCAGCCTTGGCCTCGCGCTCGGCGAGGTCGCGGCCATCGCGACGGCGCCACGCCCGGGGTACGCGCTCCCCGGCGGGATGGATCCGGGGCTCGACGCCTCCGCATACGTCCACGTCACGCAGTCGACGTACTCGAGCGGCGCCCACGCCGCGGTGGTCGAGGTCGACCTCGACACCGGCTCGGTGCGTGTGCTCCGCTACGTCGCCGTCGACGACTGCGGCACGATGATCAACCCGATGGTGGTCGACGGCCAGATCCACGGCGGCGTGGCCCACGGCATCGGCAACGCGTTCCTGGAAGAGATCGTCTACGACGACGCCGGTCAGCTCGTCACGGGCACGCTGATGGAGTACGCGCTGCCGCGCGCCGCCGACGTGCCGTCACTCGAGGTCGGCCACGTGGTGACGCCGTCGCCGCTCAATCCACTCGGCGTCAAGGGAGCCGGCGAGGGTGGCACGCTGCCGGCGCCGGCCGCCATCGCGAACGCGGTCGCCGACGCGCTGCGCCCGCTCGGCGTCGAGCTGACCGAGATGCCGCTCACGCGCGAGCGTCTCTGGCGCCGAATCCAGGCGGCCCGGTCACCCTGAGCCGTCATCGTCCACAACGGCATCGTCTCGAACTACCGGGAGCTCCGCGATCCGCTCATCCGGGCTGGCCTTGCAAGGCCGTTTCCAAGAGTCCTTTGGTCGTCTTCTTTTGATCGTCTTCTACGGTCACGGCACTGGATTCTGTCCTCGTCTCGACTGTGCCACTTCCTCGTCCAGCTTGAGAACTAGCTGGGCTTTCTCTTTCGCAAGCAACCGGGCCGTGGAGAGACTCACTTTCAATTCGAGGATCGTCTCGCGGAGGAGGGTGATCTCATCTTCCGCCTTGGCTAATCGTTCCCGCACGAATTCCAATTCACTTTTCACCGGCATGGGCACGGCTTCAATCTTTTCAATTTTGATGGGCATCATAGTTCCTCCCAGTGGCCAAGAGCGTGACTGTGAAGTAATCCTCGGGTCGATGAAGACCCGCGATCGAGCTACGCCGCGTTATCCGAAAAGCTCCGGTCGACGTGCCGCCAGCCCGGCATGGAGGTTCGCGTACTGCTGTTTCACGCATTCAGGGCATAATCCGTGAGTGAACGCGGCCTCCGAATGTTCTTCGATATAGGTTTCGAGGCGAACCCAGGCGTTCGCCTCGTTGCAGATCTTGTTGCAGCACGAGCAAATGCGTAGCAGGCCTCGCAGGGTCTTGATGTTGTCGACGGCATCCTTGAGCTCACCGATCACGGCTTCCCGCTGTGTCTCCGCCCTGCGTCGTTCCGCAACGACGGCGCAGATGGCCATCGTCGTGACCGCCACCGTCGCCATGAACGCCTGCAGCAGAAGGAGTGACTCGTTCCGAGTGTCGCGGACGAAGGGGCCGGAACCTCGCAACGTTCCCCGCAGCGCGAGGGCCGAGAGCGCCACACTCGCGGTGGCGGCCTCCCGCTGACCGAATCGGAACGCCGCCCAGACGAGCGGCGGGATGCAGAGGAACTCCAGCGGGTGATTGTGGACGTCAGTCGGAAGCCAGCCTCCGAACACCGCCTGACCGACAACGACGAGACACAGGACAAAGATCAGCGCCTCCAGCGCTTGTCCGCGCGGCCATTGGACGCGACGGTTGGCGCTCCACAAGAGGAGGAGAGGCGCCACGATGAGCGCGCCGGCGGCGTCGCCGAGCCACCATGTCAACCAGATCGACGCGTAGTTGCTCCAACTCGCAAACCCGCCGAGGGCAAGGCTCGTGACTCCAAACGTGGCGCTCACGGTGGTGCTGACGACCCCGGCCAGAAGAGCGAATTTGAAAATGTCCTGCGCGCGATCAAGCGTCCTGGGACCGTTGGCGAACCGTCTGACCAGGTATGCGCCCAGTATTGCCTCAAGGGTATTTCCCACCGCGATTCCAACGGAGGTACCGACGGAGCCAGCGGTGGTCACGTTGACCAAAAATGCGCCGAGGAGAATACTCGGCCAGACGCGATAGCCGCGCACGAGAAGAGCAGCCAGCGCCAGTCCGGTGGGCGGCCACACGGCAGTCGCGCTGGCATGCACAACCGCTAGTCTCAGGCCCAGCTTGCCAGCGATGCTGTAGGCGACGGCGAGTATCGCGAGTGCCGCCAGACGTCCGAGAAGCCTGGCCCACATCCGTTTTGAGCTCGGCCGCTCCATGCCTCTCATGGGGGACGGGGCCGTGGTGAGGTGGAGGCGCTCTTCACGAGCAGCAGCAATGGGGATCCGCGCACGGTAGATCCTCATATCGAAGGTCCCGACGCTGTTAGCAGCGGACATGCCAGGCTCCGAACTCGATCTGGCTCCCAGTCCTTGTATCGGAAAACTTTTGCCACCCATCGATTGACGCGATCAGAGTCCGTCGATCGCGAGGTGCAGGGCGTTTCGACAGAGCGGTGCCAGAACGACGCCGTTTGCCGACACCTGATCGGGTCTTCATCGCCGGCGTATGGGTCCTTCCGCAACGCCGCCCAAAGACCAGGGGCGGTTGACGCGGCTTTCACCCGCCCCGTATGCTGGCCGCCGTCGAGGACGACAGCGCGACCGCCGAGACGACATCGGAGGAGGCCACAGCATGGACCTGAAAAAGTGGATCGCCCGTGTGAGCGTTGTCGTCCTTGCCCTCGTCCTGGTGGCCCCGACCGCCCTCGCCCAGACGTCGAAGGAGCCGATCAAGATCGGCGTGCTCAACGAGCTCACCGGTCCCCTCGCCGTCAACGGCAGCGAGGTCAACGAGGGCATCAAGCTCTACTGGCAAGACGAGATGGCCAACCAGGTGGCCGGCCGGCCGGTGAGGCTCATCGTCGAGGACTCGGAAGGCAAGCCGGACGTGGGGCTGACCAAGGCCCGGAAGCTGGTCGAGCGTGACGGTGCTCACCTGATCCTGGGCCCCGTGTCGAGCGCAGTCGCCGCGGCCTTTCGCGATTACCTGCACGAGCGGAAAGTTCCCACGATCATCACGCAGGCGACGGCCAACCAGCTCACGGCCGAGCGTGCGAGTCCCTTCGTCTTCCGCAGCGCGATGAGCAGCTACCAGCAGGAGGCGGCCGGCGGCTGGTACGTGTCGGCGAAGCTCGGCTACAAGCGGATCGCCGTGGTCGCCCTCGATTACGTCGCCGGTCACGAGCAGGCCGACGGCTTCGTGAAGACGTTCATGGAGGGTGGAGGCCAGTCCGTCGAGAAGGTGCTGATGCCGCTCGGCGCCATCGACGTCGCTCCCTACATCACCCGGATCCACAGCAAGGCCTCCGAGCTCGACGCGGTGGTCGGAATTCTCTGGGGCCCGAGCGCGCCTCAGTGGATGAAGGCCTGGGACGAGTACGGCCTGAAGGGCAAGCTTCCGCTCCTGGGCCTGGGGGAGCTGGTGAACGAGACCTACCTTCGCCAGGTCGGCGATGCGGCCATCGGCATCGTGAGCTGGCTCTCCTATTCGCCGGCGCTCGACACCCCGGAGAACAAGCGCTTCGTGCAGGTCTTCAAGAAGAAGTACGGGAAAGATCCCGTGTACAACAATCACCTCGGCTATCTCGCCGCCAAGGCGGGCGGCGAGGCGCTCCGGGCCGTGAACGGGAACGTGGAGGACCAGGCGCGCTATCTGGAGGCGCTCCGCAAGGTCCGCTTCGAGGCGCCGGGCGGGGCGTTCCGGTTCGACGACAAGCAGAACGCCGTGATCCCGACGTACATCCGCCGCGTGGAGCCGGTCGGCGGCAAGCTGCAGAATTCCGTGATCGACGCCGTGCTCGACGTCGATCAGTTCTGGAAGCTACCGAAGCGTTAGCGCGGTGGTGTGACCGAACAGGAGGAGCCGCATGGCGGCCCAGATCCGATCGAAGGACGCGATCCCGGACCAGGCCTATCGGAAGATGGTTCTGACGTTGATGGACAAGCAGGCAGGACGGGAAGTCGCGACGGCCGAGGTCTTCGGCCAGTGCGTGCTCTACGCGCCGACCGTCGAGGACAAGATCCGGATCACCCGGTTTCAGCACGAGGAGCTGAAGCACTTCCAGCTCATCGCCCGGCTCATGGCCGAGCTGGGCGTGGACATGGACGCCTACGTGCGCGACCGCCAGAAGGCCGGCGCGCGGTTCACCGGGGACGAGGCCGACATCCAGATCCAGGACTGGATCGACGCCACGCTCTTCAACTTCATGATCGACCGCGCGGCGACGTTCCAGCTCAGCGAGTACACGCGGGGCAGCTACGTGCCGCTGGCCGAGGCCAACCGCGTCATCCTCAAGGAAGAGGAAGGCCACAAGAACTTCGGCGAGGCCTGCCTGGAGGAGATGACCCGGGACGAGGCGACGCGGGCCGAGATCCAGCGCCGGTTCAAGAAGTGGTTCGTGGCCTCGATACGGATCTTCGGCCGCGCGAAGACTCCGGGCAACCAGTACTGCATCGACGTCGGCCTGAAGACACGCGACAGCGGCGACATCGCCGCCGCCTATCTCGACAGCATCCGGCCGGTCATGGCGCGCTGCGGGCTTAGGTTCCCTGATCGCAGCGAGCTACCGTTGGAGCTGCCGCCGCAGGTCGACCTGACGGTATCCCAGCCAGCGCTGGCCCGCTGAGCCCGTTGGGCCCACTCGATCAGAAGGCGAGCCCCATCGCCCTGGCGAGGAATTTCATGAGGGGCGCCTCCCGACGGCAGGTGCGGACGAAGAGCGTCGGAAACGCGGGTGAGCACACCTGCCGATCAGTGAACTTCACGCCCACCGTGAAGCTGGTGTGCTTCAGATCCTCGATGAGCGGGTGGTCGGGATCGAAACCCCGAGGGGGCCGCTTCAGTACAGACTCGCCGTGAGACAGCCCCGAACGTTTCGCTCGCCGCCAGCCCCGCGGATCTTTGACGATCGCTTCGCGGATCGCGCGCAGCGCGTCGCCGCTCGGGCGCCACATGCCCGCGCCCATGAAACTCCGTCCCCGTTCCAGGTGGAGATAGTAGCCGGGACCTTCGACCTCTTTGTCAGCGGCGAGGCGGAACCAGAGAGCCGCGTGGGTCTGGTAGGGCGTCTTGTCACGTGAGAAGCGCGTATCGCGATAGATGCGGAGGAGCGAGCCGCCCGAAGGTCGTGCGTCAGCGACGATGTGGGGGCCGATCGCGCGCAGCTTCGGCCCGATCGCCGTGATGAACGCGAGGAGCGGATCTCGCACCTGGCCGAGATATCGGTCCTTGTTACGGTGGAACCAGTCGCGCTCGTTGTGTTTGCGCAGTTCCTCGAGAAACCGAAAGAGCTCAGGGGTCAACCTGTTCCCTCCAGAGCTCCTCAGACGGGCAGCCGGAGGGCCAGCGCCGCTGGCATCACGTCGGCGATGGCGCGGGCGAGCTGCCCCTTCTGGTCCCACGACGCGAAGCGCAGGATCGGCGTGGTGCAGCCGGCATCGACGTAGGCGCGGATCTTCTCGACGACGGCCTTCGGCGACCCGTACGCGAGCCAATTCTCGATGTACTCGCGGGTCATCGCCGGGCTGTAGTAGGTGTGCAGGAACTTTACGGCCTCTTTCCACGCCGCGCTCCGGTCGTCGTTGATGTTAACCATGAGGTGAAGCGCGGCCTCCATCGAGCCCGTTGGACGACCCGCCTCGCGCGCGACCCGACGGATCAGGTCCCAGCGCTCATGGAAGCGCGCGACCGGGATGTTGTCGGTCATCCAGCCATCGGCCATGAGCCCGACGCGCCGCAGCGCCCGGTCGAGCACGTGCGGCGGGGTCAGCTCAGGCTTGGGGTTGGTGGCGATCCAGATCGGCGGGCACGGCTTCTGGACGGGCTTCGGCTCGAGTGTCAGGTCACGCAATCGATAGAAGCGTCCCTGGTGGCTCACGCGGTCCTCGGTCCAGAGGCGCCGGAGGATCGTCATGCCCTCCTCGAGTCGGGGCCCGCGCTCGCTCAGCTTCACGTCGAACGCGGCAAACTCCGCCTCTGCCTTCTCGCGCGGAAGGCTCCCGCCGACGCAGGCGCCAAGAACCATCCGACCGTGCGAGACGTGATCGAGCGCCGCCCACTGCGCGGCGAGGAAGATGGGATCCCGCAGCGGGAACGTCGACAGACAGCAGGTACCGAGCCGGACACGCCGGGTGCGAGCGGCGATCGCCGAGAGGAGCACGAGCGATTCGAGCCGCGGCTTGGCGAAGAGGCTGTCGCCGACCCAAATGGAGTCGAAAACGCCGGAGGCCTCCGCCTGCTCGGAGACCGCCAGCAGCTCGTCGACGCTCGTGGCGCCGAACAGCACGCCCCGGTTCGGCAGGCTCAGCCCGTAGCGGGGTGGTCGCTCCACCGGGCCCCCTATGACACGGTGTCGTCGCGCTCCAGAAATTCCTTCACGCGCTCGATCGCGTGCTCCTTCGGGTACATCGAGATCAGGACACGCGCGCGCGAGAGCGGATCGCTGGCGAAGAACCGCTCGTAGAGGACCTGCCGGCTCCCGAAGGCGCTCCCCGCCACATCCCAGGCGAGCCGGAAGAGCTTGACCCGGTCGCGCGCCGCCGTCGTGTCGGTCGCGAGGTACTGCTCGATGTGCGGGGCCAGAGGGCTCTGGAAGTCCGCCTCGCTTGGCGTGATCAGGAAGCTACTCGATCCGAGGAGCTGGAGGATCTCGATCATCCGCGGATAGGCGGTCATGAAGAGATTCCGAGTGAGCTCGATCTGGAGCGGGACGGGACACATCACGCCCCACTGATCGAGCTCCGCGTCGGCTTCGGCCGACCGCATGCAGGCCCGCATCAGCTCCGTGTACATCATCAGCTCACCCAGCCGCTCCTCCGAGTGCGGAAGCTGGGCGTTGCCCAGCGTCTCCGTCATCAGCAGCGCGACACCGAGGACGAACTCGCACTTGGCCAGGTTCTTCGCCGCGTTCTGGTGAGCCGTGTGCGCGGCGGAATGCGTGGTCATCGCCGTGCCGTTGAGCAGGTCCACGTCGCCCAGCAGGAACACCCGCTCCCAGGGCACCAGCACGTCGTCGAAGAAGACGACGCAGTCCATCTCCTCGAAGCGCGAGCCCAGCGGGTGGTCGAAGTGCGAGCGCCCCAGGTCGAAGCTCTCGCGACAGAGGAAGCGGAGGCCCGGCGTCCCGCACGGGATCGCGAAGTTGAGGGCGAACGGGCTGTGGGGCTCGGTATGACGGGCCAGACGGGGTGAGTACACCGCGATCTCGTCGGCCAGCGGCCCGAGCGTGGCCAGCACGCGCGCCCCGTTCACCACGATGCCGGCGCCGGTCTCGCGCTTCACCTGCAGCGCGGTGCCCTCCTGGAGGTTGAAGACGCCGGAGATCGTGCGGCTCCGCTGCAGGTTGATCAGCGAGTGCGTCAGCGTGAGATCGTTCTCACTGATGTGCTCGTAGTAGCGCCGGATGTTGCGAGCGAACTCGGGCCGGCCCCGCCCGAAGTACTCGGCGGCCGCGCTCCAGGCCGCGAAGGTGACGTTCATGAAGTCCGGCGAGCGGCCGACCATGCCACACGTCGCCCGCGCCCAGTGCAGCATCATCGTCCGCCGCTGCTCCAGCTCCAGCTTCGTGCGCGGGATGATGAACGACAGCCCGACGCGGTCCCCCGTGGTCGGCGAGACATACGTCATCTCGTCGCGGAGCGTCGGGTCGTGCTGCATGTCGTAGAGCGCGGCGACGGAGCGCACGCCGTTGGCCAGGCCGGGATGCGTGGTCACGTCCTTGACCCGCTCCCCGCCCAGCCAGACCTCGCGCTCCTGCTGCTGGAGGCCCTTGATGTACTGCTCGCCCGTGCGCGCCGGCATCGCCGCGTCCGCCTACTTCATCATCTCTTTGGCCGTGCCGGTCATGAGCTGGCGCATCTCGGGCTCGGTCATGCCGTACGCCCGCAGCATCGCCGCGAGCAGACGATAGGCTTCGACCGTCGGCGGCAGCACGGGAATGCCCGCGTCGCTCGACAGCATGAAGTGCTCGGGCCCGATCGCGCGGATCGCCGCGACCATGTCCTGTGGATCGATGCCGAGCAGCGGTGAGAGCTCGTCCCACGTGAGCGCGAAGCGCACGCCGGCGTCCGCCCATCGCTTCATCGTCGGGACGTCGTGCTCGAACACCTCGCTGAACGGATGGTCGATGAAGACGCGCCGGTAGCCGAGGGCGGTCATCTCGTCGACGATCGCCTCCATCTCCTGAGGCGAGAGGTGACCGAGCGACAGCGAAACACCACGATCGGCGCAGAGCCTCACCACGTCCTTGACGACCGGCAAGAGCCGGCCGTGATCGTCGAGCACGTACACGCCGGTCTTGCGCGCTTCCTCCCAGGCGAGCGGCGGCACCGGCTCGTCGTAGCGCCGCGACTCGTGAAGCCACTTCCCGCGCCCGCCGAGACGGAACATGCTCCACGCCGAGGTCACCGGCGGCATCCACATCCCCGTGATGCCGCCTTCGACGGCCGCCTTGATCTCGGCGAAGTCGATGGGCTTGAGCGGGATCCCGATGACCCACGCTGACCAGCACTTCGCCGGCCGCAGGTGTTCCTTCTCCGCCCAGCGGTCGACGTCGTCCTGGAGCTTCTTCGCGACCTCCCACGGCCGGCCCGGCGAGATGGACTTGAACAGGATCGCGTTCATGCCGGCGCGCGTGGCCTGCTGGGCCGCGTGCAGCGGCTCCTCTTCGTCCTGGCCGCGGGCATGAGCGTGGACGTCGATCGCGTCCGTCAGATCGTACATCGACGCCTTGTTGGCGCCCATGCCGTAGCGGGCTTGGTAGGAACGGATGACTCGCCGGCTGACCATAGGCCCTCCGCCTTCCCGGGGTGGATGTCGCTCGGGTCCCCAGGATTGTATAGTCACTGGCGAACGTCGGCGTCAGGAGGTGGAGCATGGCCACGAAGGGCACCATCCTGGTAGGAACGATCGGCCAGGGCGTCATGATGAGCGGCGACGACGGCGCGAGCTGGACCCGAGCCAGCGTGCGCCTCGGCATGCATTCGGACGCAATCGTCAAATGCCTGCTCGCCGACCCGGCGCGTCCCGAGACGGTCTACGCGGGGACCGATCTGGGGCTCTATCGCACGGATGACGCGGGAGCGAAGTGGCAGCGGCTCGACACGCCGATGAACGGCTCGATGGTCTGGAGCCTGGCCATCGACCCCGTCGATCCTCGGGTGATGTTCGCCGGCACCGGCACACCGAGCACGCCGGGCATCTACCGTTCCACCGACGCCGGGAAGACGTGGGAGCGGCTCGCCGTCGAGATCGCCGCAGAATGTCCGAACGTCGGCACGCCCCGGCCGACCGGGATCGCGGTCGATCCCATCGACCATCGTCGCGTGTGGGTCGGCCTCGAAGTGGACGGCGTGAGGCACAGCGCCGACGGCGGCGACACGTGGACCAGGGTCAACGGCCAGATCCCGAATCCAGACGTGCACTGCGTGCTCGCGGTGGCGGGCCCGCCACGCACCGTGTTCACCGTCGTGAACGACGAGGTCTGGCGCAGCACCGACGACGGCAAGAGCTGGCAGGCGGCGCGAGCGCGCGAGGTGTTCCCGTGGCACTACCCGCGCTGCATCGCGGTCAAGCCCAACGATCCCCGGACGCTGTTCGTGACGCTCGGCGACTCGACGCCGGGCCGCATCGGGACCGTCATACGCTCGCGCGACGCGGGCGCGACGTGGCAGAACCTCGCGCTGCCCACCCAGCCGAACTCGGCGATGTGGACCGTGAGCATGCCCGCGGCGGCACCGGAAATGGTCTTCGCGGCGAGCCGTTACGGATATCTCTATCGGAGCGACGACGGTGGCGATACGTGGCGCAAGCTCTGGCGCGAGTTCGGCGAGGTCTCGTCGATCGTGTGGGTGCCCCGGTCGTGAGAGGCGGGCTGCGCGCGTTCGACGCCGACACGCACGTCAACCCCGCCGCGGACGTCCTGGACCGTTACGTCGACCCGGGCTTTCGTCCGCGGCTCGCCGAGCTCGAGCCCCACCGTGTTCCCACCGGCCAGATGATCGGCGGCACGCCCGACACCTCGCAATACCGCGTGGCCACGAAGCTCTACCGGCGCGTCCTCGGCGATGCCCGCCCGCACGAGACCTTCACCGGCCGAGCCGTCCAGTGGAGGGGAAGCAAGAAGCCCCGGCTCGGCGTTCAGGACGACCAGGCCGAGAACCGCATCAAGGACATGGACGACGAAGGGACCGACGCGCAGTTCCTCGTTCCGACGCTCTGGCCGAGCGTCGTAGGCCTTCCCGACGTCACGATCGAGATCGAGCTGATCCGGGCCTATCACCGTCATGCCGCGGCGTTCTGCGGACAGTTTCCCGCGCGCCTCAAGACCGCCATCGTCGCCTCCACTCGCACCGTCGACGAGGCCGTCCGCGAGATCCGCCACTGGGGAACGTCGACGTGGGCGGTGGCGGTCATGCCGCTGCTCGGCGACGACAGGCCGGTGGACCACCCGGATCTGGAACCGATCTGGCAGGCCGCTCAGGAGCACGACCTGGCGATCGTGCACCACAGCAGCACCTGGAACCCGCCGTACTTCCCGGGCTACCGGGATCTCTGGGACAACATCTTCCTCGGCCGGCTCGCCTCTCACCCCTGGGGCGGGATGAGGTTCATGGCCGCCTTCATCGGCGGCGGGATCATGGACCGCTATCCGAGCTTGCGCATGGGCATCCTCGAGTGCGGCTTCGGCTGGCTCCCCTTCTGGTCCAAGCGCATGGACGAGCAAGCGGTGTACGTCCAGGGCATCGCGCCGCTCAAACACGCTCCCAGCGAGTACGTGACCAGCGGACGGTTCTTCTGCAGCATCGAGCGTCACGAGGGGGAGGATCTGTTCGCGTACGTGACGAGCGTGCTCGGAGACGACGTCCTGATGTACGCCTCCGACTACCCCCACTCGGAGTGCCAGTTTCCCGACTCCGTCGACAACATCCTGCGCTGGTCGAGCCTCAAGCCCGACACCCGGCGCAAGCTCCTCTGGGACAACGCGGCCCGGTTCTACAAACAGACGTGAGACGCAGCATCGACCGGAGTGGAGTCGCCTATGCCTGAGATCACTGGACTCGGTCACGTCGGGCTCTTCTGTCACGACCTCCGCACGATGCGGGACTTCTACGCGCGCGTGCTCGGGCTCACGATCAGCGACGAAGACCTCGAGCGCGGAATCTGCTTCCTCTCCGCGGCTCCCGAAGCCGAGCACCACGAGCTGGCGCTCGTCCAGGCGAAGGAGCCGGCGCAGAAGACCCACAACGTCCAGCAGGTCTCGTTCAAGGTGAAGACGCTCGACGACGTCCGCGGGTACTATCACCGGCTGCTGGACGCCGGCGTGAAGATCGACCGGACCGTCACCCACGGCATCGCGTGCAGCGTCTACTTCTACGACCCCGAGAACAACCGGATCGAGCTGTACTACACGACGCCGTTCAAGGTTCGCCAGCCGCTCGGCGAGCCCATCGACCTGGACACACCGGACGCCGATCTGCTCGCGTTCGCCCGGTCGTTCGAGGAGAAGAAGGGGCCGCCGCGCGGCGCTCAGCAGCCGCTCGGGTGAGCGCTACCTGGTCGCGCGGGTCCCACCGGCGCGCGTGTCGCCGATCACGGCGACGGCCTGGATCTCGATCTCGACGCCGGGACGCGCGAAGTTGGTGACGGTGATGAGGGCGCTCGCGGGAAAGTTGCCGTCGGGGAACAGTTCGCGACGGATCTCGACGAAGCGATCGCCGTAGCGCGACTCCTTGATGAAGACGGTCATGGTCACGAGACTCGCGAGCGCGCCGCCGGTGCGCTTCAGCGTCTGGTCCATGAGCGCGAACACGCGCCGCGTCTGCGCCTCGAAGTTGCCGGAGATGTCACGGCCGTCGTCGTCCACCGTGGCGATCTGGCCGGCCAGCCACACGGTGCGCCCACCCTCGGTGACGACCGCGGGCGAGTACGCGCGCGCGTGCTGCACGTCGGTTCCCTTCAGATACTCGGCCACGATCGCCTCCTCGTCCGCAACGGCGACGCATCGTAGCATGCGAGCCGAGCCCTTCAGTGATCGTGGCCGTGCGAGGTGAGCCGCAGCGCGGCGAGCCGAGCCCTTCAGTGATCGTGGCCGTGCGAGGTGAGCCGCGGCGCGGCGAGCCGAGCCCTTCAGTGATCGTGGCCGTGCGAGGTGGCCGCGCCGCGGCGACTTGGTAGACTGACCGCCATGGACGCGACCGATTTCATGCTGGTCCGCTACGCGCAGATCCACCAGGTCCTGACCGACCCGGCGATCAAGCGGCTCAGCGAGGCGCAGCTTCGCGGGCGGCCCCATGCCGGAGTCAACACCGTCGCGTGGCTCGTGTGGCACATGGCGCGCGTCGAGGACGTCGGCGTCAACCGTTTCGTGGTAGATCGATCGCAGGTGCTCGACGACGGTTGGCTCGCGAAGCTGGGCGTCGGCCGGCGCGACGTCGGCACGGGCATGAGCGACGCCGAGGTGGACGAGCTGAGCGCGCGCATCGATCTCGATGCGTTGCGCGGATACTGGGACGCGGTGACGCGGACGACGCCGGACGTCATCGCGACCGTGCGCGGCAGTGACCTGGAAGCGCTCGTGCCCGAGGACCGCGTCAGGCGAGTCGCGCTCGCCGAGGGAGCCGTGGCCCCCGGCGCCGAGTGGCTCACCGAGTTCTGGGCGAAGGGGCGGAGCCGGGCGTGGATCCTCGCCCAGACACCGTTCCTCCACGTCTACGGCCATTACTTCGAGGCGCGCACCGTCGCCGGGCTCTGGGGCGAGCGCAGCCTGTGAACAGGAGACACGCACCGTGACCACGAACGTTCGCTTCGATCCGAGCGCGCCGTACGAAGTCGAGGAATCCGACGTCGTCTACGCCAGGCCCGACGGCCGCGAGCTGCTCGCGCGCGTGTATCGTCCCCGGGGCGAGCCGGCCGCGCCGCTGGTCGGAGTCGTCGATGCTCACGGCGGCGCGTGGAGCCGGGGCGATCGGACCGTCGGCGTCCACCTCGGGCGCGGCCTCG
>Ga0209375_1002057_pt1 | contig 14824 bp, 16 predicted proteins | sample GraSoiAngelo_131_FD_185888 | JGI IMG/M metagenome (GOLD analysis project Ga0209375, IMG submission 185888) | Grasslands soil microbial communities from the Angelo Coastal Reserve, California, USA - 14_0929_02_30cm (SPAdes) (version 2) | ecosystem: Environmental > Terrestrial > Soil > Grasslands ... | reverse complement strand
TCCGGCGGTCGGGTTCGACCGATCTCTGAAGGTCGTCTGAACGCCTATTCCGGTCCCCGCGTTCGACCGATTCCGGAAGGTCGTCTGAACGGCTATGCCGGTCCCCGTACGATTGATGAATGTGTTGCGCGGGCGGTACCCGTACCCGTAACCCCCGCCGTAGTAATTCCCCCGGTACGGATAGCCATAGTACCGGTACGGGTAGGGATAGCCGTAGGAGGTGTAGGCGTAGGGCGAGTAGTAAAACGGGCTGTAGCACGAGTAGAAGAACGGATCGCACGCGCTGTAGTAATAGGGGTAACCCCAGCCGAAACCAACGCCAACGCCGTAGGGGTAAGGGTAGCCCCAACCCCAGCCGACCCCGACGGCGACATGCGTGTGGTACGCGTCATGGGGACGTGACGACACGACGTAGGCGACTACGTCGTAGTCGAAGTGGGCGTCGGGCGACATCCGCTGCACCATGTCGAGCAGCGCCGTTTCCTTGTCGTCACCCGATCCCCGCGTGTCGAGCACGCGGTAGTCCCAATGATCCCCCCGAACGAACTCGTCGAACTGGAACGGCGCGACCGACCGGGCCGCGAGCACCACGCCAGATCCGTCTTTGTCATCGATGAAGAACGCTTCGCGGTCGCCGCGACCCCGCACCTCGATGGTCTTGCGGCCGCGTACGAAGTTGTCGTCGGACGGATCGAGTGGGTACAGCACGCGCACGCGACCCTGGGCGTCCGCGCGGACCACGAGCAGGTAGCCGTCCTCGGCCAGCTTGACCTCTACGCGGGCCTTGTCGCCTGGCTCGAAGTAATTGTCGTTGTTGAGCGAGACTTTGACCGGGGGATCATCGGCCCCGGCAAGGGCGAACGAGAGCAGCAGTGGAAGCAACATGGGGCCATCCTCTATATACCTAGCCCCGCCAGTGAATCAAGAACCGTGCCTGTTTCAGCCCGGTAGGGCCTGATCTCCCTTGACCACCCTGGGAGACACGGCTGTCTCCTATGGAGACGGCTCCTTCCCGGCGTCGGGCACGAACAGGCTCTGGCTGAAACGCCCTTTCCCGAACTCCCCGATCCGACGTTGGGTCTCGGGCGCGACCAGGAAGTCCGCCAGCGCCCGGCCACCCGCGACGTTGATGCGCGATGCGTTCTTCGGATTCAGCTCGAGGACGTGGTACACGTTGTACAGCGAGGTATCGCCCTCGACCATGGGGACGACGTGCAGCTTGTCCCGCCAGGCGAGGTAGGTGGCGCGGTCGGTGAGCGTGTACCCGCGCTTTTCGTCCGCGAGTTGGAGCGTCGCGCCCATCCCCTGCCCGGATTCGATGTACCAGCCGTCGCGGGGAGGCGTCGAGAATCCGGCGCGCTTCCAGAGCAGCTGCTCGCGCAAGTGCGTACCCGATTGGTCGCCGCGGGACACGAATGGACCGTGGCCTTCCGCGATCCGCCGCATGGCCGCCACTGGATCGCTCATGCCGCGCAGCCCCGCGGGGTCGGCTGCCGAGCCCACGATGAGAAACTCGTTGTGCATCACGATGCGGCGTCGCACGTAGTAGCCCGAATCGACCAGCACGCGCTCGGCCTCGGGCGCGTGCGACAGGACCACGTCCGCGTCGCCGCGCTTGCCCATGGCGAGCGCCTGCCCGCTGCCGACGGCGATCACTTTCACGGTGTAGCCGCTGGCGCGCTCGAAGTCGGGCAGAATGGAGTCGAGCAGGCCAGCGTCGCGGGTGCTGGTCGTGGTGGCGAGGATGACGGCGGACGACTGGGCGGCAAGAGGCGACAAGGGGCGGCATGGGACGGCAACGAGAACCGCGGCAGCAGTGAGCGCCGCTGCACCGTGCCGCCTTCTCACCAGCGCACCTGCATCTGTACCACCCCGCGGTCGTTTTTCACCTGGGTCGTCTGCTCGCGGAACACTTCGTAGTCGGCCATCATCTTCAAGTCGTCGCCGCGCCAGAAGTACTGCACGCCCGCGAGATACCCCGTCGTCCGGTCGGTTGTGACCTGGTCACTCGGGTCGTACTGCTCGACGCGTGCGACGAGCTGGGCGTGGCGCGGCACCACCGCGTACGCCGCCAGCGCGTACCATCCGGTCGTATGCACGTCGGTTCTGCGATTGTGCTCGTCGATATACTCCGCCCGCGCCGTCCACCGCGCCCTCCGGTACATGCCCTGCGCGCCGACCCCGCTCAAGTCGCTGTAGCCCTCGAACGCCCCACCCACGTCGAGCCCCTTTACAGGCGTCACGATGGCGCGCGCGAAATAGGCCATGCGGTTATCCGGGTTGGTGGCCCGGTTGGGACCCTCCCCGTTTACGACGGCGCCCTGCAGCGTCACGCGATCGGGAATGCGCCACTCCCCCTGCACGCCGATGTCGCGTTTGGCTGCGTTCACGATCAGCGAACGCTCGGTCGTCTCGAGGGTCGTGGAGCTGAGCAAGGATTCCAGGGCAAACGGGACGCGAAACTGTCCGACGGTGGCTCCCCACCCGCCGTGCGTCGCTTTCACCCACAGGTCCGTGGCGGAAAGGCTGAGCGGCGACGCGGCGGGCGTCGCCGCGGCGCCGGCCGTGCGCATCTCGACCTGCGCGCGATACGACGCCCAAGGGGTAACGTTCCCCTCCAGGGCGAAGCGCGCTCGCCGCAGGAAGAACACCGCCGTATCACCATGCACCTCGAAGCGCGGTTGGAGATAGCCTGTCAGCTTGGGCGTGGTGGAGAACGGAGCGGGGGTTGACTGCGCCGTCGCGCGCAGGGCCGCGCAGCAGGCCAGAACCACGATGAAGAAGGGCGAGCGCATGCCACCAAACTACGCGTCGCCCGCCCGATAGGCTACCGCGTGCCTATCGGCGCAAAAGCTTTCGAAATGCCACGTCGCTCTGCCGGAGCGCTTCGCGCCGCCACGTCTCGAACAGCTTCACGAGCCGGCGGGCCTCCGGCGTGAGTCGGGATCCCCCGCGACGCGCGCCACCACGGGTCGTGACCAGCACCTTGGCGCCGAGGACGCGCTCCATCTCGCGGATGCGATTGAGGCAGGTGCGATAGCTCCACCCCACCTCGCCACCGGCCGCTCGGATCGTGCCCCGCCGGTCAACCGCGTCGAGGAACCGTAGATAGCGCGGCCCCATGAGGAACGCCCCGTCCCAATTGAGCCACAGCTTGTGGTGCGGTTTCAGATGGGCGCCCAGGGAGGTGGCGCGGGGGCGGGGGCGAGACGGAGCCATACCGGTCGGCGTGAGCTAGATTTGTGCTGCGAAAGCTAGCGGCTGTGTTTCCCATGAGCCAACTCCTCGATGCCATCGCCGGCGTCCCCAACGCCTCGGAGCCGATCCCCGGAATCGTGACTGGCGGACAGCCCACCCTCGAGCACCTCGCGGCACTGAAGCGCGCGGGATGCAAGGTGGTGATCGACATCCGCGAGGGGATGGAGCCCCAGCCGTTCAAACGGCCCGAGGCGGTCGTACAGGCCGGACTCGAGTACCGACACATCCCCGTGGGGCACGGCGCGGTGAGCGACGCCACCTTTGGCCGCCTTGTAGACGCCGTGCGTGAGCTCGCCGGAAGGACTCCCGCCTTTGTCTATTGCAGCAGCGCCAACCGCGTCGGGGGGGCACTGCTTCCCTATTTCATGCTGGAACAGGGCGTGGAAGAAGAGGATGCGGTCGCGCAGGCGCTGCGGGTGGGCCTACGCAGTGCCGAGCTGATGGAGCAGGCCTTGGAGTACGTGCGGAGCAGGCAGGGGGTGTAGCACGCGGCCACGGCTATGGGTTGCGTTGCCAGTACATTCGCATCTCCCTGATCTTGCCGTCCTTGGTCTCGCAAAAGATCGCCCCACGAGCGTCGACCCATTCGCCGGTCCGGCGGCGGCGATAGGTGCACCGAAACTCGGTGGCGAACCAGGGACCCGCGACGTACATCTCACCCGCCTTGAAAGTCGTGTCCGCCTGGTTGGCGGGGACGTCTTTCCAATAGTCGCGGATCTGGTCGAGACCGACGCGCTGGCTGCTGAACGGGTTCTCGAGGAACACCGCCTCGGGCGCGAACACGGAGGTGATTTCATCCACCGCGCCGCGCTCCCACCCGCGGCCAAACGTATTCACCAGTTCGCGATACGCCTCGGTCATGGCGCCCAATATACGCCAAATCTGGAACCATCGGCCGAAGCGTATGGTAGACGGGAGCGGTCACGAGTCGCTCCTACCGTCCCGTGACCTTTCACGGCGAAACCGTACACAGGAGGATGAATATGTTGAAGCGTATCCTCGCGACGACCACCGTTCTGGCTCTGTTCGCGCTGCCGCTCATGGCGCAGGGGCATGCGATGGCGGCCGGCGACGAGATCACGATCACCGGTCAGGTGGTGGACCTGAATTGCCACACGACCAACGGCGCGTCCGGCGCGGCACACAAGGCGTGCGCGCAGGCGTGCGCGAAAGCGGGCGTGCCGCTGGGCATTCTGGCGAGCGACGGCACGATTTACTTGCCCGTGAGCTCGAAGCCCGGCGATCCGCAGAACTCGAAGCTCTCGCAGTTCGCGGAAGCGCAGGTGAAAGTCACGGGCACGCATCGTTTCGTGTCGGGCCTGCACACCATCGAGATCAAGACCGTCTCGGCCGCGTCGTAATGCGGCTGGTGCTGGGCGCCCTGCTGGCGGCGGCCCTGTTCGGCTGCCGCCGCACGGCGCCCAGCGGCTTCACACTTCTCTTTCTGGGGCGCTCGCCCGCCGCGTCGCTGGGTGGGCTCTCGTGGGCGCCCGACCCAGAACACGCCCGGCTGGTCGGATTCGACCGGGAGCTGCGTGTCGCCCGTGTCATCTCGAGCCCCCGACTCGCCACGCCGATGGCCGTGGCGCCGCTCACCGGGAGCGAGCTGCTGGTCACCGAGCACACGGGTGAAGGCGTCGTCATCGACACCGCGGGGCGTCCGGTGCGTGAGTGGACGAGCCCGGACATCGCGTCGCTGTACGCGGTCGGTGGCGGCCGGGTGGCCGCGACCCGCTCGCCCTATTACGTGCCCCAGCTGGGGGCGCCCGAGCCCGAGGCGGCGCCCCTGATCCGGATCCTCGACACGATGGGACGTCCCACCGGCGGCCTCGCCACCATCCGCCGGGCGGCAACGCCATTACTCGACAATCTCGTGAACGCGGGCGCGCTCGCTCTGGACGCGGGGGGCGCGGCGTACTATGCGCCGCTGGTGCGCGACGAGATCCGCAAGTACGGACCCGGGGGCCAATTGCTCTGGTCCGCGAAACGGGGGCTGTATCCGAGCGAGCCCGATCCCGTGTTCCTCCCGGCCACGGGTACCGAGCTGCGCCTGCGGAGCGCACTCGTGAACGTGGCGCTCGCGCTCGGCCCCGATGGGCGGCTGTACGCCCTCGGTGCCGACGACTCGGCCGCGACCCGGCTGCGGGTGGATGTGCTCGACACGGCGACGGGCGCGATCGTCCTGACGAGACACCTGGGTGCGCGCGAGACCGCGGTCGCGGTGGGCGAGGACGGCACACTCGTCGTGCGCGACGCGGACTCGCTGGTGGCACGCGCTAGGGCGCCGGGCACCGAGCGGGAGCCGTTTGCCCCCGCGTTCGCCCTGCCCGACCTGAAGGGCGACACGGTGACGCTCGCGCGCTTCGCGGGCAAGGTGACGCTCGTGAACTTCTGGGCCTCGTGGTGCGACCCGTGCCGGGAGGAGTTCCCCCACATGGCCGAGCTGTACCGCGAGTTCGACCGCGCGGACTTCGAGATCGCGGCTGTATCGGATGACGTGGACCGCCGCAGCATGCGCGGGTTCGTCGCGCAGTTCCGCCCGCCCTTCCCCATCCTGGCCGGAGGCGGTCGCATGAAGCAGCTGTATCACTACCGCGGCCTGCCGTACTCGGTGCTGCTCGACCGCCATGGCCGGGTGATCGAGCGCATCTTCGGCTTCGGCGGCGCCGCGGAGTTCGGGAAACTGCGCGCCACTATTGCAAAGGAGGTTGGCGTTCCCTAGCCTTCAGTTCGTGACCGATCGTACTCTTCCCCCGTCCCCCGTCCCCCTTCCCGTCATTATCGACTCCGATCCCGGCATCGACGACATGCTGGCGCTGTTCCTGGCGCTGGCGTCGCCCGAGCTCGACGTCCGAGGCGTGTCGGTCTCCTACGGCAACACGGTGGTGGAGAACGCCTACCGTAACGCGGTCGCCATCCTGCGGCGCGCGGGCAAGCGGACGACCCTCGGCGTGGGAGCCCGGCGGCCGCTGAAGCGGGCGCTCGCGGTCGCGCGCGAGACGCACGGCGAGTCGGGTCTAGGATACGCGAGTGTTCCGCCCGCGGGCGTGATCCTCGACTTCGTCAAGTCACTCGACCGGCTGCTCGCGGAGCAGCCGGCGCCCGTCACGCTGGTGACACTCGGTCCGGTGACGAGCCTGGCGCTCGCATGGCGCAGAGACCCCGACCTGGTGCGGGCCAAGGTGGCGCGGCACATCGCGATGATCGGTAACGTGACCGCTCAGGGCAACACGACTCGCTATTCCGAGTTCAATGCGTGGTGCGATCCCGAGGCGCTGGACATCGTGCTGCGCGCCGAGCTGCCGACCGAGATGGTGGGTCTGGACGTCACCCGTGAAATGGTGCTCGCTCCCCACGAGATCACACGTCTGCAGCATGCTGGCGCGGGAGCGGAACATGCGCACTGGATCCAGGATGCGCTGCGCTTCTATGTCGACTTCCACAAGCAGCAGGAAGGGCTCGACGGGTGCATCGTGAACGACGTGCTGCCAATCGCGGCGCTCATCAAGCCCGCGTGCCTCACGTTCGAGGAGAAACGATTGGTGGTGGATCTCGACGATGGGGAGCACCGGGGACACACGCGCATCGATTCCAAAGAAGTGGGACCCCTGGTGAAGGTGGCGACGGAAGTGGACGTCAGCATGGTACGTCCGCTCCTGTCGGAGCGTGTGTTCCGCTGGGCCGTGCACCAGGCAGCCAGCCCGATCGTGGCGCAAGAGACGCCGGCGTGACGGCCCTGCCCCAGAAGGTCGCCGTGATCGGTGGGGGAGACATCGGTTGCGGCTGGGCCGCGCTGTGCGCCTCTGCAGGGTGGCCGGTCACGGTGTTCGATTCGAATGCCAGCGGGCTCGAGCGCGCCGCTACGGACGTGCCGCGCCGAACCCGCGCGCTGGTGGCGCTCGAGCGCGCCACGTCGGGAATCGTGGAGCGCGGCCTGAAGGAATTCACGCAGGCGCGCAGCCTGCTCCAGGCCGTGCAGGACGCCGACTGGGTGATCGAGGCGATCCCGGAAGACATGATCGCGAAGCAGAAGGTGTTCGGCTCGATCGAACAGGTGGCGAGGGCCGACGCGCTGCTCACGAGCTCGTCGAGCGGCATCCCGCCCGCGGACATCTTCGCGCGCTGCCGCCGCCAGGACCGTTGCCTGGTGACACACCCGCTGAACCCACCGGAGCTCATACCGCTGGTCGAGGTGGTCCCCGCGGCACGCACCAGCGCCGCCGCCGTGGTGCAGGCTCAGGAGTGGCTGCGCGCCCTGGGCCGCATGCCGATCCTCCTCAAGAAGCCGATTCCGGGCTACGTCGTGGGCCGGATCGCCGCCGCCGTGTGGCGGCAGTGTATCGATCTCGTTCTGGACGGTGCGATCGACGTGGACCAACTGGACCGCGCGGTCTCGCTCGGCCCGGCGCTCGGCTGGGCGGCCGCAGGCCCGCATCTCACGTATCACCTCGCCGCCGGGGACGGCGGCGTCACCCTGTTCGTCCAGCAGCTCCTCGCGAGCTTCGAGGGCTGGTGGGGTCAGCTCGCGACGTGGCAGCGGCTCGAGCCCGAGCAGCAGCGGGCGCTGACTCAGAGCATTGAACGGGCCTATAAGAGCAACATCGAGCAGCTGCGAGAAGCCCGCGACCGGAGGCTCGGGGCGATCTTGCGGGCGTTGGAGCAGGCGAGAACGACATAAGACTTAGCCGTTATTTTTTCTCCGCTCGCACCATGAGAATCGGCACCATGGTGTGATGTCGTAACGCTGTCGCAGTGCTGCCACGAAGCACGTCCTCGAGCAACCGATGCCCGTGCGTGGCCATTGCGATGAGGTCGCAGCGCTCCCGCTCCGCCACGGCGGCAATCTCCTGGGCGGGGTCGCCGGCGGCGAGCACGGCGTCGGCGTCGAACCCCTCCGCCACGAGCCGTGCGCACGTGTCCTCGAGGTAGGCGCGGTCGTCGCGCATCTCCTCCGATTCGCGCAGGTCGAGCTCCTTGATGTTGCGGGCCACCCACCCGTCCGCCACGTGCACGAGCACCAGCGCCGACCCCAAACGCCGGGCCAGCTCACGCACGTGCGCGAGGATCGTCTCGTCGGCCGGAGAGTGCTCGAGGGGAACGAGGATCCGGGCGTACATCACCCCGCCCAGCTACGCAACGTCTGGGCGAGGAGCCAGGCGTTGAGGGCCGCGATCAGGACCGCGACGACATACGCCAGAGTCTTCACCCACCTCGAATTCACGAACTCGCCCATCTTCAGACGATCGGAGGTGAACCAGACGAGCGGGAACACGGCGAAGGACAGTTGCAGGCTGAGAATCACCTGACTCAGGATGAGGAGCTTGGCAGTGCCGCTCTCCCCGAAGAAGATAGCGGTGAACGCGGCCGGCACAATCGCGATCAGCCGGGTGATCAGACGCCGGAGCCAGGGCCGGATGCGGATGTTGAGAAACCCCTCCATCACGATCTGGCCCGCCAGCGTTCCGGTAAGCGTGGAATTCTGCCCCGACGCGAGCAGCGCGAGTGCGAAGACGGTGCTGGCGCCAGTCACCCCGAGCAGCGGCGTGAGCAGCTGATACGCTTGCTGAATCTCGGCCACGCCGGTGTGTCCGGCGCGATGAAACGTGGCCGCCGCCACGATCAGGATCGCCGCGTTGATGAACAACGCGAAGCTCAGCGCGACGGTCGAATCGAGAAACGCGTACTTCACCGCCATCCGCTTGCCGGCCGGTGTCTCTTCGTATGCTCGCGTCTGCACCACCGACGAGTGGAGGTACAGGTTGTGCGGCATCACCGTGGCGCCGAGGATCCCGATCGCGATGTACAGCTTGTCGCGATCGGCCAGGATGCTGGGGCTCGGCACGAATCCGGCGGCGACCGCGCCGACGGCCGGGTGCGAGATGACGATCTCGAACAGGAAGCACCCCGCGATCGTCGCGATCAGCACCACCACCAACGCCTCGAGCAGCCGGAATCCCCTGTGCTGCAGCAACAGCACGATCAGCACGTCGAGCGCGGTGATCATGATGCCCCAGGTCATCGGAATGCCGAACAGCAGGTTGAGCCCGATCGCCGATCCAATCACCTCCGCCAGGTCGCAAGCCGCGATCGCGATCTCGCACAGCACCCAAAGGGCGATCGTCGTGGGTCGCGAGAAGTCGTCGCGGCACGCCTGCGCCAGGTCGCGCCCCGAAACGATGCCGAGCTTCGCGGCGAGCCCCTGCAGCAGGATCGCCATCAGGTTCGACAACAGAATGACCGACAGCAGCGTGTACCCGAAGCGCGAGCCGCCCGCCAGGTCCGTGGCCCAGTTGCCCGGATCCATGTAACCCACGGCGACGAGGTAGCCGGGGCCCGCGAACGCCAGCGCCTTGCGCCACCAGCCGCCGGCGTGGATCGGGACGGTGCGGTAGACCTCGGCGAGGCTCGGTGTGAGCCGGGGGCGTCGCCATCCGGGCTCGGGACCGGTGATCGGGATGTTCGGGCGGGGCGTGGCCATCAGGGACCGGTGTGCCCGAACGGGTGCTCGAAGCTCAGATAAACGAACGGTCCGACATCGAATGCGTAGGCGAGCCCGGGAACGATTTGGAGGCCATTGCGCAGATTGTACGCCCAGCGGATTCCGGGACTGACGATCAGCTCGTCGCCGCTCGCAGCGCCGAGCCACACGACCTCGACCAGCGCATTGAACGCAGGCCGCACGAGCCAGATCGCGCTCGCGCCGAGGTTGTACACAGTCCGGGCCGAAGGCGTGAAGGTCGTCCCGGCATTCCAATGCGTGACGAGCTGGCGCGTGATGGTCACGCTCACGGGCAGGTTGAACTGCATGCCGAGCTCGCCCGCCCCCGACCGAAACGAGGCGGTCGGCAGCAGCACCGAGAGCCGCGGAGCCACAGCGAGACGATCGGCCGCGACGAGCTGGTAGCGGTAGTTGACCGCCACGTCGCCCACACCCGTGGCGCTACCAATCCCGTTGCGCAGCCTTGCGATCGGCAGCGTGTAGCTCAGTTGATTCTTCTGGCCGAACAGGGGCCACTCCTGAGTGAACGTGTACATCCAGGAATCGGCGTCGCGAAACAACTGGAGTCCGCTGATGTGCTGCACCACGTGGGGCTCCTGGTTGTACGCCTCTTCGATCAGGAAGCTGTTGTCGGAGATGGACGGTGCAGCTGCGGGGTCCTGGGCCACGGCGCCGCTCGCGCGGAGCAAACCGAGTGCGACGGCGACGGCATTGAGTGCGGTCGAGCTCATGTTCCCAGCGCCCGGCACCACAACAGCTGTGCCAGCTCCCGGCCAACCACGCGGGGGTCGCCTGAAGGCACCAGCGCGATGGTCGTCGGCCCGTTGAAGGGCTGACGTTCGCTTACCGTGAGCAGGACGCCGGGCGTGAGCCCCTGCTCGGCGAAGTAGTGCAGGCGCGCAGGATCCTGCGTCCCCACCTGGCGCAACTCGAGCTTGGTACCGATGGGCGCTTCCCCGAGGGCGACGAGCTCGGCCTCCTCGATGTCACCGGCCGCGGTGGGGATCGGGTCGCCGTGCGGGTCGTATTGCGGCTGCCCGAGAGCGTTCGCCATCCGCTCGATCAGATCGTCGGATACGGCGTGCTCGAGCCGCTCGGCTTCGGCGTGCACGTTGCCCCAGTCGTAGCCCAGGTGCTGGGTGAGATACAGCTCGAGCACGCGGTGGCGGCGAATCATCCGGAGCGCGGCACGCCGGCCCTGCGACGTGAGCTGCACACCCCGGTAGGGCACGTGCTCGATGAGCCCCGTCTCGGACAGCCGTTTCACCATGCCGCTCACCGACGGTGGCGCCACGTCGAGCATCGCCGCGATATCGCTGGTTGCCGCGAAGCCCCCCTGGCTGGACAGGTGGTAAATCGCCTTCAGGTAGTCTTCCACAGACCGGGTGAGCGGCGGGTTGGGATCGCGCAGCGCTGGTTGCATGCCGATTCTTTCTGCCGTGACGGCAGGTCTCCGGGACTGGTTACTAGGTGCTATGATAATGAGTTAGGCAGCATCGCCCCGTAGGTGTTAGTCTATACTAATTCGAGGATGCTGTCAAGCGAATATGTAGATTTCGGCGGGCTATTGTTGCTTGCTAACGAGGTCGACGAACGGGCTGAGGATCCGCTCCGTCATGCCCCAGATAACCTCGCCGTCCACCAGGTAGGCGGGGAACGTCCGTTTCGCACCCCGAAGCGTGAGGGTCACCTCGCGCCGCACGTCCGGGTCCGTGAGCCGGGCCAGCGGGAGCCAGAAGGCGCGTTGCACCTCATCGCTCGGTACGAGCGCGACACGCCGCGGCAGGGAGAACACGAAGGGCCGCACGACGACGGGAGGCAATGTCGGAGTACGCGGATGCAGGTCGTCCAGCGCGCCGAGCGACTCGGCACCAGTCAGGTCGACGCCCGTCTCTTCGCGCGTCTCCCGAATTGCCGTGGCCCGAAGGTCCGAGTCGCCGGGATCGTAGCGCCCGCCCGGGAACGCGATCTGGCCCGACCAGGGGTCATCCGCGCGTTCGGCGCGCCTGATGAGCAGGAGCTCGACGCCCTGCGGACTTTCCGCGAGCACGACCGCGACGGCGGCGGGGCGGGCTTCCGGTGCATCGACTAGATACGGGCGATGGTCGCGCAAGGCGCGGCGCACCGCACCCAGGGTGATCAAGCGAGGTACTTCGCCAGCCATTGCACGATTGCCGCCGCGGCGAGCTCCGCCGACTGGCCGGGCACCACCGGACCCGGCACGCGCACGCCTCCCGACGCGCGTGCCGTCGCGAGAGAACCGTCGCGGCGCGGTTCGACCAGGGCGTAGCTATCCGCGTCCACGTCGAACACGCCGCGCTCAAGTGAATCGAGCGCGACCTCGAGCCCGGGCGATCCCGGCGGATCGAAGGCGACGACGGCAAACCCGGCCCGGGCGAGTCGCTCCACCAAGCCGGGCACGGGTGCGCACAGGACGACGACAGGGCGTCGCCCGGACGCGCTCGTGACATCCACCGCGACCGGAGGACCGGATGCGCCGGTGAGGCGGAACGATCGCGTGACTGGAGTGGCCACTCGTCAGCCGTTGCGAAGCACCGCAGCGCCGGTGATCATAGTGCCCGGAAATAATACGATGACTGCGACGAGAATCCACATCTGGATGGCGGCGGGCCTCGTCGCGGGGCTCGCGCTCGGCCTCGCCGCAGCGTTGACCCACTCGCCGCAACTCCTCGCCCTGACCCAGTGGCTCCGGCCGCTCGGGACGCTTTTCTTGAACCTCTTGTCGATGGTCGTCATCCCGCTGGTCGCGACCGCGCTGTTCGCCGGGGTCGCGGGCCTCGGCGACCTGCGGCGCGTGGGCCGGCTCGGCGCGCGCACGCTCGGGTTCTTCGGCGCCACGACCATCGCCGCGATCGCGATCGGGTTCCTCGTGGCCGGCCTGATCCTCCCGCTCGCGCCCGTGACGCCGGACCAGCAGGCGGCACTGCGCGACGCCGCGCAGTCGGATGCGGGCGTAGTCCACCGTGCCGCGGAGCAGCTCCCGACCGGTGCGCGGTTCGTGGTCGACCTGATTCCTGCGAACCCGGTGCGGGGCGCGGTCGAGGGGAATCTGCTGCCGCTCATCGTATTCATTACCATCTTCGCGGTCGCCGCTGCGGCGCTGCCCGAAGACAAACGCCACGCGCTCACCGAGCTCGCGGACGCGGCGACTCAGGCGCTGATCGTGATCGTACGCTGGGTTCTACTGCTCGCGCCGCTCGGCATCCTCGCGCTCGTCGCGGGCGCGGTCGCTGCGCTCGGCGTGCGGCTGGTCGTCACGATGGCGATGATGATCATCGCGGTGATCACGGGTCTCGCGGTGTTCATTGGGGGCGTGTACCTCCCGGCGGTGGCTCTCCTCGGACGAGTCCGCGTGGGGCGCTACCTGCGCGCGATCCGGGCGTCGATGCTCATGGCGTTCTCAACCACGTCGTCGCTCGCCACCTTGCCGACGATGCTCGACGCCGCGGAGAACGATCTGCGGATCTCGCGCACCGTGGCGGGGTTCGTGCTTCCGCTCGGCGCGAGCATCGGCCGTGCGGGGAGCGCGCTGTTCCAGGCGGTCGCGGTGCTGTTCATCGCGCGGCTGTACGGCGTGAACCTGGGGGCCGTCGAACTGGTTCAGGCCGGTGCGGCGGTGTTCCTCACTTCCTTCACCGTCGCGAGCGTGCCGTCCGCGAGCATCGTGAGTCTCGCCCCCGCGTTCGCGAGCACCGGGCTCCCCTTCGCGGGGCTGCAGCTGCTCCTCGGGCTCGATCGCATTCCGGACATGTTTCGAACCATGACCAACGTGGTCGGACACTTGACTGGCGCAGTTGTCGTCGCCTCAGTAGAGGGAGAAAAGCTCGAGTGACGTGGCTGACCCCCGTCGCGTACGCGCTGTTCCTGCTGCTGCTCGTCTACCGCTACGCCACTCGCGGTCCGCGCCTGTCCGCGTACCAACCACAACGGGACGGGCCACTCGTCTCCGTGATCGTCCCCGCCCGCAACGAGGCGGTCAATATCGAGCGCTGCGTTCGATCGATCCTCCAGACGGAGTACCGCTCCATCGAAGTGATCGTGGTGGACGATCGCTCCACCGACGCCACGGCCGAGATCGTCGAGCGCCTCGCGCGCGCGCCCGAAGCGACGGGCCGGCTCCAGCTCGTGCGCGGCGCGGAGCTCGCCGAGGGGTGTTTCGGGAAGCGCGTCGGCACGCACGCCGCCGTGAAGCAGCACGTCGCGGAAGACCTCGCTCTGGCACAGCTCTACGTACGACATCATCTCGACATCTTCTTGACACACGGCGATCAGTACATGGCTGTCCGCATGTACCGGAGCCTCCCAGAGGTGATCGAGGGGTGGTCCAAGAACCTCGCGTTGGGCGTGCCGTTGATGTTCCCGCCCAACGTGCTGATGCGGCGCGCGGCGCCCTATCTCATGTGGGTACCGGCCCTCTGCTGGATCGTGCCGCCGCTCGCTTGGGCGGTTGCGGGCCAGGCCTGGGCCGCGGTGACGACGGCGATCTCACTCGCGATCTGGGTCGCCGTTTATCGGGCCGAAGGCGCGCCCGTGCGATACACGCTGCTCTACCCGCTCGGCGCGGCGATGGTGGCGTACATCATGATTCGCTCGGCGCTGCGAGGGCCGAACGTGGAATGGCGGGGGAGGCGCTACGGCTTGGGCGCCAGGTAGCCGCTGTTGCTCGCTGCAAACGAGTGCGACGCTGTGTACCGAACCGCGCGGCGACCTGCGCTTGTTACACTCCGCACGCCTGAAACACTGGAGGGTGGTCGCCGCGTCCCAGGAGGTCGTGCAGCATCTCGTGCTCGGCGAGCCGCCTGTCGTCGAGCCGCTGCTCCGCCATGTAGATCAAGTGCGGCGCGCGCCACCAGCCGTCGCACCAGCCCTCGTAGGCTGGACAGCGGTAGCTCGAGCCGGGGACCTCGTACCACTCCACGCGATCGAAGTCACCCCATAGGCCCGCGCACTGCTCCATCTCCGACCACCATACCCGATAGCGAGCGGCGGGCGCGAACGGTTCCGCACCCGCCGGAGCGAACGAGTCGAGGCAGCCCAGCAGCAACA
>Ga0209375_1002047_pt1 | contig 14860 bp, 11 predicted proteins | sample GraSoiAngelo_131_FD_185888 | JGI IMG/M metagenome (GOLD analysis project Ga0209375, IMG submission 185888) | Grasslands soil microbial communities from the Angelo Coastal Reserve, California, USA - 14_0929_02_30cm (SPAdes) (version 2) | ecosystem: Environmental > Terrestrial > Soil > Grasslands ... | reverse complement strand
CCGATGGAAATGTGATAACGATCGCGACGAAGAGTCTTTTCGGACTTGCGACTGGTGCGCTGCGAGCGGTGCTGCAGGCCCGGAAAATCGGCGTCGACGCGGTCGTTGATATGGAATTTCTGACACGCTTCTCCGCGATAGTGACGTTTACGACCGGCGCCAAATCGCGTGTTGGCTTTCATACTTTTTTTGGCGACGGGCCGTACCGCGGCGACTTAATGACGCACCGGCTTTTATACAATCCTCATCTCCACACAAGTCAGATGTTCGAAGCCATGGTTGAAGCGTTGAGCCGCGATCCAGCGGTGCTCCCGACGTTCGATTTTACGCCTCCTGCAAACCAACAACTCGCAAGATTTCGGCCCTCGCCGTCTGAAGTTGCTGAAATCAATGCTCTGCTCCAGCGAGAAAATCCTCGTATCGGTTCTGCACCACTCATCCTGCTCAATCCGAACGCGAGCGACTTGCTGCCGTTGAGGCGATGGCCGCCTCTGCGCTATGTCGAACTTGCGCGGCGGCTGCTCGAACGTTACCCAGAGTCGTTCATTGGGCTTACCGGTGCGCCGGCCGAAGCCGCGTCCAATAACCAGCTTGCGGACGACGTCGGCTCAGATCGCGTTATCCGGCTTGCCGGAAAAACGACTTTGCGGCAATTGCTCGCGCTTTACGCGCGCAGCGAGATCTTGGTGACGAATGACAGCGGCCCAGCCCATTTTGCCTCGCTGACTCCGATTCGCGTCGTCACGTTGTTCGGGCCGGAGACACCGGCGCTGTTTGCCGTGCGATCGCCAAACGCGACCGCCTTGTGGGCTGGCATCGCATGCAGTCCGTGCGTGAACGCCTACAACAACCGGCAATCGGTCTGCCGCAACAATCTTTGCATGCAAGCAATCACAGTTAATGATGTTTTTAGCGAAGTTACACGCATTTACGATTCTCTTAAGAAAACCACATCCGAAAACTAGTCTGCCGAATGATGGATGTGCCAACTCATAGGTCGCGTCAATTTCGCTTCGCCGCGCTTGGGATAATCCTACTCACGGTTGCAATTCGCCTTCCTTCTCTTTTGCATCCTCGGCCAATTGACAGCGAAGCAATGTATTCGGTGGTAGCGAACGAGATCGTCGACGGAGGTCGGCCCTACGCTGACGCAGTAGAGCGCAAGCCGCCGCTTCTGTTCTGGACGTACGCCGCAGTATTCACGATAGCAGGCAAGTTCAATTGGAAGGCGCTTCATATAGTCGCACTAGTATGGACGCTATGCTCGATGGCGGGCCTCTATGTGATCGGCCGCGACTTGTTTGATCGCAATACCGGTTTGATTGCCGCCTTCTTCTACGGTGTTTTCCAACCTTGGTGGACGTGGAAGAACCTCACATTCGATGCCGAAATGCTAATGAATCTCCCTATCATCTGGGGGTGGGCAATCGCGCTCGGCCGCAGTTCGTCGCGATTGCGACCCGAACTCTTTGCGGCCGGTGCGCTTCTGGGCGTGGCTTTCCTGCTCAAACAACCGGCCGCGATAGCAGCAGTTCCGCTCGGCATTTATCTACTTCTCCCGAGCTATCGAGCTAGTCGCAGTTTGACGCGAACAAATTCGATTACCCAGGCAGCTATCCTCACGACAGGATTTTTCGCAGCCCTCGGTGTTGTGACGACTGTCCTTTGGAAACAAGGCATTCTCGGCGACGCGTTCTATTGGACAATTGCCGATCACGACGTTCCGCATGTGTTTTGGCAGAAGGGAATCGTGAGTACGCTGATTTTCCTTGCAGCCTGTTTGCCTCTGGTGATCGGGGCGATATTGGCGTGCCAACGTGAGAATGAGATTTGGGCTGGAAGGGCGCCAGAACGAATGGCGCTTCTCGGACTGCTCGCTGCCTCAGCGATTGGCGCTGCAGCAGGCGCCCGGTTTTACCCTCATTACTATGTCCAATTAATTCCTCCGCTCGCACTGCTCGCGGCGCCCTACTACGCGCGACTTTGGTCTCGGACGGTGCAACCGCCCCACTGGCTCCTGCGACCCGGGGTGACCTACGCGTGGCTGGCTCTTACGATCATTGCATTCTCAATCCATCACTGGACGGGGCTGGCGCCGCGACGTGCACCGTCTGAGGCGGGACAATACTTGTTCACGCATTCGGCGCCCGCTGACAGGATTTTTGTCTGGGGCCAGAGTTCGGAAGTCTATCTAGACGCTCACAGACGTCCTGCCTGCCGCTACATCACAACCTTCCCGCTCACGGGTTATGTCTTCGGCGGACCGATCCCGGGTTTGGATACTCGCAGCCGGATCTTGCCTGGCGCCTGGACCACCCTTGAGCAAGACTTTGCCAGGCATCCGCCGGCTTACATTGTCGATGTTCAACTCGACCCGAATAGTGAGCAGCGTCCAGTGAAGAACTTTCCCATTCTGGCCAAACTTTTGGCAGAACGGTACGAGCCGGTGGCGCAAACGGCCGAAGGCGTGATTTATCGGATGCGCTAGGTTTGGCCAGTTCCGACATGGCGACCCTAACCGATTTGCGCAGAATTATGCAGTTCCAGCATCCGAAACTGTCCGAAAAGTCTCACACGCATAAGAGGCAATGGAAACGATAGAAACCGCCGCAGTGTCATTGCACAGGGTTACATAGTCCGACTGCGACATTGATCGTCGGGTGGAAAATAGCTAAATTAGTAAAGAGGCGGTCGTAGGGGGACGATTTCCGCTTCGACGTTGCGAATTCCCTTTCCTCCTCTAATTTCGAAGTTGGCGTATGCCGCGCCCGAAATCCACAATCTCTGCCGTCACGCCGAAAATCATCTTGGTGCTTGCCTTTCTGTGCTTGATGATTCCGGCGATTTTCGGGCTGCTCGGTAGTTACAGAGTTGATGCGCTGCGTGCCGATGTAGCGAATGCGAATGCGGCCCGGGATGCGGCTGAGCAACGGCGCATGACTCAGGAAGCGGAGCTCAAGACCCGCGAAACGGCCGTCGCGGGCGAAGAAGCGAAAATCGCGGAGGCAGAAAACAGAGCCACAAAGGCCGGAGCAGAACTCGCGCAATCGCAGAAAGAGAAAACGGAATTGCAGACCAAGTTAGGGGCGAAGCAGAACGAGATCGCTTCCTTGCAAAAGCGGATTCAAGAAGCAGGGGCAGCAAAACCTTCGGAAAATCCTACCGCCGCATCAACACCGGAAAAGCAATCTATCTCGCCTCCTCCCCCAGAGATTAAACCGGAGCCCGTCGAAGAAAGAACGCCTCCGCCGCAACAACCGAAGCGCCGGAAAACGTCGCCAGCCGAGGCACCGGAGGTCGGAGCTAGCGCAGCCACGATTTCGTTTTCTTCGGCGAAAGCCCTTGCAACTTTCGCACCCCTCCCCAAGTATCCGCTCAGGGTACGTTCGGATGGCGTTACGGGCAGTGGAGTTTGCGTTGTGTCAGTTGATCAGGTGAGCGGCCGTGTAACTGGAGCTTCAATGGAGCAAAGCACTGGAGACTCAACCTTGGATAAATCCGCGGTCAGGGCGTTTCGAAAGTGGCGATTTAAACCTGGAACAGTCTCGAAGGTTAGAATTCCCATCGAATTTACCATGACTGGTGCCTCGCATTAAGCTTAGTCGTTAGGGTCGCAGCCCGACCGCCTTGCGCGCTGCTGGCATACAACGCAACTTTACGGCGTATGAACCGGCCGAAAGATTTGCGCATTCAAACGGGAATCGGAACAAATCCGCTGGTTTCAGTGGCAATCCCGGTGCCCGAAGTTGTCCGAAGACTTAGCGTGAGAGATAACAGAAATGAAGGAATTACCTAAAGGTAACTGGCCGGGCGGCTACGTGCGCTGCGCATTAAAAATTCCCGGATGTCGGCGCTCGGGTACAACCCGAGACCGAAGCCACCGGCTGACTCCAGGTCTTTTTTGTTCGCCCGTATTACCTAACAAAATGAGGAAGCGACCCTAACGGGATTCGAACCCGTGTTACCGCCGTGAAAGGGCGGTGTCCTGGGCCTCTAGACGATAGGGTCGTAAAAGCCGGGCAATATCGGAATTGAGTTAGCGGCACGCAAGGCAATTTGGCAACGCAGTGTTGCTTTTATCTTCAGAATGCAGGCGACACGCCTGCCACTGCAGATGGCTCTCTCAACCAAGATCGACGATTAACTGTGCCGTGCGGGCGGTAGCCCCTCGATGCTGCGCCAAAGCTCCTTCGGCACCTTGCACTAGTAATCGTCGCGCTTCATCGTCGCGCAGAAGCTTTTCGGCCGCTCGTTCAAGTTCAGCGACATCGAGCACCTGAATCGCGCTTTTCTTTGCAACCAGCGTTTGCGCAAGCGTCGCAAAGTTTTCCATGTGCGGGCCAAAGATGACCGGTTTGCCTGCTAGAATCGGTTCGACGGGATTCTGCCCCCCGTGCGCCGTCAAACTTTTTCCTATAAAGACAACAGTCGCGATACCGTACCAGCGTTGAAGTTCACCGGTTGTGTCAAGAAGCACGCAATCTGGCTTCGCGTCCCGCTGACTTCTCGCTTCGCTCGCTAAACGCACATGGAGCGATAAAGCCTCAAGTTGCGCACGGATTTCGCGCAACCGTTCCACGTGGCGCGGCGCTATAAACAAGCGCAGCGACGGAAATTTCTGACGCAACTTTAGGAAAACCCTGGCGAGAATTTCCTCTTCGCCGCGATGAGTGCTGCCGCCGAAAAGCACAAGCTGGTCCGGGCTTGAAACATTCAAGTCGAACACTCTGGCTTTTTGAACGTGCTCGCGATCATCGCGACGAACCGGATCGTATTTGATGCTGCCAGTGTACCGAATTCGACTGCGCTCGACGCCGAGCCGCTGCCATCGATCGACGTCCGCAGGTTCTTGCACGCACACCAGATCGAGAAGCCGGAACGTCGGCGCGACGAAAAATCGGAATAATCGAAATCTCTTTTCCGATCTTGGCGATAAGCGCGCGTTCACAAGCGTAATTGGAATTCGACGTGCGCGAGCTTCCGCGGCGAGGTTAGGCCAGACCTCCGCCTCAATCAGAAGAATTCTCGCCGGGTGAAACACCGCAAAGGCGCGTCGCATGATCGGCCAGAAATCGAGGGGGGTGTACATCACATCGATCCAGGAAGAAGCATTCTTGTTTGCTAAAGCAAATCCGGTCGTGGTCGTTGTGGTGAGCAGGCAATGCAGATCCGGTTCGAGAGCACGCAGCGCGCTCGCCAGTTTGAGCGCGACCGTGACTTCGCCCACGCTCACTGCATGCAGCCATGTGGATCTTGTCTTCGTTAAGCGCGTGCGTACATCGGCCCTGTACATTCCGACGCGCTGCCCAAATTTTTCGCGGTAACCGCCGCGACGGAACATCTTCAGCAAGTAGCCCGGCAAAAAAAACAAAAGCCCGAGTGGCCAGAGCAAATTGTAGATGATGCGAATCATGTCATGCTCGCTGAGGGAGGACGCCGCAAGAACAAGACCTCGGTCGCACCGTATTTTCGCGCCCGGACGATATCCCAAAACTTTGTCGCAGGAGTTTGCTCAGCCGGACGCTTTTCCAGAACGAAAACACCATCGAACTCGAGTAATCGCGCCAACTCTTTATTCGTCAGGAGCTTTTCAGTAAAGCGCTCGCCAGATTTTGTTTTTTCGTAAGGCGGATCGGCAAAAATGATTTGGAATCTTTCGAGCCCGGAGGACCGCCTGAGGAATTCGAAGACTTCCTGCCTACGCACGCGTCCCCCGAGCTTTGTTTTAGCGAGATTTTTTTCGATTGCTTCGGTTGATTGTCTATCTTCCTCGACAAAGAGAACAGATGCCGCGCCGCGGCTGAGCGCTTCAATCCCGAGCGCACCGCTTCCGGCGAAAAGATCAAGGACCCGTGCATCGATTATCGCGCCGCCCAAACTGGAAAAGATCGCGGCTTTCACGCGATCCATTGTCGGTCGAACGCGGCTCTTCGGTACTGCCAGGCGGAGGCCGCCGGCGCTGCCGGCGATCACTCTCATGGTGATGGGATTGGCGTTGCGCTGGTCTGCGGTGAGGTCGCTTCTGGGACAAGAGATGGCGCAGGAGTTACCACGTCGGTCGGTTTTTTTGTTTTTGGCCTCTCTCGTTTTCCGCCACCGAACAGACTGTTGATCGCATTACCAAGATCCTTGAGATCGCGCCCCACCAGTTTATCCATCAAATTTGTTCTTGGCCGATCAACGCTGCCGCCAACCTGAAAATTGAGGGCAAAGTAGCCTGAGTCGTTAATGGGTTGGAAATTGTCGCGGATCGCTCTGAAAAGCTGACCTCGAATCTTTTCGTTGATCGCGAGTTGAGAGTCGAGCTTCAACTTGCCGTCAAACGTGATCGTGCCGGATGCGGAGAGGCGAACATTCGGCGACCGCAAGATCAACTCATCGATGGTAACTAATCCGGGACTGACGTGGTACTTCGCCTGGGCCTGCTCAAGACGGAGCTCGGTCAGCTCTTCGATTTGAAGGATTTGCCCGATTGCGACCAGGAGACTGTATTGCTGCACTCTCCCATCGCGCAGGAAAATCTCGCCCTCCCCAATTAGCGCGTCGGGATCGGCGGTCTTTCCTGACGATTGGAATTCACCCTCTAATTTGCCCTGCACCATTCCCTTGGGGCCGCCGGCATCTGTGACAATCTGATCAGCCTGGACATTCCGAAACGTCACGCTCGCACTGAATGGAGAATCCTCTGTCTCCGGCTGCATCGCGAACTGGCCACTGATTTCGCCCTTCCCTGCACGCGCGGACATGTTCGAAAGCTCCAGCACGTTTGGTTCATAGCGGACGGGTGATTGCAACTGCTCGAGAAAAAAACGATCGCGCACTGAAATTTTCGCGACCTTAGCATTGCCGCGAAGGGCAAGACCATTGCGCATGCTGGAACGAAAATCCACGCCTGCGAAGGTCCCAATCACATTACCGGCGCGATCGAGAAAACTGAAATTGCCACCCTTGATGTTGACTCGCTGAATCTCCGGAGCCAAGCCAGCGTGTGAGGTCGGGAATTTGGCGATCGTGCCTGGCTCTGGCGACAGAAGAGGTACTGGCGTAAATCCTGGTGGAGGAGACGCAGCCAAATTGGGTGGCACGGTTGCGGTTCGCGCTTCGGAATTACCTGGAGGCTGTTCCGCTGAAACAGTCGGAGTCTCTCTTTCTCGCGAACCGGGCAATCGCCATTTCCCTGCCGTGTCTTGCGGCCAAATTACGTTTGGATTAACCAGTGACACTTCTTTGATCACCAGCCTTCGTGAAAAAAGCGAGAGGAAACGAACGCGAAGACGGAACGTTCTCGCTTCCAGGAAATGGTCCCGGCTCACCGCAGAGTTCTGCGCAATGGTAATACCGCTTAATTCGAGCCCGCCCCAAGGCGTCACGCTCATGCGGCGAATCTCCAATGCGGCACCGAGTCGCTGACTCAGTTCCTGCTGAATCTTTGCTTGTGTCGCTTGCGATTGCACATACAAGTTCACGCCGATTAACAGAATCGCGCCGAGCGCAATCACTGTCCCAAAGGCAATCAGCACAACTAGGCGTAGCTTTCGCACCACCGAGACGTTACCCAGCCCCAGTTTGAAGAAAAGATCAAAGCCCTTTCCCTTTTTTCCTGTGTGTGAGTAAGACAGTCATCATTCTCAACCCGGCCGCAGGAAGCGAACAAGCGGAGCGTTGGCGGGAGCGTATCAAATCGATCGCGCCCGGGGGCGACTTGTTCACCACCTCACGCTCCGGCGAAGCAGAGACGCTAGCCCGGCGCGCCGCAGATAAGGGGTTCGAAAAAATCGTTGCCGCGGGCGGTGATGGAACGGTTAACGAGGTGGTCAACGGCTTGGTCGGGAGCGGAGCCACGCTGGGCCTCCTCCCGATGGGAACGGTGAATGTCTTCGCGATGGAGCTCGGTCTACCCATGCACGATCTCGAACTTTGCTGGGACATTATTCAGGATGAAAACACGCGGCTTGTCGATCTTCCGAGTGCAAATGGAAAATATTTTGTTCAGCTCGCCGGCGTGGGTCTTGATGCGCAAGTCGTGAAGGAAACCAGCCTTGCCTTCAAACGCAGTTTCGGTCCGCTTAGCTATCTCATCTCCGCAGCGCAAATCGCTGCACGGCGTCCACCGAGACTTTTCATTGAGTCGGAGAATGCCTCCATCGATGAGGGGTCCTTTGTTCTCGTTGGAAATGGGCGCTTTTATGGAGGACCTTTCCCATTCTTCAAACACGCGGCCATCGATGATGGATTATTTGATGTCGTCGTGTTCAAGCGGCTCGGCTATCTCGAGATCATCAAGTATCTACAGGACGTGGTGTTCAGCTCGGATATTCGCGTCCCCGAGATTGAATATTTTCAGACCAGGCATCTGCGCGTCACGAGCGAACAAGATGTTCCTGTGGAACTCGACGGCGAACTGGCTGGGAGTTGTCCGGTTGATTTCCAAATCCGGGAAGGAGCGGTTCGCGTGTTGGCGCCTGCAGCTTCGTCGTAATCAACGGCGTTGCAACAGCTAGTCTTTCAATCCAATCCGCATGATGCTTCACCCGATGGATCGCGGTGATCGTTGGATTCGCGAGAAGGCCGCCGCCTCGCTAGACCCGCCGCAGGTCGAAACCACCCTGAGTCAACTTAGCGAAAAGTGGCCGGCAAACGCTGTGCCCCTCATCGACGTCGTCGAACAATTTCCCTTGGGCGAAGCTGCCCTGCTTCACCTCCTCGCAGTTTCAAGCATTTGCGCGGCGAGATTGAGGCGGAATCCCGAAGCTCTTCTTTGGCTTCATCAATCTGATGTGTGTCTCGCGTCTCGCGGCTACGCAGAAATGTTTAACGAGCTCCACACCCTCGCAGGCGACTCGATCTCAGAAGAAAATTTTGGAGCGCTTCGTTTTTGGAAAGGCCGCGAGATGACGCGAGTCGCGCTTCGGGAACTTGCGAACGTAGCGCCGCTTGAGGAGACCACCGGGGAGCTTTCGCAGATCGCCGAGATTTGTGTCCGTCGCGTATTTCAATCTATAAATGCGGAATTCAAGCAACGCTACGGTTCGCCCCATGCTGAATTCGCCATTCTCGCGCTCGGTAAACTCGGAGGCGGCGAGCTGAATCATAGCTCGGATGTCGATCTTCTTTTCCTCTACAGCGATGAAGGTCAACTATCGCCGCATCTTTCTTATCACGAATTCTTTAACCGGCTGGCAAAGAAAATTCTCGAAACATTTTCAATACCTCATCCGGAAGGCTCACTGTTTCGGATCGATCTCCGTCTTCGCCCGGAAGGCTCAGCTGGGCCACTCGCGCGATCGCTCGAGAGCATGGAAAATTATTATGCCGGTTTCGGCGAAACTTGGGAGCGCCTCGCCCTGATCAAGGCCCGCGGAATCGGCGGCAGTCGGGAGTTGGCTTACGAATTCTTGCGGCAGCATCAACCTTTCATTTATCCGAGTAGCCCGACACCCGATTTGCTCGACGAGATCGCCAACATCAAGCGACGCATCGAGCGCGATGTCGTCGGACACGATGAGCTTGAACGCGACGTCAAACTCGGCCGGGGTGGCATTCGCGAAATCGAGTTTGTCGTGCAGGCACTTCAGCTTATCCACGGGGCGCATCATGCGTTCCTGCAAGAGGCGAGCACGCTCAAAGCGCTGCGCGGTCTTCGTCAATTGGATCTTCTTCCGCGCGATGAGGTGCTGACGCTAGACAAGGCATATCGGTTTCTCCGGCGCGTTGAGCATCGTTTGCAAATCGAGGCCGAACAGCAGACTCACACCGTTCCGCGGGAACCGGAAGCTCTGCGGCGACTCGCCCTCAGCCTTCGTTTTTCGTCCGGTGAACGATTCACCGTGGCGCTACAAGAAAAGATGCGCACTGTGCGCTCGATTTTTGAACGGGTCATTTCCGGAACGCACGCCGAACCCGCCAAAATTGATCTGGAAATTTTCAGTAACCAAAAACGAGCGGCCAAGGCGCTTGCGGATCTGGCACAAGGCCCCGCCAGTTTCCATATCGCACCGCGCACGCGCCAAATATTCCGTAAGCTGCGTCCGGTTTTGCTTGAGTGGCTCGCGAAGGCGGCGGACCCCGATGCAACTCTCAACCAATTGGTTCGGTTTGTTGAAGCCTATGGCTTGCGCAGTTTGCTCTTCGAGCTCCTCGTCACTAATCCTCGACTACTCGAGCTGTTGGTAAAAACCTTCGATGCCAGCCGGTTTGCCAGCGAGCTTTTGATCCGGCGCCCACAACTCCTGGAAGACATCACCCGAGATCCAACATTTCATGAACCGCGATCAATGGCGGAAAATTTACGGCGGATCGATTCGTTAGGCGCGGATGCCAGCAATCTCGACCCGATACGCGCATACCGGCAGAGGCAACTGCTGCGCATCATCCTACGCGAGGTGCTGGGGCTTTCCAGCCCGGCAGCGACCTTCACCGAGCTTTCCGATGTGGCCGAAGCCTGTCTGCTTTATATGGCCAGACTCCTTGGAAACGAGCAATTGACTATCATCGCGCTCGGAAAATTTGGTGGACGCGAGATCAGCTACGGCGCGGATCTGGACGTTTTATTCGTGGGCGACGACACTCGCGCCGCGCAAAATCTTGTCATCGCTATGGCGCAGCCGACTGCCGAGGGAAATATTTGGGCGCTGGATGCAAGGCTGCGCCCTGAAGGGGAAAAAGGCCCGATTGTTTGTTCCCTTGAGACTTATAAATCGTATTACCCAAACCGGGCGCAGCCGTGGGAGTTGCAGGCTCTGACTCGCGCGCGGGCCGTCAGCGGGCCATTACAAAACGAATTTACGGAAATTGCAAAACGTGCCTGGCGTCGCGCCAGCCAGGATGCCGATCTTCCCATAAGAATCGACAGCATGCTCGAGCGCATTCGCCGCGAGCGCGGAAGCGGATCCGATTTTCTTGATTTCAAAACGGGGACCGGCGGAAGCATTGAAGGCGAATTTCTGGTTCAAGCGCTGCAAATGCGCGCCGATATTTGGGAGCCAAACTGGGCCGGTGCCCTCGACCGGCTGTGCGAAACTAGGCGCATGACCGATTCAGAAGCAGCCAAACTCAAAGGGGCGTACACGTTTCTGCGCCGTTGTGAATCTGTATTGCGGCGTTTTGACAATAAAAGCATTTCGGCGTTTCCAAGCGATCCGAACGAACAACGAAAGCTTGCCATTCGTCTTGGCCATCATGACCTCGATGGCTTCCGTGAAAAGTATGTCGACGCCCGCGAGACCATCCACGCTCTCTATAACCTGCGCGTTAAGAATGCATCCGCTTAGTTTGGGTTACCGCCCGAAAATTAATTGCCAGATAGCCTGCAACACGAGCAGGCTCACAAACAAACCTACGCAAGCGATAATGAAAAGCAGAGTCAGAACCGCGAGAAGGAATATCCAATCGCCTCTTCTCGATCGCTCAGGCGCGGCAGCGTACCGCCGAAGCAGCTCATAATTGCGCACGTTCGACTTGAACCAGAATGAAAACGCGTCGCCCAGACCCGGGATGATTCCGACCACTTCGTTGACCAAGATATTCATCGCCATCCGCGCGAGCAGAATTTTCGGAACACCACATCGCGCTGCGTGAACAAGTGCCACCGCCGAAATTATTGCGGAGGCCACGTCGCCGATTCCAGGAAGGAGACCAATAATCGGATCGAGGCCGAAGCGGATTTTCGTTCCGGGAAAGCGGAGGAATTCATCCATGATGAGCGCGAGCCACCGGAAAAGCAGCTCGAGAGAAGCGCGCTCTTGTCGAACTTCTGGAGGGAGAACCTCCCATTCCCACGTTTCCGATCCCGACCCGTTCGGCTTCGCTCCCTTTGGTTCAGGGCCGGTTTTGCGATTGCCGATTCGGGATTTCATTGCCACCGCCTGGATCGCACGTCGCAGTCAGCATTGCTGCGGCGGACCCAAGGTTCTAAGCGTAACCAAAGAAGTTCTCGAGGACCGTCGATGACCCTCGCTCGAGACTCTTAACCCGGAATTCCCTTCAGCATTTCGGCGTTCGTCGGGAATTTTTTCACGAACATCAACAGACGCTGGATCGCTTCCTCTGGTTTGTGGCCGGCAAGGCCTCGCCGGATGAGGTTGATTTTCTCCAGTTCCCACGGTTGCAGCAGCAATTCTTCACGCCGCGTGCCGGAGAGGAAAATATCGACCGCCGGATAAATCCGCTGGTCGCTGATTTTTCGATCGAGCACCATTTCCATGTTTCCGGTGCCTTTGAATTCCTGAAAGATCAGCTCGTCCATGCGGCTGCCCGTTTCAATTAACGCTGTGGCGACAATGGTGAGTGAGCCGGCTTCTTCAGTGTTACGCGCGGCCGCGAAAATCTTGCGCGGAATTTCCATCGCGCGCGCGTCGATGCCGCCACTCATGGTGCGACCGCCCCCGCCCATCGCGTTATTGAATGCGCGCGCTGTGCGCGTAATTGAATCAAGCAGGATAAATACATGCTTTCCCGCTTCGACGAGCCGTTTCGCGCGCTCGATGGCAAGTTGCGCGATGCGAGTGTGGCTTTTGATATCGCTGTCGTTCGAGCTCGCCATCAGTTCGGCCGTCGGATGCGAACGCCGGAAATCGGTGACCTCCTCCGGCCGTTCATCGACAAGCAAAATAATCACATGCACCTCCTTGTGATTTTTCGTGACTGCTTCAGCGATGTGATGCAGCAGTGTCGTCTTGCCAGTCCGGGGCGGCGCAACAATTAATCCCCGCTGACCCATGCCAAGGGGAGTCATCAAATCCATAATCCGGGTCGTGTATCGATCCGGCACCGTCTCAAGCTTGATCCGCTTGTTTGGGTTAATCGTCGTCAATTCCTCAAACGGTCGCAGGCCTTGATATTTCGGCGGCTCCTCCCCGTTGATGGTGAGCAGCTTGGTCAATTGCGGACCGCGATTGCCGCGGCGCGTCTCGCCGTAAATCCACATGCCGTCCCGCAAACCAAAACGGCGGACGATTTCGGGCGTTACAAAAATATCCTGTGGTGTCTGCACGAAGTTGCGCTTCGGGTCGCGCAAGAATCCAAAACCTTTGCCCGAAATTTCAATGATGCCTTCGCCAAATTCCGGTTCGCGCTGAACTTGCTCGCCGTTTTCAACGGCACTCTCGCCTTCAGGTCCGCCTGAGGCGGATCGATCCAACGTTTCAACACCCACGCTCCCGGTAGCAGGGTCGGCCGTCGCCGGCGAAGAATTCGGGGCGTCGTTAGACGAATCATTGAAATTATCGCTTCCAAACCGATTGCTCCGATCGCGATAACGCCGTCGTGGATAACGCCGTCGTGGACGATGCTGGCGTTGCTCCGTTGAAGCGGACTCAGCTTCCAGCGGCGCAGGCTGATTTTCGTTTTCTTCGTTCATAGTTTAATTGGAATTCTTCGCTTGCCGCAGCGAGCGGCGTTTTGAAATTTCCTGCAGCAATAAATTTTTTAGGCCGGCAACCTGGCCAGTAATTCGTCGGGAATATCTAGATTTGAATAGACGTTTTGCACGTCATCGTCGTCTTCGAGCGCATCACACAAGCGCAGAATCTGCTGTGCGACGCTTTCGTCGGCGACCGGAACAGTCGTATCGGGAATGAACGTAAACTTTTGCCCATCGGTGGTTACGGCCGCATTTTTGAGCGCCTCAGCTACGGCGTAGAGCTGATCGTGGGAAGTCGTAATAACATACTGATCTTCCGCGGTTGTCAACTCCTCCGCTCCAGCATCCAGTGCCAATTCCAGGATCTGGTCTTCATTGATGCTCGACCGCGGGACGGTAATTTGGCCCTTCTTGTGGAACATGTATGAAACGCTTCCGGTCGAAGCAAGGCTGCCATTATTTTTGACGAAGATGCTGCGAATCTCCGCGGCTGTTCGATTCTTATTGTCGGTCGCGGCTTCGACAATCACTGCTACACCGCCCGCCGCATAACCCTCGTAAACAATTTCATCGAAACGCGCAGCTTCGTTCCCTTCGCCGGTTCCCCGTTTAATCGCCCGTTCGATGTTATCGTTCGGCATGCTTTGCCCGCGTGCCGCCTGGATCGCGCTGCGCAGACGCGGGTTCCCGGTAGGATCACCACCGCCGGTTTTAGCGGCAATGGTTATTTCCTTGGAGAGTTTGCTGAAGATCTTTCCGCGTTTCGCGTCGATCGCGCCTTTGAAACGCTTGACCTTCGACCATTTACTGTGTCCCGCCATACTGCGGAGTTATGTTTTCTTGACCTGAAAGTTGCCTGACTAAAAAGCTCTAAATTCCGAACAGCGCGCCTCGCGAGAGAATGGCTGACGACGGAGAAATTACCGCGACTATTTAAAGAGAAAAGCTTGGTTTGTCAATTATGGGGACCTCAGCGCGAAGAAGGAACGAGAACGGCTATCGCCGAGAGCCCGAAGACGAGCGCGGCCGAGAATAAACAGTAGCGGCAGAACGCATGCAGGACGAATGCCTGCACATACAGCAGCCAAAGCGTGGCGAGGAACATCGTTCCTACGGTTAGCGTGAGAAATGCGCGCGCGCGCGCGTATCCGAAAGCGGCGAACATCGCAAAGCTGAACACGCCGAAGTAAGCGAGTGTGCCGAAGGCTGCCACCGGTATTCCAGCTACCCGCGCATACGAACTGCCGAGCACACGAAAGCAATCTGGCGAGCCGCCGCAGACCAGCGTCTCGCCAGTCAACGCCTGCACCGTCAGGTAAGTCGCATCCGCCAATCCTGCCAACGAAACGATCGCCGCCAACGTGTAAAGAATAATCCGAAATCGCGATGTGTTCATTGCGTTGATGACACCGGCGTAGGCGCTCTCAGGGCCGTATCGACGCTCCCGCGCAGACCCGCCGGGTTCAGGTAGGCAGGGGACACTTGGTGATTATTAATGAA
>Ga0209375_1002045_pt1 | contig 14861 bp, 6 predicted proteins | sample GraSoiAngelo_131_FD_185888 | JGI IMG/M metagenome (GOLD analysis project Ga0209375, IMG submission 185888) | Grasslands soil microbial communities from the Angelo Coastal Reserve, California, USA - 14_0929_02_30cm (SPAdes) (version 2) | ecosystem: Environmental > Terrestrial > Soil > Grasslands ... | reverse complement strand
CGCAAAGACAAACCCCAATTTTTTGCAGTTTTGCGATCAGTCGAAAAACGGCATTCCGTGGCGCACTCAGTTCAAGCTGGTGGGCACATATCCGCTCCCGTGGTGGGGCCTTCAGTTCAGTGGCGCGCTTCAGGCGCTGCCTGGGTATGCCGAATACTATTACTTGAACAACTTGTTGACGACACCTTTGCAGCCGCTGCTGCAAGGGGGCGGCACCGTTTTGGACAGTATTCTCAACCAGCCGAACGGTTTAAGCACTGTCTTCACGGTCACGCCAAGAACCCTGTACACGGCGTGTCCCGGTAACTCCGCCGCTGCCGGCTGCGCCGTCGGAGCGTTGGTGATTCCGAGGATGATTCAGCCATCATTGAACGTGCCGTTGATTGCGCCGGGCACAGCGTGAGCAAGAGACTCGCCTTCGAGCGGATAAGGCTGGAGCCCAGAATCGATTTGTTCAATGCGCTGAACTCGAGCGATTACTACCAGGTTCAGAGCATGGTCTATAGCACGGTGTCTGGCGCGGCTTATAAAAGGCCGTCCGCGATATTACTCGGCCGGCTTGTCCGGATTGGGTTCAATCTGGAATTTTAGGGAAGTGGAAGTGAACGGCATGGGCTCAAGCGTCGCTATGGGCGGTGATGCGCTCATCGATACCGGCGCGATGCAACGGTGATTCGGAATCACACTCCTGTTTCAGCCGGGTTCTCCCTGCATGGGAGGACCAGGCTGAAGCCCCAAAGTACTCCCGCAAAGTCTTTCCGGCGTGATGTCGAACGGATAAAGCTGATCGTCTTTCCCCCGAATTTCAGCCAGAAATACCCCCAACACCCGATATACAGGCAACCCTTTGCTGCTCTATAAACCACGCAATAGAAAAGGGGAGCAATCTCGAATATCGAAGGATGTCGTTTAACCGGACTGTTGTCCGCTTGACGTTCATCTGGCAAAAAATTTTGCCGCAGTGTGTCGGGGACATCCCTAACTCACGCGGTGAAGGGTTTGGGCGAAATCAGCTGCAACCCAAATCCGAAATCAGCTGCAACCCAAATCAAGGAGAGGAGAGTTATGGTGAATCGGAAAGAAAGAAGTTTCACCAAGCTGTCAACAACGCTAATCGGGATAGTTGGAGTGATCACATTGGCGGGTGGCTTGGTGTTTGGACAAAATTTCTCGGCGGCCATCTCCGGCTTCGTGCGCGACAGCACTGGAGCCGTGATCCCGGGAACGGCTGTTACCGCAAAGCACACCGAGACCGGGCTGACGCGCACGGCTCAGACGAGCGAGGAAGGTAGCTACACGATGCCGTCCCTTCCGGTGGGCTCCTATGAAGTGACCGCAGAAAAACCCGGCTTCAAGCAGCAGGTGCGGCGAGGCATCACTCTGGTCGTGGCTCAGGAAGCGGTGGTCAATCTGACGCTGGATGTCGGAGACCTCGTCGAGAAAATCACGGTGACGGAAGAGACTCCGATCGTGAACACGACGCTCAGTTCTGTCTCCGGGTTGATCAACGAGCAACAGATCAAGGAAATGCCGTTGAATGGCCGCAGCTTCAACGACCTTCTGGTGCTGAACACGAACGTCAATGATAACCGATCGAATACTGCCGCCGGCGGGCCGTCGTTTTCGATAGCGGGCAAGCGGCTGGAAACCAACCGGTGGACGATCAACGGAATGGACTACGTCGGCACCAACTCGCAGGGCACTGCGAATGCGCCGAATGGGATGAGCGACCAGTTGCTTGGCGTGGACGCCGTGCGGGAATACAACGTCCTCGGCCACAGCTATGGCGCCGAATATGGCAAACGATCCGGCGGCCAGATCACCGTGGTTACCACGTCCGGAACGAACCAGTGGCACGGAGCCGCCTTCGAGTACCTCCGCAACAACGTTTTAGACGCCAGGAGGTTCTTCAATGCCACGGAAAGCGCGCCACCGTTCAAGCGGAACCAGTTTGGCGGCTCGCTGGGCGGCCCTATTGTGAAGGACAAAATGTTCATCTTCGGAACTTATGAAGGGTTCCGGGAGCGCTTAAACGACGACACTACCGCCATTGTACCCAGCGCGCAGGCCCGTCAAGGTTTGATTCCTTGCTACCTTGCCTATCCGACCAATACAGCAACGGCCTGCCCCAACCGTGGCGCCTATGTCCTGGCCCCGAATCTGGTGCCGGGCATCCTGCCGTTTTTCCGGTACTGGCCGGCGCCCAATGGCCCCGAGTTGCCTAACCCTCAAGGCTTGCCCACCGGCCAAGCCTACAATTACAGCAATCTGCCACGGCCTGTGAATGAAGATTTCGGCCTGCTCCGGGGTGACTACAACTTGTCCATGCAGGATTCCTTCTCGACCAGTTTCAACGCGGACAGGGGGAACCGGGCCGATCCGCAAACGAACCCGATTATGGTCCAAAGGCAAGCCAACGGTCTCTATACGCTCAGCGGGCAGGAAACGCATATTTTCTCCCCCACGGTTGTGAATACCGCAACCTTTGGATGGTCCCGCGCGTGGGCAAACCAGGATGCAGTTCCCGATGAGCCATTTCCTGATAGCCTGCTCTTTCTGAAGGGAGGAGACAGAAGCAATCCGGGCGCCTTGATCATTGGAGGCGGAACGTCCACGGCCCAGGCGTCGACCTTCACGTCGGCGAACGGCCAGAACCCCATCAACAGTTCTAGACAGAACTTCACCGGGTCCAACGACCTGCGCCTGACGAAAGGGCGTCACAACTTAAGTATGGGCGCGTGGTTCCAGTGGGTCCAGCAAGGCGTGTTTTCCTCGGTTCAGAACAACGCGGGCACTCTCACCTATCGCACCTTGCTGGACATGCTCCAGGATCGTCCGCAACAGTTCCAGGCCGGCGTAGCTCCAACGCCGCTGAACTTCCGCACCACGGAAGCGGCCTGGTATTTCCAGGATGAATTCAAGCTCCGCACGAATCTCACGATGCGCCTGGGCCTGCGGGACGAGATGACCACGGGGTGGAATGAAGTCAACGGACGCTCCGCCAATTACACCTATGACCGGGCCGGATTCATCCTCACCCAACCGTATGTTGGCAGGTCGTCGTTGACTGAGAACAATGCTATCGCGCTCTGGCAGCCGCGCGTGGGCCTGGCGTGGGACCCGACCGGCACCGGACGTTGGGCGGTGCGGGCCGGCTTTGGGATCCACAACGACCTCCAGGATAATCTCGCCAACCGGATGAACTCCAACGCACCGTTCAACGGGCGGCTGGTGATCACGAACACACCGGTGCTAACGATGCTGAGAAACGGCCCGATTCCCAGCCAAACGCCGCCCGCGCCCAGTTGCAGCGCCGAGTCGCCGTTGCAGCCCCCGGAGTGTTCCATCTACGCGCCCGGTGGTATCGATCCGGCCATGCACACTCCCACTACTCAGGAATGGAGCCTTGAAGTGCAACGGGGGATCACGCAGGAACTCGCGCTGGAATTGAGTTATGTGGGCAGCCAGTCCTATCACCTTCCGGCCGCAGTGGATATGAATGACATCCCACCGGTGAGGTGTCAAAATCCAACGGGATGCCTCGCCGGAGGAACCCTCCCGGCCTCTCAGTGGAACACGGTTCCCCAGGGAGTAGACTACATCCCGGCAGGCGCAACGCGCCCGAACCCCTTTGTCGGCTCCACGCAAACCTGGATGTATTTGGGCAACAGCAGCTACCACGGCGGGACCGTCTCGCTCACCAAGCGCGCCCGCTCCGGATTGACGTTCAAAACCAGTTACACCTTTTCGAAAGTGCTGGACATGAATTCCGCCCTCCTCTCCGGCGGCCACCAGAATGAGGCGGGGACGGTTCTGAGCCGGTACAATCTGAGGCTCAGCAAGGGCATTGCGTCTTACAGCCAACAGCACCAGTTCACCACCAACTTCCTCTATCAGTTGCCGTTTGGGTCCGGAAAAGCTTTCGGCAGTGGGGCCACCGGCTGGGTGGAGAAACTGATCAGCAACTGGCAATGGAATGGCATCGTCAGCGTGCAGAGCGGCTTCCCCTTTGAGCCTCTGGTTGGCTCCAACCGGTCCGGCAACGGGAACGCCCGGAATCCCGACGTGGCCAGCTGGAATCCCGACTTCAAAGGCAAGGTCGTTCTCGGTGTGGACGAGTTCAAGAAAACGGGCCACTACTTTGATCCCAATGCGTTCTCCTTGCCGCTGGCCGGGACCTTCGGAAACGTGGCGCGCGGTGCGCTTCGCGGACCTGGTTTCTTCAACGTGAACACGTCGTTGTTCAAACGGATTCCTTTGAAAGAGAAGTTGAATATGCAGTTCCGGGTTGAGGCCTTCAACGTCCTCAATCACGCGAACTTCAGATACCCCGAGTTGATCGTTTTCTCGGGCAGCGAGATTGCCGGTTCGGCCGGGGTCATTCGAGAAACCGCAAACCGCGAGCGCCAGATCCAGTTCGCGCTGCGGCTCGAATTCTGATACCTCTCCCTCTGGGAGAGGTCGGCGCGCGCCGCGCGAAGCGCGAGCCCGATAGGGCGAAGCCCCAAGAAACGCTGACGCGCGCCGAGTGAGGGTCTCAGGTCTATTTCGAATCTGAGACCCGCACCTAAGCCGCTTGACCTACCCCTCTTGACGTGCATTTTTGGGGCATAAAAGCCGATCGTCAACCCCCGAGTTTCAGCAAGAAATACCCCCCGCACCGGATATACAGGCACGCGTTGCCGCTATATAAAGCCTCGCAACAGGAAAGCGAAGCAATCCCGGATATCGAAGAATGTGGTTTAACCCGACGTTCAGTCTCATAGCTTGTCCGGCGTTCGGGTTGGCCGAGCGATTGGAATCGGCGTCCGCCGTTCAGTGGCAGATCGTGCTTTCCGTTTAATTAATAACGGCGGGCTGAAGGGAACCGGTGCTCGTACTGCTGGATCTGTGGGGGTGGTGGCGCGTCCCGCTCCAGCGCCGCCGCCCCAGCACCGGAGGTGCTCGCTCCGCTGGATCTGCCAAGGGCCAATTTTTTTGGGTTCGTAAGTTCGATTCGAAAGGAGAGCAACATGGTGAGGGGAATGGGTATGGGTTTGCGTTCGTTTGGAAGATGCGCAACAGCAATTGTTGTATTGATCGCATTGCCGACGTGCCTGGTTTTTGCTCAGACTTCCACGGCAACGGCAACCATCTTGGGTGTGGTAAAGGACACCACGGGAGCGTTGGTGCCGGGAGTCAGTATCACCGTCAAGCATACCGAGACGGGCCAGACGCGAGCCGCAATCAGCAGCGAGACCGGCGACTACAACGTGCCGTTGCTTCCTATCGGTGCATATGAGATCACCACGGCAATGCCGGGCTTCAAGCAGCAGGTGAGAAGCGGCATCAATCTCGCGGTCGGCCAGCAAGCGGTGATCAACCTGACGCTGGAAGTCGGAGCCGCGGCCGAGCAAGTCACAGTGACGGAGGAAGCGCCGCTGGTGAACACTACGCTGAGCTCGACTTCAGGATTGATCAACGAGCAACAGATCAAAGAGCTGCCGCTGAATGGGCGAAGCTTCGATCAGCTTCTGGTTCTCAACGTCGGCGTTGTCAACAACACTTCGAATATGGCCGGAGGTACAGGTGGCGCGTTTCCCGCTTTCTCGGTGGCGGGCCACCGGCAGGAAACCAATCGGTTTCTGCTCAACGGCGTCGACTGGGTCGGGGGGAACGCGACCAGCCAGTTCATTACGCCCTCCGGAGCCAGTTCCCAGTTGCTCGGGGTCGAGGCGGTGCGGGAATACAACGTCCTCGAGCACACCTACGGCGCTGAGTATGGGAAACGGGCCGGAGGGCAGGTTAGCATTGTGACCTCGTCTGGAACGAACCAATGGCATGGCAGCCTCTTCGAGTATCACCGCAACAGCGCTCTGGATGCCAAGAACTACTTCGAGGACACCAAGGGTCCGTTCAAGCGGCATCAATTCGGAGGGACCATCGGCGGTCCCCTAAAGACGGACAAGCTGTTCGTGTTTGGAAACTACGAAGGGTTCACGCAGCGGCTAGCTCAGAGCACTCGCTCGATTTATCCGGATGTGCAATCTCGCCAGGGTCTTCTGCCGTGCTACCTCGCCTATCCTGGTAACGTCGCAGCCAACTGTCCGGACCGAGCCGCGTTCGTCCCGGTTCCCAATCTGCAGCGGGGCATGCTGCCCTTTGCCAATGCGTTCTGGCCGGTGCCCAACAGTTCGGAGCTACTGAGTGCGAACGGCCTGCCCACCGGAACGGCCTACAATTACAACAGTGGGGTGCAGAAGATTCATGAAAATTTTGTGATGGGTCGCATGGACTACGTCATGTCCGTCAAAGACTCTCTCTTCGGAAACTACACCTTTAGCGATGGGCAAAGGGATCAGCCGCAGCCAAACACGAATTACACCATGTACGTTCCACTGCGCAACCAAACGTTCGGCCTGCAGGAAACGCATGTCTTCTCCCCCACTGTCGTCAATTCCGCGACCTTGGGGTGGGTTCGTCCGACTGCATCCTCGGTCACCAAGCCGAACGGCACCGGCGCGGCAATCCCTGCGAATCTGATATTTCTTCCCGGGGGCAATCCCGGTCAGATTGTCATCGGAGGCGGCGCGACCACGGTCTCCCCATCGTCGGTCACGCCGACGCCCGGCAACAACCCCCTTTTTGGTGGTCGAGAATACTACAGCCTGGCCGATGACCTGCGCTTCACCAAAGGCAAGCACTCCTTCAGCACAGGCGTTTGGGTGCAGCGGATACACGAAAACCATTTTGGGGCAGCTCAGTTTTCGGCCGGAGGCGTCAGCTATAACACGATGCTGACATTTCTCCAGGATATCCCGAGCCAGTTTAACCTGATCCGGAATCCGGCTCCGATCGGATACCGGTCCACCGAAGGGGCCTGGTATTTCCAGGATGAAATGAAGCTGCGCTCGAATCTCACCCTGCGCCTGGGGTTGCGGCACGAGATGACCGACGGGTGGAATGAAGTGGCGGACCGCTGTGAGTACTGGTCGTATGACAAAAACTTCGTGATGTCGAACGAGCCGCTGCTGGGCCATTCGTGCCTGACGGAGAATCACGCCAAACTGCTGTTTCAGCCCCGCGTCGGCATCGCGTGGGATCCGACCGGTACGGGAACCTGGGCAGTGCGGGCCGGCTTTGGAATCCACAACGATCTCCAGGACAACCTCGGGAACCGGGCCTACTCCAATCCGCCGTATAATGCGCGCGAGCTGTTGAGCGGTCCGCTGCTCTCTCTCTTCCCGCTTGACAAGAACGCCCCGCTTCCCCGCGCATGCGGCACCGCAGGAGCGCCTCCACCTCCAGCCTGCGGGATCTACGGCCCCGGCGGTTTCGATCCAGTGCTGCGCACACCGACCAGCCAGCAATGGAGCTTGACGATCGAACGCGGACTTGGGAGAGACCTCATGCTTTCCGTGGGCTATGTAGGGAGCCAGTCCTACCACACCCCGCTCACTCTGGATACCAATACGGCCTACCCGATCGTATGCCAGGACCCGCAGGGATGCATCAGCGGCGGCACCGGTACGAATGGCAACCCTGTTCCTGTCAGTCAAAGGGTCTTGGTGGCCAAAGGGACCTTGTACCACCCGCCGGCGACGCGCCCGAACCCCAACGTCGGTAGCGGCACTCAATGGTTCAATCAAGGCACCGCGAGCTACCATGCGATGGATGTCTCTCTGACGAAGCGCATCAGCCGTGGGACCGCTTTTAAAGCGAATTACACCTGGAGTAAAGCGATGGATTTGAATTCCGCGGTCCTCGCTCCTTCCGCTGGCAACGAGCCACCGCTTCTTCCTAGCCCCTATTATCGGAGGGAGCTGAATCGCGGGCTCTCATCCTACAGCCTCGCCCACCAGTTCAATGGGTACTACAGCTATCTGTTGCCGTTTGGAAACGGGCAACGCTTCGGAAGCGGCGCCACTGGGGTCGTGGACAAGCTCATCGGCGGCTGGCAATGGAATTCGAGCGTCCGGGTTGCAAGTGGATTCCCCTTCACGCCGCTGGTTGGCTCGAATACGACGGGTACTGGCGACCCCAGTATTTCCGAAGTACCGAACTGGAATCCCAACTTTAAGGGGAAGCTGATTGTGGGAAAACCCGATCAGTGGTTCGATCCGAAAGCCTTCGTGCTGCCGCTCCAAGGAACCTTCGGGAACGTGGCCCGCGGATCGATCCGCGGGCCGGGTCTATTCAACGTCGACACTTCGTTGTTGAAGAGGGTGAGAATCAGTGAGGGATTGAATTTGCAGTTCCGGACCGAGATGTTCAATGTTTTGAATCACCCCAATTTCTCGTACCCGAATGAGGTTCTTTTCCAGGGCGCCGAGTACAGCCCCTCAGGCAGCGTCATTACAGCTACGTCAACGCCCTCGCGGCAAATCCAGTTTGCGCTGAAGCTGCTGTTTTAATGTGGGGCGACCCTGTCAAGCACTAGCGTGAGTTTTGCCGCTCCTTAACTCACGCCGGACCCAGTCTCGGTTCTCCCTCTGCTCCGGGAGAGCCGAGGCTGGAGGAGCCAAAGCCACAGGGGATAGTAAGCTCGGAGACGGCGAACTTGACCTACCCCTCTTGACGTGACTACGGCATAGAGCCGATCGTCCTTCCCCGGTTTTTCAGCCAGGAATCCCCGCTACACGGGATATACAGAAGCCCTTCGCCGCTTTATAAACCCACGTAATAGGAAAAGCGAAATAGTTCCGGACACCGAAGTATGTCGCTAAAACGGATTCTTGTCCGCTTCACGTTCATTCTGATGACTTGCTCGTCATTCGGTTTGGCGCAGCGATCGGAGCCCGCTTCGACCTCCGCCGTTGGCGGACAAATCGTGGTGTCCGAGGGGGGCCTGAAGCGGCCGGTGGAGGTGTTGTTGGATCATTCCGGCGCCAAGAACGATCGACAGACATTCACGGATTCACGCGGCAATTTTGAATTCCGCAACGTCCCTAACGGCTCTTACAACATTCGCGTTCGCTTGGAAGGCTTCGAAAACGTGAATTATCCAGTCGATGCTCCAGGGACACCATACGTATTCATTTTTTTGAACGGAAGCGCGGTGCACGGCCGTGGCCCGAATGCTCTGGGCGGGAATCATAGTGTAGATGTCCGCCAACTGAAGGCCGAAATCCCGAAACAGGCCCTCAGGGAATATGAAAAGGCTGTGCGGGAAATTAAGGACCACAACACGCAACGCGCCATCGAGCGGCTGGAAAAATCCATCAAACTCGCCCCGGATTTCTACAATGCGCATCTGGGTCTTGCACAGGAATACCGAAAAACCGACCGGCTGGATGCCGCCGAGCAAGAACTTACTCGCGCATCCGAGCTGAATCCTCGCGAAGGGACGCCATTAATACAACTCGGTGAAATATATTTGGAGAAAACCAATTTTAAACGAGCAGCCGAGGTCTTCTCACAAGCAATTCGAGTCGAGCCGGGATCGGCTGTTGCGCATTACGCCTTAGGGCGGGCACGGTACAGACTTTCCGAGTACGCAGAGGCAGAGCAGGCTTTCACGCGCGCAGCTCTGCTGGACAAGGACTTTGAAGCGGCCGAGTTGATGCTTCTCCACGCGTACGTTCGTCAGGGAAAGGTCAGCGCGGCTCTCAGCGGCATTGATGCACTTCTAAAGAAGAGTCCCGGTAGTAGTCCGAATCGGGCTTTAGAAAAGTTCAGATCGGAAGTTGTGGCCGCCATGGCGGACTTAAAGCAAGGGGAGGAGACACAAAAATGAGCGGCGAGATTCGAATAGACTTCTTTTGAAGCTGCGCCCTATTTCTTGAGGCTGCGCGCTATCGCGCTTGCGCTTCGCGCGGGCTCTCGCTCCGCGCGACCCTCACCCGGCGCGCCAGCCCGCTGGCTGCCGCGCCGCCCTCTCCCAGCGGGAGAGGGGAAATTTCGTAGCCTCTAGGGCATAAAGCTCCTCGTTCTTACCCCGAATTTCCACCAGAAATACCCCCCATACCGGATATACGGGAACCCTTTTACCACTTATAAAACCACGCAAGAGAAAAGCGAAACAAGTTAAGTTCGGATATCGAATATGCCGTTCAACCAGATTCTCGTCCACTTCGTGTTCATTCCGACCCTTGGCGCGACGCCTTTTTATAAGCAGTAGCCCGGCCAGGACGAGAGCCCGGAGCCAAGGCCCTAGACGCCTGCCATATTTGATTTTCGGATAGAGAGAGAAATCGAATTCGAAAGGAGCAGATCATGCTAAGGAGGATGGGTATCCGTCAGCATCCGTTTGCAAGATTCGTAACAGCGATTGTTGCGTTGATCGCATTGGGAACCGGCCTAAGTTTTGCTCAGACTTCAACGGCAACCATTTTGGGGACCGTGAAGGATGCCTCGGGGGCACTGGTACCGGGAGTGAGTATCACGGTCAAGCATACCGAGAGCGGCCTGACTCGGACCGTCGTGAGCAGCGAGCAAGGCGCCTACACTGTGCCGTTGCTTCCGGTGGGCGCATACGAGGTCACCACAATGATCCCGGGCTTCAAGCAGGTGGTCCGGAGCGGCATCAATCTTGCCATCGGGCAGCAAGCCGTGGTGGATCTGACGCTGGAAGTCGGAGCCCCGGCCGAGCAAGTAACGGTGAGCGAGGAAGCGCCTCTGGTGAACACGACGACGGCCTCGACATCAGGGTTGATCACCGAGCAGCAGGTGAAGGAATTGCCGCTGAACGGGCGCAGCTTCGATAATCTGATCACGCTCAACGTCGGCATTTCCAACGCCACTTCGAACACGCTCGACAGCGGCGCCTGGAACATGTTCTCGGTGTCGGGGAAGCGGCCGGAAACCAACCGGTATACCATCAACGGAGTCGACTGGGTTGGCGGGGCCGCGACGGGCCAGTTCATCACGCCAAATGGAGCGAGCCGGCAATTGCTCGGCGTCGAGGCTGTGCGGGAATTCAACGTTCTCACGGACACCTACGGCGCCGAGAGTGGGAAACGGGCGGGAGGACAAATCACCATTGTGACCGCCTCGGGAACCAACCAGGTCCACGGGAGCGTCTTCGAGTATCTGCGCAACAGTGTGTTGGACTCGCGCAACTTCTTCGATGACACCGTTAGCACTCCTCCCTTCAAACGCAATCAATTTGGAGGCGCTCTGGGAGGCCCGATCAAGAAGGACAAGATGTTCCTGTACGGGACCTATGAAGGGTTCCAGGAGCGGTTAGCGCGTTCGAGCGCCTCGATTGTGCCGGGCGCCTTTGCCCGCCAGGGTCTTTTGTGGCCGGGGAATCCTCTGGGTTTGCCGGCGGGTTCGCCGGTTCCCGGTCTTCAGCCGGCGATGCTCAAGTATGCCAAATACTTCTGGCCGGTGCCCACTACCGCTGACCGTCCCGATGGAAGCGCGATCTCCTATTCGAATCCGCCGCAGGCGCTCGGGGAAAATTTTGGCCTCGCCCGTTTTGATCACATCATCTCCAGCATGGATTCCTTCTCGGCAAGCTTCAGCGCTGACAGTGGCTACAGGAGAGTGCCGTGGGGAGGCGGCGGCGGGGGCGACCCAAATTTTGTCAATGCCACGGAAATGCACGCCCAAACGCTGAGCTTGAAAGAAACGCGTGTTTTCTCCGCGGGGATGGTGAATGTCGCGACTTTCGGGTACGCCGGAACGTTCGCAACGCTGGTCAACGCTCCCGCAATACCAATGCCGGCGGACATCGCGTTTCTGGAGGGAGGTAATCCCGGCACCCTTGTTATCGGAGGCGGGATCGGCGCCGCCGCCCCGTCCGCGATCGCGGGCGTGCCAGGCAACAACCCCAGTCGAGGCATCCGGCATTACTTCACCTACTCGGATGACTTGCGCGTCCTCAAAGGTAAGCACTCCTGGAGCATGGGAGGTTGGTTTCAGAAGATCCAACAAGGCCAGTCTGGAGTGGCATTGTCATCAGCGGGAAACGTCGCCTATCCGACCATATTGGCATTTCTCCGGGATCAGCCGAACAACGCTATCGTGACGCGGGATCCGAGCACGCTGGGCTTCCGCACCACGGAAGGCGCCTGGTATATCCAGGATGATATGAAGCTGCGATCGAATTTCACTTTGCGTCTCGGGTTGCGGCACGAAATGACCAACGGGTGGAACGAGGTCGTAGGGCGGTGTTCGAACTATTGGTATGACTCCAACTTTGTGATCGAGACCAATCCGCGCATCGGCCATTCCTGCATCGATCAGAACCACGCCAGGTTGTTGTTGCAGCCCCGGGTGGGCCTGGCCTGGGACCCGAGCGGCAGGGGAACCTGGTCGGTGCGGGCCGCCTTTGGAATCCACAACGATCTGATGGATAACCTCGGCATCCGGGTCCAGCCCAATCCACCGTACTCTGCGCGCGAGTCGCTGATTCCGCTGATAGGGAACGGATTCCTTCCGATCCTTCCGCTGAAGAAGGGTATTGCGCTGCCGCCTACGTGCGGCCCAGGGATATCTGCACCCTGCTCGATCTATCAGCCTACCGGTTTCGATCCGAACATGTTTACGCCCACTGTCCAGATATGGGACCTGACGGTGGAACGTCAGCTTGCCAAAGACCTGATGCTTTCGGTCGGCTACGTCGGCAGTCAGTCCTACCACACCAATCTCACCACGGACACCAATACGGCCCAGCCCGAAGTGTGCCAGAACCCGCAGGGATGCCGAAGCGGTGGTGTTTTCAGACTCAATCAACTGCCGGGCGGTCAAGCGCCGATTGTTCCGCAGGGAACCTTGTATTTACCGTCCAGGCCTCCAATAGTCGTCAACGGAGTCACTCTCGAGCAGCGCCCAAACCCGTACGTGTCCTACACCCAGGCGTGGTTCGGTCAGGGTACCGCCAGCTATCACGCGATGAATGTGTCGGTGACCAAGCGCGCCGCGCGCGGGCTGACGTTCAAAACGAATTACAGCTGGGGCAAGGTGCTGGATCTGAACTCCGCCATCCTGGCGCCTTCGGGCGAAAATGAGCCGCCGAACCTGTTCAATCCTTACAATCGCAACCTGAACAAAGGCGTCGCCGCCTACAGCATCGAACACCAGTTCAACACGAACTTCAGCTATCAGTTGCCGTTCGGGAGCGGGCAGCGCTTTGGCAGTGACGCCAGCGGGTGGGTGAACCGTTTGATTGGAGGCTGGCAATGGAATGGGATCTTCAACGCTCAGAGCGGCTTCCCCTTTTCGCCTCAGGTCGGCTTCAATACTACCGGCAGCGGCGACGGAGCGGTCGTCGACACACCCAACCTGAATCCCAACTTTAAGGGGCCGGTGATTTTAGGAACAGTGGACCATTGGTTTGATCCTCGTGCCTTCACGGTGCCGACTGTCGGCACCTTCGGGAACGCAGGACGCAGTACGCTCCGCGGCCCGGGCCTGTTCAGCGTCGACACCTCCTTCTTCAAGAGGATCCCCATCCGGGAGGGCAAGACGTTGCAGTTCCGCGCGGAAGCGTTCAATGTTTTCAATCACGCGAATTTCGCGTACCCGAATGGGATCGTTTTCCAGGGCAACCCCGCGAACTACAGCTATAGCGAGTCGGCCGGCCAGATTACCAATACGTCAACGCCCTCGCGGCAGATCCAGTTCGCGCTGAAGCTCCTGTTCTAACATGGAGCGACCCTGTCAAGCGTAACTAGTTTCAACCTGGTCTTCCCGGCATGGGAGGACCAGGTTGAAGCACGCAGAGTGTCTCTTAGTACTGCGTTTCGTAATTACGGTGACGTATGGGTGAAGCGCATTCCCCTCCTCGCAGAGGAGGGGAATATTACGAGACATGATTACGAAGTACTGTAGTACTTAGTTTCGGATGACGATACACAGCCACCCGTTTTTTGATCCTGCCGTTTGCCCGCTGTTCACCACCAAACGCGCTGCACAAACCAATAGGTTCCTATTAGAACCATTAACGTGCAGCATCCTGGGAAATAGGAGGTCACAAACCGGGGTTGTTGCCGCCGTTTCCATATCAACGGCAGTGCAAGCGCCGCGACGGAAACCTGCCCCATCTCCACGCCGAGGTTGAAGGAGACCAGCGGGAGCGCCACGCCCCCTGTGAGCGAGCCAATGCCGGCCTCTCTCAGCGCGGAGGCAAATCCCAGCCCGTGTATGAGGCCAAAACCGAACGTAAGAAGCTCGCGGCCCCGGGGCTCCCGCCGCATGATGTTTTCCACACCCACATAGATGATCGACACCGCGATAAGGGGATCCACAAACCGGGGCGACAGTTGAATTCTGCCCGTCGCCGAAAGAGCTAGTGTCAGCGAATGCGCGAGAGTAAACGACGTGATTACCTTTGCCGAAGCGCGAGCGCTCAAGCCCGTGACAAGCAAACCGATCAGAAAGAGCAGGTGATCGTAGCCGGTAAAAATATGTTGGATTCCCAGAATCAGGAATCGCTCGAAGACGTGCGGGGCCGCTGCTGCAGTGTTGGATTGCGTCAGATCGGCTTCAAAAGAGTTGCTGCTCCGATCCAGTATGCGTTCCGCCAACACATTTCCTCGCTGATCGCGCAGCGAGATGTATTGGCGATGACCGGCAGGGAGATGTTTCAGGATCATGGATTGGAGGCTAAGCTGAGTACATTGAGTGAGCGCAAAATTCATCTCGAAGAGCACTTCCCCGCTTGCGCCCGTTCGGAATTCCGTTTCTGGTTAAGGACCCGCGCACCGTCGCAGGACGCTTCCACCGAACGATCGCCAAGCAACTTTAGTTCGGGGAGCGCTGACCTGAATTCTTCGGAACTGATCCGGCCGTCATGATTCTTGTCGACTGGCACCAGAGCGCCGATATCGGCGCTGGAGAATTGGAGGTCGACGACCAGCGCTGAGTTTTTGAGGCGGAGGTTGGCAACGCTCAATCCTGCATCGTGCGCGTGGGCATACGTTACAGACAGGACA
>Ga0209375_1002039_pt1 | contig 14878 bp, 13 predicted proteins | sample GraSoiAngelo_131_FD_185888 | JGI IMG/M metagenome (GOLD analysis project Ga0209375, IMG submission 185888) | Grasslands soil microbial communities from the Angelo Coastal Reserve, California, USA - 14_0929_02_30cm (SPAdes) (version 2) | ecosystem: Environmental > Terrestrial > Soil > Grasslands ... | reverse complement strand
AGAAGACCGCGATGTCTGGTGGCATCGGGAACTGGAGTATGTCGATGCAAACTGCCCGCCGACACCGCTCGGCAGCGAGCATCCGCTTTATCTTCTTTACACGAGTGGTTCCACGGGAAAACCGAAGGGAATTTTGCATACGACGGGCGGTTATCTCGTCGGCGTTTACTCGACCATGAAATACGTGTTCGACATTCGTGACGAAGACATTTTTTGGTGCACCGCCGACGTCGGCTGGGTAACCGGACACAGTTATATTGTTTATGGTCCGCTCGCGAATGGCGCAACGACTGTTATGTACGAGGGCGCACCGAACTGGCCGGAGCCCGATCGCTTCTGGAAAATCATCGAAGAATATCGCATCAACATTCTCTACACCGCTCCGACGGCGATCCGCGCTTTCATCCGCTGGGGCGACCATTGGGTGACGAAACATGATCTCTCATCACTCCGTCTGCTCGGCACAGTCGGTGAACCAATCAATCCGGAAGCATGGATGTGGTATTACAAGAATATCGGCGGAGGACGCTGTCCGATTGTCGATACTTGGTGGCAAACCGAGACCGGGTCGATCTTGATCACGCCTCTTCCCGGTGCAATTCCAACGAAACCCGGCAGCGCGACGCTCCCATTCTTCGGTGTCGATCCTGCCATTGTCGATGAAAAAGGACGCGAAGTCGGGCCGAATGTCGGCGGTAAATTAATCCTTCGCCGGCCATGGCCTGCGATGTTACGCACGATTTACGGGGACAAAGCGCGCTATCGACAGCAATACTGGAGCGAATTTAAAGGGAATTATCTCACCGGCGACGGGGCGCGCCGCGACGAAGACGGCTATTTCTGGATCGTTGGCCGGATCGACGACGTCTTGAACGTTGCCGGGCACAGGCTTGGCACATCAGAAATTGAAAGCGCCCTTGTCAGTCACCCGCGAGTCGCCGAGGCAGCCGTGGTTAGCAGACCGGATGAGTTAAAGGGCCAGGGCGTCGTCGCCTTTGTAACGCTGAAAGCGGGCATCGATCCTACGCGCGGGCTGCAAGCGGAATTGCGCGATCACGTCGGCATACACATCGGCGCAATCGCAAAGCCGGACGAAGTTCGCTTCGCCGAAGCGCTGCCAAAGACCCGCAGCGGCAAAATCATGCGACGGCTTCTCAAAGAGATCGCAAGTGGCGCAAAGGTCACCGGCGACACAACTACACTGGAAGATTTCGGCGTCCTGGCAAAGTTGAGCGATTCCGAAGAGTAAAACAATGGCAAGCGATGTCTCGCCTTTCGGACTAAAGATTTGCGTTTGTGTGAGCACGGATTCGGCTAGCCTCTTTCTGTGAGTTTCATTGGCACAGGCTTTCGTGAGATCGCCTTGAAAGTCAGGCGCCAGCGAACGCGTTTGGCCCTGCGTCACGAAAAGCGTCTCCTGCAAAAAAGCGAAATAAATCTCGGACGCGAAGGCACCACCCAGGCGGCGAATTTTCCTGAGCTGCGCAATGAGATCGTCGCATTGAAAAAACTGGAGCAGGAACAGAAGGAGGTCGCACTTCGAATCGCCCAGATTGAGGAGGGGATTAAAAAAATCGAGGCGGATCGGCAGCAAAATACACACGAACAAAATGTTGCCGTTGCGAAGTTGGAAGCAGAGAAGAAGCCGCTCCTCCAGCATCGCAATCAAGCAAAGAACACAGTCGACCTCTGCGAACGCGAATTGGCTGCTGTCGAGCGTCGGATCCAGGAGAACGACGCTTCTGATCGTGACCTGTTAAAGCAACTGTCTGATCTGCGGGCTTTGAATCCTCCGCCCGCTGATCTCGAAACCCAATCAACCAATATCAGCGCGCGTCGTGCCCGCCTTCCGGAAGAGCGGGCGGAACTGGTTCGAGCCCGGCTCGGCAGTGCTGATGCTAGCCGCCTTGCCAAAGAAAAACTGATTGCGGCCGAAGCTGAACTCTCGGTCGTGGAAAAAAATATCGAGCGTGTCCGGACCGAATTTGAAGCGCGCGATCGAACACTGAACGAGAGCATCCGGCTGCAACAGGAAGCAGTTCGAGAAGCGCGCGCCCATCATCAAACAGTTGAGGAACGGAAAAATCCCGCTTATTTGAATATTGGGCGTCATCTCGCTGCGCAAGGGATTGCACCGCCAAACGCGCCGCATCTCCTGACCGAGGCGCATCGCCGCCATGACGCCGTTAATCGACATTTGCAGCACCGCTCCGAGCTGGCGTTGCTCTCCAGCCAAATCGACAAACAGGAACTGCGGAAATTCTACTTCAGCGTCATTTCCGTCCTCGTTCTGCTCGCGATCATTCTACCTGTTGCGTTCCAATCTCCACACAAAGGCGAGTGGTTGCCGCAAGAAACGGATGCGATTTTGTCGATTAACACCGACCAGTTTGAACGTGCCGATCTCGCGAAACGGTGGCGCAAGGATCAAACGGAAATTTGGCCAAAAGTCTGGTCCGGCCTGATCGGGACCGCGGCGCTAACTCCGGGATTGAACTTGCCCCGCGACGCCGTGCGCATCACTCGTGCAGTCGCGACCGAGTCGGAAAAGACGCGGGAGTTTGTCCTGATCGAGGCGCGCCGAGACGTTTCCCGCGCCATTCGCAGAATCGGCGCGGATAAGACTTTTCAAAGGCGCGCCATCAACGGTTTGCCGGTTTGGGAACGACCACCCGGGTTCACCGTTGCGCGGGTCGGTCCTGCGACCCTTGCCGTTGGGGCGCCTGATGAAGTGGACGAACTGGTCCGTGTCCGGCTCGGGATGAAGCCGGACCTGAAAATCACCGGTCAGCTCTTTGATCGTTTTCAGGCCCTTGATCGGGAGAGCGCGCTGCGACTCATTTCGCGCAACCCACCCGATCTCTCACGCGTCTTTCATCCAATCTTTGCGCGTGAACTACTCGACGCTTCACAATTGCTCGGCCTTGCAGTGACGTTGCAAAACCCAGTAAGAGCCAAATTGCTCTTGAAATTGAATTCGTCCGAAACCGCGGCCGATTTCGCTCGTAATTTGCACGACAACCCGCAGCGCTGGTTGCGTTTCTCGGATTCCGAACTGTTGCTCTACTCGCAGCCACCGGAGATCCAGAGACAGGGCATCTCGAACTTGGAATTGCGTTTTACCATTCCTGAGAATAGTGCTCGACTTTTGATCGAACGCATTGCAAAGACAGACGCTCCGGCAGTTGCAACTGCGCCCTGATTGCTCAGACAAATGAAATCGTTCAGCGATCACTTCATCGCAGTTGTGTTGAGCATAATGGCACTCAATTCAGCGGCTGCAGAGCCTGCCATCCCACTGGTCGATATTAAATCCGTTGACCCGACAATCGTAATCGAGTTGCGCTACAGTGGTCCCAATAATCTCGCTGGGCGCGCGTTATATTCGCGTGGCACTCCGGCTTTGGTGCGTCCCGAAGTGGCGTCGCGTTTAGTCAGAGCACAGGCATTTCTACAACGTTACCTGTACCGACTAAAAATCTGGGATGCGTATCGACCGAAATCCGTGCAAGCGGAGCTTTGGCAAGTGGCCCGCAATAATGATTATGTCGCGGACCCGGAAACCGGGCCCGGTTCGATGCACGCTTGGGGTATCGCAGTCGACGCGACTCTGACGGATGCTTCCAATCACTTTGTCCGGATGCCTACCGATTTCGATGAGCTCACTCCGGCGGCGATGCTTCATTACCAGGGAACGGATCCCATCACCAGATCACACCTGACTCTCTTGCAGAAGGCGATGGGACGCAGCGGATTCTACGGTCTCCACACAGAATGGTGGCACTTTATCATTTCCAATTGGAGAAAGTATGTTCCAGCAATCGAGACAGAACAGGTAGGACACAAAGCACAGCAAAATGATGACAGATTAGTCTCCCCGAATAGTGCGCAGATCACTACGCCATGATTGAGACGCTCCTGCGGGATTTGCGTCAACCGGAATACATCCACGTTTTGATCAATCCGTTGCCCACCTACGGATTGGCAATGGGTTGGGTTGGACTGGTCATCGCGGTTTTTCTAAAGAGCCGCCGCGCTCAAATCGCAACCTTGGCGCTCGTCCTCATCGGCGCCGTCTCGGCCTGGCCGGTTTACGAACTCGGCCAGCAATCCTACGATCGCGTTCTGTCGATGGCCGACACTGACGGGCAAGCCTGGCTCGACGAGCATCAAGATCGCGCCCAAGACCTCATCTATTTTTTTTACGCTCTCGCTCTCGTGAGCGCGGCGGCAATCGTCGTACCGATGAAATGGTCAAAATCTTCCATGCCGCTGACGCTCGCGGCGATCGTGCTCGGTGCCGTCGTGATCGGAATGGGCGCGTATATTGCACAGGCGGGCGGCAAAATTCGTCATCGCGAATTTCGCAATGAGCCGCCGCCGAAGAAGCCCGAACAACAAGGTTAGATCGAGAATCATAGCGCGATTGCTGCAATGATGGATTCCAACTGGCGGTGACAGCTCAATTAGATCGCGCTGAGCGCAACGTCGAAGACCGCAGCGTTGCATTAAAAAAACCGCTCGGTCTGCGCGATCTCGTCTTGACGCAGATTGTCTTTGTCGTCGGCTCAAGCTGGGTCGGCACGGCGGCTAAGCTAGGGCCATCGCATCTCTTCTTTTGGTTGCTCGCGATTTTGCTCTTTTACATTCCGCAAGCCGCGGTCGTCATTTATTTGAACCGCCTCATGCCGCTTGAAGGCGGTATTTACCAATGGGCAAAACTCGGTTTCAACGAGTTTGCCGGATTCATGGTGGCGTGGAATCTCTGGCTTCTCTCCATCACCGTGATCGCTTTGGGCGGAATGTTCGTGACGACGAATCTTTCCTATGCCATCGGTGCGGCTTGGATGCCGAATAGCAAACTCTGCGTGTCGTTCATCAGTTGCGCTCTCGTCGCTGGTCTTGGTTGGACCGGAATGCGCGGCTTGTCTTTAGGGAAATGGGTGCACAACACCGGCGGATTCGCCATGCTCCTGGCCTACGGCGCGCTCATCGTTTTGCCGTTCGTCAGTCTCGCGCGCGGCGAACTGAAGGAATATCACCCGCTCCAGATCGCGGCGCCTGCGATGTCGATCTTTTTTTGCCTAAACATCTTTAGCAAACTGGCTGTCGGCGGCCTGAGCGGATTTGAGTACGTCGCGATCCTCGCAGGCGAAGCGCGCGCGCCGGCGCGCAATATCGGCCGCTCGGTCATGATCGCTTCTCCATTGATCGCCCTCATGTTCATTTTCGGCACCAGTTCCGTTTTGGCTCTCGTCGGAAACAATCAAATCGATCTTATCGGTCCGGTGCCGCAAACATTGCGACTGGGCTTTCGTTCTTTTCCAATCGCCGGCGCCATCGCTTCGGTGGGGATTTTGATGATGACGGTTCGATCGATTTCAGCAACCAGCGTTCATCTCACCGGCAGCTCGCGGCTGCCGATGGTTGCTGGTTGGGACCGGCTTTTGCCGGATTGGTTTTCGCGCTTACACCCCCGCTACAAAACGCCGATCAATTCGATTTTTTTCGTGGGCGCCATCACGCTCGTAATCGCGATAGCAAGCCAGATCGGCGCTGGAATCCAGGAGGCATTTCAACTCGTGGACAATGCCGCCAACGTTTTCTATGGAATCGTTTATCTCGTTCTGTTCGCTATCCCGATTGCCGGCGCGAGCACTGTGCGACAAGATGCACGACTTTGGTTGCGAATCGCCGCGATCTGCGGCTTCGTTGTCTCCCTGCTGGCGATCTTCTTCACTGTCTATCCAATCATCGATGTTCCGAGTCGGCTGATTTTCGCGGCCAAAATCATCAGCGTGACAGTAATTGCGAATATGATCGGCCTTACGATTTTTCTGATCGGCGAGACACGACGTCGTCGTGCTAAGCCTACTTAGCGCAACTTTCTGCAACCCAACGCAGGTAATCCGGCAATCCCCGGTCGATCTTAAAGTAGACGATCTCAGGGACCTCATACGGATGAAGCGACCGCAGCTTATCCTGAAGCGTCTTCTGCCGATCTTGCGTCGTCTTAAAAAAGACAATCACTTCACCGGCGGTCTCGACTTTTCCCTTCCAGCAGTAGATCGAGTGAACAGCCGGAATGATGTTAGCACAGGCCGCGAGCTTTTCGGCAACCAACGTGTGCGCGACACGATTCGCAATCTCCACGTCCGGAAAAGAGCTGATCGCGAGCAGGATTTGTTCGGCCATTGGTTAGGCGAGGACGGCTGTAGTCTGCCGGCAAATCCATCCGCCGCCGATCACGACATCGTCATCATAAAACACAGCAGCTTGCCCCGGAGTGACCGCGCGCTGCGGTTCGTGCAAGTGGATGCGCACGCGATTGTGCTTCAATGGCGTAACCGTCGCGCTCGTCCCAGGATGGTTGTAACGAATCTTCACTGTAAGATCGATATCTTCAGTCGCGTTCTCCGGCACGATCCAATTTATCCGATCGACTTCAAACTCGTCGCAAATCAAGTCGTCCGCATCGCCGACAATCACCCGGTTGGTCTGCGCATCGAGATCGACCACGTAGCGCGGCCGCATCGAGCCGCCGGGCAAGCCTTTGCGCTGACCGATGGTGAAAAGCTCGATGCCTTCATGTTGACCTACGAAATTCCCATCGACATCGTAAATCTCGCCGCGGTGAAACTCGTTTTCGCCAAGATGGGAACGCAGAAATGCTTTGTAATCGTTTCCGGGCACAAAACAGATTTCCTGGCTGTCGACCTTGTCCGCGACCTTCATGCCTAACGAGTGCGCGATTTCGCGAATTTGTGGCTTTAGCATTTTGCCGAGCGGCGTCAGGGCGCGCCGAAGCTGTGGTTGACGCAAGCTAAACAAGAAATACGACTGATCTTTGCGTGGATCGATGCCTTTTCGCAGAACAGCGCGGTGCGCATGATGCTCAATGATCGTATAATGGCCAGTCGCGATATAATCGCAGTCCAGCGCCTGGGCTTTGCCCCAGAGATTACCGAACTTGAGTTTCTCATTGCACATCACGCATGGATTCGGCGTTCGGCCGGCTTGATATTCGCTGGCGAAATAATTGATTACGGTTTGCTCGAACTGATCGGCTTCGTCGACCACATAATGTGGAATTCCTAATGAATGCGCGACGCCGCGCGCATCGGCAACGGCTTGTGGCCCGCAGCATTTGTCCTCCGCGCGTGAGATGCAATCCTGCGGCCACACTTTCATGGTCACTCCCACGACCTCGTAGCCCTGCTCGTGTAATAAATATCCGGCCACGCTGGAGTCTACTCCACCGCTCATGCCGAGAAGAACGCGCTGCTTTTTCATCGAACGAGGAACTTCGATGCATCCCTTCGCGAGTCAACGCGCCCTATCGCGGCAGCGCTCTATGCGGGTCGGAGATACTTACGTCGGCGGTCACGGACCACCGCTACAGTCTCACCGGCACACTCAGGAATTGGCTGCCGCGCAGCGTAAATCGCCACGGATGATCTGCCGAGCGCGTGATACCAATACGCTTGTCGGCAACCAGATCGAAAATCGTACCCGGAGTACGAGCGAAGCAGTGCCGCGGATCGGTGCAGAGATCCATTTCATGATGGCGATCTGTGATATCGAGCGCCTGTGTGAGTTTGCCCGGCCCTGAACAGAGCTTGCGAGCATCAACGACACCGCGGCGCTTCTGCATCAGCGCGATTCCACGGCGTGGTTCGAGCGCACGAATCAAAACAAAGCCATTCTCTTCCCCTTTTACCAGCACATTCAGCATCCAGTGCACTCCGTAATTGAAATAGATATAAGCCGCGCCAGGTTTGTTACGTTCGATGAACGCGCGCGCGGTGGGCCGCGTAAAAGTGTGCGCCGCTTCATCGTTAACCGCCGCGTAAGCTTCAACCTCGACGATAATCCCTGTGCATTCTCCCCAAAGGAGCTCTGCGCCGATCAGTTCACGGGCGCAGCTGAGCGGATCGCGCCGAAAGAATCTTCGGCCAATCATTTGTCGCTTCATGAGATTGGCGACGGTCTTCGAAATGCGGATGCCCAGGCAATGAGAATGCTAAAAACCTGCTGCTTTGTAAAAGACCGGTAAGGTCACATCGCATGCTGCCGGTTTGCCGTCACGAAACGCGGGAATAAACTTGGCGTTCCTAAAATCGGCCAGCGCAGCATCAGCAAACCCGAGAAGAGGCGGGTTTTCGGAAACGACATTCAGGTCCTGCAAATTGCCGTTAACATCGATTTTCATCTTGAGCTCGACATTACCATCCACCTGAACCTGCGCTGCCTCTGGTGGTGGATAATGGAATCCGCTAAACTTCGATTCTGGCCCAAAAAAAGGCTGCGGCCCAATAAAGTCGTGTTCGTTTTTTAGTTCCTCGGCTTCCTGATTGGAAAAAATGCGCAACCGCGGTTTTCCACCGACAACCGCGAAAGTGACCGTGCCGTAATAAATCGCGTCCACCGGCCGATGATTATAAACGGCTGGAATAAATCTGGGATCAGACGCGGGCGAGATTCTCTTCTGCAGTTCCTGTTTGAGGAAATCCGAACCGGGCGTGCCGCGATACGTCGCGCTCCACTCGACGCCGCCGTCTTTTCGCACCGCGCAATTGAACATGATCAATGCATCTTTTTGGCCTTTCTTGATCAAGTCCTGCGTGTCGATGCGATCGACCAAAGAGTTTGGACCCTTCCCGAGCAAAATCGGCCGGTACATCGGCAGATCGGCCGCCGGTGAAGGAGACGCAACGTTTACTGTTTGCGACCAGGTAAGATCAACAACCGACAGCAACGCAATCAAGGAAAACGCGAAGGCGCGCATGGGCAGATACGCAAGCGGAAGGCGTCAGTTTTTCAAGCGCAATCTCGCGCTGATTTATGCAGCTGCTGACCACTCACCGGCAGCACCAATTTTGTGCACGACCTTGTGACATTGGAAGTAATCGATGAGCGCGTCGCGCGTTTGCACAGGATGCATGATGCAGTTCGCTGCCGGCGTCTCGAGCACGGCACGCAGCTTCATGAAATGATGGCCCGCGCTGCGTGAGTCGAAAGTGTTAAAAGCGATCATATATTTTTTGGCGCGATCAAGCGGTCGGCCGTTTTCAAGGGTCAGCGATATGACGCGGCGGTCGTAACCACGTCCTTCTGTTCTCACTTCAAACCCGAGCAAATTGCGCTGCTCATGGCTGGCGTACACTTCTTCCATGATCGTTTTTATTTCATCGGGCGACAGCTCCGCCGTCACAACATAGTTCTCGTACGGAAGGACGTTCCAAATGTCTCTTACTGTTTTCGGACCGGCGGTAAAATCACGCTTCTCATCGAACACGCCGTGCATCACGCCATCGACCGGCACGCTTCGTTCTCGCAGCGCTTCCACAATCGCCGCGCCGATTAGTCTCTCGAGATCGCTCGGCTCCCCTGGACGACTGCGAGCGCGAAAAGTTTCGGCCAATTCGCCGATCGGCTGCGCAAGTGCAGCGTCTGACTCGGCGAGTTGGGATTTCGCTCGCGAAATAACTGCGGGATCCAAACTCAAACGGTTGTCCATGAACTCGCAGACCGCTTCCCGATGCAGCAGCTTCTTGGAATTGCGATCGAAGAGAAGATCGACACGGCCCACATGGATGCCGAAGTGGTCCGCTTGCGTGAAGAGTACGCCATTTGTGATGCGACTCGGAATAATTTGATGGGTATGACCGGCGATAAATACCGCCGTCTCCGGAAATTCCGAAGTCAATGCCATGACCGTGTTCGCAAAATCATCGCCGCCGCTGCGCGGCTTTAATCCCATGTGGCCGGTAAGAACGACTGCATCTGCGCCTTCGCTCTTTGCGCTCGCGATCGCGCGGCGAACGGGTTCGACCGGATATTGAAAATCGATCCCACGCGCAAACTCCGGCCGAAACCAGAACAGCATTCCCGGCGTCGTGACTCCGATGATCGCAAGCTTGATGCCCGCGATTTCCTTCAACGCGAACGGCTGAAGCTTTGCCAATGGATGTTTTGTGTCCAAAAATTCGCCGGTCGGTTTTCCTTCGACCAACGTGTTCGCGGCCAGGACGGGCATTGTCGATCTTTCTAAGGCGCGTTCAAAAGGCTCGATTCCCCAATCAAACTCGTGATTGCCGACGACCCACGCATCGTATTTGAGATAATTGAATAGATCGATCATTAGCTCGCCCTTGGTGCGCCAGCCGACATCAGTGCCTTGATACACGTCACCGATATCGATCAGGATCGAGTTTGGATTTTGTCCTCGCCACCGGCGGATCTGGGTAACGCAACGGGCCAGCCCGCCGCGATCAGAATTTCCGTCGTAGTCAGAAGTCGGCAAAATGTGGCCGTGCAAATCGGTCGTATGCAGGATCGAGATGCAAACGGTATCGGGATTGAGGACCGCAGCCGCGTGCGCCAGGTTTGGAACTGCGCTGATTAGTCCGGCTCGGCCAATGAGTTTGACGAAATCGCGTCGAGTCCAAGAACTGTCCGGATCAAACATCGCGGTAACTCCCGTGCTCTCCATGCTAATTGCCAGGTGAGGCGGGCTCAATGAAAATGCTCACACGTGGGCGGGCATCTTGACCGCAAGATATTTGCTGTAATGATGAACCTCAGCCTTAACTGCCCTGATATGCTCAGCGAAAATTCCGTCAAAGAATTCAAGTCAAATCTGAGAGGCTTAGTAATCGAGCCGGGCGATAAAAGTTACGACGATGCCCGCAAAGTGTACAATGGAATGATCCACAAAAAGCCGCGGTTGATAGCACGCTGCACGGATGTGGCGGATGTAATCGGCTCTGTAAAGTTTGCGAGGGAACAGAACCTGCTTCTCGCCATTCGCAGTGGAGGACATAACGCGGGCGGCTTGGGAATCTGCGATGACGGTCTCGTTATTGATCTCACGCCGATGAAATACACGCGGGTTGACCCTGCCGCGCGGACAATAACAGCCGGCGGAGGATGCACGTGGGGCGATATCGATCATGCCACGCATGTGTTCGGCCTTGCTACTCCGAGCGGAATTATTTCTACAACCGGCGTTGGCGGTTTGACGCTCGGCGGAGGCGTTGGTCATCTCACCCGCAAGTGCGGACTAAGCATCGACAATCTTATCTCAGCCGATGTCGTATTGGCTGACGGACAATTTGTCAAAGCGAACAGCGACGAAAACTCCGATTTGTTCTGGGCCATTCGCGGCGGTGGGGGAAACTTCGGCGTAGCAACTTCTTTTACATTCAAGTTGCACCCTATCGACACCGTCTATGGCGGCCCGCTGCTATATGAGTTAAGCGACGCAGCAGAGGTAATGAAATGGTATCGCGATTTGATTCCTGCAGCTCCCGATGATTTGAGTGGGTTCTTTGCTTTTCTCACTGTGCCGCCAGCGCCTCCTTTTCCTGAACATCTTCACATGAAAAAAATGTGTGGAGTCGTCTGGACATATGCTGGTCCACTAACCAAAGCCGAAGAAACATTTAAGCCTATTCGTGCTTTCAAGAAGGCCGCCCTCGATTTTGTAGGTCCGCTGCCGCAGCCGGCGTTGCAAAGTATGTTCGACGCGCTGTATCCCCCTGGTTTGCAGTGGTATTGGCGTGCCGATTTTGTAAACGAAATAAATGATGAGGCGGTCGCTCAACATGTTCGTTTCGGCAGCACGCTTCCATCGATGCACTCCACGATGCATCTCTACCCAATTAACGGTGCGGCATCACGCGTGGGCAAAAAAGATACTGCCTGGAATTATCGCGATGCCACCTGGGCGCAAGTCATGGTGGGCGTTGATCCCGATCCGGCAAATAACGACAAGACAATTTCGTGGACGAAGAGTTACTACGATGCGCTCCATCCGTATTCAGCGGGCGGAGCGTATGTAAACTTTTTGATGGGCGATGAAGGAGAAGACCGCGTCAAAAAAACCTACGGAGAAAATTACGAGCGACTGGTCGCGATCAAAAACAAATACGATCCTGGCAATCTCTTTCGGGTGAATCAAAACATCAAGCCGACCGGCAAAAAGGCAGAGACAGTCGCCGCTTCTTGATTCCATTTCACAGGTCCAATTAAATCAGGCGAAGCGGGATCCGAATGAATGCTAACGAGTTGAGGTCTTTGCAGGCGCCTCTCAAGGCGCAGTATAGAGAGCGTCCTGAGACCGCGTTGGTCACTCTCCGGGCCGAAGGGCGCATCGGCGAGAGAATCACCTGCAAGGTAGAAACGGGAAAAGCGCGCGTTGAAGCCGGGCTTCACCCTGCAACCGGTGGCGATGGGCTTAGCGCATGCTCGGCCGATATGTTGCTGGAAGCGCTCGTAGGCTGCGCGGGCGTGACACTGCGCGCAGTTGCGACTGCTCTCGGCATTCCATTAAGAGACGCGACGGTTCGGGCGGAAGGTGATCTCGACTTTCGCGGTACGCTTGGTGTGTCAAAGGATATCCCTGTCGGCTTCAAGGAGATTCGATTGCATATCGATTTGGATACCGATGCGGGCGAGGAACAGCTCGCGACATTGCTTCGTCTGACCGAACGTTATTGCGTCGTTTACCAGACGCTAAGCCAGCCGGCCAAGATCCACGTTTTGCATCGCGTTATATCGCGGTAAAGTCAGCGACTATGCCTTTATACATGGACATTCACGAGCTTGGAGACGTTACAGCGGAAGACGTCGCAAAGGCCCATGTGGCCGATCTCGAAGCACAAGAGAAGTACGGCGTTAACTACCTGAAATATTGGGTTAACGAGAATCGTGGGAAAGTCTTCTGTCTTGTCGAGGCACCAAATGCCGAAGCAGCGCACTCTTGCCACCGTGAAGCGCACGGCCTCGTTGCCCGAAAGATTATCGAGATTCAGCCTGAGCTCGCGGATGGATTTCTCGGCGATGTCCAAACGAATCCGGCGGGAGCCGCCCTCTTGCCTGGTGGTGGGGCCGACGCACGCGATCCGGGAATCCGGACGGTCCTATTCACCGATATGGTGGAGTCAACGACGTTCACTCAATCGCTGGGCGACGAAGCGGCCATCGCCTTGCTCGGCGTGCACGACACGATTGTGCGAGACGCCTTGTCCGCTTTAGGCGGTCGCGAGGTCAAGCACACCGGGGACGGCATCATGGCCTCATTCGTGTCGACAGCGGGAGCGGTTCGATGCGCAATCCAAATTCAGCGCGAATTGGCCAAGCACGAGGAAGCGAATCCCGAGCGCCCGCTCAAGGTTCGAGTAGGTGCCGCAGCAGGGGAACCTGTCGAGCAACATAACGATCTCTTTGGATCGACGGTGCAACTGGCCGCCCGGCTCTGTGCCCACGCGCAGCCGGAACAGATCTTGGTAACGAACGCGGTTGCAGAACTGTGCATCGGCAAGGGACTCCTATTCGAAGACCTGGGCGAAGTTGTCCTTAAAGGCTTCGGTCGACCAGTCCGCGCCCATGCCGCGGCATGGAGGCAGGCGAATTAGACAGATTTTATCTGCAATTGATTGCAGATTTTTAGGGCCGAATTCTCGTTAGGTGGTCTCGCCCGCCCGATGGACAGCGGATCACAGCTTGCTAGGACAAGCGGCTTATGAACATTGCCGGCCTTCGCCCGATTGGCTCCGCGGTGCTGCTTGTTTTGCTCGCCGGAGCTGGCTGCAATCGGCCCAAACGAGTGTCGTCAGAGTCGAGCGCCGCGCCGACACGCCAGGGGGTTCGCGCGAGCATCACTGCGCACGCGCCAGAGGCATTCTACGATCCGCCGTCGGACCTGTCCCGCCAGCCTGGCGCATTACTGCGGAGCGAGCCGCTCAAAGACGTGATACTGCCAGCCGGCGTGCGAGGCTGGCGCATCCTTTATGCAACCACTGTGGACGACAGCACGCCAGCGACGGCGGTCGCAACAGTTTTCGCGCCGACCGAGCCTCCCGCAGGCCCACGTCCTGTCATCACTTGGGAGCACGCCACGACGGGCTTGCTGCAGAAATGCATGCCGTCGCTTTTGTCAGCGCCGACCGCGGGCATCCCCGGGCGCGATCGGATCGTGATGGCTGGCTGGGCCGTGGTCGCGACAGATTACTCCTTCGCAGAGAAGGGTGGCCCGCACCCGTACCTGATCGGCGAAGGCGAAGCGCGTGCGGCGCTCGATTCAGTCCGTGCCGCGCGGCAGATGTCCGAGCTTACCCTCGACAAACGCATGGTGGTGTGGGGTCACTCGCAGGGAGGGCACGCAGCGCTTTGGACCGGCATTGTCGGGCCGCGCTACGCGCCGGATCTCGAAATCCTCGGCGTCGCGGCAATCGCACCGGCCGCGAACATTAAGAACATTCTCGCGACGAACATCGCGGTGGACAAGCGGTTTGGACCGTATCTCGCGCTAGCGTACAGCCGGTTCTACCCTGATATCATATTCGAGCAAGCGCTTCGGCCCGAGGCGCTCGATGCTGCGCGTCACATAGTAAACTTATGCGACTTCGTCCCACCCGAAGATCCGGAACGCATCGAGGCAATGGCGGCGACGTTCGACGGTGCAGCATTGGCGACGAGTTCGAACAAGGCGCTTCAAGCTCGGCTTGAGCAGAACACGCCGGACGGTCTGATAAAGGCTCCCGTCGTAATCGCGCAAGGCCTCTCGGACAACGTGGTACCGTCGTCTGCCACCGACGCGTATGTCGAAGAGCGCTGCTCTGCTGGTCAACGACTCGAGTATTGGACATTCGCGGGGCGCGACCACTTCACAATTGCCCAGCCCGGTACGCCGCTCGAGGAGCTGCTAATCCGGTGGACGATGGCGCGCTTCGCGAATAAGCCGCCAGCGAGCGGTTGCGTCCGCAAGTCTTTCTGATTGTCGCGTGGGCTCGAAAGGGCCCGGCTGTTTTGCTCAATCCAATTTTCGTTAGCCAGTTAATTTGATCGGACAGCTGTCACGGCCAGTATGAGC